>Ga0315274_10011260_pt1 | contig 12817 bp, 12 predicted proteins | sample YL17G02_20_MG_FD_203700 | JGI IMG/M metagenome (GOLD analysis project Ga0315274, IMG submission 203700) | Sediment microbial communities from Yellowstone Lake, YNP, Wyoming, USA - YL17G02_20 | ecosystem: Environmental > Aquatic > Freshwater > Lake > Sediment | place: USA: Wyoming | collected... | reverse complement strand
GACAGCGGATTCAAGCTTTCGGAAATGGACTTGAAATTAAGAGGCCCCGGCGACTTTTTCGGCATAAGGCAATGGGGGCTTCCCGACTTCGCCATGTCCGCCTTAAAAGACATAAAGGGCGTAAAAAGGGCCAGAGAGGCAGCCGAGGAGATATTCCCTCAAATAGAAAAATACCCTCTCTTAAAAAGAAGAATGGAGGCTTTTGAAGAAAAGGTTCATTTGGAATAACTACTTCCTCACCTTGGGCGTGACCCAAAACCCCATATATCTGCCGGACAGCCAGTGCATCTGGGCGTGCAGGGCTGGCAGAGAGCTGAAAAACATCATCACAAAAGGAATCAAAACCCACTCCAAAGCCATTAAAACATATTTGTACCTTCCGTAATTCACCGGCTTGGGGGGCAATAAAAGCATGCTTACCCAGATTGAAATAATCAAACTGGACATGGTCACGGTTAAGATGATACTGGTTATCTTGGGCAAATTGTATGAAACAAGGGACTGAGAAAACTCGGCTCCGCCCAAATACAAAGGCAGCCATCCTAAAAGGAAAATTAAAATTGAAGAAACGGCCCAGGAAACGTGCCCCTCAACCAAATCAAATCCCATGAAAAGCTTTCTCTTCAAAGAAATCTTTTTGTCTTTCAAAGAAGCGAAAATAAAGTAAGGAACTTCCCCCGCCCCGTAGGCCCACCTCTTTTGTTGGTTATAAACATTCTTAACGGTTTTTAAAAATGTTTCAGCGCAATTGGCGTCCATGGAAATGGGATAATACATCGGCTGGACTTTGTAATCTCCGTCGTAGAGGAAAAAGCACTGCCAAAATATCCTTGAATCGTCGGAAACAACATTTGTCTGTTTAAAGCCGACATCAACTAAAGCTTTAAAAGGCATGGAGTGGGAAGAAAAGGTCACCAGCTTTTCCGGCCTTTCCTGGTTCATGGTGTGCCAAAAAGTGGAAGAGAAAGAAAAAACTCTGGATAACGGCGGCGACTGCCAGATATTGTTCAAATACAGCGGAACCGGCTGATAGCTAGTCCTTAGCGGCTTGCCAACCGTCAAATAGTAATAGGTCAAACAGCTGAAATGCTTGGGATAAACGCAGGAGTCGATATCAAAAGAAGAAATAATGATGTTTTCATAAGGAATATTCAAAGAATCAATTAGCTCTTTGGATTTTTTAGAAGCCCATGCATCATTGGCTCCGTGGCCGGCTATTTCTCCGGGCAAATCTTTGGGATGGCAGGTAATCAAAAATTTAAAAAACCTATCGCCGTATTTTTCTTTGATTTTAAAAGCAATCTCTCCGGCATTTTCCTTATCCGCCTCTTCACAGGCCAAAACCACAATCATTCTGTCTTTCGGATAATCGGCATTAATTAAGCAGGAAAATGTCGAATCGACTATTTCCATGGATTCTTTGTACATCGGAAGAATGACCAAGTGATAAATGTCTTTCCATGAATCAACGCCGATTCCGTTTTTCGGTTTTCCCAGTTCGTCCAGTTTTTTAATCCAATCAACCTTCTCGTTTATTTTCATCTGTTCATATCCTGTTTTTAAATAAAAGGCGAAGTAAATGGTTCTTAAAAGCCAGTAAATATCATAAATGATGATAAAAAAAGCGATAAAAACGGGAAGCTTGTAAGAAAAAACAACCGATAAAAATAATATCGATAAGCTCAACAGCCCGGTTAGCATTTCCAAAAATCGGTAAATCCTTCTTTCTTTTTTGTCTTTAAGGTCCTCCGCCTTTCCGACTTTTAAATAGTATTTTTCTTCCATTGTGACCCCACAGGGAATCGAACCCTGATTACCAGATTGAAAATCTGGTGTCCTAACCGTTAGACGATGGGGCCAAAGACAAATTATATATACCAAAAACAGAGCAAAAAGACAAGCTTGACAACCTAGAATTTAATTACTTCACCGGGGTTAATAGTTCCTTTGTTCTTAACATCTTCTGTCGCCTCCTCCTTTTCCTTTTTGGCTTCTTTTATAACCTCCCTCAGGCCTTCAAAGTCTATCTTTTTCTTCGGCTTATTCACATCTAAAATCTCCGGTTTTACAAAATTCTCCCTTCTTTTTTCCTTTCTGGCGGGAGCAAATTCTTTGGCTGTCTCTTCTAAAGAAATGAAAGGTAATTTTTCAAAAGCGCTTTTGGGTTCATCTTTGCTCCCCAAACAGCTCTTGCAGTAAACAGGCCTCTTTCCGTCCGGCTTAAAAGGAACCTTTACCTTTTTCCCGCACTTCTCGCACTGGGCATCGAACAACTCAGTCTGCCTGCTTTCCCTGATTTCCATCTTGGGTAAATTATCCACTCCGGCATATTTGGATATTTTTTCTTCGACAGTCTTTCTCAATGTTCCGTATTTCTCTCTTGAGAATTCAATAATTTCCTTTTCGTAATCAGTGTCACTAACGGCCGGCGGAAGCGTCTCCGCGGAAAATGGCCTTGAAGTCAAACCGTCAATCATCAGCTTGACGTAAATGTGCTGCTTGGAAATATTGACCAGTTCGTGGGTATAGAATTCGGGAGAAAATTCTTTTTCCAAAAACTCTCCGTCTTCGGCTCCGACGCGGAAAACAATCATTGTCCCGACGTTTCCGAATACGGCGTCCCTGACTTCTTCTTCCATTTGAGTGATATACTGATGAGCCAGAACCAGAGACAATCTGTATTTTCTGGCTTCTGATAAGATATTGGCGAAAGATTCTGTAGAAAAATTCTGGAACTCGTCAATATAAAGAATGAAGTCGCTCCTGCTTTTTTCCGGAGTGTCCACTCTCGACATGGCGGCCAGTTGCAGTTTGGTTACCAAAAGTGCGCCCAATAATCGCGAAGAGTCCTCCCCTATCCTTCCCTTGGAGAGATTCATGATTAAAATTTTCTTCTCGTCCATTATCTTCCTGATGTCTATCGTTGACTTTTCCTGGCCGATAATATTTCTAATCAAAGGAGAAGAAATAAACTGGCCTATTTTATTCTGAATGGCAGCGGTCGCTTCTACCTCATATCTTTGGCTGTACCTGCTGAATTCCTTGAGCCAAAAGGCTTTAATTACCGGGTCCTTCACTTTTTCCACTATTTCCGCCCTCCACTCCGGGTCGGACAACAATCTGTTAACCCCCAGCAATGTCGAGCCGGGTATTTCAAGCAAAGCTAAAATGGCATTATTCAAAATGTATTCCATCCTGGAAGACCAGACATCGGGCCAAATCTTTTTAAACACCCCCATCAATCCTCCGGCGATAAGGTGCCTGTATTCGGCATCAACGTCTTCCATAATGTTAAAAGCAATCGGATTTTCAATATCGGCCGGATTAACGTAAACCACGTCTTTTATCCTTTCCTTCGGAATAAATTTAAGAATTTCTTCCGCGGCCTCGCCGTGCGGGTCGACAAAGCCGACTCCGTTGCCGTTTCTGATATCCTGAATAACCATATTTTTCAAAAGCTCGGTTTTCCCCATACCGGTCTTGCCGACGATATATATATGGCGCCTTCTATCGTCTGTTTTAATTCCGAATTTCTTTCTTTCCCCCCTAAAGGTCGTTTGACCAAAAAATATGATTTCTTCTGTATCCATAATATTATTTTTCTATCGGCAGCTCAACTGGCGGAGCGCCCCTCTTCATTTCTATTCTCTTAAATGCGGCTGACGGAACTGAGTCAGCACCCGGGAAGTGATAGAAAGTGGCCATCTCTTCGGTATTTAAAATATACATTGCCCCCTGAACCGGAAAAGGATCAAAGGCCGGATCCCTCGTCCTGTAATTGTCAATCAAATCCCTTTTTCTCAAATAAAGACGCCTGGCGACAAATATGCCCGGACTCTGTACTTTGGTTGTTACCATCCCCCAGGGCTTCATGCTGTTCAAGTTCTGGGTCCCGAACTGGCCGAAAAAACTGGTTCCAAATCCCTTGGCTCCGCTAAAAAACACCTTCCTTTTAGCCACATAGACAAGCTTGATAAAGCAAGAAAAGCAGTTTTTTGATTTCTTTCTTTCTATCGCTGAAACTATATCCCTCTCTCCTGTTGTGAGCTTCATTTCGGGAGGAAGAAAAGTATCTTCTTTTTTGACTTCTGCCACCGGCGATTCCCCCTTAACCAGCAAATTCCAAAAATCCTCGAACAAGCTTTTCTGTTTCGGCTTTTCCGGCCTCTTGGCCAGCCTGTCGACTTCTTGCTGCGCCCTTTTGAAATAACTCGCTGCCTCCTTTGGCCCTTGGGGCATGGCAAAAATCTGTATCCAAAGCTGTTCTCCTTTGGAAAGCTTGGAAATAACTTCAAAGATGTGGGATAAAGGGTCTATCCTCTTCTCTTCCTTGTTGACATCGGGCTTCTCTTCGTAAAACTGCTCGTATGTCTTGATGGGATAAACATCGGGCTTTATCAATTCAAAATCAGTTCCCCACAAGTCCCACTCCTTGTTGGGAACGTCCATGGGCACCTGCTTGCTGTAATCGGGAACTTCGGTAATTTCCACTTCCGGATACTGGGAATAAATAGCCGATTCGATCAGCTTTCTGTTATTCAGGGGCAACCTGATGAAAAAATGCGGCGTCCCGTCAATCCCGACTATTTCAAAGGACGCTCCCAATAATTTCTTGCCCTTAAAATGTTCTTCTCTCCAGTCCTTGGGCGGGTCGTACGAGCCCCAGATAGAGGCAAATACGGCTTCCATGGCTCTTAACGGCCTCAAAACCGTCTGGGGAACCTTGACTTCAAGAACTACTCTTTTTCTTGTCTTATCATTGTCCCATATGTCTTCAATATACTGCTTGTAGATAAACTTCAAATGATGAAGAAACCAAAAAGGGGCGATAATCCACCAAAATTGAACGATAATAGTTTTTAAGACCAAAAGATAGGGAATGCTAATTTTCCAAAGAGTGGAAAGCTCTTTAATTAAAAACAGTATTTCTTCTGGCATTTTTAATTTTAAATTTATGCTTCGCGAACTCTGTATTTCCCTTCTTCATCTCTTGTGAAGAAGTTCTTGTTCTGCAAATTCAAAAGAATCGTTGATTCCTTGACCATTCTCTGCTTTAAAACCGACTGGATTATCTCCTCTTTGGGAAGAGAATTGTTCGAGCTCTGTAAAACCTGATAAATTACATCCTTAACCTGTCCCGGGTTATACCCCCAGTCCTTCAAAGCGTAGTATCCCCTGCCCACCAAAACGAAATCCTGATTCCTGATTAATTCATTGTGGACGGTTTGCGGATGCAACCTCTTGTTTTTGTTTGACCTGCTGGCCAAAGTGCCATTTAAATCAAAAATCATGTCGGCAATGTCCTTAAAGTGCAACGGCTTTTCTTTTTCCTTCAAAATCAGTTTGATTTTGTCTTTGACTGTTTTCGGATTAACTTCCGGCCATGACTTAAGCCCGATTCTGTTTCCGTCAACGGTCTTCAAAATATTCTTTGAAATGTCCAGATAACAATGGAAGGCCTCCAGAGAAAGCTTGCCTCCGTTCTTCCTGTATTCCGAATACAAATTATCTAAAGTTTCCGGTCTTCCTTTCTTCTCCAGTGTCTCAATAAAATCATTGGACAATTTCTTAACCGAAGAAACCAGATTCTTGTCGGTCGCCCAGAAGGCATAAAAATTATCGTCTTCCTTTTCTCTGGTTAAGGCATCGTTCAAGCTTAACAAAAAGAGAATGCAATTTTTCTGTTCCGTTGAACCGATTTCCTCTAAAAGGTTGTCTTCTCTCTCGGCTCCCCCGCAGGAATCTATTTTCTTCTCGAAGAAGGCTTTCATCTTCTTGAAGTCCTCTTTGACTTCAGGAATATCCAAAACCTTTTTGGCTCTTTTCATTCCGTCGTTTTCGATCTGCCTTACCCTTTCCCTTGTTATATTATAGCTCTGGCCGATGGTTTCGAGGGTCTCCGGCTTGCCGGCTTTGTTTAACGAAAACCTGCGAGAGATAACGGCTCTCGTCCTGTCCGGAAGGTTCTTCAATATATTCTGGGTTGTTCTTTTATAATCAAATTCCATAGCAATTTACTTATAACATTTAAAGCGAAAAGTGTCAAACGGTTACCTCTTTTGCCTCCAATTATTCCAGGAAACCAATAAGGGACTGGCCAAAAACACCGAAGAAAAGATGCCGACAATAACTCCTATTCCCATGGTCAAAGTAAAGTATTTCAAGCTTTCCTCGTTGCTGAAAAAGTAATACAAAGGAACAAGGGCGATCAATACGGTCAAGGAAGTGTTAATACATCTGATAAAGGTCTCATTCAAGCTTTTATTGACTATCTCTGCATAGGATGACTTCCTGTCCCTTTGAAGATTTTCCCTGATTCTGTCAAAAACAACCACCGTATTGTTGATGCAGTAACCGACTACGGTCAATAGCGCCGTAATCACCGGAATGCTCAACTGGGCTCCGTAATATTTTCCCAAAACCGCCAAAACCCCCAAAGGAATAACAACATCGTGGAAAAGCATTAGGGTCGAAGAAAAACCGTACTGGAAAGAAGTTATCGGTTTTGGAATATTTCTAAACGCCAAAGCGATATAGGCAAGCATGGCCAACAAAGAAACAATGACTACGACAATCGTCTTGTCCTTCAACTCTTTGCCGATTAAGGGACTGATGGTTTCCACGCTCGCAGAATTTTCTTCAATCTCTCCGGTTTCTTTCAGCTTTGACAAAATATTCTGATAGGTTTCATTGGAAATGTCTTTTTTGTTGATTTTCAAAACCACTTCGCTCTTCCCTACCGGCTGAACCTGAACTCCGTTCATTTCTTCAATTCCGACCAGAGCGTTCTTAACTTGTTCAATGGTGGGTCTGTCGCTTTTATAAGAAACGCTGATGGAACTCCCTCCCTCAAAATCAATGCCCAAATTCAACCCGTATGCAAACAGGAAATAAATGCTCAAGCCGACGGCGATTATCGCGATACCGAAATATATTTTGGAATATTTTAGAAAATTCATATAATTATGACCACAGCCATTTAATCTTTCCTAACCTGCCTCTGGCGATAAACTCAAGGAATATTCTTGAAATGACCATTGCCGAAAACATGCTGATTAAAATACCGAAAATCAAAGCAAAGGCAAAGGCCTTGATGAAGCTGGTGCCGAGGAAGTACAAAATTAAGGCGACAATCATAGTGGTAAAGTTTCCGTCCCTGATTGAAGGCCAGGCACGGTTGCACCCTTCGACAATGCTGGTTAAAATATCTTTCCCCTCTTTCAATTCTTCCCTCATTCTTGAAAATATCAGAATATTGGCATCAACGGCCATGCCGATTGAAAGAATGACTCCGCCGATGCCGGCCAAAGTCAAAGTAACCGGGATTAATTTAACCAAAGACAGGAAGATAAGACAATAGATCAGCAAAGCCAAAGAAGCCATTATGCCGGGAAGTCTGTAAAAGAGAACCAAAAAGATAATGATTCCGATTAATCCGTAGAATCCGGCCCGAACAGCGTTATTCAAAGAAATAGCTCCCAATGTGGGCCCGATTTTCTTCTGAACGATCGGCTCGCCCAAGGGAACGGGCAAGGCTCCCTGATTCAGTCTCTGAACCAATACTTTGGCCGCTTTAATATCGGTCTGCCCGGTAATGACCGCTTTCCCTCCGCTGATTTTTTCGTTCACTCTCGGAGCATATATATCAGCATCTGTAATCTTTCCGTCTCCGTCGCTGTCAACGATTGATTTTCCGTCCAGATAAATGGCAATGGTTTTATTAACATTCCTTTCGGTAACAGCTTCAAAGACCTTGGCTCCCTCGTCGTTAAATTGAAGCTCGATAATGGGGGCGTAAGTTGTCTGGTCAAAGTTAAGAGTCGCCTTTTTCAAATACCTTCCAGTCAGCTCTGTTTTTTGATAAGGAGTCTCAAAAGCTACCTGCCAATCAGCAACTTTCTCCATTTCTTCAAAGCTCTTTCCCTGCAATTCTTCCCTTTTGGCATTAATTTTGTCTATGTCGCTTTGAGGTCTTTGTTCCCAAAACTCCAGCAAAGGAGTGGCTCCGATCCAGCTGATAGCCGAATCAATGCTCTCCACGCCGGGCAATTCAACAGCTACCCTGTCCGAACCGTATATTTGGACTACGGGCTCGGTTACTCCGAAAATGTTAACCCTCCTTTCAATAATATCCCTTAACCCCTCCATCACCGAGGATTTATCCTTATCTTCTATTTGGCTTAAATCGGCCTTATATTCCAAATGGACTCCCCCCTTTAAATCAAGGCCCAATTTAAAGCCCGTTTCCGGGAAGTGCCAAAGCTTCCAATTGTATTTTGAATTAACGTTATCAACCAGCTGGTTATAAGGAGTCGGATAACAAAAAATGCCTACTACCAGGGCCAAGAGCAATATCGAAATCAAAGAAAATAATATATTTTTATTATTCATGTCGTTTAAAGTATAGTTATAATATAAACTCAAAAACTATTTTAGTCAACCGGCGTTTGCGGAAACTTCTTTTTTCGTCTACAATTTAGACAATACTCGATTTAATGTCAATATGATAATACTTGCAATTGAAACAAGCTGCGACGATACCGGCATAAGTATAATAAAGCTCCAGTCGTCTAAAAAAAAGAGGGGTCAAATTAATTTCAGCGATTTTGAGATTCTTTCCGACTGCGTTTCTTCACAAGCGGAAATCCACTCCCCATACGGCGGGGTCTTCCCGGCTCTGGCCAAAAGAGAGCACCAAAAGGCTCTCCTCCCCCTCTTGATTAAATCCCTTAAAAACTCAAAGCTCTTAAAAGAAAATAAAAAAGGGGTGGATAACAAAAAAATATTGAGGGTGCAGAAAATTCTAAAAAGAAATCCGGAAATATTCAAAGGGCTGAAAGAATTTCTTAAAAAATATTCTGTTCCGGAAATTAACGGAATCGCCGTGACTGTCGGACCGGGACTGGAGCCCTGCCTCTATACCGGAGTCAATCTGGCCAAAGCCCTTTCTTTCTACTGGAATGTTCCTCTTTCCGGGATAAACCATATTGAAGCCCATGTTCTTTCCAGCTGGCTGTCGCCGATTGAAAAAATAGAATTTCCGGCTATTGCTTTGGTCGTTTCCGGAGGAAACACCCAGATAATCTTGATGGAAAATATCGGAAAATACAAATTAATCGGAGAAACAAGGGATGACGCAGCCGGGGAATGCTTTGACAAAACCGCCAGAATTCTAGGTTTGGGATATCCGGGCGGTCCGGCCATCCACAAAGAGGCGAAAAAAAGGAAAAAGGCGGTCCTGGGAATTACTCTTCCCCGCCCTATGTTCTACGACAAAAATTACGATTTCAGTTTTTCCGGGCTGAAAACGGCCGTTCTTTATGATTTGAAAAAAAGGAAGGAAGGAAAAACTCCCCAATACGTTGAAGAAATGTCATACGAAATAGAAAGAGCCATCATTGATGTTTTAACCCATAAAACCCTGAAAGCGGCGGAAGATTTCAAAGCCAAGTCAATAATTCTGGGCGGAGGGGTTTCGGCTAATAAAGAACTGGCAAAAGAATTCAAAAAAAGGTGCAAGGAGAAAAAAATCAATTGTATCATTCCCCTCTCCAAGTTTTCCGGTGACAACGCTTCAATGGTCGGATTAACCGCCCTGTTCTCTCCGCATATTAAAAAAACGGCTTGGCAAAAGATAAAGCCAAGCTCTAATTTAAAAATAAATGAACAATAATATTTTTATCTATTTACTTTTCGCTTTGCTTCCCGGATTAATCTGGCTTTTCTATTTTTTAAAAAAAGACGTCCTGCCCGAGCCTAAAAGGCAGATAATCAAAGTTTTCTTTTTGGGAGCTCTTATCTCTATCCCCGTCGCCTGCTTCGAATTATGGTTCTTGAACGATTTAAACAGAATGGGGCTGCCGGAAAAAACCTTCCTTATCATTAAATTCATTTTCGTCATCGGCTTGACTGAAGAAGTGTTCAAATACTTGGCCGTCAGATATTCGGTGCTGAAAAGCTCCTGTATAGACGAACCGATAGATATCCCCCTCTATATGATAATTTCCGCTTTGGGGTTCGCCACGGTAGAGAATATTCTTCTTTTCTGCACCCAGGAATTTCTGGTTTTCTCCGACCCTTTGATTCTCGCCTTCACCAGATTTATCGGGGCAACCCTTCTCCACGTCTTATGCTCGGGAATAATCGGCTATTTTCTAGCTTTGGCTTGTTATAATATAAGACACAGACACATCATCTCTCTTTTCGGCTTTTCTTTCGCCATAATGGTCCACGCCTTCTTTAATTTTTTCATGGAATCGTCTATAATAAAAGCAACTGAAAACGAATGGGGCTCTTCCGTCCTCTATTCCCTATTCATCGTTTTCATTCTTTTCATCTTTTTATCAATCGCTTTAAAGAGAATTAAGAAATTGAAAGGAGTTTGTAAAATATAAATATGGCAAAAAAAGAAGAAAACATTGAAACCGGAAAAGAAAGAAAAAAATGGGACTCTCCCGAAGGCCAGCTGGTCGTCGATGTCTATGAAACCGACAAGGAGCTGATTATCCAATCGGCCATCGCCGGCATCAAAAACGAACAAATAAATGTCTCTCTGGAGAACGATGTTTTGATTATCAGGGGAGAAAGGGAAAACCCCAACAAAGACAAGGATAAAAGGTATTTCCTAAAAGAATGCTACTGGGGGCCTTTTTCAAAAGAAATAATCCTGCCGAGGGAAATAGACACATCAAAGATAGACGCCAAAGTTAAGGAAGGAATACTGACTGTCAGAATGCCTAAAATAGAAAGGGAGAAAAACAAAAAAATAGAGGTTGAATAACAAGGCCGCTCGCAGGAGCGGTTTTAAAATAATAAAAAAATGAACAAAGAAGGAAGGTTCTTGTTCTGATTCAAGGTCTCCTGTCGGAGAGAGAATCAATTACCCCTTAGGAATTCCTCTCGGAATTCACCCCCTTTGTCCCTACAGTTCGAAGGCGTCTTTTATCAGTTCCTTCTTGAACTCCACCATTTCATCGGTAGAAATCCTGACATTTCTTGGCCTGATATCCTTTGCTTCGGAACCAGCCTGGCGACGAAGAAGATCGCCCTTAAGTTCCACTCCTTTAATCCGCGTAACCCATTGAAGGAATAAGTATGCTATTTCTCCCATTCTCTCCTTGTCCATTTTGGGTACAGGGTGTTTCTTTTCGGAAATCTTGTTCAACATTTCATACCAGAGAATATCGCAGAACGTTACCACTTCTTCCGGGTGGATATGCCTGCCCCTTACGGCCTCCATGACATTATCACTGAGATGCCATTCGAAGCTTGGTCCAGCCTTCTGGACTAAATACCTCACGCGAGGAAGCGCTATTTCCCACTTACGAACTGTTTCCATTTTTCGCCTCTTTGTGCTATTACCATAATCCCTATGGCAAAGGTGTCCCATTCGGGACACCTTCATAATAAAACAACAAGCTCAATCTGTCAACAGTGCCGAGGGAGGGATTTGAACCCTCACACCACAAGGGCATATGCTCCTAAGGCATACGCGTCTGCCAGTTCCGCCACCTCGGCAAGAAAACACCCACTTTGTATAACAAAAACAAGCGGGTGTCAATGTTTAAATTTAAGCTCCGATAATCATTCTCACTGCCGGAGGAACGGCTCTCGAAAACAGAGCAACGGCAATACCAACCGCGGCGAAAATAATCAATTGCCTTGCCTGCGAGGTTTTTTCGGGATCTCCTGCAGAAGTGGTGAATAATACGGCACCCCAGATAATCATCAAAGAAGAAACCGCCATCAAAACAACGAATACCCAATCGGTGATGTTATAAATTCCGTTCAACAGACAGCACATTCCGCAATCTCCGTCATTGTACAAACAATAAGCTACGTTGTTCTGCGTAGTTGTCACACAGTTCAAAGTTGTAGGGAGTCGGCTTGCTCTTGTAATCCTGCATCCGTCCAAATTATCCGCAGCAACAAAGCCAGTTACAATAAAGGACAATACAATTACGCAGACAATCAGGGCTAATATTTTTTTCTTCATAGTCATAATTTATTACTTATTATCCGACCTTTAAGTTGTTTACTTAACCACTAATGTTTTTACTACGGAAACCAAACTATTGGCTATCAAGATTATCACCAATCCAATTGTTGCCGAAGTAATGATGTTTTTGGCCATCTTGACACTCTCCATATTTCCAGTGTCGATTATCCAAAAATACCCTCCGATAACATACATCAGTATAGCCACTCCCAAGCTTATCTTTACTATCCATCCCGTAATATTATCTATTGTTTTCCCTATTGCATCATCAGTTGTTGCATCGGCCGAAACCAATACGGGAAGAAGCAGAACCGCTATTAAAAGACATGAAAGAATAATTGCTTGTTTCTTCATATGTTTGTTATTTTTTTAATTTAAAATTATTTTACCACTAATCCCGCTAAAATACTAGCAAGGCTCTTGGCTACCAAGGCCACAATGAATCCGATAACAGCATAAAGGATGATACTCTTTCCCTGGCTCACCTTATTCGTATCCCCTGCCGCAGTCATGTATATGAAGCCGCCGTAAACGATAACCAGGGGTGCCAAAACCAAAGCAATGTTTATAATCCAGTCAATTATCCTCCCGACAAGGTCGGCGAAAGTTCCTGAAGAAATAGGATTGACTATCACTCCCGTGCTGGAGACGGTCGGCATGGTAATTCCAGTACTGCCCCCCGTATTTCCCGGAGTGTAATTGCTGGTCCATGTGCCACCGGACCAACTGCCCGTACCGGTCGTTCCCGTGCCCGTACCAGTCGTTCCCGTGCCCGTATCAGTGCCAAAATCAGCAACTCTTGTTCTAATACATCCTGTT
>Ga0315274_10011256_pt1 | contig 12820 bp, 15 predicted proteins | sample YL17G02_20_MG_FD_203700 | JGI IMG/M metagenome (GOLD analysis project Ga0315274, IMG submission 203700) | Sediment microbial communities from Yellowstone Lake, YNP, Wyoming, USA - YL17G02_20 | ecosystem: Environmental > Aquatic > Freshwater > Lake > Sediment | place: USA: Wyoming | collected... | reverse complement strand
GAGAGAAGCTCTTCAGACTCTTATAGATGAGATACAGAAAGATGTCACAGGCATTGTGAGGGTGAAGATCTATAAAGGGAACTGTTTTGTTGTGGGAAGGAAATCTCCGAATTCTCTGTATCATCCGGAGCTTGCAACATTTGAGGCCGAGGGTGGATATAATCAGAAAGATGCGGAGGGATTTATTAAAATAAATGCCCTGAGGCTGAAGTTAAAAAAATTGAAAAATCAGGGCAAAAAGTAATTGTCTCAATCGGATTAAATTATGTCAGAACTTAAATACTGGATTGCGTTATCCATGCTGACGGATGTGGGTCCTATTGTGTCCAGGAAATTACTCTCAGTGTTTGGCACACCTGAGAGTATATTCAAAGCAGAGATTGATGAGCTCCTTTCTGTAGAGGGAGTCGGGATAAACAGGGCAAAAAATATAAAAGGATTTTCATCATGGAAGGACGTGGAGAGACGGATTAATGTTCTCGAAAAAAGAGGGATAAAGGCGGTGTGTTTTGATGAGTCCTCATATCCGGAGTTGCTCAGGGAAATAGAGGATGCCCCTATCATCATTTATATGAAGGGTGATATCCATCCTCAGGACAGATATGCAGTTGCAATTGTTGGTTCACGCAAGCCAACCCCCTATGGGACATCGGTTACAGAAAAGATTTCAGAAGATCTTGCAGCTATGGGATTTACTATTGTAAGTGGTATGGCAAGAGGCATTGATGGTATATCACATAAAAGTGCGTTAAGAGCTGGTGGGAGAACCATAGCAGTACTTGGTTCAGGACTTGACAGACCTTATCCACCAGAGAACAAAGGATTAATGGATAAAATTGTGAGCTCCGGTTGTGTGATAAGTGAGTTCCCTCCAGGGACTCCTCCTGACAAAGAAAATTTCCCCCGAAGAAACAGATTAATCAGCGGACTTTCTCTGGGTGTCCTCGTCATAGAGGCTACCGCTGACAGCGGCTCACTCATTACTGCAGGATATGCCCTTGAACAGAACAGAGAAGTATTTGCAGTGCCTGGTAATATCACCTCACCTACTTCGGAAGGGACAAACAACCTTATAAAAAAAGGCGCGATGCTTACAAGAAAAGCGGATGATATTGTGGAGGAACTTGCCCCTGTGTTAAAAGGATTTATCAAATCAAAGGAGAAGGCAAAGATGGAAGTAACAGATGAAGAAATGAACCTGTGTAATATACTCACCGGAGAGCCAAAGCATATAGATGTTATCTCACGGGAAAGTAGATTACCGTCATCAAAAATACTTGGGGTCCTTCTTGGACTCGAACTGAAAGGCATTGTCAGGCAAACAACTGGCAAGAGGTTTTATCTGGCATGAACAATCTTGTAATCGTTGAATCGCCTGCAAAGGCAAAGACCATACATAAGATACTCGGAAAAGAATTTACCGTGAAGGCATCGATTGGTCATATAAAAGACCTTCCCGAAAAAGATATCGGGGTCGATATTGAGAATAATTTTAAACCCCATTATGTGGTAATCCCCGGTAAGGAGAAAGTGATTAAAGAACTGAAGAAGGCATCAAAAGAGGCCGACAAGGTATTTCTTGCTCCTGATCCCGATCGAGAGGGTGAGGCAATCGCATGGCATATTGCTTATGAAATATCGGAGAAAAAATCTCAACCTTTAAATGAGAAGATCTACAGGATAGTTTTTAATGAAATAACAGAGCGGGCTGTAAGAGAAGCAGTTAAAAAACCGGAAAAAATAGATATGAACAAAGTTGATGCCCAACAGGCCAGAAGGATACTTGACAGGCTTGTTGGGTACGGGCTCAGCCCTCTTCTCTGGAGGAAGGTAAGGAGAGGCTTGAGTGCAGGGAGAGTACAATCTGTTTCAGTAAGACTTATTGTAGAAAGAGAGCGTGAGATAGAGGCATTCAAACCTGAAGAATACTGGAGTATAAGTGCAGAATTTGAAGGTTCTCAACCTCCTGCGTTCTGGGCAAGGCTCTATAAAATAGGTCAACAGCCGAAAACAGACAGTAAATCCCTTGTCCCTGATGGAGAGGCTGCAAATGCAATTGTTGCTGATTTAAATGATAAAGAATTTGTACTGAGCAAGATAGAACGTAAACAGAAGAAGAGAATGCCCTACCCGCCATTTATTACAAGCACTCTTCAGCAGGAAGCAGCAAGGAAACTAAGATTCACGGCGAAAAAGACCATGTCAGTAGCACAACAACTCTATGAAGGAATTGAACTTGGTGAGGAAGGCGCAGTAGGACTCATTACCTATATGAGAACAGATTCACACAGGGTAGCATCAGAGGCTCAAGAGTGGGCAAGGAAACTCATTGAAAAAGTCTATGGGAAAGATTACATCCCTGAAAAACCCCCTATTTATAAAAGCAAGGCATCAGTACAGGATGCACATGAAGCAATAAGGCCAACATATCCTGATAAAAGACCAGAAGAGATTAAACGATTTTTCTTAAAAGACCAGCATGCACTTTACACACTGATATGGAATCGCTTCATAGCAAGCCAGATGTCGCCAGCACAACTTGAGCAGACGACATTTACCATTGAGAACCTGTATGCCGGACAGCCTGTCAGCTTATATGAGCTCAGGGCAACCGGGACTGTCATACGTTTCAATGGTTTTATAGCTCTTTATATCGAGGGGAGAGATAATGGAGAAGAGGAAGAAGGAGAGCTCCTTCCTGCATTAAAAGAAGGCGAGAAATTGAAACTTCTCAATTTACTCCCGAGACAACATTTTACAATGCCACCACCACGTTATTCAGAGGCAACACTTATCAAAGCACTCGAGGAAAGGGGTATTGGCAGACCGAGCACCTATGCAGCAATCCTCTCAACAATTCAGCAAAGGAAATATATTCAAAAGACAGAAGGGAAGTTTTTTCCAACTGAACTCGGTATCGTGGTAAATGATTACCTCGTTGAAAGATTTCCTGAACTCATCGATATAGGTTTTACTGCAAAGATGGAAGATGAACTTGACCGCATAGAAGATGGAAAGATGAAATGGGTAGAGGTTGTAAGAGAATTTTATAACCCCTTTAGCCATGACCTTACAGAGGCTATAAAAACTACAGGCAAGGTAAAGCCAAAGGACATACCAACCGAAGACTTATGTGAGAAATGCGGCCTTCCAATGGTCATCAGGTGGGGAAGGCACGGAAGGTTTATGGCATGTACAGGATTTCCCAAATGTAAGAATACGAAACCTCTTAAGACAGAAACCACAGAGCAAACAGCACAGGAAATGGAAAAAATTGCTCAGCTCACAGACGAAAAGTGCGAGAAATGCAGCGCTCCGATGGTGCTTAAATCAGGGAGATATGGCAAATTTCTCGCCTGTTCAAAATATCCTGAATGCAAAAATACAAAACCTCTTTCCACAGGAATAAAATGTCCTAAGGACGGAGGAGATATTGTAGAGAGACGTTCAAGAAAAGGAAAACCGTTCTGGAGCTGCAGCAACTATCCTGAATGCAAATTCGCAACGTGGTATAAACCTGTTTCCCACAAATGTCCTAAATGCGGTGCTGACTTCCTTCTTGAAAAGCGAGATAAAGCAGGAAATGTAACAATCTTCTGTCATAAAAAAGAGTGTGGATATAAAGAAACTGAAAAGGCATCCTCAGAAGAAGCTGTATGAGACCCTTTATCATAGGGATTGGCGGTGGGCATAGTGGCGCTGGAAAAACCTCTATTGCTTCATTGATTCTTAAAAGGCTGAAAGGGTGGGGTGCGATAAAATATACAAAGACCTCCCTTTACTGCTCCATAACAGATGATAGAGAAATTCTTTCAGAAGAGGGGAAGGACACAAAAAGGTTACTGGATGCTGGTGCTGAAAGGGTACTCTGGGTTCAGTCTCCTTCCTCTGAACTCGAAGAGCTTCTTCCGATAGCAGCAGGAAGGCTCTCTGATCTTAAAGGTATCCTTGTTGAGGGTAATAGCGCTATTGAGTTCTTAAAACCTGATGTGGTGATATTCATATCCGGAACTAAGGAAAGATTCAAGAAAAGTGCAGAAAAAATACTAAATATGGCAGATGTTGTTATCTTTGAGAAAGCCCTTCCACAAGGAACACCTGAAGGTGCTAAAAAATTTCGTAGTGATGATGCGGAAGGATTTTTGAACTTTATAAAAGGACTTATTAAGTAGCCTACTTTTTATAATTCACTTCCATCTATTTCTGCAATTTTCATTATTGCCTTTAACATGCCTATTTTCAGGTCTCTATTACCATGAACTGAAACACTTATTCGCTTATATCATTTTATAAAAGCTTCTTTGATTTTTGTTTCCATACCAGTCCAGTTGAGTTTTCGAAGCCTGATGTTTTAAAATTTAAATTGCCCGTGAAATCGCATGGGGTTGCAAGAACTGTAAAGTTGTTTGCAATTGAAAACCAGAGTCTGACGTATATATACTGAAATGAAAGATAGAGTGGCAGAAGAGGTGATAAAAAGAGCGGTTAAGGGTAAACTCCCCTGTCTTACTGCGAGGATGATTGCGGAGGAGCTTGGTGTTCCCTATAAAACTATTGGAGAGGCTGCTGACAAGCTTAAAGTGAAAATAACCAATTGCCAGCTTGGCTGTTTCTGATGGGAACAATCCTTTTTGAACTTGCCCTGATATTTTATTTTGTAGCAACTATTGTCGGCACTATAGAGCTTTTCAAGGAAACAAAGATTACCTCAAAGATAATTTTTTTAATGGCTGGCATTGGGTTTGCCTTTCACACAGTAAACATTATTTATCGTTATGTCACCGCAGGCCATATTCCTATAACAAATTTCCACGAGGCAACATCTTTTTTCTCCTGGTGCATCGTTCTCATATTTTTCATGTTAGCATTCAGGTACAGAATTAAGCTTCTCTCATCTTTCATAATGCCTATTGTGTTTTTTTTGATGCTCTCATCTTCGATGTTGCCAAGAGAGATAAAACCATTAAGCCCTGTATTGCAGAGTTATTGGCTTGAAATACATACGGTTATTGCCTTTTTGGGTAATGCTGCCTTTGCCCTCGCTTGTGGACTAGGGGTCATGTACCTTGTTCAGGAACACTATGTAAAATCCAAGCGGCCCGCAGGGCTCTTTGGGAGACTGCCAAGTCTTCAAACCCTTGACGAAATGAATTACCGATTAATAACTCTGGGGTTTCCCCTCCTTACCCTTGCAATAATAACAGGTGCTTTATGGGCAGAAAGCGCCTGGGGAAGTTACTGGAATTGGGATACGAGAGAGGTCTGGTCACTCATAACATGGTTTATCTATGCGATTGTGCTTCATGCCCGGCTTGTGGCTGGTTGGAGAGGCAAAAGGGCTGCTCTATTATCCATAATCGGTTTTCTTACAATTATGATCGCCTTTTTCGGTATTAAATTACTCCGAAAAGGTCTCCATGTTTTTCTATGAAAGTGCTTGTAGTAGGACTCAATCATAAAACTGCTGATATTGAGGTCAGAGAGAAAGTAGCGTTTGACGGCCCCAAACTCGGTGAAGGTCTCTTGAGATTAAGAGGACTCCCTGAGATAGAGGAGGCCATGATACTTTCTACCTGTAACAGGGTAGAACTGTATGCAAATGTGAAAGATCCGGTACAAGCATCTGAATCCATCAAGACCTTTCTCTCAGAATTCCACGATGTGAACAGGGAGTTGCTTGATAAATCCCTCTATATCTATGATGATATCAATGCAGTGAGACATATCTTCAGGGTTGCATCAAGCCTCGACTCCATGGTTATCGGTGAACCTCAAATCCTCGGACAGGTAAAAGATGCTTTTGAAATGGCTCTCGAGAAAAAGACAACAGGAATCCTTCTGAACAGGCTGATGAAAAAGACAATTTCTACGGCAAAGAAGGTGAGGACTGAGACGAGGATAGCTGAAAATGCTGTTTCTATAAGTTTTGCTGCGGTAGAACTCGCAAAAAAAATCTTTACTAATCTCTCTGGGAAAGTAAGCATGCTTTTAGGTGCGGGAGAGATGGCTGAACTTGCGGCAAGGCATTTGATAAGCAATGGCGTGAAAGAAGTTATTGTCGTAAACAGGACATACGAACGGGCTTGTGAACTTGCAAGGGATTTTAACGGGAGACCTGTAAAGTTTGATGGGTTTCTTCAGGAAATGGTACGTACTGATATCGTGATCTGTTCAACAGGCGCCTCGCGCTATGTGCTCATGAAGGATCAGATGCAGAAGATGATGAAAGAGAGAAAGCAACGTCCTGTTTTTATTATTGATATTTCTGTGCCGAGGAATATAGATCCTGAGATTAATGCTCTGGATAATGTGTATCTCTATGATATTGATGACCTTCAAGGCATTGTTGATATGAACATGTTTGAAAGGAAAAAAGAGGCAGAGAAGGCAGAAAAGATAATCGAAGAAGAGATTGAACCCTTCTTTAAGTGGCAGTCTTCCCTTGATTCTGTGCCCACAATTATTGCCTTAAGGGATAAAGCAGAGGAGATTAAAAGAGAAGAACTCACCAAGCTTCTATATAAAATACCTGAGCTTAAAGAAAAGGAGAAAGAGGCAATTGAGTATATGGCAGCTGCTATTATCAATAAGCTTATTCATCCACCCACCGCAGCATTGAAAGAAGATTCTGAAGATAGAGATATACTGATCGCAACGATAAAACGGCTCTATGGCATAAACGGAGAAGAAAAAAAGTAATAGAGACGATAGGTTAAGATGAAAGAAAATAAGGTTATTATTGGTACACGTGGAAGCAAGCTTGCTTTATGGCAGGCAGAGTGGGTTAAGTCTGAACTTAAAAGGATAAACCCGGGAGTCGAAGTTGTATTAAAAAAGATAAAAACAACCGGAGATAACATTTTAAATGTACCACTTGCTAAAGTAGGTGGCAAAGGACTTTTTGTCAAAGAGATAGAAGAGGCACTCATGAGAGGCGAGGTAGATCTTGCTGTCCATAGCATGAAAGATGTTCCGACTGAATTGCCGAACAGTCTTCATATAACGGCAATTTGCAAAAGGGAAGACCCCAGGGATGCATTAATAATAAGACAGAACTCAAAACTCAAAACTCAGAACTCAGAACTACATACAAACTCATCACCCGTCACTCATCACTCATTACTGTATAATTTGCCCGAGGGTGCTCATATCGGGACAAGCAGTCTCAGGCGTTCCTGTCAGCTTTTGAATATACGACCTGATTTGAACATTACACAGTTGAGAGGAAATCTTGATACAAGAGTAAGAAAACTTGATGAAGGGCAGTTTAATGCCATAATCCTTGCTGTTGCAGGTGTCAAAAGACTTGGACTTCAGAGCAGGATAACAGAGATATTGTCTCCTGAGATAAGTCTTCCTGCAATTGGTCAGGGAGCTATAGGGATAGAATGCAGGATTAATGATGAACTCATAAATACCATAGTCAGCCCATTAGACCACAAAGAGACTTCAGTATGTGTGAGGACAGAGAGGGCGTTTCTCAAAAAGCTTGGTGGCGGTTGTCAGGTGCCAATCGCAGCCTATGCGAGAATAGAGCACAGAGCAAAGAGCACAGAGCAAAGAGCACAGAGCAAAGACTCATCACTCATCACTCATTACCCATTACTTGTTATTGATGGTCTTGTAGGACGTGTCAGTGGCGAGAAGATTATAAAGGGACATTTGGAAGGAAAACCCGAAGATTCTGAAATTCTCGGCGTCAAACTTGCTGAAGACTTGCTTGCAAGAGGAGCGAAAGAAATACTTGAAGAAATTTACCGGTTTTCCTAATCACAAACGTTAAACAGGACCTTCTTTACTTTCCATCTTCTCGAGTTGCTCTCTTTTTTCCTTACAATCTATACAGTAAATCGCATAAGGAAGGACTTTCAGCCTCTTTTCACTTATATCCCCTCCACAATCCTCACATTTGCCATAGGTGCCTTCATCGAGTTTTCTGAGGGCTTCATCTATCTTGAAAAGGTTTTCTCTATGGTTGCCCAGCTGTTTAAGACTGATATCCTCTGATAGGTCAATAACTGACCAATCGCCATTATCGAGAGCGGTATCTACCAGCTGTCTTGTCTCTCCCTTTATATACTTGGATATCTCCAACTTTGTCTCTTTGAGGATCTCTTCTCTTTTTAGAATGAGAGCCTTTCTCAAAGCAGCCTTTTTCTCATCTTCTGATATTTTTTCTCTAAATCTGGTTATCTTTTTTCTCTGGACTGGTTTTGGCTTTGTCTTGGCTTTGATCTTAATCTTAGTCTTTATTTTAGTCTTTATCTTTGTCCTTGTCTTTGTTTTGATCTTTGGTTTTAACGATGGTTTTTTGGCAACTCTCTTCACCGTCTTTTTTGCAATTTTTTTTACAGTCTTTTTATCAGGTGTTTTAATCTTCTTCGTATTCTTAGCAAGTTTTTTAATCTTTTTCTTTGGAGTTTTCTTAGCTTTCTTAGCTGGCATTACTTTCCTCTTGCTTTTCACTCTCCTGTGATTTTTCCTCTCCTTCCTTGAATACCTCGATGATGCTTCTCACATTTATACCTGCTGCCTGAAGGGCCTTCTTAATATCTATCAGCTTTGCGTCTGTTACCTTCACGATGAAGTTGCGGCTTATCACCTTATACCTCCATGATTTCTTTTTCTTTGTGCCTTAAAGTTTCATCCACTTTAGCGATATAAGAATCTGTGATCTTTTGAATTTCTTCCTGTGATTTTTTGACATCGTCTTCACTGAGGTGTTTTTCTTTTTCGTGTTTTTTAAGCTCTTCGTTTATATCTCTCCTGATATTCCTTATTGCTACTCTATATTCTTCTGCTTTTTTCTTTACTATCTTTACGAGTTGTTTCCTTCTCTCCTCTGTAAGTGGAGGGATATTTATTCTAATTAACTTCCCGTCATTTACAGGCGTAATGCCAAGATCTGACTTCATAATCGCCTTTTCGATATCGGGAATGATTTTTGGATCCCAGGGCTGTATCGCAATCTGACGGCTATCAGGGATGCTTAGGCTTGCAAGTTGTTGAAGCGAGGTGTGTGTATCGTAATAGTTTACTGTTATCCCATCGAGGAGTGCGAGAGAAGCCCGTCCTGTTCTGACAGAAGAGAACTCTTTTTTCAGTGCCTCGATGGCACTGCCCATTCGATCAGTGACTTTTCTTTTTAACTCTTGGTCCATTATTTCCCCTCACAAGAGTTCCTAATTTTTTGCCTTCGATAATCTTTCTTATATTGCCCTTTCCTTTCAGGTTAAATACAAGGATCGGGATGTTGTTTTCCATGCAGAGCGTGATCGCAGTCGAATCCATGACACTAAGCCCCTTAGTGAGCATATCAATGTAAGTGACTGTACTATATTTTTTTGCAGAAGGGTTTTTCACAGGGTCTGATGAATATATGCCATCAACCTTTGTTGCCTTGAGTATCACATCTGCACCAATCTCTATGGCCCTCAAAGCTGCAGCAGTATCGGTGGTGAAGTATGGGTTACCTGTACCTGCAGCAAAGATGACTGCTCTTCCCTTCTCAAGATGTCGTATTGCCTTACGTCTTATATATGGTTCTGCAAGTTCCTTCATCTCTATTGCGGACTGGACCCTTGTAGGAACATTGTGTTTCTCAAGAGAGTTTTGAAGTGCAAGGGCATTGATAATGGTTGCGAGCATTCCCATGTAATCTGCAGATGCCCTTTCTATTCCCTCTACACTCGCTTCAGCTCCCCTGAAGATGTTTCCTCCGCCTATGACTATTGCGACTTCAACGCCTTTCGATAGAGCTTCCTTTATCTCCTTAGCCATGTAATCAACGGTAGATGAGGAAATTCCATATTTTCTGTCTCCCATCATGGCTTCACCACTTATCTTAAGGAGTATCCTCTTGTATTTCAAACCTTTCATTTCTGGGCTGTCTCTCCAAGCTGAAACCTGACGAATCTTTTTATGACGATATTTTCACCTAATTTTGCAATCTTCTCAGTGACAATGTCTTTAATTTTCTTTTTTTGTTCAGGGTCTTTAATAAAGATCTGGTCAATAAGGCAGGTGTCTGTATAAAATTTCTCGAGCTTTCCCTCTATAATCTTCTCAACAACATATGATGGCTTGTCTGTGACCTGCGCACTGTATATTTCCTTTTCTCGATTTATAACATCCTGTGGCACCTCATCTCTTGATAAGTAGAAGGAGTTGCAGCAGCGATATGCATGACGATATCCTTAACAAGTTCTTTAAAATCATCTGTTCTTGCCACAAAGTCTGTCTCGCAATTCACCTCAACCATTGTCCCGATTTTGCCCATATGTATGTATGAGCCGATGAGTCCTTCTGAGGCTGTTCTCCCTGCTTTTTTAGATGCGGATGCAAGACCTCTCTGCCTGAGAAAATCTACAGCCTTTTCAAAATCTCCACTACTATCAGTCAGTGCCTTTTTGCATTCCATCATGCCTGCACCTGTCTTTTCCCTTAGGTCCTTTACCAGTTCTGATGAGATTGTTATCATTTTGCTTCCTCTGCCTCTTCCTGCTGTATTTTTTTCTCTACCTCATGTTTTTCAGCCTCTTCTGCCGCACGCTTTGAGAGAGTCTCCTTGCCTTCAAGTACTGCATCTGCCATTTTCGAGGTGATAAGTCTTATGGCTCTTATTGCATCATCATTGCCCGGGATTACATAATCAACCTCATCCGGGTCACAGTTTGTATCTACTATAGCAACAATTGGCACAAAGAGTTTTCTTGCTTCAGCTATTGCGATTCTTTCTTTCTTGGGGTCTACGATAAACACGGCCCCTGGAATTCCCGGGATATCTTTAATACCTGATAGATTTTTTTCTAATTTATCCTTTTCCTTTTCCATGCTGGCAACTTCTTTTTTAGGAAGCAAATCCAAAATGCCATCTGCCTTCATAGATTCAATCTTTTTAAGCTTTTCTATGCTCTTCTTTATGGTTGAAAAGTTTGTAAGCATACCACCAAGCCATCGCTGGTTCACATAGAAAGCACCGGCCCTTATTGACTCTTCATGAATAGAATCCTGTGCCTGTTTTTTTGTCCCAACAAAGAGGACAGGCATTCCAGTTAGGGCTACCCCTCTTATGAAATTATAGGCATCTTCAAGTCCTTTTAATGTCTTCTGGAGGTCTATGATATAGATACCATTTCTTTCTCCAAAAATATATTTTTTCATCTTGGGATGCCACCGCTTTACCTGATGACCAAAATGTACTCCAGCCTCCAGAAGATCCTTAATTGTTGCTACCATATTCTTGTTTATCCTCCTCTTTCTTCAAGCTCGTTTTTTATTCTGCTCTACGAGTCATCGACTTTCTGACTACTAACCCTATCATATGAATAATGACACAGAAGCTACGAAGTAGCCTCTAAAGGGGTAGAGCCTAAAGGTCTAAAAGCCTAACATAAAAATATCTTTTTTTGCAAGGGGATAGGGGGCTGAGGAACGGAAAAACAGGGCAATTTGACTCCCTACTGTAGATTCTGGCATGCTAGTAAGATTATGAAAAGAAATATCATTTTTGCCATCGCAGGCATTATCTTATCGTGTTGGATCTATGTGGTAGTAGAACTAATGGTCCCGGTTCCTGGTGTCAGTAAAAAAATAGAATTAGAAATACCCAAGGGGTCTACTTTCAGACAGGCGATTGAAATCCTTTCAAAGGAAAAACTTATACGAGATAAAAACCTCTTCCTTTTTATTGGCAGAGTAAGTGGCCTGGATAGAAAGATAAGAGCAGGATACTATTCTATCTATGAGTCAATGAGTCCGCTCGATATTTTCAAAATGCTGAAGAAAGGACAGATAATAGAGTATGAGTTCACAATCGTTGAAGGAGACTCTCTCAGAGAAATTGCAGAGAAACTTTCAGAAAAAGGCATTATGAGTAGAAATGATTTCATGTTGCTTTCATCAGATGAAGACTTTCTTGCTTCATATACTATTGATGCCACGACATTTGAAGGGTATCTTTTCCCTGATACCTATAAAATCCCAAAAGGAATGGATCCTGAAGATGCGATTGGTACGATGATCAACAAGATGCGTGAAAAATATTCAGGTAAACTCAGGGCAAGGACATCCGAACTCGGTCTCTCAGAAAGAGAGGTACTCACTCTTGCATCAATCATCGAGAAGGAGGCCAAAACAGACGAAGAGAGGGCATTAATCTCTGCTGTCTACCATAACAGGCTTAGAAAAGGGATTCCGCTTCAGGCAGACCCCACCTCTATTTACGGGATAAAAAGCTCCAGAGAAAAAATAACTACAAAAGACTTGCAACGAAGAACTCCCTATAATACCTATGTCATTAAAGGGCTCCCACCCGGACCTATTGCGTCGCCAGGCATCAAATCAATTATCGCAGCGATGTATCCTGCGGATGTTCCTTATATTTATTTTGTGTCAAATGATGACGGTACACACAGGTTCTCAGTGACACGGGAAGAACATATATCAGCGGTGAAATCCTACAGAGAAAAGAAACAGGCGAATAAAGAGAAGAGTAAAGAAGAGAAGAGGCTCAATGAAAACTTATAAAAATAAAAGAAAAAAAACACGGACAATTTATGTAGGTCATGTACCTGTTGGAGGAGAACATCCGATCGTTGTCCAGTCCATGACGAAAACAGATACGAGAAATGTAAAATCAACAGTAAACCAGATCAAGTCCCTCGAGGCTGAAGGGTGCGAAATAGTTAGGCTTGCAGTGCCTGATATAGATGCAGCAAAGGCTCTTGGGAAGATTAAGAAATCTGTTCATATACCTTTGATAGCTGACATTCACTTCGACTGGAGGCTTGCCCTCAAATCAATAGAACAAGGTATCGAT
>Ga0315274_10011254_pt1 | contig 12821 bp, 12 predicted proteins | sample YL17G02_20_MG_FD_203700 | JGI IMG/M metagenome (GOLD analysis project Ga0315274, IMG submission 203700) | Sediment microbial communities from Yellowstone Lake, YNP, Wyoming, USA - YL17G02_20 | ecosystem: Environmental > Aquatic > Freshwater > Lake > Sediment | place: USA: Wyoming | collected... | reverse complement strand
GCTAATAAATCGTTTATACTTGATATTATATTCATCGTTTATCCTCCTATGTTTAGGTTATTTATACAATAAAGAGGATAAACGATTTTATTCAATTATGAAAGTGAAATTGTCCAAACTTTAGTATAAAATAGATAATTTGACAGATAAGACATATTTAGACTTTATCAATTTATTAGAGAATCGGAACCAATTAAAAAGTGATGCAAAAAAAATTGAACTTGATTCCATTATTACGCTAAACTATGATATTGTTTGTGATCAGGTTTTTTGGATTCAAGATATTCCTTTCACTTATGACTACCCAGTTGTAGATCAGGACGATTCAAAATATAAGTTACTTAAATTACACGGTTCTATTAATTGGAGAGTATGCTCAAACCAAAAGTGTAAATATATAGATCCTTCTAGATATTTTCCCCGTTCACCATATACAGATTTATACACTCTTGATATTGCCAAGAGAATATATGATAATCCTTGCGAAAAGTGCAAAAAACCATTAATTCCATTCATTGTACCACCAACATGGAATAAGATAGCATATAGCAAAGGCTTAAAATCAATATGGAAATCAGCTAGTAAAGAGATAGAACAAGCTACTAGAATAATCATAATTGGTTACTCATTACCAGAAACTGATAGTTATTTCAAATATCTTTTAGCCATAAGCCTATCGAAAAATGAATCACTTCAAGAGATTATCTTGATTAATCCTGCTCAAGGAATAGAAGGTGAAGCTTTAGAGAAAAGGTATCGTGATTTTATTGCTCCATTTTTTGATACTCGTAACTTTAGATTTTGGCGTGTCGGGTTTCAAGATGGGATTAAATTGTTAAAAATAAGGAGTCCAATGCTGTTTAAGAACGAACTTCAAAAATATGAAGAAATTGAAGCAGGAACTTTTTGAAGCAGGAACTTTATAGTTCAATTTGTACCAGTTTCCCCCTGAAAACTTATTTTTACTTACAAGCTTGTAAACCCTTATAGATAAAGGATCGACAATTCCCCATTGAAAAAGTTTTCAGGGGTAGTTTTTTTATAGAACCCCAATAAAATTATGATTTTAAGTTCCAGAGGAGCGGAATATTTATAGAAAAAAACGGCGCATAAAACTTTTAGCTCCGATAGGAGCGATATATGAAAATAGCATAAATACAGCGTTTTTTAACAACGTTTTTTATATGTCGCTCCGCTGGAGCTTATCTTTTTTACTTCCATTATACTATAAATATTTCATCCCTAACGGGATTAGAAACCTTGTATTATCAATGCTTTATTAAAAAACCTACCCCTGAAAACCTTGAAAGGGGGGATTTTAGACCTTGTTATCATGGATTGACTATCTGTATTCCTGTTTTAATGCACTCCAGAATATAACAAGCTTGCCTTTCGATTCAACGGTTCCTGGTATTCCTGTTCCAGTCACAACTACATTATCATAATCAATGATAGAATTAGAATATGATGCGAAACCGATCTTTCCAGACATAATCGGACGGTCTTTATCTTCAAATTCTATGACCAATTCGTTGTCGAGATAACACTTTATGTTTGCCTTATTAACCTCTACTTTGTAGGTATGTGTTTCTCCTCCTGGAAATGGTGGACGATTTGGTTGCCCCCCGGCGTGATTTCTGTACTATTCCATAGGTCCCCGTCACCTTTAAAAACTGCAAGGGTATTTGAACTGTAACTCGCTTCGTAATCATAGCATGTTTCAAAATCCTTTGCTCTGAATAGCATACACGGATAATTTCCGGATACTTGAGTTGCCGTTACCTCAAATGTATAATCTATCCAATTTTCATCACCAATCAGAATTCGTGAATACCGTTCTTTAGCCTCGATACGAAGTTTTCCATCCTTGACTTGCCATTTTCCGTCGTCATTTTTATTGATTTCCCAACCATTTGTGTTTCCATCATCGAAATTATCATCGAAAGCAATCGCAGTTGATAAGAAGAAAAACAGTAAAAGACATACAGGGATCATTAATATCAATCTCATAATCATAAACCTCTTAACTAATAGCAACAATTAAACCTGACAGCTTTCTCTGCCTATTCCATAAATTCAGAACACTAATATTCTACAAAAATTCTTCTGCCAAATCAATAAAAAACGCTTTTCAATAATTTTTTCTTCTTTGAAGACTGATTTTACTCTATTGAAACACAACTCATGATATGAGATAATATCAACATTATTAATTAACACTAGAAAGTTGAGCGGAAATAAAAAGTCGAATTGTAATATGCAAAGGGATTTTGCCGCAATTATCGAATGTGAAGGGGATGGATACATCGCATTATATGCCCTGAGCTTAATATTGTAAGTCAAGGAAAGACCTTTGCACAATACAGTTCACAGGAAGCTTTTGAGCTTTTTTTGAGACAGCATCAGAAGAGGAAATTCTTAAAAGGTTTCATGATCAGGAAGGAGTTACAAGACGTTGACACGAAAAGAATTGAATCTAGCGATTTTTGAAGGCACTGCCGATAGAGTTTTATGGCAGCCAAGATTAGAGACGTGGATAGGTCATCATCGTGAGAATGGAACTCTGCCAGAGCGATACCGTGACAAGGATTATTTTGGGATATATGACGCACTCGGCGCTTCAGTCCGATACGCCGCTTCGGCAGGGATTGAAGGCTACTCGGAACCCAATAACGTAGAGTATAGAGATGAACAACATAGCGATCATTATATAAGTATAGTCAAAACACCTAGCGGGGAAATCCATACAGTTCATCGTGATATTTGGGAGGACGGTAAACTCAAGAATCGCCGAATCTCAGAATTTCCAGTGAAAACTCCAGAGGAGCTTCGGGTTGTAACTGACCTTGTGGAGCGTCAGCAGTTTAGAGCAAATCAGGAATCTTTCAAAAGAGCGGCTGATGCTGTGGGACATCGTGCTGAACCCACCATATTCCTTTCCAGTTCTGGATTTACAGAGCTTATCAAGAATTGGTGCGGCCTGCCGGGTACGTATTATCTGCTTTACGATCATCAAGAAGCAGTAGAATCCTATCTTGAAGCCTGCGACCGTCGGGATGACAGGCTGATAGACGCCGCTCTTGAACTACCATGCCGTATTTTCAATCTTGGCGATCATGCTACTAACGAATTCACACCTCCGCCAATCCTGAAGCGTTATTTGCTCCCACGCTGGCAGCATATCAGCGATATACTTCATGCAAATGGACGCTTTGTTCACACTCATTGGGATGGAAATTCCATAACGATGCTCCCATACCTATTGGAGACACGTCTGGACGGAGTAGAGGCACTAACCCCGGAGCCGATGGGCGATATGACTTTGGAACAGATTAAAAATGCGACGCAGGATAAGGTTGTCGTCCTTGATCTAATCAGGGCAATTGACTTTCTACCGAATTTCCCCATGAAAGAAATGTTAGAGTTCACCAGACGGGCAATTGATATGTTTGCACCTAAGCTGATTCTTGGTATATCTGACGAAATTTCTCAGGTGGGTGAAATTGAGAAAGTAGAAGCTATCTCTGAACTTGTTGACAAAATATGCGGTCTTGCAGATTAAATCAACGGGATAGACCATACCGATCCGATTTGGAAAAGGTGTTTTGTCAATAAAGAACCAAAACTGGAAAGGAGCGGTAATTATGAAAACTTATTTTTTAATTTGCTTTATTGTAGTTTCCATGTTTCTATTGGCTAATACTGCAATGAGCATGGTGGATAACTCGTTAATACTTTACCTCACGTTTGATGCAGATGAAGCAAAGACGATAAAGGATATGTCCCCTAATCAAAACGATGGTACCGTGAAGGGAAATCCCAAACAAGTAGAGGGGATATTCGGTTCTGCACTAGAGCTTAACGGCACAACTGATTCAATAGAAATCCCCCATAATGACAGCCTGAACATGACAACTGCTGTTACTATGGAAATGTGGGTGAAGTTAACGGTGGAAGGCCCGAGTGCTAATCAGGTGGGAATGGAAAAAGGCGGCTGGGAACCTGGAGAATACAGCCTTTATGCGTATTATGTCCCGGGGAATAAATCAGCGGTGCAATTCAATGACTTGCCTGTAGCTTGTGCTGATGCTAATTCAGGCAATCTCGGTCAGGATATAAAGGATGGCAAATGGCATCACCTCACAGGTGTATGGGACAGCAAGAAAATTTTTATATACACCGATGGTAATCTGGATATATCATGGGAATGTGGAGGTAAATTAAACACAAATAACAAGTCGTTGTATATTGGTGCAAGGAATGGGGCCGAACGATTACTCCAGGGTGTAGTAGACGAAGTAAGGTTATATAATAGAGCATTATCAGAGGCAGAAGTAAAAAAAGATATGGAGACACTTGGAAGGCTTTCCGTATCCCCTATGGGCAAGTTGGCTGTTTGTTGGGGTGCAGTAAAATATTCCAACTAGGATTAGCTATAGTATAAGATATGCAGATGAAAATGAAATACCGCAAATTAGGTAAAACAGGTTTTGACATCTCAGCCATCGGGCTTGGCGGTGTTCAACTAAGCTCCTCGAACACAGAGTATGCTGTCAAGATCGTGCATAAAGCACTGGAACTTGGTGTCAATTACTTTGATACCGCACGAATTTATGGGAACAGCGAGATCAAGCTGGGTTTGGGCTTAAAAGGAAATCGAGAGAAGGTCTACATATCCACCAAAACTATCGCCGAGACAAAAGAAGAAGCCTGGCAAAGCATCATGGAATCGCTTGAACGCCTGCAGACGGACTATTTAGACAATTGCCACCTTCATGCTCTGCAAGAAAAAGATATTGAAAAGCGGCTTGGCTCCGGTGGCGCACTTGAGGCATTGATCGAAGCACGAGACGAGGGCTTGGTACGCAACATCGGCGGCACAAGCCATACTAACCGCACTTTAGTCAAGGCTCTCAAACGCTTTGATTTTGATACTATTCTGCTCATGATGAATATTGTGGAACGTGAACCGTTGGATGAACTCATCCCACTTTGCGAGAGTAAAGGAGTGGGCGTTACCATAATGAAGCCTTTAGCCACAGGACTATTGCCTTCAAAACTGGCGTTAAAGTGGCTTCTCAATCAACCTATAGCTACCGCAGTGCCGGGGGCGACTACTCTTGAAGAAGTAGAAGAAAACTCACTTGTTGGGCATCTGGATGATTTCACTCTTACGGCTGAGGAAAAAAATCAGGTAAAGCATTTAACCGATCAGTTTGAGCATGTGCGCTGTCGGATGTGTGGAGAATGTGAGCCTTGTCCTGTGGGCATTTCTCTTTGGGATACTCTGGGTTCAGATGATATGTATAACCATTACCGTACAATGGGTTCCGAGACTTTCAGGCATTTCCCCTGGGATATAGATAAAGTAAAGAATCACGTTAAGTATCGCAGACAGAAAATATCAGCGATCCAGTCCTGTAACGAATGTGGAGAGTGTGAGAAGAAATGCCCTTATGGATTGCCGATAATAAAGATGCTTCGAGGCATGGTTGAGAACATGGAAGATATGCTGGAAATCTGGAAAAAAGGATTTAACGACTTGTGCTAGTATTGATACTCAAGCCAACATTAAAAAGCCATCCTTTGCCAGCCTTTTCGATTCGGGTCTCTTGGAGGTAAACCAAGGATCTCACGTCCCAGATCAACGTAGTAACGGTAATTCTCTATCGGTGTTCCGTTTGGTATGCGATGATCCAGACCAAAAACTATACCGCCTTTCTGCATAAGTGGTTGCATCTTATATTCCAATTCCTTCTTGATGGCTTCTTTAGAGGAGCGCAGAACGTGTTTGTCAATACCTCCCAGCATGGCAAGCCGATTTCCGTATTTCTTGCGTACCTCCACGATGTCCATGCCAGCCGCCGGCTCCATTGGAAACATGACGGTTAAACCACATTCTAAGAAAGCATCGATGACGGAATTCATATTTCCGTCACTGTCCTGCTGGAAAATCTTTGTTCCCCTCGCACTGAGCATATCCCATACTTTACGATAATATGGCTTGATAAATTCAATTACCTGTTTGGGACCCACAAGCGGACCTGATTTCCCTGCTAAATCCTCGTGGACCGAAAGCTGATCAATGGTTAGTTTATCACTGATGCGCTCAAGGACTTTGTAAGACGTATCGCCCATCGTCTGTAATATGTCGTGCATAAGTTCAGGCTGTTCGTAATACGCTGTGCAGGCGACTACTTCACCCATCAGTTCTCTCGGTATATCGAAACCGCCGGGGATACCTGCGACGACAAGGACACCTTTCGCTTGAGCCTTCTTTTCGGATTCAACAGCTTCCCAATTGATGCGGTCTTCACGAAACTCAAACATCGGCTTTAGTTTAAGCCAATCATCCATATTCCTCACAGGGAAATCAAGTGGCAATGAGATCGTTGCGGTTGATTTGATCCGCTTCACTGTTCGACCAAGATAATCTTTCTGTATGATGTAATCATCGTTCTCCACGATGGTTTGAGTTTTGAGTCCTCCGATAGCGCCTGTACTACCTCCACAGCCAGTGACTTGTACATAATCCCAGTCAAAGGCAATCATGTTAATCTCGTCCTGCGTTGCTCCCTGAGATTGCCATTCTTCATCCAGTCCGATCAGAGTACCAAAAAGTTCCACGAACATCTGTCGTTCAACGTGACCGAAAGTCATTAATTCTATGTATTGCTCTCTGCTGAATTTCATTTTTTGGTTGCCTCTATATGTGTAAATGGAACTTATGCACCCTATGATTCGTATTTTCCGTAACTTTCCTCAAATTCATCCAATATCTCAAGTAGATCCTTCGTCAGCTTCTTTCTTACGTTTCCAGCAATATCCTTTGAAACTCCTTTGTAAAATGCCTGTGCAATGCCACCTGTTATGCAGGCGAGAGTGTCACTGTCACCACCGAGTGAGATAGCTTTCCTGACAGCATCTTCGTAGCTATCAGATTCCAGAAACGCCATTATGGCTTCGGGAACTGTACCTTGGCAAGTCACGTCGAAACTATATGTTGGTCTTATTTCGTCAAGTGTCCTATGCAGATTGTAGTCGAAATGACTCTCGATACATTCCTTTATCTCCTTTTTGCTCTTCTCTTGTCGTGCAAGGAATATGGCTAATGCTGTTGCCTGTGCACCTTTTATGCCTTCAGGATGGTTATGGGTCACTTCCGCGCTTCTTTTGGCTTCTTCTAACACAGTATCGAGAGTATCGAATGCAAACCCTATCGGACTGACTCTCATGGCTGAACCGTTTCCAAAGCTGTTGTACGGTGCTAAACTACTAGAGAAAAGCCATCTACCGAAATTCCCACCATAACCAGCATACGGATATTTTCTCCCCCAATACTTGAAAGATTGAATATAATCTTTTCCGTGTAATATGCAATCTGCAACAGCTATGGTCATAACTGTGTCATCGGTGAAAGAAGAATCCTCCGTAAACAAAAGAAATTCAGTTGTTTTTATTCTGTTCCATTCAAAGACAGAACCAATTATATCTCCTGCAATTGCACCAATCATATTGTTCACCGTTTCCTATCATTTTAGATCAGAATTTAGAAGATCCCAAACAGCTTTGTAGTACCTCATTACTCTCTCAGGATCAGAACTTTCAGCGATCTCTGCGAGGGTAAAACCACTATAACCTGACCCATATAGTAACTGGAACAGCTTGCGCCACGGATAGGAACTGTAAAGATCCGTTATATGTACCAATCCTATCTTGCCAATGAGGTATCTAAAGTTATTTTCTATTGATCCATTTTCAACCTCACCCATGTTTGAGTTCCAGCAAGCGACAACGTTCTTGCTACCTGCTATATCCAGAATCTTACGGATGTGTGGAACGTGGCTTGTGCCTCCGCCGTGAACCTCAAGCCTGATCTCAACACCATAGTCTTTTGCAAACTTACCACATTCTTTAAGTGCAAGACCGATCTGCTCCAGCGTCTTTTCTGCTGGTACATCCTGTGGTAATCCATTGGGTCTGACCTTAATGCCCGGTGCGCCTACATCTTTAGCCAGCACAATGTATTCCTTTGTTCCATCAATGTTTCTTCTAACCTCCGCCTTATCCACTGCATGGTATTCGAATACGCTTCCCAGTCCGGCAATCTCGATCTTCGAGTCTGCAAACTTCTGCTTGACTGTTTTACGCTCCTCAACAGAGAGATTTACCTCTACCTTGTGTGCGTGGGTAGTCCTGAGTTCAACGCCCTGGAATCCTGTTTTTTCGCACATCTGGATGATAGTATCAACGTCCCAATCCTTTGCCATATTGTAAGTTACAAGCCCTAGTTTCATATCTATCTCCTTTATGAATTGTCAGGTGGTGTAAGTTGCCCATTTTTCCACTCGTAAATTATCTCGGATTTTGGATAACAGAACTCAACTTTGGGATTTTTCCAAAAATAGCGGAATATCTCTCTGACAATGTAAGTTGAGGTTTCCTGCCTCTTTGGCGGTTCAACTTTGTATCTCAGCCTCATTAGAACACCAGATTCAAAAAGCTCGGCTCTTATGAACGGTTCGTCATTAGTCTTATCAATTATATCTTTCGTGACTTTTTTTGCCGCTTCGATCAGTATTCTTTCTGCTTCTTCCCAGTCGGAATCAAAAGTTATCCTGACAGGCACTTCGTCAAGGATGTAATCCTGCTGAAGCGTATAGTTCATTATTACCTGACTGAACATGATTGCGTTGGGTATCAGTACGGCTCTTCCAGAACGCTCCTCGCCTCCGACTGTTCCACCGACTTGATTAAGTATTATGTGGGTAAGTGTAACGTCCATCACGTCACCGATGATGCCGGCAATTATAACTCTATCCCCGATCTTGAATGGCCTTTTCAATATTATCATCAGCCATGCCGCTATACCTGTTACCGGAGCCTGAAGTGACCATCCAAGCACCATTCCCATGAATCCTGCTGAAATACCAACCACCTTCATCGAACCACTCAGACCGATTATACCAAGTATAAATATTATTGCAGTCCATACATATTTCCACGTCATCATAAACTGTATGACGTTCTCTTCTTTGTAGGCTTTTCGGCTTATATAGGATTCTATAAGTTTGGTAAGGATACGCCGAATTATCAAGAGAGATATAACTATGATTATGCTCAGAAGAACACCCTTGTACCGTGAATCCATAACAGTACCGAGTATATCAATTATTTTGTGTATTATTTTATTGATCTCATTCATGTTTGGGTTCCTTATTGGTAAAAAGATGCTGAGGAGGATATGGCTGACTTTCGGGATAGCCTACTATAACGTTAGCTTTATTTAGGCAGTAAGAAACGCTCTCACTTTCCTCTATTCTCTGAGAGATACGCTTGACCATTTCGTACCAGACTCTTTGCCTATCGGTCGGTGCAACCATATATCTGATTCTCATAAATACTCCGGATGGAAAGAATTCTGCTCTTAAGTAAGGCTCCTGCCCGGTCTCTGCGATCACTTTTGCAGTAACTTCACTAGCAGTATTTATAAGTATCTGTTCGGCAATGTCCCAGTTGGAATCATAAGTTATCCTTACGAGAACTTCGTCTAGCAGATACTTATTCTCAACTTCATCAGATGCCAGTTTCATTGAGTAGTTGTTGATAAGCTGATCAAATAACCACGACGTAGGAATAAGCACGCCTCTTCCGGATTTATCCTCTCCTACGGTCGTTCCGCCAACCTGATCAAACACTATGTAGTTTATGGTTATATCTGTTACGTCACCTGTATACCCACCTATTATGATTCTGTCACCAACTTTGAAGGGTTTAGTTGCCACCATAAACAGCCATCCAGCCATGTTTCTGACCGGTGCTGATAGCATCCACGCCATAATGGAGCTAATGAAACCCAGTGTTATGCCAAGAGTCTGTATCTCTCCTGAAAATGCGATGACGACCACAATTGTCGCAGTGAATATGTAACCATACTGCCAGTACCTTAAAAAAGCGATTGCATGTTCCTCTTTGAAGGCATGTTTTTTGGAATAGCGACGGAGTAACCCTGTCATAACCTTAAAGATAATGATTATAACAATGATGCTCAGAATACCGTATACGAATCCTCTATATTTATCCCACATTTTCTTGTTTCCTACGATATGGATGATAGATTAGCACAGGTTGTGGCGCACGGTGTATGATCCTTTCGGCGACACTGCCGAGGATAAACTCTCTCAGACGACGGCTGTATGCACCAATTACAATCAGGGCGTTTGGTTCCTCTGATGTAGATTCAAGGATGCGTTCTATCACATCTCCACTCTTACCAATCTTGTTGATCTTCATTCGATATAGCTCAACAGTTTCTTCCGCCTGCTTTAAGAGTTTTTCCCTTTGAGCAGGGGAGCGATGAACTGTAATGACGTTCATCTTCCACTTGCATTTTGCGCATAAATCTGCGGTAAATCGCAAAGCCTTGATTGATACAATCGCACCATCGTAGGCTACGTAAACCGAATCAATAGGCGCAAAGTTTTCCTGAGCCAACAGCACAGAGAGTTTTGACTGGCGCACTATGGATTCTGCTGTCGAACCAAGCAACGGTCCCAGCCATTCCGCATTTATACCACGCTTGCCGATGGCTATAAGTTCTGCCTTTATTTCGAATACCGTGTGGCATATAGAACCAACAACCATCCCCGTAGTAGTGATCGGATGAAAAGCTACCTTTGCCAGACTACATTCTTGTCTCAACTGTTCGAGCAAGGCATGTCCTTTGTCTTGATATACCCTTTCGGCGGTTTCATGATCTATGTGTAAATCAGCCGCAATCTGCCCATCAACGATCTTAACATCCGTGACAGACAATCCGTGTATGGTTGCCCGAAAGGCTTTCGCCATCTGAATAGCGTGTCGTGCCGCACTCCAACTGTAATCAGAACCATCTAACGGAACGAGTATACTTTTAAGCATAAGTTATTCACCACCCTCATACCTTTCAAGCCATTTTATCTTAACTAAACCTCGAATATACAAATACATCATACTTTTCACCGTCATAGGAGAATTGCTTTTTCAGCAGAGCTTCTTGCTCAAAGCCAGCCTTTTGGAGAGCTTTTATCTTCTCATCGGGTGAATTTTCGGCAACGTAGCATTGGATCTTACCTTCGGGAAACTGCATCGAGTTTGATAACATATCATAATGAGTTATAAAATTTTTGTGCATGAACGTATCAAGGATATAGGTATTTCCTGCCCACCTGTGATCCCGATCCAGAGTGATACAGCCGACTACCGCACCAGATTCAGATTCCAGTAGCTTTGCTTTTAGATTACCATCTTCTATCCGTTTTATAAAATGCAGGAATCCGCCCTCAAAACTGAGAACTCCATAAAGACCAGAAGCCACGCTCTTCATTAGTTCAGTTTCATGAACAGAGGTCAGGACGCTCATCACAGGCCAATGCTTCCACTGAACATCAACTGCTTTGGAATCTTTAGTGGGAGTGAAATGCTTTGCTTCAAAGTCATCATCCGTAGAGTATCTCATAAATCCTGTATTTTCAAGTACGCTTCTAAATCCATAACTGTGGTATATCCAGTATGGTGCGGAGTTGTAGCCTGTTCCAAGAAGCAGAACCCCTCCGCCACGATACCTGAAATCACTCATCAACTGCTCCATAATGAGTGAGCATATATGCTTTCTGCGCTGTTCCGGGATTGTGAAAACGTGACCGAGTATGCCTGTATGTCTGTATTCCACTGTCATTACGTTTGCGACGACTTGATTGTCCAGCTTACCAACGTAGAATCTTGTTTCCAGTCCCTTGATGTCACCGCTCAAAGCCCTGCTGACGTGAGAAAGCCAGGGTTCTCCCTTATGATGTAGCACCTTCGCTATGGCGTCGCTGTGTTCTTGATCGGGTGCCAGAACCAAGCCGATCTCTATATCCTCACCAGTTTTCAATTTAGCATTTGATAGTTTTGTATACAAAACAAACCTCCAACTCCTGATTCTTTTAAATTGAATACCTTGACAATGTTAAATTAGAAATAAATGCACTTGTAGTCCAGCTTTCTAAGCTGGCAATTCAGTAACTCGATATCAAAAACCAAGCTGGAAGCTTGGGCTACTTTGGAATTTAACATTGTCAAGATACTCACCTTTTATGTTTTCAATGTGGATACTTCTGGAAAAAATTTGGCAATATTTGACTAATTCTTATGGCATACCGTACCATTATGCTATCACATTATGAATATAATTGTTTTAGAAGCATTTCCTAAGCTACAAAAACATATAAAGTTTATTAAGTTAACCAATTAACACACCAACTAAGCGACTATTAGTTCAAAATATCATACATTTAAACTAACTCTTGCTTGTTAAGTCCAGAAAGTTTTAAGAACTTTCGCAAAATCCATTTCGATAAAATCACCTCGAATCTGCGTAAATAAGTCTTCAATGTAATGCCAGTAACAAAATGAAGAAAAGATCCAACAATGAGAATGACTTGTAGAATCGAAGCTAAATATCTAAACGGTTCACTGGTTAGTTTTGGAAAACTCCAGGGAAAGGTGGATACAGCACCTACTGCTAATAGAAACAATACAAATCCAAAAACCAGCTTAGCAATTACATTTGCATATCTTTGCGCACGATACTCGATGTAGGTAATTCGAGTAGATTCCCTTGCTTCAGCGGGTCTGTCAATAGTTTTGTGTAAACTTCCTCAACCCAACATTTATAAGTATTTTGTCAGCCTCCCCTCAAAATGGATGGAAAGCTGTGCCAATATCTTACTCCAATCCCTTGTCTTGACTGTCCATTTCTTTAGCACTTCATGGGTTGCCAAGTAAAGCAACTTCAGAAC
>Ga0315274_10011253_pt1 | contig 12823 bp, 9 predicted proteins | sample YL17G02_20_MG_FD_203700 | JGI IMG/M metagenome (GOLD analysis project Ga0315274, IMG submission 203700) | Sediment microbial communities from Yellowstone Lake, YNP, Wyoming, USA - YL17G02_20 | ecosystem: Environmental > Aquatic > Freshwater > Lake > Sediment | place: USA: Wyoming | collected... | reverse complement strand
CCTGAACGCCCTGCGCTCGCGGGCCAACCGCCGCGACGATGTCTCCATCGACCAGGCGGCCGATGGCGCCGATACGCCGCGATCGGTCCCCGACTTGGACGGTCGCCTGCCCGATCACCGGATGCACCAGAACGAGCTTCAGGAGAAGGTGCAGGAGGCGATCTGCGAGCTTCCTGAGAAGCAGCAGATGGCGGTCGTACTGAACACGTACGAGGGGATGCGCTACGCGGACGTCGCCCGGACGATCGGTTGCAGCACGATGGCCGTCAAGAGCCTGTTGGCCCGCGCCCGCGACAACCTGAAAGAGCGGCTCATCCTGTACGTCCGGACCGGCCGCGGCCGCGCCCGAATCCTCTGAGTTTTTCCCCGCATTTTCCCGATACTTTCCTGTGGCCCGCGTGTTCAACGCGCTGAAGGCAAGAACTCCAGGGGTGTTCGGCATGGCTTCTCCGGTCTGTCAATGGGTCCGCAGCGTGCTGGTGGCTTACCTCGACGGCGAGCTGAAGCCGTCGACGGCGCAGGCCGTGCGCCGCCACCTCGAGCACTGCGAGTCGTGCGGCGCGCAGGCCCAGCTTCACGAGGAAACCGGGCGCCTGGTTGCGCAGCAGGAGGCGCCGCTGACCAGAGCGGGGTTCACCGAGCGGATGATGGCCCGGGTCGTCGAGGAGAAGGAGCTGGAGGAGCTGGAGGCCCGGCTCCGGCCTCATCGGCGCCGCCGCAAGGCGCTGGCGTCGGTCGCGGGCCTTGCGGCCGGCCTCGTCCTGGGCTTCGTCATCTACGGCTGGACGGGCCCCATGCACGAGTCCAACAGCCCCGTCGAACGCCAGGTCAGCCGGAACGTCAGCTTCCTGAAAGATGTCGATCTGTTGGATGCGATGGCCGTGATCGAGGCGATGGACCGCCTGACCGGGCGAGCCGCCGCAGGCCCGCTCGATGCGTCGGACGAACCCGTCGTCATCGATGCGGCGGAGCAACTGGCCGGCAGCGTTTGCACCGGCGACGGAGCCTGATCGTGGAAAGGCGGCGCGAACAGCTCGTCCGGATTCTCGAGCGGCGGCGGCGCATGCGCCTGATGCTGGTCTGCCTCGTGACGGCCCTGGCGTGCGGGGCGGCGGCCGGCGTTGTCGCGCCGCAACTTCTGATCGGCGGCATGCCGAGCGCCGCCGGCAACGACGCCGCGAAGCTCGACGACCGGGCCGTTTCCGCCAGGCCCGCCCCCCAGCCGCTCGACCTCTCTGAACGCCTGGCGCTTGACCCGCGCGAGACTCGCGCAAACGCCGTGGAATGGGCACGCATGGCGGAGGCCGACCGCCGCGCCCTCCTCGATCGGTACTGGCGCCTGTCCGAGATGGGCCCGGCCGACCAGGAGCGCGTCTTCCAGCGATATGCCCTCCTGCGCGAGCTGCCCGGCAATCGGCAGGACTTCCTGAGGACCCGCGCCGTGAAGCTGACGGAGTTCGTGAAGACCTTGAGCCCGCAGGACCAGGCGGTCCTGGAAAGCATGAGCGACCGCGATCGCGCCAAGCGATTGCTTGAGCTGTGGCAGGCCCGATACGGGGCCTGGTAGTCACCGATTTGCTGCATGGTCGGGGGGAAGGGCGGCGGACGCGTCCGGCCCGCCGCTTTCTTCTGCGCCACCCCGGCCGCTAGAGCAGTACATCTATCAGATTGCATATTATTCAGGAAGCTGGGTGCCACGGCTGCGCTGTTTGCAGCCGTGTTCCGTCCAGGCGGACTTCGGCACGGTTGCACACGGCGCAACCGTGGCACCGGATTCTGCCATGTGCGATAACTCAGCAACAGTACGCTAGAACTCGCCCAGGCGTCCCTGGACGAGCAGGTCCGGACCGACGGTTTCCGTCGTGAGGTCGGCCACGCCGCGCGCTTCGGCAAGGGTGCGGCCGGCGGGCCCCGCGACAGGCCCGATGGCGTCGGCGCTGCCGAGGACCCGCGGGCTCACGAAGATCATCAGGCGGTCCACCAGGCCCGCGGCAAGGAAGCTTCCGAAGATCCTCGCGCCGCCCTCCACCAGGACCCGCGACATCCCGCGCTTCCCCAGATCGTCGATCACCGCCTCCGCCGACACTCCGGCCGGCGCGGCAGGCACGGCCGCGACTTCGCATCCGGCCGCGCGGAGCGCCGCCGCGCGGTCCGCTCGCGCGGCAATAGCCTCGGACGATGTGTAGATGATCACAGGAACTTCCCGCGCGGACCGGGCGGGCTCGCGCGCCGCGTCCGTCGCCAGCAGATCGTCGAGGATGATGCGCACCGGCTGGCCGCGCTCCGGCAGGGGGGAAACGTGGCGGACAGTCAGCGACGGCGCGTCGGCCGCAACGGTCCCCGCCCCGACGAGCACGGCATCGACGATGCGGCGGACCTCGTGGACCCGCCGGCGGCTCTCCTCGGATGAGATCCACCGGCTGTCGCCGGCGGCGGTCGCGAGCCGCCCGTCGATCGTCATGGCCCACTTCGCGATGACGAGCGGGCGGCCGGTCTTCTGGCGCTTGAAGAACGCCCCGTTCAGCCGCCGGGCCTCTTCCTCCAGGACGCCGACGGCCGTCTCCACGCCCGCCTGCCGCAGGACCTCGATGCCGCGCCCCGAGACTTGCGGAAACGGGTCCGTCACGGCGGCGACGACGCGGCGCAGGCCCGCGCTGCGGATCGCGTCCGTGCAGGGCGGCGTCTTGCCGTAATGGCAGCAAGGTTCCAGCGAGACGAACAGCTCCGCCCCTTGAGCCCGCGGACCGGCCGCGCTCAGCGCGACGACCTCGGCGTGCGGTCCGCCGAACCGGGCGTGGAACCCCTCGCCGACGATCCGGTCTCCCGCCACGACGACGGCGCCGACCATCGGGTTCGGCTCGACCCGCCCGAGGCCGCCGACGGCCAGCTCGAGGGCGCGTCGCATGTAGACTTCGTCGCGCTTCTGAGCGTCCATCTCAGGTCTCCGCGCCGCCTGCGGCGCCCTTCCTCCTGCCGGGGCCGGGGCTCGCGATGAAGACGATCGCCAGGGCTGCCACCCCCGCCACCAGGTACACGTCTGCCAGGTTGAAGACGTACGGCCAGCCGAGGGTGTAACCGCCGACGTCGACGTGGCCGGTGAGCTGTATGAGGTCGCGGACGTAGCCGAAGACGATGCGGTCGTAGAGGTTCCCGACCGCCCCGGCCAGGACCAGGCCCGCGGCCACGTGAAGCCATCGCTGGACAGGGCGCGACGCCGCGAAGACGTAGAAGATGAGCGCGGCCGTGACGACCGTCAGGCCGATGGTGAGCGCGCGGCCGCCGGCCGGGCCGAGGGCAGGGCTATCCGAGAAGTTGATGCCGAAGACGATGCCGGGGTTCCGGCTGGCTTCCAGTCGCAGCCACCCGGTGATGGCATCGATGCGGCGGCCGCCGTCGTCCGCGGGGCCGCCCAGCCAGTGCCACCCGAGGTACTTGCTTGCGAGGTCGAGGATGACGCCGATGGACAGGGTCAGCCAGAGACGCACGTGGCTGGCGCGGTCGGCTACAGCAACCCCTTTTCTTCGCGGCGTTTGCATTCGATGCACAGCTTGGCGTGGGGCTTGACCCTGAGGCGTGCCGCCGGAATGGGCGAATCGCACTCCACACACCGGCCGAACGACTTGTTCTCGATCCGTTCGAGGGCCTCGTCGATCTCTTCGAGGGTCGCCTGCTCTGTCTCGATCAAGCCGAGGTTGAACTCCTGCTCGTAGTTATCCGAGCCGATGTCGGCCATGTCGAGGGGCATCTTCGACAGGTCGCCGCTGGCATCCTGGCGGCTGCTGTGCAGTGCGGCCTTTTCGAGCGCGGACACGTCCCCCAGCAGGATCGCTCGCTTCGCCAGAAGGAGCTTCCGGAACTGATCGAGGTCTCTTGACCGCATTCCTTTGCTTCCCTTTGCCATAAGCACGCTCGGCCGCTAGCTAAATAGCACAGCAGTATAGTCCGAGGAAACCCGCCTGTCAAGCATGTGCTCACGTGTGTGCTCACGTGTGCGGGAAGAAAAGTCCTCGGGGGCCCGGCGGCGCCGGGGGCTGGCCCTTGATTTGCCGCCCCCGGTTTCTATGATAGCGGGTCCGCAAAGCGCCTTCTTACATCGGCATAAAGGGCTTCGAGCATGAGCCGTCCGATCGGGATTTTCGATTCCGGACTGGGGGGCCTGACGGTCGTTCGGGCCGTCCGCCGGCGCCTGCCGGCCGAGTCCATCGTCTACTTCGGCGACACCGCCCGCGTTCCTTACGGGATCAAGTCCGGGCAGACCATCACCCGCTTTGCCGAGGAGGACGGTGCGTTCCTGGCGCGATTCGACCCGAAGTTCATCGTTGTGGCCTGCAACACGGCCAGCGCGACGGCGATTCCATCGCTCTCGCGCCGCTTTCAGCAACCGATCTCCGGGGTGATCGAGCCGGGGGCCCGCGTGGCCGTCCAGGCCTGCCGCGGCCGGCCCATCGGGGTCATCGGCACGGAGGCCACGATCGCCAGCGGGGCCTACAGGCGAGCCATCCAGCGCCACCTGCCGGGCGCATGGCTCGTTGAGAAGGCCTGTCCGCTCCTGGTGCCGCTCGTCGAGGAAGGACGCACGCCGGCCGACCCGATCGTCCGGGCCGTTCTGGCGGAGTACCTGGGCCCGATGCGCGACGCGGGCGTCGGCTCCATCGTTCTGGGGTGCACGCACTATCCGCTCCTTAAGGACGCCATCGCCGAGGCGGTCGGGCCGGACGTCACGCTGATCGACTCGGCGGAGGCCGTGGCCGAGGAGGTGGCCGCGCGGCTGGAGGCGGAAGGCCTCCGCGAGACTGCCGGCCAGGCCACCCTGCGCATGTTCGTCAGCGACAATCCCGACCGGTTCCGCCGCGTCGGCTGCCGATTCCTCGGCAGCGAGATCGCCGAGGTCCATCTCGTCACACCGGAGGACTTCTTCGCAAGCCCTCGGCCGGACGGCGCAAGTGCGGCCGGGCCGCGGCAGGCTTGCCCTGCAAGGGCGGAGGAATGACTGTGATCGGGAGAGCGATGTGGATGGCACCGGCGCTGGCGCTCGTTCTCGCCACGGCCGGGTGCGAGACCGGGACCGCCGACCGCTGGATCAAGGAGCGTCTGAGCTCGACGCCGACCGCCGTCCGCGTGATCCAGATCGAAAGCGAGCAGCCCGACATGCGGCGCGAGGCCGTCATGGCCGTCGCCGCCGACCGCGGCGTCCGGGCGGTCCCCTCGGTCGTCAAGCTCTTCTCGCTCGTGGCGAGGACCGACAAGGACCCGATGGTGCGATCGGCCGCCGTCCGCGGCCTCGTCAACATGCAGGGCGACGGGATCGCCGACACGCTCGGCTACGTCCTCCTCCACGATAGGAACCAGTTTGTCCGTTGCGACGCCGCGCAGGCCCTCGGCAACCGCGTGCCGCCCGAGCACGCCGACGCCCTCGCCGAGGCGCTCAGGACCGACGCGAGCGGCGACGTCCGCCTGGCCGCCGCCGAGGCCCTCCGCCAGTTCAAGGACAAGGCCGCCGCAGAGGCGCTGGTCGCCGCCGTCCAGGACCCGAGCATCGCCGTCGCCTACCGCTCCTGGGAGGGCCTCCGCTACATGACCGGGCAGAACCTTCCGCGCGAGGCGGCGGCCTGGAAGCAGTTCCTCGCCGGGGCGGAGAATCCGTTTGCGGCCTACGGCAGACCGCCACCCATGCCGCAGGGCGAGAACCAGCGGCCGGTCCTGAAAAGGGGGCTCAGCGACTTCTTCAGCGGCCTCTTTGCGAAGGACGTCCGCCAGGCTGAATTGGAATAGGCTGAACGCCGGCCTGATGAAAGCTTGTTTATCTGATGAGTTTCGCGCCGACGCGGAAGGGCAAGAGCTCTTCCGGCGGACCCCGGGAAAAGCCGATGAGCGAACATGGCACGGACAACCTGCTCTGCTATGGGGACAACCTCGCCTTTCTGGTGGACACCGACGTCTTGCCGGATGAGGGCGTGGACCTGATTTACCTGGATCCACCCTTCAGCAGCCAGCAGAGCTACAACGTCCTTTTCAGGGAATCGACGGGCGCTCCGGAGGAGGCTCAGATCAGGGCATTTGAGGACACCTGGAAGTGGACCCAGGAGTCCAACAAGGCTTTGACGCAGATTGTCACGAACCGCGCAATGCCCGCGCCCCTGGTGGAGCTTATGAAGACTTTCATGCAGTTCCTCAAGGCATCGCCGATGATGGCCTACCTTGTGCAGATGGGCGTGCGGCTGGTACACATGCGCCGGGTGTTGAAGAAGACGGGAACACTTTACCTGCACTGCGATCCTACGGCGAGCCACTATCTGAAGATGATCCTCGACGCGGTTTTCGGGCCGCGGAGCTTTCTGAACGAGGTTGTATGGGAGCGGTTCAACTTCCATGCGGACGCCAAGCGTTGGGGCCGCCTGCACGACTTGTTGCTGGTGTACGCGAAGGACGCTGGGCAGCACGCCTTCTCCGTGCAGCGTAGACCTTATGATCAGAAGTACATCGATTCGCACTTCAAGCCGGATAGGGACGGCCGCTTATTCCGGTTGGACAACGCCCTGGCTGCGGGGCAAGGTCCACCCCGCGTGTTCTTCGGCAGGAAGCTGAAGCCCAAGCCGGGGACGCACTGGCGCTGGTCGCAGGAGAATATCGACCGGCTTATCGCCAAGGGCAGAATCGTCCTGACTCATTCGGGACGGCCCGCTGTGGTCCGATACCTGGACGAGATGCCGGGCCACCCGATCGGCGACGTCTGGACGGACATTCCCGAAGTCAACTCACAAGCCAAGGAAAGGCTGGGATATCAGACGCAGAAGCCCGTCGAACTGCTCAAGAGGATCATCCGCGCTTCGAGCCGCCCCGGAGACCTGATCCTCGATCCCTTTTGCGGCTGCGGGACCACAATTGACGCCGTCGAATCGCTGAACCGCGAGGAAGCGGGTCAGCCCGCGCGACGCTGGATAGGAATCGACGTCACACATATTGCTATCAACCTCATCAAGCATCGCCTCACGCGGTTTGAACCGCCGCCGCGCTACATAGTGTTGGGCGAGCCGGCGAGCCTTGCAGCCGCTCATATGCTAGCGCGGCAGGATCCATTTCAGTTCCAGTACTGGGCGCTGGGCCTTGTTGGCGCCCGGCCCTCGGGAGGCGTGATGAAGAAGGGCGCCGACCGGGGCGTCGACGGCGTAAGGTATTTCATAGACGAGGTGCAGGCTGGACAGCCCGTCGCCAAGACCATGCTCGTGCAGGTCAAGAGCGGCCACGTCAAAGCCGGGGACATACGTGACTTCGTGGGCACACTGACGCGAGAGGCAGCGGATATGGGAGTGTTCATCACGCTGGAGCCGCCTACCGCGCACATGATGAGGGAGGCGGCGTCCGCCGCATCCTACGTTTCGCCTTGGGATGGCCAGCCCTATCCTAAGATCCAGGTGCTTACAATCGAACAACTTCTCCGGGATCCCGGCCGACCGTACCCCGGCTGCATGAGGATTCCTGGCGGTGCCGCAGGGAAGAATATCACATTGCCCCAGGCCTCGAAGCACAAGGTTCGGCGGGTTCGCCAGGAACCGCTTGACCTTGAGAATGGGCCCCCGTGAGGTTGGCGTGGCACACACGAAAGATGCCCGCGCCGTGGTCCTGGCCAGCGGCGGCATGGATTCCTGCACGGCCGCCGCGTGGGCCGCGGCGCGGTATCGGCTGGCGATGCTCCATGTGAACTACGGCCAGCGGACTGAGGCCAAGGAACTCGAGTGTTTCCGGAAACTTGTCGCGCATTTTCGCGCGGAAAAGGTCCTCGTCGTCGACGCGGCCTACCTCGGGCACATCGGCGGCAGCAGCCTGACCGATCGCCACATGCCCGTCCCGGCCGACGACCGGCCCGGCGAGATCCCCAGCACCTACGTCCCGTTCCGGAACGCGAACCTCGTGGCCATCGCCACGTCGTGGGCGGAGACGATCGGGGCCGCGCGGATCGTCATCGGGGCCGTCGAGCAGGACGCCCCCGGCTACCCCGACTGCCGGCCCGCTTTCTACGAGGCCGCCAACCGCCTGATCGAGCTCGGGACGCGGCCTGAGACGCACATCGTCATCGAGGCGCCGCTCATTGCACTGAGGAAAGTGGACGTGATTCGGATGGGCCTCGCGCTCGGAGCCCCGTACGAGCTGACGTGGTCGTGCTACCGGGCTGAGTCCGCCCCGTGCCGCAACTGCGCCAGTTGCCGCCGCCGCGAGGAGGCCTTCGCCGAGGCGGGCGTGCCCGATCCGCTCCTGTAGCGCACCTCAGCCGCTGATGACGCGTGCCACGGCCTGCCGCAGGCCGTGTTCCGCCAGTTCTTCAGGGTGTGCCACGGCCGGCTTGTCCGGCCGTGTGTTGTCGTCTTGCGGACATTGCAGGGCAAGGCGTGGCGAGCGGCCCAACAACAAAGCACGGCCGGACAAGCCGGCCGTGGCACACAGGCATCAGGTAAACGCCGCCGCGGGCGCGCAAAAAGAGAGAGAAGGCCGGCGCCTCGCTCGCGTTGTGGTCGATGCGGCACGGTCCGCGGTCGGTACGTACGCAGTTAAGGGTTCCTGTTTACCGACTCACGTGCTTCTCACGGCTTACCACGTCAACAACGGCCGCGAGCCACACCGCCCGCCAGAGTTCACCTGTATTCGCGAGGGCTCTTTTAGGGCCTTCTCTCCTCTCTATTCAGTATACTGACGGCGGGCGCCAAGTCAAATCGACGATCAAGAAAATCGGCCGCCTCCCGTGCATCACCTCTTGAGGCCCTTGAAGAGGTCGGGGATCAGTTCGATGGCCTTCTTCTCGACGGCCCGCTTGGCGGCCTCGAGCACCATCTCGCCGATCCGCTTCGCGACGACCTTGTCGTCGAGCTCGGGCTTGGCGATCGTCCCGGTCAGCGGCACCGAGATCTTCTGGTTCAAGAGGTATGGAGCTACCTGGGCAGATACGCCGAACCGGTTGAGCATCGCCTGCGTCAGCGGGATCTGGACCTCGACGTCCATCTTCTCGTCGAGGCCGATCTTGCCCCTGAGCTCCATCGATGCGCCGCCGCCCAGCGCCAGCGTGTGCGGCTCGACGATCACCTCGCCGCCGGCCACGCGGACCTTCACCGGCCCCAGCGCCTGCATCGGCGTCGCCTTCTGGATGCCCAGCACCCACTGGCTGAGCGTCCCCAGCGGGCCGCTGAGCTCGGTCTGGAACCGGTCGACGGCGAAGCTGCCCGCGCCCACCATCTTCTTGTACTCCGCCTCGGCAAGCGGCAGGACCAGCGAGGCGATGTCGACCGTGACCTTGCCTTCCGGGTTGATGCTGGCCCCGATGACGGGGCTGCCGAACTTCAGGTACTCCCTGAGGCCGGGGTCCGACAGCGGGACGCCGTCGATCAGCCTCATCGGCCCGGCGATGATGAGGCGCGGCACGGGGCCGCCGAGCTCGATGACGCCCGCGAGGTTCACCGTGCCGCCCGCGACCGCGAGGCGGCTCGGCTCGGCCGGCGTCGGGTTCAGGTCGATCCGGCCGTCGGCGAGCTTCAGGCGGACCGTCCCGTTGCCTGCGACGATCTTCTCGTACTGGAGCCGTCCCACCTCGACGATGCCGTCGCCCACCAGGTCGGCGATCTGCTCGTTCCACGTGAGCCGCCTGGGCGGCGCGCCCGGCGAGGCCGGGGGCGCCGGCTGTACGCCGAGATGCAGCGGCCCGGCTGCGCGGGCGCTCACGCGCCACGCGCCGGAGACCTGGAGGTTGGCCGGGAGCCACTTCGCCACGATCTGCTGCACGCGCCCCGCGTCGATGCTGATGCCGCACTGCGCGGTGATCCGGGCATCAGCCGGTGTGCCGCCGGCGGCCTCGCCCTCGACGTACGCCCCGCGGATCGTCCCGGCCACCAGGCTGCTCGTCATCCCGGCGGCGGCCGCGTCCCAACGCTTCTCGCCAGGTTTATAGTCAAGCGTGAGCGGAACGTGCAGCTTCTTTTCCTGGATGGACAATTGGTCCGCGGGCAGTTGGACGTCGAGGTCGGCCACGTCGAGCGTGCCTGAGCCGGAGACGCCGTCGGCGCCGCTTGCGACCTTGCCGTCGAAGTCGGCGGCGCCCGCGACCTTCATGTCGGCGGGGAGCAGGCCGAACGGGCGGAGCATCTCGGCGAGCTGGTCGAGGTCCGCCTTGACCGTCACCGCGCCGTCGGCGGCGAACGTCTTGTCGGCGTCGGTCGCAAGGCGCATCGAGCCGCTCGCCTTGGCGGCGATGCCGGGGCCGACGATGTCGGCGGTGCGGACCTTGATTGAGCCGGCCTTGTCCATGGCGGCCGCGACTGCCAGCCGCGCATCGGCCAGGCGCACGTCCGGCCTGGCCGGGGCCGTTCCGGTCGCCGACTGCGGAATCACGAGGTCCGACGCCGAGGCGGCGGCATCGACCGTCATCGATCCGTCTGCGGCCAGCACGAACGTGCCGCGCGCGATCTTCCAGTTCCCGCGGATGGCGCTCGGGGGCTTGCCCATCAGGCCCGCGATCGTGGCCGCGAGCGGCTCGACGGCGCCCTCGCCGGAACCGGTCACGCTGTAGCTCCACGCGTCCTTGGCCGGCGTCAGGGCGGCCGTGCCCGCGAGTGACCCGGCGGCCGCCTTAATCGTCCATTGCTTGATATCTATCTGCTTGATGTCGCGATGCGCGTCGAAGGCAACCGTGGGATCGGCCTCAACCTTGACGCCGGCCTCCTTCACGCGGCGTCCGTCGCGCCAGGCGATGTCCACGTTCTTCGCGTCGACGGCCAGCTTGATCAGCATGGCGGCGCTGTCTTCGGCCGAGGCGGAGAGCTTCAGGTCGACCTGGCCCGACGCGGCGGGCTCCGGCGGCACGATGCCCAGCGGCTCCAGCGTCCGCGCCAGCGCGGCCAGGTCGGCGCTGGCGGTCACGTCGGCCTTGCCGCGGAAGGCAAACGCGCCCCCGTCGGCGGGCAGGCCGGTGTGGCCGCCCACATCCGCGGTGAGGCCGGGTATCTTCAGGTTCAGGTTGGTGATCGTCAGCGACGGCCGGGGGCCGTAGTCATATCGCGAGTCGCTCGCAAACACGGCGTCGGCGATACGGAGCGGCTTCGCCGCCCCGGTGGCGGTTGCCGCCCCGCCGGGCACCGCCCCGCTGGCACTGGCGGACAAGCCGCCAGTGGCACCCGGCGATTCTTGCGCGGCCGGAACTGGGGGCGCGTCGGTCAGGTGTACGCCCGTCCCGGCCATGGCGGTGCCGGCGTCCTTCTGGGGCGCGGCGGGGATCAGCACGTCGGCCAGCGTTACGCGCTCAAGCACATGGATGAATTTGTCGGAGTTGCCGTCTGCGGCTGCATCGAGGTGCCACCGCCCCTGGCCGGCCGTCCCGCCGACGCCCGCCGCACGGCGCACCAGGTCGAGGAGCTTGTCGGACAGGCCCTGCTCGGCCGGCTTGCTCCCGCGGGCGGCTGCGGCGTGGTCGACGGCGGGCTGACCGGCCGTCTGAAGATCCATGATCAGGCGGTGGAGCCGCGCCGCCGGCGCGATCTCGCCGTCGCCGGTGACCTGGGCGGACCACGTCCACGCATCGCCCTCATGCGAGACCGAGCCGGCGGCCTCGACGGTGCCGGTCGAGGAAACGATCGTCATCTTCTCGAGCGATGCGCCCGCCAGTTCCTGCTCGGACGTGAATGTGAGGTTGCCGTTCAGGCTCAGCCCGGCCTGCTGCTCCGACCACGAGCCGGCCTTGCCGAGGTCGAACTTGAGGTTCTTGAAGCTCGACGTGAGCGAGAACCGGACTTCATTGTCGAGGTTTCCCTTCGTCTCCAGGTGGGCGACGGCGGAGCCGGTGGCGCTGGAGCCCCGGAGGTCGATGAACTGGCCGACCTGGGCGCTTGCCCTGGCCAGGTCGAGCGCTGCGTCGAACCTGAAGTCCTCCAGGCGGCCCTCGGCGGTGATCGAGCCGAACGGCCCGGTGAGCTCGGCCGCTTTGACTCGCAGGCGCTTGAGCAAGTCCATGGCCCCGGACGGCTCTGCGCCGGCCTTGAGCGACGCCGTGGCCGTCGCCTCAGCGGCGAGCGGGTCGGCGGCCGATGCGATCGGCGGCGCGGAGGCAGTTGCGGCGAGCGCCGCGGAGGCCGGCGCGGCGGGCGGCGCGGCCGCTCGGGCCGCAGCTTCCGCCGCGAAATCCTCCTCGACGTCCGCCTTGAGCGTCACGGGCTCAAGCGAGATCGGCTTGCCGGATCGCGTTCCGCGCACGTCCTTCAGGTCGGCCGTGATCGCCAGGGCCGCGCGCTGGCGGTTCCACGTCGCGTCGAAGGAAGCCCGGGCCGTGCCGGAGGTGACGATGACATCTTGATACGTGCCGAGCGTCTTGGGGAGCATCCGGGCCAGCGGCGCGAGCTCGACTCGCAGGGAGCCCTTGCCGCTGCCCGCGGCCGCGCCGCCCGCCAGGACAGCCGGCGAGAACGTGCCCGCCAGGTCGGCCGTGGCCACGGGGCTGGCGAGCTTCAACGTCCGGACGCTCAGAGTCCGCCCGTCGAGAGTGCCATCGATATATAGAGCTATGCTGTCGAGCTCCGGACGGTCGCCGCTGAGCGCCTTGCCGGTCACCCACAGGCCCCGGCCTTCCAGGTCCGCCTTGAGCGCGAGCGGCCCGTCGGCCGAGCCGGAGAAGTCACCGTCGAGGCGCCCGATGACGCCGCCGCCTTCCATCGGGACGCCCAGGTCGGCGGCCGCCGCCGCGATCGCCGCGAGCGGCAGGTCCTTGCATCGCACGGTGCCCCGCGCGGCAACGGCGTTCCAGCCGCGCCAGTTCGAGGAGAGGCCCGTGAGCGTCGCCTCGGCGACGGCCGTG
>Ga0315274_10011252_pt1 | contig 12823 bp, 10 predicted proteins | sample YL17G02_20_MG_FD_203700 | JGI IMG/M metagenome (GOLD analysis project Ga0315274, IMG submission 203700) | Sediment microbial communities from Yellowstone Lake, YNP, Wyoming, USA - YL17G02_20 | ecosystem: Environmental > Aquatic > Freshwater > Lake > Sediment | place: USA: Wyoming | collected... | reverse complement strand
TAGTGTCGGCGGTACGCTGAAACAGGTGCAAGTTGCCAGGGAAACCAACGATGGGCGCGCCATCCACCCCGGAGTCAAAGAAATCCTCGCGGTAGTGCTGCCTAGCGAAGTTGCTGGGAACCACGAAGCGCGCACGAATCGGGTTCACGTCGCTGTTAAATGCGCTGGCCGTGTTTGTGGATACAACGCCTGTGCCGTCATAGGGCATCGCACCAGAAAATAGTGGAGGCTGCTCAACAAATTGAATGTCGTCCACGACGACATCCGCATTCGCAGAAAGGGATTTGACGGCTTCGTTGAACTCCAGACTCGTTTCAAAGTTCGCAAAGAGCAATTGGGCACCAGGAGCGAGGTCATGAACGATCTCCAGCATCGCTGTGCCTTCGGCTCCAGTGGGGGTGCCGAGCCCCGCTTCCAAGTCAGCGTCTGCTCGGAAGGATTGTGCGGTTATTCCTCCGGTCACCGAAGTGAGAATGCCGCTGGCGTTTCGTGTACCGGTTGCATTGGGAAGGTCGCCGGAAGAGACAGGACTGGGGGTCGCGGTCGTAGCCCCGCACGCTGTGCAGCCCGTAGCGAATATGCCGTAGATGCCATCTGAGATGACCCCGACACGGACGCCCGTGCCGTCCACGCCGAGCATAGATCGTACTTGGTCGGCCTTCAGGATGGGGTCGCCTTCGGTTGTGACCGAGCCAGTGCCTGGAATGCCATAGTCGGGCAGCCTCACGAATCGGACAAAGGGAAGCGCCCCCACCTCTTCAAGACGGGTCACGGGAATGCGGCCCTGCACGATACGTTGCCGCTTGTCCTGCAATTCGATTCTTACACCGGCGTTTTGAAGCTCGCGTAGGTTCTCGTCCGTGACCGCAGTAACCAAGACATAGACCTGGACCTCAGCATCCTTGTTAATCCGCATCATGCCAGTGCGAACCGCGTCTCGGACTGACTTCGGCAGGGTCGTCAACGAAAAGCCCGGCGGAGGAGCAATTCGTTGGCCTTTGGGAATTGGTCCCTGTTGCTGGGGCAAGCTGCGGGCGAGGTCTGCCAAAGGTGTGCTGAGCTTTGGGTGCTTGTAGGGTCGAGATTCAAGCGGGGAAGCTTCCTGCGCCATAAGGGACGCAGAGCGAAGTAGTGCGATGGGAAGGGCCTGCACCGCCCCACTTGCTTGCCCGACCCCCGCGCGACCGCTGGGGGTTTGCGCGAAGCCCCCCCTCGGGGTCAGGCCGAAGACGAGGAAAATCGCGAGTACAAATAAAGCGCGACGAAGACCGAAACGCGGGAATGGCCTAGTTTGCATTTCAAGGCCCTCCTCTGCCCATGGGTCTATCCTTACACGGAGAGTAGAATGGGACTCCTTGGGGCGGCAGTATACTACCGCGTCAATTCTACTTCAAGGCAACTCCGAAGGCTTGGCCGCGTAGGGAAGCGAGGGTCAACGATGCGGGGGCCGGCGTCGCTCTGAAATGAGCTCGTCGATCAAGCGTTGCCGCCACTCGGCGCCTTCCCAGTAGGTGAGCCAGAGATAAAAAGTCGCATAGCTCCGCCAGCCGGCCCAGCGGCGCGCGAGCTGCTCGACGCGTGCGGGCGTGGGTTGTTTGCGCAGGCCGTAAAAGCGCTGGATGGCCTTCTGCAGACCCACGTCGGCGGCGGGCAGGGAATCGAGGTGACCGAGCGCACGGAGGCCGACATACTGCGCCGTCCAAGCTCCCACACCTTTGTGCTCCTGGAGCTTGGCGTTGGCAGCGGCGGGGTCGAGCGCGCGCAGGCCTTCGAGGTCCAAACTGCCGTCGAGCACGGCGCGCGAAATGCCGATAATGTAGCGCGCCTTGGGCCCCGAGATCTGGATGCGGCGCAACTGGCGTGGCGTGGCGATGGCGAGCGCCGCCGGTTCCGGGAAGGCACGGTATCGCCGGCTCTGAAATTCCACGGCATTCCCGTAAGTCTCAATCAGGGCCTGCTTGACTTGGTGCGCAAAGGTCAGGTTGATCTGCTGCTCGAGGATGGCGGAAATCAGTGTCTCGTAAATATTCGCGGACTGCGGAATGCGCATGCCGCGGAAGTGGATCACGAGCTTCGCGAGAGCTGGGTCCGACGCGGCCAGCCGGTAGAACGGGCCAAGGTCAAGATGGGTTGAGAACTGGCGCTCGGCGAGGCTAGTAAGCGCGCGGCGCGCGGCCGGACCGGCCAGACCGGTCACGACGCGCACCCGTAAGGAAACGGTCTCGCCTTGGCGCTCTTCGCGGACGCCGTAGAGGATCGGCTGGCCCTCGATCTCCGCGACGCGGCGGTATTCACCTTCCTCGAAATAATCGAGCAGGGGAGCGAACTTGCGCCCGTTAACCAACGCCGGCGGGCTGAGAATAAACCGCAGTGTTTTTGCAAAGCTGAAAGGTTCTCGGGGTCTTATTAACATCGCGTTTTCAGCCGCGCTCACGTTTGTCCCCGCGCGCAAGGCGCCGTATCGTAACACAAAGCGTTCGCGCGGGGCCACGAAGGGAGCTTCGCGGAACGAGGCGGTCTGGCTCTTGACAGATGACGGGCTCTAGTCTATGATTGTAGTCTGTTGGACGGGAGGGAAATCCTGCCCGAGGTCCTCGCCGTGGGCCCGGTGGCGGCCGGGGGGATGAAGGGGGAGAGAATCCTTTGGGCCTTGCGGCGCGAGAGGGTATGACGGATCACCTGTGCCACGGGACGGTTCGAGGGTAGATTGCAGATCATGATGCGTCACTTCAAAGCCAATCCCAGTTTTGGGAAATCGTCGTATGTACCTGATATTAAAGAAGTAGTTTGTTTCAACACAAAAAACGAAGCTGTCGATGATATCTCCTTTGAAATGAGATGGTTGCGCTATAAAATTGGCCCCAAAATGGGCAAGATACGACATTTCGAAGAAAGCCATTTCATATCCCGCCGTGACGGGCGCAGGAGACACGGAATGTGGCGCGTCGGCTGGGTTGAAGCTCGGCGGGTTCCCGAGATTGATGGTCCGCACGCGAGAGCCTGAACGACTAATGATGGCGGGCGTCCTACGAAGTGAGGGTCAAAGAGGTTTGTAACCAAGGTTCGGTCGGCGCATCGAAATGAGAGAAGTCTCGAAAGCTTCCCAAGTCAGCAGGCGGAGCAGTCGAGGTTGCACACTGCCGGTGAGCGGCGTCTCGTTCCGCCGCAGACCGCTGGAACATTGATGGCGGAATCACCGCAAGTTGTCGAGCGCAAGGATGACTCCGTTCTAGTAACGGAGGCGAAGGCGGGCAGTTATCCGGCCTTCGAGGAACTCGTCAACCGCTACGAGAACAAGATCTACCGCCTTGGCCTGAACCTCACCGGCAATCCCGAGGACGCCGAGGATATGCTCCAGGAGGCGTTCCTCAAGGCCTTCCTGCACCTGCCTGACTTCCGCGAGGATTCGCGCTTCTACACCTGGCTGGTGCGCATCGCGATCAACGAGGGGTTGATGAAGCTGCGCAAGCAGCGCGCGGACAAGTCGGTGCCGATCGAGGACGCCGTGGGTGAGGAAGGTGAGGTCATGCCCCGGGAGTTTACCGACTGGAAGCCCAACCCCGAGCAGCAATACGCGCAGGCGGAGATCGAGCAAATTCTGCAGAAGGCCGCGCAATCGCTCTCGCCGGGATTTCGCGCCGTCTTCCTCTTGCGTGATGTCGAGGAACTCTCCACCCAGGAGACGGCCGACCTGCTCGGCCTCTCGGAGGGCGCGGTGAAGGCCCGGCTCTTCCGGGCGCGCCTGCAACTGCGAGAAGAATTGAGCATGGCTTTCAAAGAGGTTGAACTTGGTTAACTGTAACGACTGCCTGAAACAGATCTCGAGTTACCTGAACGGGGAAATCGACCCGGAGCTGAGGCGGATGCTCGAAGAGCATCTCGGTGGGTGCCATCACTGCCAGGTAGTGTTCGATTCGACGCGCAAGACGATCGAACTCTACTGCGACGGGAAGCTTTTCCAGCTTCCGACGGCAACTCGCGATCGCCTCCATCGGGCCCTGCGTCGCCACTGGGAAGAGAAAGCCGGATGACACGGGCTCCCGAGTGGTGCTGCTCGCCAACCCGCACCGGTTCCTTCGTCGCGAAGGGAAAACCCCATCGAAGAGGAGGTGGTACCGAAGTGATGAGGTGAACGACTCGGCGCACGACACGGGCATCCAGGAAACGGGCGGAAGGAGAGTGCAAGAGACAACCGCCCCGCTCAGGGCCCGGGGGTTCTGACGAGCTGACAATATGCGGCTTGACAGTCTGAGAGGGCGTTCTTAAAATAGTTAGTTTGTAGATTCCGAGTCGCGCCGATAAGGTAGGTCATGGACAAGAAGAAAGCGGAAGTTTACCGAAAGCGCCTGCTGGCCAAGCAGGAGGAATTGCAGCGTCAGGTTACCAAGTCCGAGCAGGACGGCCGGCAAGTGGATGAGGACACCACTCAGGACATTGCGGACAAGGCCGCCAACTCTTACACCAAGGAATTTCTTTTTCACCAGAGCGACGACAATCGGCGCATCCTGCAACTTGTCAACGAGGCCCTCGAACGCCTGAAGCATGGTATCTATGGACTCTGCGTGGCCTGCCACGAGGAAGTCCAGGTGAAGCGCCTGGAAGCTGTGCCCTGGGCCCAGCACTGCATCGAGTGCCAGGAGAAGCAGGAGCAAGGCCTTCTCTAGCCACAAGGAAAGCGAGGCACGTCTTCCCCTCCGCGGCTGAGCGCCCATCATCGTTGCCCGCCCTGGCGCGAGAACTCGCCGATAGTTTATTCTCAGTTATTTTTCCGTCTTCATGTTCACTATGTAGTCAAGAGCTCCACGAGGCCGGCCTGACGGGTATTTGCCGGGCCTGCTGGGAAAGCCTAGTGTCCTGGAGCGGGCCGGCCTGCGCGCGATGCGGCCTGCCGTTTACGTCGGAACGGGCGCTCGACGCGGAGCCGGCGGTCTGCGCGCTTTGCCGCAACGAAGCGTTTGACTTCGACCGGGCGCGCAGTTACGGGCTCTATGGGGGAAACCTGCGAGCGGCGATTCTGCAGCTCAAGTTTCAGAGGCGTGAGCGTTTGGGTAGACGGCTGGGCGCTTTGATGGCGTCATCGTGGAAGGACCTCGAGGATGCCGGCGCGGGCGAGGCAGCGGTTTTTGTGCCGGTGCCGCTCCATTCCACACGCGAGCGCGAGCGAGGGTTCAACCAGGCGGAATTGCTCGCGCGCGGCCTGAGCGCGATGCTGGCGAAGTCGCGAAACAAGCTCGCGCCGCGCGTCGAGCCGCGAGCGTTGCGCCGCACGCGGGCCACGCCGCCACAGACGGGGTTGAGCCTCAGCGCGCGTCGTGAGAATGTCCGCGGGGTCTTCGCCGTGTCGGACCCGGCACGGGTTCGGGACCTGGTGATTGTCCTGGTGGATGACGTCATGACGACGGGCGCGACGCTTTCGGCCTGCGCATCGGCTTTGAAGGGTGCTGGCGCTGCCGCCGTCCTGGCGCTCACGCTGGCTCGCGCGACGCCCGAGTTCGGGGATTTTGTGGCGGGCAGTAAGAGCGCCGTAGTTGACGATTTCGCCCCGCCGCATCCATAATGGGATTTGGACGAGGGCCACAGGCCCACCGAGGGTTGATCGCATGCCGGAGGAGAGCCAACGATTGCTGCAAACACCGGTGCTGGTGCTGAACGCCACCTACGAGCCCATCAACGTCACGGCGGTTCGCCGCGCCATTGTGCTGGTCCTGAAGGGTGTCGCGACCACCGAGGAAGAGAACGGCAGCTTCGTGCACGCGGCGCGCGTGGCCTTTCGAATGCCTTCGGTTATCCGGCTCACCGAATTCCGGCGCATCCCTTACCAGACGCGCGCGCTTTCGCGCAAGAACATCCTGCTCCGCGACCGCCACACCTGCCAGTTTTGCGGGCGCGTGTTCCCGGCCGCCGAGCTGACCCTTGACCACGTCATGCCACGCTCGCGCGGTGGGCACACCGACTGGGACAACCTGGTCGCCTGCTGCCATGCCTGCAACAACCTGAAAGGCGATCGCCTGGCGGAGGAGGCCGGACTCCGATTGCTGCGCCCCCCTCGGCCTTTCACCCTCCATACCAGCCGCCAGCTCATGCGCATGATGGGAAGCTCCGACGAGCGCTGGCGGAAATACCTGTTCTATTGAGTGCCGGCCTGCCGTTCGCGGATTGGACGAAGATCCGCCGGTGCCGGGCGTTTCAGCTACCGCGTCATGATTAGTGGGATTTGCTCGCCAAATCGCCACCGACGGTGACCCCGTTGCCGTTCAAGTCCGGGGCCAGCTCGCCGAGCGTCTCGGGCTGGGGCTTGGCGAAGAGACGGCGGAGCCATTTCTGGAAGGCGTCGAGGTAGATGTAATAGACGGGAGTGATGTAGAGGGTGATCAACTGCGAGAAGACGAGCCCGCCCACGACGACGAGGCCCAAGGGGCGACGCGAGCCGGAGCCCGCGCCGAGTCCGACCGCGATGGGTAACGTGCCCATCAGGGCGGCAAAAGTCGTCATCATGATGGGCCGGAAGCGCACCAGCGCGCCATGGTAGATGGCCACTTCCGGCGTCTTGCCGGCGTTCCGTTCCGCATCCAGCGCGAAATCGATCATCATGATGGCGTTCTTCTTCACGATTCCGATGAGGAGAATCAGGCCGACGAATCCGTACAGGTCGAGGTCTTGCTTGAAGGCCAGGAGTGTCAGAAGGCCGCCGAAGGCCGCGGAAGGAAGGCCGGAGAGAATCGTAATGGGGTGGATGAAGCTTTCGTAGAGGACTCCCAGCACGAGGTAGATCACCAGGACAGTAGCAAGCAGCAGGATTCCCAAGCCCACCAACGAGGCCTGATACTCCTGGGCCGTCCCCTGGAAGCTGGCGTTGATGTCGGCGGGCAGGGTCTGCCGCGCTAGTTCGTTGACGGCGGTAACTGCCTCGCTGATCGACACACCCGGCTTCAGGTTGAAAGAAATCGTGACGGCGGGAAGCTGGCCGGCGTGGTTCACGGCCAGCGGCCCCAAATCCTGAGTCACGCGCGCCACCGAATCGAGCGGCACCAGTTGGCCGGCCTTGGAACGGATGTAGAGAAGCGAGAGTGCGTCGGGGTCCTGCTGGTATTGGGGCAGCAGTTCTGCGATGACCCAGTATTCGTTATTGGGCGCGTAGATAGTGGAAATCTGCCGCGAACTGTAGGCCGTGGCCAGCGCGTTCTCGATTTGGAACGCGCTCACGCCCAGCGCCGTCGCCTTGTCTCGGTCGATTTCGATCTTGGCCTGCGGGTTGGCGATCTGCAAGTCGGTATTGACGTCTTGCAGGCCGGGAATCTGGTGCATTTTCGCCTCGAACTCCGTGGCGACCGGATAGAGAACCTTGGTATCCGGGCCGGAAAGCACGAATTGGTAGAGGCTCTTGGTCAGCCGCCCGCCGATGCGGATGGGCGGAGGATTCTGCATGAAGGCAATAATCCCCGGGACGCCGAAAAGCCGGGGACGCAATTCTTCGATCACCTCATCCGTGGTGATATACCGGAGGTTCGGGTTGAGCTTCCCAACCGGAAGATGCAGGAGCTTCTTGATGCGATAGGTGAAATCCTCCACGGGGCCGGGGCGCGGCTTGAGGTGAGCGAAGAAGAAGCCGGAGTTCCCGCCGCCTCCGGGTCCGCCGGCGCCCGCGAAGGAAGTGAGGTCCTGGATGTTCGAGTCCGAGCGGATGATGGCGATGATCTCCTGCTGGTGTTTCTTCATCGATTCGAAGGAGATTCCCTGTGCGGCTTGAGTGATGCCGAACGTCTGGCCGCTGTCTTCGCTGGGCAAGAAGCCCTTGGGAATGCCGATGAAAAGGTGCGTCGTGACGCCCACGATCACCAGGGAGGCCACGAGCGTTGCAAAGCGGTGCCGCAGCACCCCCTGCAGAGACCAGTCGTAGGCGCGGAGCATGCCGCCGAAGCCGCGCTCGAAAAGATTGAAAAGCCAACCGTGCTTTTTCTCCCGAGGAGGGCGGAGGAAGCGGCTGCAAAGCATCGGGGTGAGGCTCAGCGAGACAAGCCCCGAGACCAGAATGGCAGAGGTGATCACCACCGCAAATTCGTGCAGCAGCCGGCCGAGAATCCCCCCCATGAAGAGCACGGGGATGAAGACCGCCGCCAGCGAAAGGGTCATGGAGAGAATCGTGAAGCTGATCTCCTTCGAGCCGTTGAGCGCCGCTTCGAAGACACCCTCGCCCAGTTCCATGTGCCGCACGATGTTCTCGAGCATGACGATCGCGTCGTCCACCACAAAGCCCACGGCGAGCACCAGGGCCATCAGCGAGAGGTTGTCCACCGTGTAGCCGAGCAGGTACATCACGGCGAACGTTCCCACGATGGACATGGGCAGCGCCAGACTGGGAATAATCGTCGCGGAAACATTGCGCAGGAAGATAAAGATCACCAGCACGACCAAGCAGAGGGTTAGATAGAGCGTGAACTTCACGTCGTTCAAGGAGTCGCGGATCGACACCGAGCGGTCGTAGAGCGTCTCCAGGTGGATGGAGGCGGGAATCTCGTGGCGGAAGGTCGGCAGAAGTTTCTGGATGTTGTCCACGACTTCGACCGTGTTCGTGCCCGGTTGGCGCTGGATGGCCAGCACCATGCCGCGAAGACCGTTGTACCAGTTGGCGACTTTATCGTTCTGGACGCTGTCGATCACCCGGCCCAGCGCCTCGAGCCGCACCGGCGAGCCGTTCCGGTAGGCCACGATGAGAGGCCGGTAGGCGGCAGCATTCGTCAACTGGCCGGTTGCTTCGACTGTGAAAGCCTTATGAGTTCCGTAAAGCGTTCCGGTCGGGAGGTTGACGTTCGCCTGACGCACGGCGTCGGCGACTTCGTCGATTCCGATTTGGCGCGCGGCCAGAGCCTTCGGGTCGAGTTGCACGCGGACGGCGTATTTCTGCGCGCCAAACACCTGAACCTGAGCCACGCCGCTGATCATCGAGATGCGCTGCGCCATGAGCGTATCCGCATACTCGTTGACGGTAGAGAGCGGCAGCTCTTCGGAATAGACTGCCATATAAAGAATCGGCTGATCGGCGGGATTGACTTTCTGGTAGGACGGCGGCGTAGGCATGTCGGGCGGAAGCTGGCCCTGCGCCTTGGCGATCATGGACTGAACATCCTGCGCCGCGGCGTCGATGTTCCGGCGCAGATTAAATTGCAGGACGATCTGGGTTCCCCCCAGAGTGTTGGTGGACGTCATCGAATCAAGGCCGGCGATGGTGGCGAATTGACGCTCGAGCGGTGTGGCCACCGAGGACGCCATCGTTTCAGGGCTCGCCCCCGGCAGGTTGGCCTGGACCTGGATCGTCGGGTAATCCACGTTGGGCAGGTCGTTGACTGGCAGAGTGCTATAGGCCAGGAGGCCGAACAAAAGGATGCCCAGCATGACGAGAGTCGTCATGACCGGCCGGCGAATGAAGAGCCCGGCTATATTCATGACCGCTTTTCCTGGATCGCTGCGGGCTGTCTTTTGATTTCGACTTTGGCGCCGGGATACAGGCGCAATTGACCGTCCGTCACAACTGATTCCCCGGGTTTAAGCCCCTTTTCTATGACGGTTTCGCCGCCCACCTGGTTACCGGGTACGACGGGCCGCAGTTCCGTGGTGAGGTCCGACTTGACCACATAGGCATAAAAACCGGATTGGCCGGTTTGGACAGCCTGGGACGGCACGACGATCGCTCCTGGTTGCGTGCTCAACTTCAGTGCCACGTTAACAAATTGCCCCGGCCAGAGCCGGCGCTCCTGGTTGGGGAAGGACCCTTTCAGGCGAATGGTGCCGGTGGTCGTATCCACGGAATTGTCCACGAAAGTCAGCGAGCCCTCGACAGGATGCTGGTCATCATCCGGGATTGTGGCGGTCATCACGAGATTTCGGGCAGCCATGTGCCGCTTGATTTCCGCCAAACGCTGTTCTGGAACCGTAAAGCTGACATAGATCGGCGCAATTTGATTGATGACGACCAGGACCGTCTCGTTGGATTTCACGATGTTGCCGGGGTGGACCAGGAGGCTGCCGGTGCGGCCGTCAATCGGAGAGCGGATCGTGCAGTAATCCAGGTCGATCTTGGCCCTTTCGATCGCCGCCTTGTCGGCGCGCACGGCAGCGGCGAGGGCATCCGAATTGGTGCGGAAGGTGTCGTACTGCTCTTTCGAAACGATGCCCGCCTCAAACAGTTTTGCGTACCTTTCCGATTGCGCGTTGGCGTTTTCGAGCTGCGCCTGGTCTCGGGCGAGATTGGCCTCGAGCTGGTGCAGGGTCGCCTGGTAGGGCCGTGAGTCCAGCGTGTAGAGGAGATCATCCCTCCTGACGTCCTGGCCCTCCTTGAAATAAACCTGTTCGATCGTTCCCGCCTCCTGAGCCTTCACGGAAACCGTGGAGTAGGCTTCCACGTTTCCGATGGCGCGAACTTCAACAGGAACCGTCTTTTGAACCACCGGGGCGACGGTTACGGGAACGACATTTTCCCTTGCTCCCATCGAGACGGGGGCCTGAGAGGAGCACGCCGCCAAGAACACGCTCGAAAGCAATGAAAGCCCGAGCGTGAAGAGTCCGCTTGTCGAAAGTAAATCGGGTCGCCGATTCATCTGCCACCTGCTTATGATTGCCGAAGGTTCGTGTGCCCCACTAGCCTGCGATGTTTGGTCCATCCTCTAACTTTAAGCTGAGTGTCGCCGTGGGTCAACATACAGTCTCCCGAATGGTTCGGCAGCCTTGATTCGATCGGGAGTTCTCTCTTGGAAACCCGGTGGCGGAATCCCGGCTTTTCGAGTAGACTGGATGGCGACGGCAGGCTTAGCGGGCGCGCCGCTCGTACTCCCAGCCGCGATCTGCGGAGAGGTGGCCGAGTGGCTGAAGGCGGCGGTTTGCTAAACCGTTGTACGGTCAAAAGCTGTACCCAGGGTTCGAATCCCTGCCTCTCCGCCAGTTTCTACAAGTCTAAGCACTTACCCTCTATTGAACTGTGGAAGGCCCGACGGACGGAAGGTCGTCAGGTGTCCCAACAGTGTCCGTTTGGATTTGGCCCGACTCTGCAATTCGATTTTCCAGCATCGCCATCGCGTTCCGAACATCATCCGCCGCAGTCTTGATGTAGTAGGTGGCGGTCGTGCTGACGTTCGCGTGACGCAGGATTCGCTGAATCACCATATCCCGCACTCCCAAGCGGTAGAGATTGCTTCCAAGGCCGCGCCGGGCCGCGTGCCAGCCGTGCCACTCGGGAAGGGAACTGTCTCGCTTGTATTCGTGGTCCGCTCTCTTGTGGTCTAGCTCCGGCTTTCGGCAACGCTCACAGCGGTCCATGGCAGGAAGAATGACCCGATTCACGACACTGTTCAAGGCAAGCGGTTTCCCTACCGCGTTGGCGAAGATCGGGCCGGTCTGAGGATTCCCGCAGCGCAGCCGATGCATTTCCAGTCGCTCCGCCAATTGCCGAATCACAGGAACGGGTGCACGGCCCTTGCGAGTCTTGGGCTCATTGATACGGCCATTCCAGATCGAACGAGAAACGAACATTTCGCCGTCCGTGTAGTTCTCCCACAGCAGTCCTTGAATCTCGCCGTGCCGCAGACCCATGAATGCCGCAACTGCGAAAGCCGTAGCAGCGGGCTCGGGGAGCATGGAGAGGATGGTTCTTATCTCGTCAAGCGTGTAGGCATACGTTTCTTGAGGCTCAGCGGCCCTAGGATTGATCGCAGTGTCGCGGGCGGGGTTTTCCCCTTGGAAATAGTCTTGCTGCTTCGCCAGCGTGAAAATGCCGCTGAAAACGCTCTTGACGTGTTTCAGCGTGTTGCGGCTCAGTTTGCCCGCCCCGATTTGGTTCAGCCAGCCTTGAACGTGGTACGTCCGCGTGTCCCTCAGCCACACTCGCTCGCAGAGTGTTTTGAGATGATCTTCCCAGATGTCCCGATAGCCCTTCGCTGTAGAGGGCCGTTTGTGTTGCGCAATCCACGGCAGGTAAACGCGCTCGACGAAATCGCAAATGGTAACGATGCGTTCGACGGGAATTGTGCCGCTGTTGACCGTAGCCATGTGCCGCTCGGCCTCGCTCACGATGTCGGTGGGCGGACGCTTCCCCCGCGTCGTAATCGGGCCAAGCTGATGCGTCACGCGCTTGCGTTCGACATTCCCGCCGATGTTGCGACGCTCCCAATAGCGGACGTACCAGCGGTCTCCGATACGAATGATCTGCCCGCGCTGTTTTCGGTTCCGCATTAGCTTTCCCCCCTTCTCTTGCGTTCGCGGGCGGCAACGGCTAGCTTCGCAATCCGCCCGCGCTCAGCAGCGGTTAGCTTCGCAGCCCTTGCCTTCCCGCCCTTCCTGGCGATTTTGGCGATTTCCGCATCGGAGAGGTTTTCGGCCCGCGCCTTTCCGCCAAGACGGCCAAGCGCCTGTGCGTGCGGGTTTTTCTTGTGACCCATACCCATGATTGTCTTGCTTATCGTTAAGCAAGTCAAGAGAAAACTTGCAGGTTAGTGCCGCTTTTTCGCCAGCCACTCCGCCAGCCGGGGCGATCCCCATTCGAACCGGACGTAGCGGCCAAGACGTAGGCAAGGGATGCGGTCCTCCTTCGGGGTGCGGGCGCGAGTGTGATTGCGAATCCACGATTCCGGCACCCGCAAGCGTGCCGCCAGTTCCGCCGAGTCAATCACCGCAGGGTGGGCATTCCCACTGTTCTGGGACATCATTGGGACATCTGACGGTTCTGGACTCATATTCTCAATCACTTAACCTTGTGCAGCGGTTGCGCTAACCGTCGCTCGAATTCTCCTCGTGACCTATTCGGGTGCACCAGACACGCGGACGCCCCCGCTTTGCT
>Ga0315274_10011251_pt1 | contig 12823 bp, 11 predicted proteins | sample YL17G02_20_MG_FD_203700 | JGI IMG/M metagenome (GOLD analysis project Ga0315274, IMG submission 203700) | Sediment microbial communities from Yellowstone Lake, YNP, Wyoming, USA - YL17G02_20 | ecosystem: Environmental > Aquatic > Freshwater > Lake > Sediment | place: USA: Wyoming | collected... | reverse complement strand
ATGATCACGATGGCACCCCTGTACGGCGGCTATGCCTCGGGTCCGACGGCCTCGACGGTCCTGCAACCGCGTCGGATTTCGGTCTTGCTCCTGGTTTTGGTGATGAACGCCCTGATGACTTATTACACCTATTTCAAGGACTACCGCGGCGACCTCGTCGCGGGGAAACGCACGCTCGTGGTGGCGCTGGGCATGCGGAAATCCCGCGTGCTGGCTGTCTTCTCGGCCTTCGTCCCCACGCTGGTCTTTGCCGCCCTGCGTCTATCGGGCATGCATCGCACGCCCCTGAACAAGACCTTCCTTATCCTGGGAATGCTGACTGTGTTTCTCCAGGTTTGGACGGGCGTGCTGTACTGGAAGAATCCTTCGGGCGTGAAAACTTACGCTTCGCTGGAGACCAATTTCCGCGCCTGTACCTGCGGCCAGGCGGCGCTGATCGCGATCTTCAATCCCGACCTGGCCATCTGGCTGTTCACGTTCTCGTACATCTTTGTCGGGTTCCTCTTTGATCTGCACCGGAATCCGAAGGAATAGCAACCCAGCTCAAAACAGTGCGCGCCTTTGAACCAGCGGCGATTGGCACGGTCGGACTGAAGAACCGGATCCTGCGGTCGGCAACCTTTGAAGGGATGTGCGGCCGCGACGGGACCCCGGGCCCTGAGTACGTCGGCCTCTACACCATGTTGTCATCGCAGGAGCTGGGCGCTTTGCTCACCGGCTTTGCCTACATCAGCGAAGACGGCCGGGCCATGCAGCCGGGCCAGGCGGGCCTTGAGGCCGACCACAAAGTGGCCGCCTTTAGCCGGGTAACCGAAGCGGTCCACCGGAACGGATGCCCGATCTTTCTGCAGCTCGCCCACGCCGGCCGCCAGACCGTGCCGGAAGCCACGGGGGGCAGGATTTACGCTCCCTCATCGCGGAAATCGCGCTACTTTAACCATCGCCCCTGCCGGCTTAGCGAGGCGCAAATCGAGCAGATCATCCAGTGTTTTGCCGCCGCCGCGCGCCGCGCCCGGGACGCCGGCTTTGACGGCGTGCAGCTTCATGGCGCTCACGGCTATCTGATCCATCAGTTTCTCCATCCTGCCATCAATGACCGGACCGATGCGTACGGGATCGACCCGCACCGCGGCATCGGCATCGCATTCCTCGATCGGGTAATCGACAGCATCCGCGTGGCCTGTGGCTCCGATTACCCGCTGCTCATCAAAATCAGCGCCGGTGACAACTACCGCCGATCGATGACGGAGCAGGAGTTCGGGCATTTGATCCGGTTCCTCGACGCCAAGAAGCTTGCGGCCGTTGAGATCAGCTTCGGCACCATGGATCACGCGCTGAATATCTTTCGAGGGCAAACGATCCCGGTCCAGAGTATCCTGGACTACAATGCGCGCTATCGCACGCGGAACGCAGTCAAGCGATTTGTCTGGAAAACCCTGGTGCTGCCTCTGCTGAAGAGGGACTTGGCGCCGTTCACGCCCATGTACAACCTTCCCGCGGCGCGGTTGGCCAAACAACTTGGCACGCTGCCGGTCATTTGCGTTGGCGGGTTTCGCAGTGGCGCGCAGATCCGCCACGCCATCGAGACGCAGGGGATCGATTTTGTGAGCCTGTGCCGGCCCATCCTCTGCGAACCGGATTTCGTCATGAAAGTCAGGCGGCAACAGCAGTATCAAGCCCGGTGCACCAACTGCAACCGGTGCGCCATAATGTGTGACTCGGGCTTTCCAACCCGCTGCTACGCGCGCCGCACTGCCTCGACGGCCACCAGAGACCCGACGGAATCCATCGGGGCCCAAAACCATATCCGTGCCCCGTGAAACCAGGAATGACACTATGAATCTCGAAGAGAAGGTCCTCGCCATCTTTCAAGCCAACACCGAAGACAAGACCGGCGTGACGCTCACGAGTGATCTGCGCCGGGAACTCCGCCTCGATTCCTTCGGTATTCTCATGATCATCAACGCGATCGAGGACGCCTTTGGCATTGCGGTCGAGGACGTCGATTTCACCGGCGCCAACACGGTCGCCGACGTGGTCGCGCTGTTGCACAGCAAATACCACTGCCACTGAGGCCGCCATGCAGCCCCTGGAATTCTACCGGACGTTGCAGATCGACAAGTCCCCGATCAACGCGCATTCTTTCAATCCCTATTACCGGCCGCTGCCCGGTCTTGACCGGGGCCAGCTCCGGATCGAAGGGGAAACATACTATGACTTGGCCTCGAATGATTACCTGGGCCTGGCCTCCGATGAGCGGATCCGGGAAGCCATGATCTCCGCCCTGCGTGAGTATGGCTCGTCCATGTGCGGAACCCCCATCGCCACGGGCTATGCGCGGATCCTGGCGCAACTGGAGCGTGAGTTGGCCCGGTTCGTCGGCCTGGATGCCGCCCTGGTTTTTCCCTCGTGTTACCAGGCCAATGTCGCGCTCTTTCCCGCCATCGCCACGGTCCGGGACGTCATCATTGTGGACCACCACGCGCATGCTTCTCTGGCCCAGGGCATCAAGGCCGTGGGGTGCAAAGTAAAGCCGTTTCTGCACAATGACCTGGAGCACCTTGAAAGACAGCTCGCCGCCTCGGCGGCATTCCGCCAGAGCTTCGTCGTCACCGAATCGGTTTTCTCCACTGAGGGCAGTGTGGCGCCGCTGGATGGCCTGGTGGAGTTGTGCCGACGTTACCAGGCGGTCCCCGTGGTAGATGATTCTCACGGCCTCGGCGTGCTGGGAAAGAGCGGGCGCGGCATCCTGGAAGAGAAGGCCATCAGCGATTACCAGGGGATCTACACCGCCTCGCTGGGCAAAGCGCTGGCGCAGGTGGGGGGCATGATCGCCGGCAACCACGCCCTCATCGATGCGCTGCGGTACTCCTGCCCCGGCCTGATCTATTCCACCGCGCTCCCGCCAGTGTGCGGGGGCGGCCTTCTCCGCGCGATCGATATCCTCAAGCAGGAATATGGCCGCCTGGCCACTGTCCTGTGGAACAACCACCGTCGCCTGCTGGACAAGCTGCGCAGCCGCGGATTCGATCTGCGGTCGGGACCGGCGCCGATTGCCGCAATCCACGGCGGCTCGCCCGAACACACCATTGCCCTGGCCAAAGACTTCTTCCAGCAGCGCCTGCTCACCACGTCCTTCGTGCCGCCTTCAGTGCCGCAAGGCCGAGGCGTGCTCCGTTTGATTGTGGGGGCGAAACTGGATGGCGCCGCCATGCAAGACGTTCTGGAGGCTCTCGACCGGATCACGGTGGGCCCGCGCCCATGAAACATTTCCTCATCGCCAATCCCCATGCGCGCAACGGCCGCGGCGCGATGGCATTTCGCCAGCTCCAGGCCCGGCTCGAACGGCACCGCATCCGCTACGACTGGGCGCTTTGCGAGGGAATGGACCATGCGCGCGTCCTGTCCGAGGAGGCCAACCGCGCCGGATATGATGTCATCGTGGCCGTCGGCGGTGACGGAACCATCAACCGGGTGCTCAACGGCTTTTTTGATGCCAACGGGCGGCGCATCTCGTCGGCCCGAATGGGAGTAGTGCATATTGGAACCAGCCCGGATTTCTGCCGGAGCCGCGGCATACCGACGGCGCTGGAGCCGGCGGTGGCAACTCTGGCGGAAGGCGCGTCCCACGCGGTATCCGTGGGACGAATCCTGTACGAAGGCGCGCCCGGACCCGCGCCGTCTGCCGATCTGCCGAGCGCCTGCTTCGGTTGTTGTGCCAACATCGGCCTGGGAGCGGCGGTGGCGCGCCTGGCCAACAGCGGTATCCGGCGATTCGCCGGCGACATTCCGGGCACCTTCCTGGCGCTGGTGCGCACCCTGACCCGCTATCGGCCGCACACCCTGCAACTGGCGCTGGATGGCGAACGGCGTACCGTACCGGGAGTTTACAATATCTCGGTCGGCAAGACGTTCCACATCGCCTCGGGCCTCAAGGTACGCCATGAGCTCAGTGACCTGGACAGCCGCCTCTATGTGCTGGGCCTCCGAAACCTTTCGTGGCTCAGCCTCGGCCGGATCCTGCCCTGCCTGTACCGCGGCCGCCCGATAACACCCGGGCCCTGCCTGTCGCTCCAGTACGCCCGGTCCGTTGCGCTCGCTTCCGCGGCGGCGGTGGTGGTGGAAGTGGAATTCGACGGCGATCCCGCTGGCCGGTGTCCCTGCCGTATCGAAACCGCAGCGGACCCGCTGGACCTCATTGTGAGTAAAGCTGCATGATCAGCGAGAAAGCCATCTGTGAACTGCTGAGTGACCTGCTCCCACAAGGCCGCTTGAACCGTTGCTTCGAGTCGGATGCGGAGATCATCCAGGTGAACGGCGGCCAGTGCCTCTTCACCACCGACGAATTCTCCGCCGAGGACCTTTTCCGCGAGAGCAACCCGTACGTGCTGGGATGGAACATCGCGGCGGGCGGGATCAGCGACATCCTTGCTTGCGGGGGGGCGCCGCTTTACTACGCGCATGCGTTGACGGTGGACCCGCGGTGGGACGCCGCATACCTCCGCCAGTTCGGCACCGGGGTGCGCGATGTCCTGAATGCCACTGGCGGCCGGTTTATCGGCGGTGATTGCGGACGGTCAGCCCAGTGGCGCTGCACGGTATCTGTGATCGGCGCGTGCGCAGGCCGCCTGGTGCTTCGCCGCGGAGCCGCCCCCGGCGATCTCATCTATCTCTCTGGCAAGATCGGCGCCGGCAACCTCGAAGCCGGGCTCACCTTGCAGGCGGAGCGGAATCCATCGTGGGCAAGTTCCATAACCAACCAGTTTCCGCTGCGCCACCAGGCCGCGGCCATCATGCGGCAGTATGCCTCCGCCGGCATAGACACCAGCGACGGGGTCTGGGCCGGCCTGACCACCCTGGCTGATCTGAACGGGTGCGGATACGCGGTTGCGGATCTCCCTTACCTGCCAGAGGCCTTGCGTTTCTGCCAGATGGCCTCCCTGCCCAGCATGGTCCTGTTTCTGGGCGAATGCGGCGAGTATGAGTTACTGTTTACCTTGAGACCCGAACATGAACCGGCCTTCCTGACCGAGGCACAGCAGTCAGGCTGCACCTTTTACCGTTTGGGTCACATCACACCGGCAGAGAGGGTTATCCGGCAAGACGGTCAGACAGTTGCTCTGGGATCGCTGAGCATTCAAGCGCGTGACTATGCGAGCCCGCGACGCTACTTTGAGGAGCTCACCCGGTGGCTGGAGCGGCAATTGGCGTAACGGGGCGCATGCGGACATGACCTGAACCGCTCAATATGGCGTATCGAGTTGTCATCACCGGCATCGGTCCGGTAACGAGCGCCGGCACCGGCAAGGAGGTGTTTTTCAACAACCTGTGGGTCCAACGACCAAACGTCCGGCCAAGCCCCAACCGCTTCTCCTGCTCCTATCTCTTCCGCTCGCAATGGTACCTGCCGTTGCCCGAAGTGTCGCTGCCTGAGCGCGGCATCGCCCTGGCGCACGAGCGTATCATGCAGGCGGAGGACCGGATGGTCATTCTGGGAGCCAAACTGGCCTTTGAGGATGCCGGCTTTACGATCGTCAGCCGCAAAGGGGGGATGTCGATCAAGAACCTCGTGGGTGGCAGCGCGATCATCGGCACCGGTTTGGGGGGCATGCAAACCGCCTTCGACTCGTACCTATGCCATTGCCTGCCGCGCGAGGTCCTGCAGGCCGTGTTCCCGGAACAGGGCCCGAGCTACAGCCGAATGGTCGTCCCCAAAACCATGCCCAATTCACCGGCCGCCTGGCTTTCCATCTGTTATGGGTTACCCGGTCCTTGCAGTTCGGTGAATGCCTCCTGTGCCTCGGGCACCTATGCCATCGGTGAGGCATTCCGGCGGATCAAGGACGGCTATGACCAGGTGGTTCTGACCGGAGGCGTCGAGTCGCTCCAGGACCGTCACGGGTTCAACATGCGGGGTTTTGACGTGCTCGGGGTGCTCACGCAGTCGGCCGATGGCTGGCCCAGGCCATTTGGCAGAAAACGCAGCGGTTTCCTGTTCGCCGAAGGCGGGGCCTGCCTGCTGATCCTGGAAGAGCTGGGGCATGCCTTGGGCCGGCGGGCACCCATTTACGCGGAGATCGCGGATTACCAATCCAACAGCGACGCGTACAGCATTGTGCAGCTCGACCCGGACGGAAAGCAGATCATCCGGCTGCTGCGGGACCTTTCACGCGGGCTGAGGATCGACTATCTCAACGCTCACGGCACGGGAACGGTGGCCAACGACGAAATCGAAGCCCGGGCGATACAGGCCGTATTCGGCGACCGCGACGCGCAGCCGTGGATCAACTCCACCAAAGGCATTCTGGGCCATACACTCGGGGCGAGCGGGGCCATTGAAGCTGCCGTAACGGCCCTTTCCGTCGCCCGTGGCACGGTCCACGGCAATCTCACTGACGAACCCATGGACAACCTGAATCTGCCGTTGGCCGCGGCGAGCGTGCCCATCGAAAACGCGCTTTCGGTGTCATACGGTTTTGGCGGCCACAACGGCGGCCTCCTGTTCCGGAGGTATGCGCACGATGGATAGGATCCTGCTCACCGGCGCGACTGGTTTCATCGGCAGCCATGTCGCGGAGGCACTGACGGCCGCGGGTCTGCGGGTTACCGCCCTGGTGCGGCCCCAGGCGGATCTGTCGCACTTGGTCACCCTTAAACCCGAAATCCGCTACGGGGACGTCCGTGATCGGCCGAGTTTGTGCGCGGCGGTCTGCGGCTGCACGGGCGTCATCCATGCGGCCGCCCTGGCCAGGGACTGGGGACGAAGCGAAGAGTTCCAGCAAACCAATGTCACGGGAACCTTGAACGTGCTGGAAGCCTGCCAGCGCCACGGTATCCAGCATGTCATCATCACCGGCAGCATCTCTTCCTATGGCGAAGAGGACAGCCGGCAGACGAAAGACGAAACGTTTCCGTTCCATTCGCACCATCCCTATTTCCTGGACCGCGTTTTCCCGTCAGGTTTCAACTGGTATCGTGATAGCAAGGCAATGGCCACCAGGCAGGCACTGGCCTTTGCCCAAAGCCATAACCTGAATGTCACCTTGCTCGAGCCGGTCTGGGTCTTTGGTGAGCGCGAATTCGGGACCGGCTTTTACGCCTATGTCAAGGCCGTCCAACGCGGCCAGCGCTACATGCCGGGCTCAACGCGGAACGTTTTCCACGTGATCTACGCCAGGGACCTCGCCCGGGCCTACCTGCTGGCCTGCCAGCGGAAGCTGCCCGGCGTCGAACGCATCATCATCGGAAACCCCACCGCGGTGCCGATGCACACGATCTTCCGCCTGTTCTGCCAGGAAGCCGGCCTCCCGCCGCCCCGTTTGCTGCCCAAGTGGAGCGTCTATCCGGTCGCCTTCGCGCTTGAGTTGCTCCATACGTTGACCCGGAGCAAACACCCGCCGCTGCTGACCAGGGGCCGGGTTAACATGTTTTACGATTCCATACGCTACTCCACAGAAAAGGCGGGGCGAGTGCTTGGCTTTCAATGCGCGCACACGTTGGCGCAGGGCATTCGCGAAACCGTGGCCTGGTACAAGAACAACCACTACCTCTGAAAGGATCTCTTATGCTCACCATCCGGAATACCCAAGGTCTGAGCCGCTGTCTGTTTCTGGTCCGCCTCAAGGCGACGATCTTCGTTCATTTTCTGCCCTGCCTGTTCCAGGGTGTCCTGTCACCGAGGCGCTTTGTTTTGTTCCTGAGACGATTGCTGCTGTTCCTGTCGAAACTGCAACATAACAAGTTCGTCAGGATCGGCCGCCACACGCGTCTCGACCTTTACGTTCCCAGCTTCCCCACCCCGGCCTTCTATGCCGGTTGCCGCAAGTTCATGACTTTCGCAGGAGACCTGCCCTGTATCACCGCGCTGATCTCGGTGACCTCGGCCTGCCGCTACGCGTGCCCGCACTGTTACCAGAGGCTCGACCACGGCAAGGACGTTGCCCTCGACACCTTGATCCCTGTGGTTCGCCAGTTGCAGGATCGCGGGGTCACCTTCTTCAACCTTGAGGGGGGTGAACCCTTCCTGGTGTATGACCGATTGAAGCGCGTCTGCGGCGCTATCGATGCGCGCGCGGAAGTCTGGGTGAACTCCACCGGCGATGGCATGACCCTGGAACGGTTGCAGGAACTGAAACGGCTCAATCTGACCGCCGTCATGTTCTCGCTGCATACGGCGGACCCGGCGAGGCTCAACGCCTTTATGCAATCCGACCGCGCCTGGGACACCTTGGTCCGGGGGATTGACTTGTGTCATCAGGCGGAGGTTCCCGTCGCGTTCAACGCCTGTCTCACACGAGATGGCTTCTATGACGGCGAATTCGAACGCATTATGGATAAAGCCAGGGAGTTTCAGGCGTGCCTTATTCAACTCATCAAACCCAAACCGGCGGGCGGCTGGCTCGAAGCCGGGACGCCGGAGTTCAGCCGACAGGACCTGGACCACGTCCGCGATCTGGCGCAGCGGTATAATCACGACCGCGCTTATGCCAGCTACCCGGCCATTTCCGCACAGATCATCGAGGAAGCCCCCGAGCACTTCGGCTGCACGGCCGGAGGCACGGACCGGTTTTACCTCAACGCCAAGGGCGACGTGCAGCCCTGCGAGTTTCTGAACCTCTCCTTTGGCAATATCGCTGACGAGGATTTTGACACCATTTACGCACGCATGCGGAAGGCCTTTGTTCCGCCAGGCGAAACCTGGCTCTGTGAGGCGTGTGCGCCGCAAATCCGCCGGCTGATCAAGGCGCACAGGGTCATGAACCTGCCGCTGGGCAAGGGGCTGTCCGAGGAAATCCACCGCAACTGGAATCGTGGCAAGCCCACTGAGGTCTATTCAGCTCTGGCCAAACTGAGATAGACTGCGAATTCCCGGGCGCGGCTGTGCCGTATCCTTGCGGGGGAATAGCGGCATCGGCTCGCCAATGTGGTGGCCAGACTGGAGTCCACCCCAACGGGCCTCTGCCAGTGTTGCGGGAACGCCCGAAAGGCCGAGTTGGGAGCAGATCTTCGTGGTCGTCGTTGGAAGAAACGGCCACAACAGCACCGCGAGAACGCGGCAGGTTTCAGCCAGATTGTAGAGGACTTCATCGAGGCGCGCCGCCTGGTTCGGGTCTTTGGCCAGCTTGAAGGGCGCCGTGCGGTCCACGTATTGGTTGGCGTGGTTGACCAGCGACCAGATGGCCTGCAACGCCGCCTGGAGGCGGTTGGTGCGGAGGCAGTGTTCCGTTTCCTGCGCGACTTTCTGTGCGGCGGCGGCCAGTTCGTGCGACGTTTGTGGCACGACCCCGCCGCGATAACGCTTGAGCATCGAGAGAGAGCGGTTCACCAGGTTGCCCAGGCCATTAGCCAGTTCAGCGTGATAGCGCGCTTGGAATCCCGTGTCGGTCCAATTGCCGTCCGGGCCGATGTCCAGCTCGCGCACCACGTAATACCGGAAGGCATCCAGTCCCCAGGCCTCGATGACTGCGACCGGGTCCACGACGTTGCCGGTGCTTTTGCTCATCTTCTGGCCGTCCTTCTGCCACCAGCCGTGCACGAGGACCTGCCGCGGCAAAGGAAGTTCCATGGCCTTAAGCATGATCGGCCAATACACCGTGTGGAACTTGAGGATGTCCTTGCCAATAATCTGGAGGTCCGCTGGCCACAGGCAAAGGTCCGTGGCCGGCAGGCGATGCTCGGCCGGCATGGCTTCGACGACAACGGGATCGCCATGAGCCGCCGGCACGGTGACGTAATTCGCGAGGGCGTCGAACCAGACGTAGGTGACGTAGTCCGAGTCGAAGGGGAGCGGGATGCCCCAACTGAGCCGCGCGGCGGGCCGGCTGATGCAGAGGTCTTCCAGCACGTCGTGCTTGAGGAACCCGAGGACCTCGTTGCGACGGCCGGGCGGCGCGATGAAGTCCGGATTCGCTTCGAGGTAGTCGATCAGCCACTGCTGGTGCAGTCCAAGCCTGAAGTAGTAGTTCTCTTCCTCCAACTCGATCACCTGGCCCCAAACCGGATCCCAGGTGCCGTCAGGGCGCCGGTCTTTGTCGGTCAGAAACGTCTCTTCCTTGGTGGAGTAGAAGCCGCGGTAGGCAGCCTTGTAGAAATGACCGGCGGCGTGGAGTTTGGCCAGAAACGCTTGGACAACCGACTTGTGACGCGGTTCCGTCGTGCGGACGAAATCGTCATTGGTCAGCTCGAGCTTCGCGGCAAATGACCGCCAGACCGAGGCGAGCGTGTCGCAGTAAGCCTGGTTGCTGTTCCCTTCCGCCTCTGCGGCCTGCTGCACTTTTTGTCCATGCTCGTCAAGGCCCGTGAGAAAAAAGACCTCCTCGCCGAGGCTGCGATGCGCTCGGGCGATGACGTCGGTGATGATCTTCTCGTAGGCGTGGCCCAGATGCGGTTGGCCGTTCACATAGTCAATCGCCGTCGTCAGATAGAAGCGTTTGCTCATGGCAGCGTGGAGTGTGGCCGAGAGAATGAGCGTTGGCAACCACGGGAATTCCGGCAGGCGCGCACCAAGCCGAGCGCTTCGCGGGAGTTGGGGTTACAGCAAGAAGGCCAGTCCGCCACTCAGCGCACCGAGCGCCAAAATCACCGCTACCGCTCGCGTCGGGCTCCAGCCGCGCCGCACCAGCCGATGTGACAAATGGTTGGTGTCGCCGACATAGAACGGCTGGCCGCTGCGCCAACGGAGGATCACGACCCAAGCCATGTCGAGCAGGGGCACCGCCAGGACCAATAAAGGCGTCAGCACAGCCCACGCGTCCGGGTCTTTCCTCGAATAGAAGTGCGGCAGGATGGCCAGGATGGCGAGAATGAACCCGACGAGGTGACTGCCGGCATCACCCAGGAACACGGTGGCTTTGGGATAGTTGTAGGGCAGGAAACCCAACAACGCCCCGGTGGTGAGCAGGGCCAGCGAGGCGACAAGGTACTGGCCGCGCAGGGCGGCAAGCACGGCAAAAGCCCCGGCGCCAATGGCGCCCAGGCCGGCACACAGTCCGTTCATGTTGTCCATGAAATTGAAGGCGTTAGTCACGCTGAGGATCCACAGGATAGTGACGGCGTAACTGAAGATGACGCTCGGGACGAACAGGGTGATCCGGACGCCGGCGGCCGCGACCAGCCCGGCGATGAGGAACTGGCCGGCGAATTTTGTGGCCGGCTTCAGCTCATGTTTGTCGTCCAGCCAACCGAGAGCCACCATCCCAGCGGCTCCCGCGAAGATCGCCGCCAGTTGCAGCCAGCGGCGGTCAAGACCGTACAGGAGCCGTTCCATGGTATGAAGGTCCAGGAACGCACCGGATGCCCGGCCAGAAGAGTCCACCGCCAAGCCCTGGGCCACCAGCACCGTCACGCCAGCGATCATGGGCAACAGCAGGCCCGTCAGGACCGCGAAACCGCCGGCGAGCGGGATGGGCGCCTGGTGGATTTTGCGATGGCCGGGGTCATCAACCAAGCCCGTGCGTCGGCACCAGGTGCGCCACCGTGGCAGCGTAACCGCAGTGGTCAGTCCCGCGCCGAGGAAGGCGAGCAGGTAGGCGTTTAGGGGAAAAGTCACCGGGGAATGGGGAACGGCGGGTTGGTGGCCACTCTGCTGGCATTCAGCCATCTGCTCCACTCACGCGCAGGGGTTTCTGCTCTGCTTACGGTGTTCATTCAGCAGCCGTTGGTAGAGAGCATACAGGTCCTCCACCATCCCTTCCACGGAAAACGAGGCCCCGACCAGTTGGCGGCCCCGGCGGCCAAACCGTGCCCGTAACGCAGGATCGGCGGCCAACTGGACCAGGCGCTCCGTGAGTTCGGCCGTGTCACCCGGGCGCACCAGGAAGCCCGTCTGCCCGTTCCAACAGACCTCTTTGGCGCCATCGCAGTCGCCAGCGACGATCGGTTTGCCCGCCGCCAACGCCTGCGGCAGCGCGCGTGCCAGGCCCTCGCGGCGCGAGAGGTGCACCAGCACGTCCATGAGCCCGATGTAATGCGGCACCTCCTCCGGCGGCACGAGGCCGGTGAAGAGGAACCGGTCGGCCAGGCCCAGGTCCCGCGCCCACTTCTCAAACCGCTGCCGCCAGACTCCGTCGCCGACCAGCAGGAACTTGAGAGACGGGCAACGGCGAACCAGTTCCGGAGCTGCCGCAAACAAGTCCTCGTGCCCTTTGAGCTTGAACAGCCGCGCAATCTTGCCGACGACGAAATCCGCAGGCGCAATGCCCAATCGCGCGCGCAACGCCGGATCGTTGGTGGCCGAGAGAAACGGTTTCAGGTCAAAGCCGCTGAAAATGCGGGTGTACTGTCCGGGCCGGCCGATGCCTGCGGCCAGGTACTGGTCGGTCATGGCTTGTGCGACGCTCACGAAATGGGTTGTGAACCGGCTGGCGTAGCGTTCAGTGAAGCGGAAGGCCAGGTTTGCCCAAGGCCCCTGGAAGGAGCCAAAGGACGGGCCGTGGATCGTATGGATGATAACAGGCACCCTCGCGCGACGGGCGGCGAGGCGGCCGAGAATGCCTGCCTTGCCACTGTGTGTGTGCACGATGTCCGGCTGTTGCGCACCCAAGAATCGGGTCAGCTCTCGCAGGGTTCGCCAGTCCAACCACGGGTGCACGGGCCGGACCAGAGCAGGGACCAGCGTGAGCAAGTCCGGCACAACAGCGAGCCGGCTCTCGAGCGATCCTTCCGGGCCTGTGGTCGGGCCGGCAACCAGGTGCACGGTCACTCCCGCCTTCCGCTGCAACCCGAGCACCGAAGCGATGGTGTTCTCCTGGGCGCCACCGACGATCAAACGCGTGATGACGTGCGTAACCCGCATCCGTCCATCAGCCTTTGATCTTGCCGGTCT
>Ga0315274_10011249_pt1 | contig 12826 bp, 10 predicted proteins | sample YL17G02_20_MG_FD_203700 | JGI IMG/M metagenome (GOLD analysis project Ga0315274, IMG submission 203700) | Sediment microbial communities from Yellowstone Lake, YNP, Wyoming, USA - YL17G02_20 | ecosystem: Environmental > Aquatic > Freshwater > Lake > Sediment | place: USA: Wyoming | collected... | reverse complement strand
TAATAAGGTGATAGGCAGATTAAAGCAAAACAACAGAAGGCAGAATATATTAATTACCCGCGAACCCAAGGAAATCGGCCGGGCCGACTTCATCATCATTGCTGTCCCTACGCCGGTGACCAGGTCCAAAGAGCCAGACCTCTCCTATGTCGTGGGCGCTGCTCAAATCATAGGTCGGAATATGAAAAAGGGTAGCACAGTCATCCCGGAGTCCACCGTCTATCCCGGCGTCACCGAGGACATAGTAAAGCCAATCCTTGAGAGGGAGTCGGGCTTCAAGTGTGGTCGGGACTTCAAAATTGCCTACTCTCCGGAGAGGATAAACCCCGGCGATAAAGAACACACCGTCGACAAAGTAATTAAAGTAGTTGCCGGCATGGACGAAGAGACCGCTGACCTCGTGGCTGAACTCTATGGCAAAATAACTCCTCACGTCTTCAAAGCTAAAGATATCAAAACTGCCGAAGCCGCCAAGGTGATTGAAAACATCCAGCGTGACCTCAATATTGCCTTGATGAATGAGCTATCTCTTATTTTTGAAAAGATGGGGTTAAGCACTAAAGACGTGCTTGAGGCGGCCAGCACAAAGTGGAACTTTCACAAATACTCTCCGGGGCTTGTTGGCGGACATTGCATTCCCGTTGACCCTTACTATCTCGTCTACAAGGCCAGAGAGCTTGACTATCATTCTCAGGTAATCCTCGCTGGGCGTGCCATCAACGACTTCATGGCCCGGCATGTCGCTGACATGACCGTCAGAGCCCTGAATAACGTGGGCAAGGTTATAAAGGGCTCTAAAGTCCTCATTATGGGTCTGACCTACAAAGAAAACGTTGCTGATACCAGGGAGACACCGGTAAAGGAAATCATCAAGGAGCTACAAGAATATAGCGTTGACATATATGGTTATGACCCCTTGCTGAGCGATATCGAGCAGGAATTCGGCATCAAACCCTATCCAATGTCACTCATCACTCATCACTCATCACCCATCACGCCGCTTGACTGCATAATCCTGGCAGTAGCCCACGATGTCTTTAAGAAAATAACGCTGGATGAACTCAGGAGTATTATGAACGACAGTCCGATTTTGATTGACGTGCGGGGATTTTTTGATGAGCAGGAGGTTAAAGAAAAGGGAATTCATTATAAAACGCTGTAGGGGAGCCCCTTGTGGATTCGGACAAATTGGGAGGGGACAAGTCCCTCCCCTACGACAGCACTCTTGTCATTCTGAGCGGAACGAAAAATCTCCCTTCCGCTCAGGCTTGCTCTGAGCAAAGTCGAAGGAGTAAACTCCGCGTGGCAAGCTCATACCCCTCCATCAGATTGCTTCGTCCCGATAAATCGGGACTCGCAATGACAGAGAAGAAGTGCCTCGCGACGACAGATAGAGATTGCTCAAAAATCTCATAACGCTCTACGGTCATGATTCATGGCGTTATTAAATGAAATCGGTATTAAGGATACCTTGTCGCGCAAAATTCTGACGGGCAGCCTCTTCATTCTCCCTCTAGCCCCCCTGTGATAAACTATGAACACAGTATGAGAAACGCCTTGAGCTTGCTAAAGACCAGCTTCTATTTCATTAAGGGCGGCTATGCCGACGCCTTCCGGCTCGCCCGCCATCCCCGGCAAGGATTTAAGTCGCTCTACAGGGTCTCCCTTTACCGCAATGCCGTCTATCTTATGGTCGGCACGGCGGTTGACTCTATAGCTGGGTTCGTTTTCTTGATAATAGCTGCCAGATTCTATCCTACCGAGGCAGTGGGATTAGGGTCAGCCATCATCTCAGCCCTGGGGCTCTTAGCTCTGTTCTCCGAGTTGGGTCTGGGAATAGGGTTGATACGCTTTCTGCCCGGTGCTGGCAAAGATGGTAACGATATGATGAATAGCTGCTTTACCGTGAGCGGGTTGGCATCAATAGCCATTGCCTTAATTTTCCTTGCTGGACTTCATCTTTGGTCGCCAGCTCTGCTTATAGTGCGTCAACAGCCTATCTTTTTCGCAGCCTTTGTAGTTTTTGCTGTAGCGACAACATTAGATCCGCTTGTAAATAATATTTTTCTGGCAAAACTCAATACTAAGTTTATAGTTATCAAAGCCATCATTACCGGCCCATTGAAGATTGCTTTAATTCTTATCTTCGCTATGTTCTTTACCAACGCCTTCGGGATCTTCGTCTCCACAGGTTTGGCCGTGGCTGTTGCGTTATTGTTTGCGGCATTTTGGTTTCTGCCTAAAGTGCAAAATGGATACCATCCCTTCCCTAAGATTGAGAAAAGGGTGCTCAATGAGTTAAGCCACTATGCTGCCGGTAATTATGTTGCCGGAATCTTATTGCAAATGACCCCTCTCGTTCTGCCCCTTGCGGTGCTAAATATTTTGGGCGCCGAGATGAACGCCTACTTCTATGTTGCTTGGGCAGTTGCTGTTGTATTTCAAGTTATCCCATCTTCCATTTTTAACTCATTATTTGCTGAGGGCTCTAATGATGAAGCGTCTATCCGGACGAATACCGCAAAGTCGCTGAAGTTCACGTTCTTGCTATTACTGCCCCTAACTCTATTAATATTGATAATCGCCCAAAAGCTACTTCTACTTTTTGGTCAGGCATATGCTGATAATGCTGCTCTGGTGCTGCGCATCTTGATAGTGGCAGTCATCCCCCGGGGCATCAATTATCTTTACGTCAGCATTGAGAGGGTCAGGAAGAATATAAAAGGCATAATCACAGTAGCAACAGTGGCGACCGGCCTTAGTTTGGGATTGAGCTACCTTCTGATGCTAGAGATGGGCCTGGTGGGTGTGGGCATAGGCTATATAGCCGGGCAAACCATTGTCGCCATAGCAGTGGTCATTCATCTCTGGCGGTGGTACTCCCGTGTCAAAGTGCTGGGTAAGGCAGGATAAGCTAATGAGGGTTAAAGTGAGCAAAGGCAAAACAATCGATGAAGTGGTTAAGGACGATCTTTGCACTGGCTGTGGCACCTGTATGGACACCTGCCCTGTGGATGCTATGGAGATGGTGATTGAGCACAAGAAAGGGATTTGACAAAGCTGAAACTGAGTTTTTCCTTCAACTGTTGAGGGAGACCGAACTGTGGCTCAGCGCAATACTTTATATTTATATTACCACGTGTGCACTATTATAATAGCGTCATTAAGTGTATAGACTTTAGCTTTAATGGATGGATTCGCCTCTACAGTTTCCCTGAATTGTTTAAAATGTTGTGACATTGCTTGTTCGCAGACAGTTAGCCTTCCTCTTTTTTGGTCAGAAAGACAGCCTTTCCCGATTTTCGTTTTAACCTCCCCGGTGTCGGCATGGTCAACCTTCCTGTTGGTTTTTGCTTTTCCATGGGCAGGATATGTCGCTTCCCTTTATTGAGGCTGGGTGTATTGTGAGCAACAAAAATTTTATACATTTCCCCTTGTCACTCTTTTACTGTGGATTTCCGCCAACTTTCGCAAAAAACCCGCTGAAATATATCACTATCTCCCTAATAATATTTTTTCAACCCACCCCATTTGGTAAAATTCATTTTCTCTTGTTTCCTGGCACATCTTCCTTAGCTCACCTATGGACTCAATCGCACTTAAACCTCCTCATTCGATGTCAGTTTGTGCCAGTTTGCCCTGCCTTGCTCTACTCCCCGTACACCCTCCATACCTGAAACTCGCCGGTGGCGTAAATCTTTGCCACCGCGGGGTCAGCGCTCAATCTGGCAAAGTCCTCCTCCGTATACTGAGGGACCTTATACCTGATATTCTCGGGAATGACCATTGGAAAGATTCTCGCCGCCTGGCAAGTGAGTAGGTATCTGTCCTGGAAGTCAAAGGTTTCCGCGATTGAACTATTTTCATTATAGCCGAAATGAGAGGGGATTGGTTCGGGGTCTAGTTTTGCCCTCGCGAAAGTGCGTGATTCTACCCCGAAGTTGAAATCTTCAAATCGTTCAAACTCTGTCGGCCATCGCATAGCAACGATAATATCTCTATTTTGGTGATTGCTGAACCACTCCGTCCCCGTTATTTCCATCTGGCCCACCTGTAGATTCTGATTTATTACCCACGGTGAGCCATAAACATTAAATATGCTGAGAACACTGGCCATAAGAATCAAGATGGCTATAACGCCAATGAGGGCTTTCCTTCCTGGCTTTAGCCTATCCAAATGGAATGGTTGCTGCCTCGGAATAAATTCATAGACCACTAGGCCACTCACAATAGGGGCTACCATTAAGAAAAACCTGGAGATTCTTACCGGATCACTTTCCCCAGTATAACCAAACAGCGAGAATGCTGAGACAGCGACAGCTACGATAAATAGAACAGCATAGTTGAAATGCATTGGCTTGAGCTGAGTTTTCTCACTCAGGCTCATCCTTAGAGCCATCCCCACCCCAATTGCTGCGATAGTGAAGTAAATAAGTATGGCACCATACCTGTAGATGAATAGCTCAATGGTCTGAGATGTAGTAAGCCCAGACGTAGCCAATGCCTCTAGTTGCTGCCGATAAAGAGATGTGCGATCACCATAAACCAGGAAATCACGCAGGTTCGTGAAGATCTCCCTAATACGAGGATAATGGAGATACAACACGACGAAAGTTATAGCGCTGATGAGAGGGACAATATAATCCCCGACTATAGCCCTGCGGCCCCGTGAGGTAAGTTCTTTACGCCCGGTGATTTTCCGGTAGAGAAACCTGGAGAGGTTAAGGGCCAGAACCAGGGCGATGGCAAAAACGGCTGTTACTGGATGACAAAGGGTGATCACGAGTACCAGTAAAAGTGATATTACGGTCAGGGTGACTTGCTCCGATGGGATTTTTTGCCTTCTATGGTAAAAATACAATAAAAGAGGCACCATAAAAAGGGATAGTATAGAGGGGTTTATAAGCGTGTGGGAGAAGGAGAACACAAGGGGAGAGGCAAAGGCAGTGATTAATAGAGCTTGCCCTCGGTGGTTTGCTAATACCGTGGCTAAAAGATAGATATTGAGCAAATATACCATGGACCAAAAGACAAACAGCAAGTTCGTTACCGTCGCATAACTTAATCCGGTGATATCGCGCAGGCTTACTCCCAGTAAATGAACAACCGGATAAAAGTTTTTTTCACCTATATGTCCGGTTACGCTGATATCCTTCATCATCCCGACGTGAGTCATAGCATCGCCAGCGGGAAAGAAGGCATATCCTCGAAAGAAGGGTAAGCCCAGGAAAATAGAATTGGAGAAAATAACGAGAAAAAGTCCTGCCAGCCACCATTTGGATTTTTCGGCAGCAAAAGCCTGATGAATGAAAATGCCCATGCCACAGGCACTGCTAGCTATAATCAGGAGCCAGAAATAAAAAGGATAAGCATTGTAGATAGATAATTCATAGCCGGTGGCGAGAGGTGTAGTGGCGATGACAATCAAAGCCGCGAGGACAAAGACAAAACCTATGGTAGCTAAGACTTTGTCCACAATTGCCCTGTTCAGTAATGACTTCAACTGCAGATTCATCCGACCAACAAGTTTATCTCACCTTTAAACAGCAAGCAAGATATTTTTATACCTCTCCACTGCCTTTTCATAGGTAAATTCCTTCTCCACCAGGGCATGGGCATTGCGAGTGATCTGCTCCACATTGGGTGGTTCCAAATCTCTGGCGATTTTTTGAATTCTCTTCTAAGTCATTGACCACGCTTCAGTATCCTTTCCAACTGCGATGTCACAGGGGGATTAAAATGGCTTGAGCAGAATAAGGCTTGCTACTGAGCTTACCTTAGACCATCCATAGTGAAATGCTCTCAAATCTTTGTAGCCACAACCACATATCCAGCGGCAAGGAGTTTCAATACCGGAACTTTGTCCAGCCAATTCGTATAGTAGGCAACATCCTTTCCTCGAAAAGAAAAGGGGAGGTAAGGTGAAAAACCATAAGTAATCAGCTTCTCAATATGAAAATCATAGATTTCGATCAGTTTCCTGATTGAGCGCACGCTGAATAACCTTTCCTGTGCATAGGGTACTGCCTTACCAGTCTGAGGGTCTACCTTGGTGGTGTATACTCCTCCTCTCTTTCGTTGCTCTCTTTTCGCCGCCAAGCAGACAACTGGATTTAGAGCATTGCTATCAGTTATGATTAGCTTGCCACCTTGTTCGAGACGCTGCTGGCAAAATCCAATAAATTCTGCCGCTGGCTCTATATGGGAGATTGATTGCTGCGACCAAATAACGTCAAAGTTGTCAACTACATTGAAAATTGATTGAGCGCTGAAGTTGACAGTTAATAGCCGACCTAGTTGCTGTTGATAGAATTTTGCTCGTTTGTCAGCGATAGTCAACCTCTCTATAGAGAGATCTATGCCGCTAACCTCAGCGCCTAAAATACCACTGAGAATAGCCTCTGTGCCTAGCCCACAGCCAGCATCAAGGACTTTGGAGCCGGGCTTGCTTGAACCAACAAGATACTGCACCTTTGGAGCATACTGATTTTGCCAGTATGACAAATGCCGACCGCCAGTATTTTCTAGATAATGGTAATACTGCCTAAACTCTTTGCTCTCCTGTGGCCTCAAAAAACTATCACAGATTTCTAGCTCCTCCCTTATTATAGACAAAAAGAGGCTTGCTTGCTGGTAGGCATCATCCACGTATAAAAGTTTTTCTAGTTTCGCCTTCATATTTTCTGCCATTATTTAACTGAAATCATTAATTATCCTATTGTATCTCTCTACGGCAGCTTTGTAACTGAATTCCCTCTCTACCAGTTTTTTTGCATTGCTTGCAATCCTGGCTAAACTCGGATGGTTCAAGGCTCTCTCTATATCATTGGCAAGATACAGAGGCGATGCGTTTGAGATGATAAAGCCAGTTTCACCATCCTTGATGAAATCGGGTATTGCTCCGACCAGCGTTGCTAGAACAGGAGTGCCACAGGCCATGGCTTCCAATATAATATTGGGCACCCCTTCGGTGTAGGATGGTAGAACCAGCAAATAAAGCTCATTGAGATACCCCGAAATTTTATCATGGGGTACCCAGCCGACCAAGTTAACTTTGTCCTCTAAACTCGCCTTAGACAAATATTGCTCAATTTCCTTTCGTAATCCCCCATCACCTGCTATTAAAAATCTCACGTTATTTTCTCTCTCTAACACCCGTGGAATTGCTTCGAGAAAATTTCGAATTCCCTTATGTTCGCTTAAACTCCCAATATAACCGACTATCTTGTCCCTTTTGCCTAACGGTTTTTCTAATTTAAATGTGCTGAAATTTAAGAAATGACGATCGGCTACCAAAATCTTATTCCGGTATTTTTCTAGGTGCCATTGCTCAATAAGCCTTTCTGAGTATATGATAATCTTATTTGACAGAGTGCAATTAACTCTCTTGAAAAGTGTGAGCGGTCGGTAGAGAACATTTCTATTGAACTCACCCTCTTTTTCCAGATAGCCAGCCAAAAGTAGGGCAACCTTGCCTCTGAATAGTTTTGCCGTTAGCATAGGAAGTAGTAAGCCTTCTCCACCAAAGAAAACCCACAAGTTCACTTTCCTACCTAATCTGGCTAACTTATATGACATTTTTAGTTGCAAACTGACTTGATTTGAAGCCTGAGCAAGTATGTTTTCTCCTATTTCATACTTTACTACATAGAAACAGATGTTATCTCTATCCCTTTGACTGGTGTTTGTAGCAATAACATAAGTATTATCTGATATTGAAGATAGTATCTTCACCAAATCTGATAAAAAGGTCTCTCCGCCCTCGGGTCCACCGAAGCATGAGACTACACCTATATTTTTTCCCCTAGCATTCATAAAATTCCTCGCATTAAAGGACAGAGCGAGTGATCCTAGCTGCTGCTATTCGCAAAATCTTTCTATCTTCTACTAATTGCTTCAACATAATATAAATGACAAATCTTGGGAAATAGTGGGTCAAGCTTATTAACTGTTTTGGCAAGCCATACTGGGATTAGCTTTCCTCTGAAGTTCTTGAATAAGCTAATAGGTGTAATTACTCCTATTCCCCTCCTATGAATAATGTCAAATCCAGCCTGTTCTAGAAGCTGCTCAAATTCCTTTGGGGCATAAGTAAAGCAAAAATTGGCCTTGAATTTTCGGAACTTGACCCAATGACCATGAAATGAATTCTTGTTAGATATATTGATCATTAATAGCCTTGTCACCTGAGACAATTTAGCCAGTAGTTCAGACAATTCATTTCTTTTGAGGTTCTGAGCTAATTCAATACAAGTTACGACATCAAAATTGCCATCAAAATTCATGCTACGAACATTCTCTGACATTATTCGGATTTTAGGAAACTTATTTCTTAATTCAGCGACGAACTCCTCGTTAAACTCCACAGCGGTGACATCATATCCCTTCTCTACAAGATAAGAGATAATCCTTCCATGTCCTGAACCGATATCCAAAGCCTTCTTCCCATTGCTGAGGGGAGGTATTCTTCTCTTGACATATTCATTCAAGGCGTCGAAGACCACATTCCTGATATCCTTGGGGTTTTCCCACCATTCGGAATAATACTTCTTGACGTCCTCATCATTGTAATATCTATCTTTAACTTGCCCTAGCATTTTGTCCCTCTCTCTCCTGCTCCCCCCTGCTCCCCCCTGGTGCCCCCTTCTCTACCTTTCCGAATTCTGACTAGCTCATACACTTCCTCAATTCGCTCAACTACGTTATCAAGTGACAAATTCTGCCTGGCAAATGTCAAAACATTTGTTGCCATCAGTGAAATTGACTCTGGAGAGGATATTATCTGCCTCAAGTACCTCTCCATTTCTACTTCATCGTTAGCTAGATAACCGGTTGCTCCATTTGTGATGAGGTCTGGCAATCCGCCAACATTGCTAGCAACAATGGGAATGCCACACGCCATTGCTTCTTGGACACAACCTGGGAGTCCCTCCGTTTCTGAAGGAAGAACCAGAACATCCGAGGCTGCCATATAAAACGGCATATCTTTATGAGGCACGCTCCCTTTAAAGAGTATGTTTTTCAATCCCAGGGATTCCGCCAGCCTTTTCAGCTTCTGTCTCTCCGGGCCATCTCCCACTATCAAGACATGAAAATTAAAATCTTTGCTCAGATTGGCACTTATCTGTATAAGCCTATCTACCCTTTTAAGTTTGAATAGAGAACCGACAAAAAGTATTAAGAAGCCTTTAGGAAGATGAAGTTCTGCCCTTAGGACTGATTTATCCATCGGTTTAAATTTGTTTGTATCCACACCATCTGGAATGACGTAGATCTTATCTTCCTGAGTACCAAGTTTGATAGCCTCGTGTTTTAAGTCATTGCTTAAAGCGATTATTTTTCTTGACTTGTTTTGGGCGCGCTTGATGAAATATTTAGATATCCATTGTCTTCCGAAGACTTTCATATCTGAACCCTCCAGTGTCATTACCAATGGGATTTCGCCACAGCACAAAGAGGATATGAATCCGCAGGGAATCGTCCAAAACGCATGGAGAAGGTCTATATTATATTTCTGCTTAACACACCTTATCTCCCTCGCATAATTTATAAGTAGTGGTGCTACATTGATAAGGTCCAAACCATGAACTTGTGCCATAGGGTATGTTTTGAATGGGTACGATATCTTATGGCGATAAAATGGCTCACCTTCATCTTGTTGGATTTTCACATCGGCGGGGTATATTACATGCACTTCATGCTTCTTAGAAATGCCAACGATGATGTTATATACAAAAATCCCTGCAGAGTCACCTTCATATCTAGGAAAGGAAGATGTTACAGCACAAATTTTCACGCTGACTCGTTACCTCGTCATGAGGACTGTTTTTCTTTATACCACTGAATATAGTTGGCAATCCCTTCTTCCAGGTCGACCCTGGGCTCCCAGCCAAGTTCCCCCTTTGCTTTCTCGGCCGAGACTTTTTTGCCTTCATAATCTCCAGGTCTGGCTTCCCTGTACTCTATGTCGACATTCCCCAAAAGCTTTTTGACCGTCTCCGCCACCTCTCTGATGGTCACCGGTCTCATTCCCTCTAAATTATAGGTCTGGTTTCTGGCTATATCTTTTAGGGCGGCGACATTACCCAGGGCTAAATCCTCAACATAAATGAAGTTGCGATATTGAGAGCCATCCCCAGAGATAGTCAGAGGTTCGCTGCTTAATGCCTTCCTGACAAATATGGCAATAACCGTGCCACCGCGAGCTCTAGGACCATAAGGAATGCCATAGCGGAGGATGGTAAACTGCTGGTCATAGAGCTTGTGATAACTGTGGCAATAGAGCTCTCCGGCTAGCTTTGAGGCAGTATACACGTGGTTTACCTTGCTAGGACGTAAGGGCACATCTTCAGTCACATTTGTTTCCTCGGCCATCTCATACACCCATACTGTTGAAGCAAGCATGACCCGCGGTATCTCGTTCCTCCTGGCTGTCTCTAGGACATTGGCTACCGCCATAATGTTGACCTGCCCTGCCTCTACCGGGTTTTTGTAGACATCATTTACATCAGCCATAGCTGCCAGCAAATAAATAGCATCGTAGTTTCCGGTCAGCGCTACGGTAGTTTTAGAAAGATCGGTAATGTCAATATAAATATGGCGAACATCATTCCGCTGCGGTTTCATCATGTCAAAAACAGTGACCTCGTGCCCTGCTTCAATCAGTTTGTCCACTACATGAGAGCCAATAAAGCCGGAGCCGCCAATAACTCCGATGTTCATTTCAGCACCTTCCTTAGAGAATCTATAACATATTCTGCTTCTTCTTGGGTCATGACGGCAGATATAGGCAGGCAGATCATTCTTCGGCAAAAGTCTTCAGCCACAGAATAATCCCCATCTTTATAACCGCCGGAATCCTGAAATATGGGCTGCAGATGGCAGGGCAGTTCATAGACTTCGCCGCTCAAACCCACGTTGTGTTTTTCCTTAAGCTCCTTCTTGATGGCCGCTCTATTAAGACCTTTGTCAAGCAAGGCAGTGTATTTATAATAGTTGGATTTCACCTCCGCAGGGAATTTAAGAGGCGTTAGTCGCGCTATTCCCCTCAGCCCTTCATCATATATTTTGGCTATTCTTCTGCGCTGTTGAACAAATTGTTCCAGCCGGTGAAACTGCGCTAAACCGATTACGGCATGAATTTCGCTCATTCTCCAGTTGTAGCCAAGCTCGGTATGCACGTTACCGTAGAAGCCTGCCTTGCCCTGGTCTCGAAAAACCAGTGCCCTTTGGTAAATCTTTTCATCATTGGTGACTATCATACCCCCTTCACCAGAGGTAATAACTTTGGTGGGATAAAATGAGAAGGCAGCGGCGATGCCAAAGCTACCCGGTGCCTCCCCGTTCAGGCTGCTTCCATGAGCATGGGCAGCATCCTCAATTAGGAAGAGGTTATGAGTCCGGCAGATTTCTTGGATCTGTTTTATCTGGGGAGGGATGACCCCTCCGATGTGAACTATGACCACGGCTTTTGTGTCCTCCCTGATACTCTCCTCGAGGCTGCGAGGGTCAAGGCAGAGATTCTCACTGATGTCAGCAAATATAACCTTTCCTCCAGCGTGGATGACTGAAGCTGGCGTGGCAAAAAAAGTGTTCGTTGGTACAATCGCTGAATTTCCCTGGATACCCAGAGCCCGTAGTATTATTTCTAGGGCACTGGTGCCGCTGTTTACCGCTACAGCGTATTTGGCATCAACATACCTTACGAACTCCTCTTCAAACTGCTTTCCATACCTCCCCAAAGTTAGCTGACCCGTGCCCAAGATTTCTTCAACCTTGGCTGAGATATCCCTTTTATCCTCCTCAGGGAAATATATTTTTGCTGCTGGTATCTGCATTTTACAATGTCCTCCTTTATTTGATTCCTATATCTTTTGTCCTTGGCTCGGGAATTACAGGTTGCGTAAATTTTAGAAGCTAGGTTCGCGCAAACACTTGATTGCTACTTCCAAAGCCCGCAGTCCGTCCTCTCCACTAATTGTGGGCCGCGTGTTGTTCTTTATACTATCGATAAATGCCTCTAGCTCCAACCTTAATGGCTCGCCAAGAGGGGTGCTTAATTCTTTTACCACATAAGAATCGTTCTCTTTGTATTTGCTATAGGCGGTCACTTTCTGGTCAATAAGCGATGCTTTGATAAATTTTTTCTTGGTAGCGATGTTGATTTCCCTCACTTTAAACGGGGTAAGCCAATTCACAGTTACCCGGCCTAGAATCCCATTTTCCATCTGAAATAGAAGGATAGCGGCATCTTCATGAGGAGCTAAATTTCGGGAAGTTAAACTGTAAATCTTCTTAAACTCGGAGCCCGTAATGTATCTGAGAAGGTCAATATCGTGGGTGGCTAAGTCAATTATCACGCCGACATCTCTGATCCGGGGCGGAAAAGGGCCAATCCTGGTGATTTCAATCAGGCTGACCTCTGCCCCTTCGATTTCTTTCTTGATAACGGGAATCACCGGGTTGAATCTCTCTATGTGTCCGATCATAAGCTTTACCCGGTTCTTAGTGGCAGCCTCTACGATTGAACTAGCTGCTGAGAGGCTGTCAGCAATAGGCTTCTCTATCAACATATTTGTGCCGGCATCGGCTGCTGCCAGTGCCACTTTGCGATGAAGTGAGGTAGGAACAACAATGCTCACCGCATCTAACTTTTCCTGGAGAAGCTCTTTGTAATTGCTGAAGGGCTTGGTACGGTATTTCCTGGCCAGGCTCTGCGCCAGACCATCGTCTACATCAGCAATGCCGGCAAGTTCAACATCAGGGAGTTCGGAATAAACCCTGACATGGTTTTTCCCCATCGCTCCCAGACCAATGACGCCTACTT
>Ga0315274_10011248_pt1 | contig 12826 bp, 14 predicted proteins | sample YL17G02_20_MG_FD_203700 | JGI IMG/M metagenome (GOLD analysis project Ga0315274, IMG submission 203700) | Sediment microbial communities from Yellowstone Lake, YNP, Wyoming, USA - YL17G02_20 | ecosystem: Environmental > Aquatic > Freshwater > Lake > Sediment | place: USA: Wyoming | collected... | reverse complement strand
AGGTCAAGGACTATATGACCTATGATGTCGTCAGTGTTGATGTCCACGGCACGGTTAAAGACGTTATCGAAAAAATCCAAAAAACTCATCATGACGGGTTCCCGGTTGTTGACGGCGATGAGGTGGTAGGTTATATCTCGGCCAGGGATCTTCTCTTTGTCCAGCTGACCACACCTGTTAATGATGTGGTATCCACAAATCTGATCGTTGCTGACCCGGAGATGGATATCAACGATGCTGCACGGGTGATCTTCCGGAGCGGAATCCAGAAACTTCCGGTTGTTGATGAGAAAAACCACCTGCTGGGTATTATCTCCAATTCCGATGTGATTCGCTCCCAGATTGAGCATGTTTCTCCTGAAAAGGTCTTCAATTTTATTACTACGTTAAAAAAGCTCTACGGAGTCGATCCCACCCTGGAACGCGGGACAGTGCCGGTCAGGGATCTCCTGCCCACCCAGTCAAAGATCTACGAGGATGAACTGGAAGGGCGTATATACGAGATCAAAAAAGGACTTGCAGAGCCGATTATTGTCGTAAAGCGCCCCGGAAAGATCATTCTTGTGGACGGACATCACCGTGCGATCGCGGCAAAACGTCTTGGGATAACAGCAATCGATGCATATCTCATCGAAATAAAGGAAGATATTGAACTGGGCATGGAGCGGACCGCACACGCAATGAACTTAAAAACACTGGATGATGTCCAGGTGCTCGATTACGCCCGCCATCCGCTTGTAGCGATAACACATCGGCTGGTTAAAAGAGTATAACTCATTTTTCGCGCTATAATAATTCTTTCGGACCTTTTTTACCCGGGTCCGTCGGGATTGAGACCCAGGCACTTGTATGACAGGGCTCAGTGAACAGGTATCAGGAACCTTCATACCGAAGATCATACTTCTCATTCAATACGTGCTCTTTTACTACCGTTCCATCCGGTACGACAACTTCCGGCCAGAGACGTGTCTTAGAATGAACTACAACCCGATCCCGCAGGACTACACGGGGACCAATGACGGTATCGTTCTCGATACTGCAATGTTCACCTATATGCGTGTCGTTGTCCATGATACATCCCGAGATAGTGCTGTTCGCTCCGACAATGACCCGGTTGTACAGAGATGATGAAAATACCTTCACATTATTCCTGAGAATACATTTTTCACCTATGCTCGTATAGGGCCCGATCAACACATTATCACCGATAGTTGTTCCCGGGCCGATAGCCACGGGACCGATGACCTTGGTGTTCTTACCCAGCGTAATCGAATCCCCCAGCTGGACCGGCCCCTGGATCTGCGCCCCATGCATCGACAGGTTACCGATGATATCAGTAAAAGCAATTTCCTGGAGCTTCCAGCGCTCAGCCTGGCGGAGGGACTGGGGACTTCCCACATCGGTCCAGTTACCCCGGGCAAGCCAACCTTTCAATACATATTCTTCCTCCATCATCCTGGGGAAAAGGTCACGGGCAAAATCATATTTTGTTGCGGGTGGAATATGGTCAAAAATTGCCGGGCTGCAGATATACATTCCAGTACTTGCGAGATTCGAGAAGATCTCGCCGGGCGCCGGCTTTTCCTTAAAACGTTTAATTTCATAACCGACATCGATCTCAGCAATACCATACTCACCGGGATCATCTATGGAGATCAGGCCGATTGTCGCCGTTGCCTTCTCTTTCTGGTGAGCACGGTAAAACTCAAGTACATTCAAATCGGTAACATGGTCTCCACCGACGACCAGAAAATCCTGCCCCTCAAGATATCGCTGGGCGTTTTTCACGCTGCCAGCGGTTCCAAGCTTGGTTTTCTCGTGAACATAGGTGATATCGACACCGAATAAAGAACCATCTCCGAGAGCTTCTTCAATTGAATTACCCATATACCCTAACGTGAGCACAACTTCTCGGAATCCCAGATTCGAGAGGTGTGAGACCAGGTGCTGTATCGAGGGGCGGTTGACAATAGGAATACAGGGTTTTGGCCGTTCGAACGTGAGTGGGCGGAGCCGGGTCCCCTCCCCCCCGCACATTATACACACCTTCATAGCACAAATTTAGTGCTGAATCGTTTTAAGTATAGTGCTGGACAAAAAGATTTTTTCCTAGTCTCTGACAAAAAACGTGAATGCGGTTTGTCTGGTCAGGATATTGTCGTTGTCGATAGGTGGGACAGAACCAAAAAAAAGAAGGGTATCGCTTCATTTGACTGATAATTAACCATCATTCACGGGTATTATATCAAACCGGGACAAAAGATTACAGCAGGAGACATTTGTATGACTGAAGAAGAGTACCGGATCCTACCGGCTCTAAAAGGCAGGGTTCAGTGCCTTTCAGACAAAAAAGAGCCGGTGGAGAACTGCGGGTTCTGCATTCATTGCCGGGAGTTCGGCATAGGAGGGAGATTTGTAAAATCCCCCTCGCTTGCCTACTGCACGAAGTGCCGGGTAACCGAACGGGTGGATCTGGCGAAAGTAACTGCTGTGAAATGTGCTGACCGCCAGGGTGAAGGGTTTCACAGCATAACAAGTATCATCTGTTGAACTTATTTGATAAAAAAAATACAAAGAAAAGATACAGGTTCACGAGGTCAATACCGCCACTATCGCGTCCATATCAACATGTTCTTCATAAAGATCCGCCAGCACATCATAGGGATCGGACTCACCTGCCTGTATGGGTGTAAAAGGCAATCCTCTCCTTGCAAACAGGTACGAGAGAAGCGCATTTGCAGCTGACGGGTTTAAAAACAGTCCATGCAGGTAGGTACCAAAGACCAGGCCATCGTCACTCACCCTGCCATCACCTTCAAGGGCTTCACGGTTCCTGCCGGATTCAGTTATTCCCATATGGATCTCATAACCGCTGACCTCCCCCATCGCTGAAAGGATGGGGGGGACCTGACAGGCATTTCGCCTGACCTGAAACGTATTTTTTTCATAGGACGCAAACCTGGTGACACAATCAAGCAATCCCAGCCCGTCATAGGTGCCGGCATCAGACTCATAACCGGCATCAACGAGGGTTTTTCCGAGCATCTGGTATCCCCCGCATATTCCTATAATGGGAATATCCCGCTCTCTGGCTGATTGTATTTCACGGTCTGTACCTGTCCGGAATATAACGGCGAGATCGTCAATAGTGTTCTTTGTCCCGGGTATAATTACACAGTCATATCCATCCAGGGATGCACCGGGGGATACATATTCTACAGCGGCATGCTGTTCGAGCAGCTCAAAATCCGTGAAATTGGAAATTTTTGGGAGCCTGATCACCGCAATCCTTACTTGTGCATATTTTGTTTTTTTATCACCGATAGAAAGTGAATCCTCGCTGGGAAGCGGGATGGTGAACCAGGGGACAACCCCCAGAACCGGTACACCCGTGAGTTCCTCAATTTTTTTCACGCCGGGAGAAAAAATAGAAGGATCGCCCCGGAACTTGTTGATTATAATCCCTTTCACAAGGGATCGTATATCCTCAGGCAGGAGCTCGATCGTTCCATAGATTTGCGCAAATACCCCTCCCCGCTCAATATCAGCAACAAGGATTATCGGTATATCAAGGATTCTTGCAAGCTGGGTATTTGCAATATCCCTGTCATAGAGGTTAAGTTCCGCAGCACCACCTGCACCTTCTACAACCACCTGACCGAACGCGGACTCCAGCCGTTGAAATGATTCCAGCGCCTTTTTGAGAAGTTCTGGTGTTTCCTGGTAATAAGCCGTGATATGGATATCCTTATACGGACGTCCGTGAAGCACAACCTGCGAGATGCAATCACCTTTTGGTTTGAGGAGGATGGGGTTCATGTCCGTATGTGGCGTAACTTTTGCAGCAATAGCCTGCATAGCCTGTGCCATCCCAATCTCACCTCCATCCGGTGTCACGTAGGAGTTCAGGCTCATATTCTGGGACTTGAACGGTGCAACCATTATCCCGCGTCGAACCATGCAGCGACAGATTGCCGCAACAGTCACACTTTTTCCTACATGGGATGCTGAACCCATCACAAACAGGGACATACCTTTACTACACGTGGATTTTCGGATCATAAAAAACAGATTCTCATTGATTACGCGGGATCTGTTCGTGTCTCCCCAAAATTTCCCTCATTTTGGCCAAATACGTCTTTATTCCTTCAGGCAATGCCAAGTAATAAATAACCAGAAACGTAAAAATACATGTAATGATTGGTGGGATTTGCCCGACGTGTGGACTACCGAAAGAACTATGTATCTGTGAAGAGGTAGCAAAGGAACAACAGAGAATCAATGTCAAAGTGAACAAACGCCGTTACGGAAAAGAAGTAACCGTTATTGAAGGATTGGATCCAACTGATATAGATCTTGAAGATCTTTCAAAATATATGAAAAGCAAACTTGCCTGTGGCGGTACCGTAAAGGGAAACTCAATTGAGTTGCAGGGCAATCACCGCGACAGGGTCAAGGAACTGCTTTCGCTGAAAGGTTACAGCACAGAAAATATTTCCTGACGTTTTTTAATTTTTTTTCAGAGATTTTGTTTTAAAATTTGATTTTTATAAAAAAAAATTCTCTCTCTTGTACAATTAAAAAAAATCAGATAAAGAACCTGAAGGTAACCCAGGCAAGAATCACCATTATGGCAGAATACTTCAGGCCTGCAATAAGCCGTCCTTCACCCATTTGACCGGCAACAAGTCCTGAGAAGAAACCCTGGAGCAGTGCCGCATGAGTGAATAACCGCTTGTAGAGAAAAAGGTCTATTAGCCCCATGAACCCTTTGGCACCTGCTGCTGATGCTGAAGCACCAGCTGTAGCCATGGTTGTTAAGAATGTTGAAACCAGGATTGCAATGACGAAAAGGAATACGGCAAATGAAACGAGCACGATGATCACATAGATTATCATGTTGTTGGTTCGTTCCTGAGCGAGGTTCACAATTTCGAAGGTATCTTTCGCTGCCGCCCGAAGCACCTCACTGATATCCCCACCGGCTTTACTTGCTTTTGCAATCAGGTCAACACTCCGGTCAGCAAGAGGAGTGCCAAGATCTTTACCGAAACGGAACATGGCTTCAACAAATCCGGCACCCCATGACATATCCTGGTCGAGCTTCCTGATATGGGGAGTAAGTGTCGAATACTCTGCACTGGCAACAATATGCACAGCATTCGGCAGGGTCATACCGGAATCATTCATGCCCGCAAGATCACGGAAGAAATTCGGAAGGGCATTTTCCAGGTTCTTTACACGCCCTTGTTCTTTAAAGTCAAGGATCGCTACCGGAACAATCGCGACCAGGACTGCAAGGACGATAAAATCATCTATAATTGTTGATGTAAAGAGGACCTGGATCCCGTATGACATCACCATCGACACGAAACCGCCGATGAAAATGATAAGGGCGAGTGGTACTGTAACGATGAATATATTAACTGGTTTTTCTGTAAGCACCCTGAAGGGGTGTTTTAAGAATTTTCCAAATCCTTCCCGGGTCTGTCGATCACGCTCAAGATTTCTTGTGATCTCATCGATTTCAGGTTCGATAGAACTCAATTCGGCCGATTTGAGCGGAGTCGGGGTTTCATTTCCCCGGTTGAAAATATTTTTGAAGTGATCTTTGATGCTCATTTCAGGTCTCCGGTGTCATGGAGCTAATCATTACAATGAATGCTATACTCCCTAGCGGGATCATGACATAAATGACCATATAGAGAAACATCGGGTTGTTGTCGCCAGAGAGCACCGACATGATCGACTGGAGAATAATCAGAAACAGCGTTCCTGCAACCATGGCAGTCACATAGGACTCAGAGACAAGTGCCAGAGTTTCTAAGAACATTTTCTGTGTCTGCCGGTTTTCCAGTGCATACTGCTCGGCTTTTGTCCGGAAATAGTCAGTGATGTTACCACCACTCGCAACACTTGCCATTGTCCCTTGTAAAAATTCCTTCATGCGCCTGCTTGGAGTACTTGCCGATACCAGGCGGAGAGAATCAATTAAGTCCCTGCCGAAAATATCAATCTCCCGTGCAATGTACCGTGCTTCAACTGCACTCTGGCCATATATCGTGCTGCTGCCAAGGAGCCGGAACACCTCTGCCGGAGTGATACCAGCAGTGGACATCGACGTGATATAGTTGATTGCATACGGCAGAGTCGCATCAATATTCCTGCGCCGGTTCCCTGCTTCAAGACCAGGGTACAGGATAAATGCAAGATAGGTGAGTCCGCCAAACACCAGAAGGGAGAAGATCGTTATAACAACTGTCCCGATTATAAGAGTATGCGCTGAAAGTGCAACCACTATGTCAGGTACTTCCCCTTTATACTTGAAAAGGTTGGGAAGTTGCAAAAACCAGCTGATGATACCGATTACTACTGCTCCAGAGAGCCCGACAATGATTGCAGAGATGTATGCTGTGGAGAGATAGACTTCAAAAGGTGTCCTGAACCGCGCAGAGATAAGGTCGTTTCTGAGTGCCGCATAGTCGTCCCGTTTTGCCTTCATCCGTTTTCCAAGAAGGTTGAAACAGAAGCGCTCATAACTATTCATAAAGGTCTTTCCTCACTTTTTCGATAACTGCTTCAGGATCACGGTGATAGGATATGAGAATTTTAGCTACGTCCTTGTAATGCCGGATCTTCTTGATCCGCATCCATTCAAGCACTTCCTGGCGACGCTTTAACTCCTCGCGCATCCGGTTCTCGCTCCATCCCTTCGCCTCCATGATCTCTTCAAGAAGATAGGACTTCCCGGAGTAGGTGATCTCATCGGTCGCAGACCGCCACTTGAAGACCTCATTTGTGATAAGTTCGTTGGTCCTTGGATCAATGTCCAGAATCTCAACGATCTGCTTACTCCTTCTGATGCGTTTGCCACCAACCCGTGCCTGTACCTGGATGCAGACAAAATCAAGTGCAGAAAGCATGTTCCGCGGGACATCCATGGGAGGGTTCTCGATACGGTGGACGACACTTGCCACTGAATCTGCATGGATAGTAGAGTAGGTAGTGTGGCCGGTGCTCATTGCCTGGAAAAGGGTCTGGCATTCCTTACCACGTACCTCTCCCACAAGGATATATTCCGGACGCTGTCGCATTGCAGCCCGCAGGAGCTCATACATGTTAATCTCACCCCTACCGGATGTATCAAATGAGTCGCGGGTAACGCTCGGAATCCAGTTCGGGTGGGGGAGTTTCAATTCTCGGGTATCTTCAAGGGAAACAATCTTTGATAAAGGAGGGATGAAGAGAGAGACGGCATTTAAGGATGTGGTCTTACCGGATGCCGTTCCACCGGCAAAAATTGCAGATTTGCCATTCTCAACACAGAGCCAGATATATGCAATCGAAAGCGGAGCGAAGGTACGCCATTCAATAAGATCGGTCGGTGTAATCGGCTCGTCCTTGAATTTACGGATGGTGAATGTAGAGCCGTGAGCGGTTACTTCCTGGCCAAGTGTCATCTGGATACGCGATCCGTCCTGCATAGTTGAATCAAGAATGGGTTGTGCTATTGAGATGTATTTACCTGAACGCTGGGCAAGCTTTGTTACAAAAGAATCAAGATCATCAGCATTTGTGTAGCTAAGGGCAGTCTTCATCGATTCGTAGTTCGCATGATATACAAAGAGCGAAGTATTGACTCCGTCACATGAGATATCCTCGATATATTTGTCATGCATGATTGCATCGATGAGCCCGTCACCAAGGAATTCCTTGTGCATGTTGTAGAGGATAACCTCACGCTGCACAGGAGTGAGCTTGATGCCAAAATCAAGAATAATATCGGTCGACGCTGCCCGCAACTTTATTCCGGCTTCCTCCTTAGAGATATCTTTTGTGTTGATATCAAGCGTTTCAAACAGGCGTTCCTTCAACTCTTTTAACAGATCTTTATCCGGATCGGTCAGGATTGGCTCGAGCACCAGGTAGGTGTACTCGTGAGTGGTGTGATCGTAGATAATCTGGACATAAGCGTACGGCGGGTTGACCGGATAGATCTCAACTTCCTCAATGCCTGGTTGAGGCTTGAAGGAGATATCAACAAGCGGACCATGTTTCTTGGGATCATATTCCTCAAAGGTGGAATGTACCGCTTTGAAAAGTGAGTGCAGCCCGAATCTTTTTTGCTCAGCCTTGGGTTTTTTCGTGTCGATTCCGATATCTGCACCAATATCGAGATCCTTAAAACCAGCAGTGGAGAAATTTTTCTTCCAGATCTCATCGAAATCCGGTGGCAGTGTACCCGTCCCTTCAAACGCACTGATGCGCCCGTGCAGTTTGAGTTCGTCTATCTTGAAGGATACACCTTTGGGAAGGATAAGACCGGAGATATCGGAGATCTGGTCAACATTGATAATCTTTTTATCGGCATCAGTCACCTGCTCGCCTGCTGCCTGCGGAGGTGATGTCACTTTTTTTATGGATTTTGCCCTGACGGCTGCCTTGGGATCTTCATCAATTATCTCGATCACATCATCTTCTTTGGTTTTTTTGTTGCCGTCATCTGCATCAGAAAACTCAAGATCGTCTCGATTTGGTGTGGATTTTACCGTGCGTACAGGCTCTGAAGATTGCCTGTCAGAAAGGGGGGGTTCCACCTTGTTTGATGCCTCCATTTTTTTCCTGAGAGCATCGAAATCACCAATATGAGATGTAGATCTATCATCAGCTGATGGGAGTTGAGGGAGATCTGCAGTATTTTTTGGTTTCTGTGCCTCCTCATTCTTTGTGTTTCCTTTAATCTTGCTGATAAGAGAATCTACATTATCCAGTGCATCATCATCATCTTTATTCAATCCAGACATCACCCTTTGACCTAGATCTAGGCGTCATTTTATATTAAATGATTTTTTTTACATTTAATACTATATATAATATGGCTATTGCCATGGTAAACATTCTGACCGATTTTTATTAAAAAAATCATCTCCATGTTGAATACCCCCTTTATTCCCCGGAAATCTCTGACTGTATATTTTTTAAAACCACGCGTATAAGACCGAGATGTGCATCTGCGGTTGTAAAAACACACAGGAAAAGGTCCCCGCACGGGACAATAATAAATTTGTTCTCATCAGTTTCGAGGATCATCTGATCAAGGGAGCCGATGTTCAGGTCCCGGGCAATTTTGGTCCCTGCCCGCACGAGATCTTCAGCACTGGCTGTCACATGCTCAAAGTCCGCATCACCAATGCTCAGAATCGAAAAACCTTCGAAAAATGCAGCAACCGCAATAACCCCGGCCAGATTTTTTATCTTTTTTAATGCGTTTTCATCGAGAATCTCGGCGATTTCTGAAATCTTTTCAACCTTCTGATCGGTACCATGCGAATCCATAAGGGGCACAATCTCGTTAATGAGGAGGCCTTCTTCAATGCAAAGCTGAACAGCGCGTGAGAATTCTGCCTCGGTATATTTTCTAATGTTGAATGTCTGCGGGGAATCAAAGCTGCTGGTTGATTCCATTAACATTTGTAAAAGGGCAGACTTTCCGCGAAAAAATCCTTCAGTATCTTTAAAATATGCTCCAACTATCTTCCCATTATCGTTGAGGATAAAACCATGACCAGATAGTGTTTCGGCCTCAACTAATCCACGGAAGGTCATCAGATACTGGGGCAACCCTTCCTTGTGAGGATTGGTAATTATTCCCTCAACAGTTCCTGCGGGTAATCTCATATAAATGAGAACTGGAAATCAGAGTGCAGCTGTAAGCCGTTCCTTATTCTTCTTTAATTCGTATCTGATTCGTCCAATGTTGGCTGTAGTGTCTGCAACGATGGCGATCAGTTCATCAGCGGAAAGCGGTGAGAGAATGATAGGGCCTTTCTCCAGTTCGACGAGCATTTGGGAGAGTTCCCCCTTTCCCAGCGTATTGCCCATCGCTTCTGAGGTTCCAAGACCAGTTGAAGCCATTGCACCTAGTGCTTCGATATCCACTTTACCGGAAACTGCACTTTCAATAACAAATCCATCTCTTCCTATCACGACCGCAGCTGATACCCCTTCGATTTTAAGAAATTCCTCTAATAATGGCTTCAGCATTCACTTTCCCTCATATAAATGATTCTCTCTTGTTTTTTTTCTATTAAAATGTTGGTCTTTCTTTTTCTTTGTGAAAGGGAAAAAAGGTAATCACATAAAAATGAAAAAAATAACGGTTTCTTCCGATCTCATTGGATGCTCAATCATCAGCTTTCCTTGATCATTAGAGTATTTCATAATTGTTCACGTATTTCAACCAATAAAAAGGAAACTATATTGTAGGATATCATTACAATACAACATAATGCAACTCCCGAGGGGTACATTCCTCAACATTAAAAGGAGCACAAAGGTTGGGGACCTTCTTGCTGAACTTCATGATATGAAATTTACCGGCATCTGCACTATCTCTTTTGGGCTATTTAACGGTACAATTGTCTTTAAATCCGGTAAACGTCTCCTTGCGCAGTACAAGGAAATCCTCAGCGATGCTGCATGGGATGAACTTCAGAAAATTATTGGGGAGAAAGTGGATGCTTCCCTGTCTACCCTTAATGAAGCACAGATTCAGCTCTCACTTGAATTCAACAAAACCTGCCTGATCGTTAAAGGAGGGAGAGTGGAAAATACTCCCCACCCTGAAATCCCTGCACCCAACCAGCATTCGATAAAAAAATCCCCCTTGAATGTTCCAAAACAAGCACAGATAGCGACGAGCATAAGCCACCAGAAACCAAGTATATCAGAAGCAACTACAGCAAACAGACCAGTTAAGGTTGAACCAGTGCGTGCTTCGGAGCTACCGAAGATAATAAGTGACACACATCTGAAAAAAGCAGCTCAAAAACCATTAGCGGTAGTCTCGCAAAAATCACAGATTAATACACAAATATCGGAGGAGAAGAGATTTGAAAATACGGCCCTTCTTCAGGTAGATTCAGATTCCAGCAGCTTTGATAAGGACATCGAAACCTTTGAAACCATGGATGTGAATTCCATCACCAATAAAATCCGCGGGGAATGTAAGACTTTAATCAAACAACTTCACCTTGAACATCTGACAGAAGACTAAAAAAGGAAAAGTCATGATTTATAATCAAAGACCCTACATTTAATAATGTTTTGATTATTTTGACCGCATTAACCTTCTTTTTCCCAGATTCGACCAATTTTTTCCCATTTAAATAATACGAGTTGTCTTAAATCATAGGTTCTTGACTATAATATCCCCGGGATTTTCCTGCAACACGGATCAGAAATACACTGTCTTTTTTTAGAGTAGGACTTCTTGCTGTTTTTTTTGTAGAGGTAGCGATGATCAATAATAAAATCCTTAAAAAAACCATTTCTCTACAAGAAAAACAAAATCTCTGACTTTCCAAATCAACTCCTGGAGCATCAATCTGAAATAAGATTTATTAAAAGATGTTGCTTGAATCACCGTGCCGCACAGTTCAGAAAAACGCTGCGTCTGTACTAAAAGAGATTGATATTCTTTATGGCAGAACTGAGGTTACCCGGAATCTTCTGGCACTTTTTGAAAAATATTCTCCTGGTGCATTTACTATCGCAACATCTGACGGGCTTACATTTGCTTCTCAGGGGAGAGGATACCCCATTGATGCACCAATCTGTTGTATGATGATCAACCATAATCCACTTTTAACTACCCCGCTTGTCATAACATCCGGCCTGCCTCACAAAGGTTCAGACCTTGTTGGTGTAATCCGGACACACAATCCGGTATCGGAGGATTTTTTTTAAAAGGATTGCAACAGATACACAAGCAATATTAAACTGGTGATCATAGTTCAATAATCAGAAAAATTGGGTAATCTTATATAAATTAAATAGAAATATTCACACAACAGGGTGTTCAATGGTCAAGGTTTACACAATCGCATCCGGAAAAGGTGGGACTGGAAAGACAACAGTTTCTGTTAATCTCGGAACGATGCTTGCCCAACTCGGAAAAGAGACCTTTCTCATGGATGCTGATATCGGTATGGCAAATGTTGGCTTGCTTCTTGGCCTGCAGGATGCGCCGGTCACCCTCCATGAAGTTCTTGCTGGGAAGGCAAATGTCAATGATGCTATATATGAGTGTCAGGCGGGGCTGAAAGTGATTCCAGCGGGTATCTCCCTCCAGGGGTTCCAAGCCGCAGATCCGGAAAAGATCCGCGATGTCATGAACGAGATTGTCAAACGCTGCGACTTTTTGTTGATTGACGCACCGGCCGGGATCAGCAAAGATGGCATCGTCCCTCTTGCCGTTGCCGATGAAGTTATCCTTGTCGTGAACCCTGAACTCTCTTCCATCGTTGACGCCCTCAAGACTCGGATACTGACAGAACTCGTCGGGGGTCACGTCCTTGGATCAATCATAAACCGTGTCGATCTGGAAAAACCCGAGACCATGATAAAAAAGATGGAGAAGGTGCTCGGGGTAAAGGTAATCGGGATAATTCCCGAAGACCCAAACGTCCGTCGTGCAGGTTCTGCAAGAACTCCCCTCGTGATCAAGTATCCGACATCCCCTGCATCAAAAGCATTTCGCCGAATTGGTTCTGACCTTATTGGTGTTGTATACAAAGATGACGGGGGTAAGGTGCAGAAAGAAGGATTCGTCACAAGATTTACAAAAGCCCTGTTTACTAAAAAATCATAGATGCGGCTGAGATTTAACGATTTCCTTTAATAAAAATTTTTTAAATTATTTTCTCAGGTAGTGTATACGAAGTGCTGTAAAATGTAAAGATACCCTGTATCCAACTGTGAATTGCAAACAAAGGAGAATGCAGGGCAATGAATCTAAGCGACATAGTACTAAATTATCTTACCG
>Ga0315274_10011246_pt1 | contig 12828 bp, 15 predicted proteins | sample YL17G02_20_MG_FD_203700 | JGI IMG/M metagenome (GOLD analysis project Ga0315274, IMG submission 203700) | Sediment microbial communities from Yellowstone Lake, YNP, Wyoming, USA - YL17G02_20 | ecosystem: Environmental > Aquatic > Freshwater > Lake > Sediment | place: USA: Wyoming | collected... | reverse complement strand
AACCAATAATTTTGATATCCTGAACAGTAGTCTCTGAATCTGCAATTTTATTACCACTCATATCAAAAAGAAAACCTTCATCACTTAAAGGCGCTACTAAGGTGACATTATAACCCGCTTTTCTAAGACTTATACCCTCCTTATAAAATATTCTATCATCCAACGCTGAATGATTAATAGTAAGCACACAAACTTTACATCTAGACATAATTTGTTATTCCTCACAATCTTATTTTATCAAATATATTTGTTACATCTTCAATAATTTCAGAGATTAAGTTTTTCTTCTCAACAGAATAGTAAGGGACAAGCACCGGATTAAAACTAGAAATAAACTTAGTCAACTGCGGAGTATTTGCAGCCATCAAATTTATTTCTTTAAAACCCCTTTCTTGTAAATCCTGAAATATCTCATAAAGCAGTAAAGATGTTGCACCAGTATTTTGAAAATCCGTATGAGATGCTGCAGACCACCGATATGCTCTTTTATTATCCCAAATAACAATTTCTGCAGATGCGGCTTCGCCAGTTGGTGCTTCTGCAATCCATATTTCTCCACCATTTTTAGATTCTAATAACTTAATTATTTTTTCAAAAAATTCTCTCTCAATTGATAATCTCCATTTTTGGCGTATAAATGTCATTAAAAGCAAATCATAAAAGGTTGATACATCATTCGACTTCTTAACCGTTATTTTATTATTAACAGCTTTTCTTATAGTATTTCTAACTTTCTTTGAAATGCTTTTTTCAATATTTCCCTCTAATTCGAAATAATATGCATAATGTATCTTACTTTTCCATCCATGCCATATAAATGGTCTGACATCAATAAAATTGGGTGAATTGATTAGTTGTATATAACCAAAATGTTCATCATCAAATACATCACATAATGACTTTATAATACTACGATACGTCTGTTCCTGTTCCCTTAATTCGCTACTTGGTGATTGCGCTAATACAACTCCGCCATAAGGCGTCATTTCAATCGTTGAACATGCTGTTTTATAAAATTTCGAATTATAAATGTAGAGAGAACAACCACCAACTAATTCATTGCTTTTGAAACATCCATAAATCTTTAGTTTTTTACTTAATAAATTGCTATATGTAGATAACCAGTCACTAGTATGAAATATCGTTCCATGTGGGGACTCCTCAACTAATTCATCCCACAACTTGTATTCACTGTCTGTTAATTCTTTGATTTCTACCTTAGATATTTTATCAACTTGAGTAGTCATTGTTTTTTGCTCCACCATTTCCCAATCTCTTCTCCAATTGTCATCCAAGCTTTTTTCTCAGAGCAGTATTTCAATACCCTTTCATAAAAACTCAGGTTTTTCCCCTCTATATAGGTATTATGCCAAAGGATTGTCAGCACTCCACCAAGCTCTGCAACAGTATCAATCATCTTTTTTGTCTGTAACCATGCCTGATCCGGAACAAGCCTCATGTAATACTCCCCTAGCAACGTACAATCCATGATCGCTAGAGGTAACTCCCAAATCCCATCAATCTCAGTATTTTTCTCCAAATCAAATGGACGAAACGGATGACACATCCCATTTCTAAAACCAATCACACCATCATAACCCAGTGTCGTATCATAGAGAAACCCTGCTTTTTTCAGATGATGCCAGGTGTCAGGAGTCTGAAAACAAAGATAGTGATTCCTATAGCCAACAACCTCCTTACCAAGCACGTTTTCAAGCCTTTGTTTTTCCAACACCATCCGCTCAGCATCATCAAACGCCTTACGACTACCGTGAAGGCCTACTTCCCAGCCATCATCGATGAGTGTTCCAGCGACATCTGCAATCTCGCTAACATCATAGTTAAAGTCAATTTCACCTTCGTCCAATGCTAAAAAATAGAAACTTGATGTTGCATCATACATGCGTTCAAGTTCCATAAGCTCTTCAAGATTATACCATGGGCTCAGTTTTTTATTAGCATGAGAAAAAAGCGCCTTTGCTGCATCAGCGGATTTTTTTCTCATAAACATTAATGCAGAAGCAGGAAGTATTTCCAGGCCACGATAGGGATAGATACCATCAATGTCATGAGTTAAACATACTGCAAACTTTTTACCCTCTGGCCATTCTGGATGAATAAGGTCGTTTTCAAAGAGGAATCTACTGACAGCAGGCTCAAAGAAATCACGATTGCTGGAAAGATAATCAGGAAAACGTCCATACTTATCCCTAAATTTAGGATGATATTCCTCTTTCAAGGTGAATCGATCCCACAGCTCAGGATGTTGCTGTAACGTAGCGACATATGATTGAGATTTTTTTACTGAAGCCAATACCACTATTCATCAATCTCCCAATGATTCCTTTAGGAACACGGTGAAATAACCGAAAAATTATCCTTTTTTGTTCTCCGTTCCTCTTCAAACAACTGTAAAACCTTTAAGATTTCCTGACATCCAGCTGTATACTCAATGGTTCTTTTAGACGAAGGTGCAAACGAAGAACGAGATATCGCATTACATTTAATGAAATTTGGTCGTGTGCCGACAATGGATGCAATATTCATGTGCTGACCTCTACGTTGAATGCATCAAAAACAACATCAGCATGAGAAGGATGAATGAAATAGAGTCCCATTTCTTCAATTTCTTCTTGAGAAAGCAACGGATCAGATGCATACACATCCAATCCTTTATCCTGCAGGAGCTTTACTAATGCCAAATTTCTACTATAATACAGACTTTTTACACCCGTTCTAAACGTAATACCCTTTACACAGATTTTTACTGCGTCCAACGGTTTATCAAGACTCTTACATCGTTCAATAATCTTATCAGCCCAATACTGAATCATTTCATCATTGACTACCGTTGAAGTTTTCAACAACAGTGAATCTTTGTTCTTGTTTCTTTTTTCCATTTCATTGATAAGAAACCATGGATACACCGGGATACAATGACCTCCGACTCCTGTTGAAGGCAGATGAATATCACAGAACCTGTGATGTGCAGCAGATCGAGCCTCATAAAAATCAATATGCAGTTCATCAGCGATTTTAAAGAGTTCATTAGCAAGTGCAATGTTTGTGTTCCGATAACAACCTTCGATGACTTTGACAAACTCAGCGACCCGCGCAGAAGAAACAAGCGTGAGATTTCCTATGAATCTTTGATAGACCGCGTATGCTTTTTGACCGCTTTCTGTACTCACTCCACCGATCACTTTTGGAAATTCCTTCAACCGAGAGATACTATACCCCGTCATAATCCGCTCAGGGGAATGCGCAAGATAAAACTCACCAAGTCGCAAGCCACTGGCTTTTTCCAACCATTCCAGAACCTTTGTCTCTGTTGTTCCCGGGGGAACTGTTGTTTCTAAAACAACACAGTCACCTTTTTTAAGGATCCTTCCAAGATTGGTAAACGCATTTTTCAAAGAGGTAAAATCCGGGTTATGTTTTTCATCAATAAAAAGCGGGACGATGACACTATAAAAACCACAATCTTTTGCGTCTTGATAGTTCGATGTTGCAAGAAGATTCTTCCCACCGTGTTTTACAAGAAGATCAGCAAGCTTGGGTTCCTCAGGAATGGGATTGACACCCTTGTTTATCTCTCTGCATCTACGTTCATCCACATCAACGCCAACAACATCAAACCCCTTCTCTGCAGCGATGCAGGCAAGCGGAAGACCCGCCATACCTAAACCAATGACACCGATACGCATTTTTTGATCTCCACTGTTTTACCGCAATGATGACATCTAAAAAGTATTTTTTCATCATCTTCATTGATGATTTCTTCTAATCTACGACAACAGAAACAAACATATCCTTGAAGTTTTGCTGGTGTCCCATAGACAAGTCCATGGTCAGGAACATCTTTTGTGACAACAGACCCAGCACCTACCATCGCATAGTGCCCAATAGCGATACCACAGAGAATCGTTGCATTCGCACCAATACTCGCACCCGTATGAACCCTGGTGTTAACAAGATCTTCTTCTTCCCATCGAAACGCGCGAGGATACCGGTCATTCGTAAACGTGACCGAAGGACCAACAAAGACATCATCCTCAATGGTCACTCCTTTATAAACAGATACGAAATTTTGTATTTTTACCTTATTCCCAATCACCGCATCAGTATCAATGTATACTCCTTTTCCAATGGTACAGTTTTTTCCAATTCTTGCACCAGAGCGTACATGGACAAAATGCCAAATCTTTGTCCCATCACCAACGCTGTCGTTTTCTACGATAGCTGTTTCATGCTTATAGTATCCCATTGTAAACCTCTTTCCACCTCTTCACATATCCTCAAATTATTCACTGCTTGTTCAGGTGTAACCGGAAAAGCCTGATGATGTTTCACACAATCGACGAATGTTTCTAATTCAACATACAACGGTTCTACTTTACTAAGCAAAACCTTTTCGATAATGTTCTCCTGCGCATACCGGTCATCTTTAAATCCGTACTTCTCTGGTTTCCGATACACATACACCTCCTGAAGCATGAAGTCCCCTTCTACCGTAAATTCTTCTTCTTCAACATAGATCGATCTTATTTTTTTTGAGGATATCCTACTTGTAGAAAGAGCGGCTATAGCACCATTAAACTTCACAAGAGAGCTACAAACATCCTGATCCCCTGCACTATACAAACTGTGCTCTTTACCTCTAAAAAGCACGTTAAAAACAATATCAATGTCATGTATCATGAGGTCTTTTACTACTGTTGCATCCGTGATTCTCGTAGAAGCAGGGTTATGTCTTCGTATTTCACAATATCGAATATGGTTTGCCACTTTTTTAATTTCATCTACAATAGGGTTAAACCGCTCAATGTGTCCCACTCCAACAATTAAACCACGAGGTACTGCATCAAGGAGCTTTTCTCCTTCTTCCAGGCTCAACGTGATTGGTTTTTCGATCAAACAGTGAACATTTTTGTTAATTACTTCGTGCGTGATAGCTGCATGATGCTCTGTTGGGACACAGATGCTTACCGCATCGACTTTCCGTAATAATTGATCCAGAGAACCGCAAACAATCGCACCATATTTTTTCAGATCATCCGTGTTTCTTTTCACTGCATCAAATACATAGATATTCTGCACTTCTCGGATCCTTGAATACACTCTCACATGGTTTTTACCCATTGTCCCGGTTCCAATCACACCGACATCCATTGCTCTTCCCTCACCACATTATGAATAGTTTGAACGATGAACCGTAGATCATCTGCTGTCAATTGTGGATGAACCGGAAGACTCAGCACTCTTTTTGACATCTCTGCAGCTATCGGACAATCAACAGTATCATCCGTATAACCAAGCTTTTCGAAGAGTGGCTGTTTATGGATCGGCGTTGGATAATGGATCCCAAATCCCACACCTTTTTCTTTCAGATGATTGCACAGTCCATCGCGAGACAGAGGAAATTCATCCTCAATTCTTATCGTAAACTGATGAAAAACATGAACTCCTTTAGGATCTACAGAGGGACAAGTAATACCTTCGACATCGCGGAGACTGTCCAAGAGAAAAGCAGCATTTTCCTGTCGCCTTTTATTCCACTCATCTAAATGTTCAAGCTGTGCCAGACCAATCGCTGCAGCGATATTCGTCATCCGATAATTAAACCCAAGAAACTCATGCACATATTGTTTGCTTTGCCCGTGACTACGGAACATTCTCGCACGCTCTGCAATTTTTTCATCATCGGTGGTAACAATACCGCCTTCCCCCGTAGTCATATTTTTTGTAGGATAAAAACTAAACACACCGACATCACCGATTGAACCGACTTTTTTACCTTTGTATTCAGCGCCGTGTGCCTGACATGCATCTTCAACGACAAACAGATCATGCTCATACGCTATCTTATTGATAGCACTCATATCGCATGATTGACCATACAGATGAACAGGAAGTATCGCCTTTGTCTTTTTAGTTATTTTATCCTCAATACTATCAGCTGCAATATTACATGTATCAGGATCAATATCACAAAAAACGGGTTGAGCCTGCTGCATGAGAATACATGATGCACTTGCCAGAAAAGAGAAATCTGTAGTAATCACCTCATCATCTTTACCTATCCCTAATGTGGCTAATGCTGTGTGAAGTGCAGATGTTCCAGAATTTGTCGCTATCGCATAGTTTACCCCAAGATATGATGCAAACTCTTGTTCTAGTTTCTCAACAATCTTTCCCTGCGAAAGCATACCTGACTTCAGCACATCGGTCACCGCTTGTATTTCTTCATTGCTAATCTTTGGTTTTGCTATCGGTATCAATGTGCTACCACCATCCCCCAAGAAAAACAATCCTTCATCATCCTTAACCCTGCACCCCCGGTAACAACGAGATATGTATCGCGCATGTCAGGTTCACCATTGCTCTTCGTTTATATGAATTTCTTGGATCGCTTCAATGGGGATCTCATACCATGAACCTTTGGTATCACTCACATACATAGATCGATCATTGACGATTTCAACGGTGCCAAACACACACTGGTACGTATTCTGAGGCTTCTGTCTTTTCTCTACAATAATACGGCAACGTTGTTGCTTGTATTTATCGAAATCCTGTTTGTTCACGATTGGTCCTCCTGTTTTTATGTTTTCAGTATCGTTAAAAGAAATATCCCCAGAGCGATCAATGCCCCTAGTAAGGCGCCGGCAACTGCTACGATACCGTTGATAACGACCCCGGTGAAATCAATAAGATCGGGTACCGCACCAATCTGTAATACCCCGGCGCCCCAGAGGAAGAGTATGAACACGAGTAGTCCTAGAATTATCAATAACGCTCCAACCGCCTTGCTTTTCCCAGACCCAAAATAAGCGGTAAACAAACCAGCTATCACGCTTGCTATTGCAAATACCAGCATCAGCATGCTTAAAAAATATTCTAACATTTTCTTTCTATACCTCCAGATCTTTTTTTACGCCACACTTGTGAATCCGTCTATGAAGATATGCGTAGTAACCGATGCTAACAAACCAAACAATACACCAATAGGGAAGATGGAGCGGTCTGACCATCTGTGTCTGTTGGATGATAAGATGATCCAGGTCAATGAGAACACCAACCAACCCAAACAACAAGAGAACAAGAAGTGAGTACTTTCGCATCGAACTATCTGGTCCAAAGAATACGGCTCTAGAGTAGACGGCGGTTTTCCTATGAACCTGTTTAAGAAATCTATGACGAACTGTTTCATTTGATCTAAAATCATTGTTCATCTCCACACACCACTATCCTTTGCTGATCGTACGATGGGCAGAGTGCCAGGAGACGTCTCCCCTCTACACCCCCGCATCTAGGTTTGCTACTTCTTTTCTCCAACGTTTCAACTTTTTGGATTCTATACTCTTCTTCTTTGAAAGCGTACTTTTTAACGATATCGAGCGATTTCCAGTTGTTCTTCTTTCTGCTGAGGCTCTGTTTTTTTGTGTGCAGGTGACTGTTTCATCCAGGAAACCTGCTCTCTTTCAGTAACGTCCGGAAACCATTTTTCAACCAAAGATAAGAATTTTTCTTCCTGCAATCCTCTGTAAGATTCCATGAAATCTTTTTTTAGGCCTGAAACCGCATTACTGACATCATCATAATGAAAACCTTCTTTGCCTGTTTCAGTAAACAGCCAATTCTTATTTTTTAACGGTGTGTACATATTATTCATTTTTTCCCATCCTTCATTAAAACCAATTCCTTGACGTTGTTGATTTTGATCAGTGAGGTCGCTTGAGCCGTCTCAAAAAGTATGTCGTTTTTACCCATCTTTAAAATTTTTCCGGTGAGAACAAATCCGTCAGATTTCACGAGTTTGACGATCTTGTTTACGAAAAATCTCTCACGGTCTTTCTCATCTCTACTCATCTCAGTTCTCATTCTCTAATGCCACCACATAAGCATTACGAATGCATTACAAATGTAATATTTTGTGCTTTTATAAAACTACCGATTTTTTCCAAATTTTTTGCTAAAACACTACGTAAGATATAAATAATGCAAACCTGATTGCACATCACAATAGTAATTGATAAACATTACATAGGATGTTGTGGATGGTGAATGTATGGTAGAGAGAGTTTTATTGAAGAAAATAGGTGGTATCACCATATCGATATCGCTGATAACCCTGATATTATTGGTTCTTATACCACCTGCTACCGCAGTCATATTATACCCTGGATTACCAGATGATACATCAGTGAACCAAGGAACCATTATCACGTTCAACAACGTCAATCTTACTATACGAAGTATTGAAAGAATACCGGTAGAATTTCTTAATTTCTCTATTTTTACAGAAACAGACGACGAACTTGTTGCCTATGTTAACTTCTCTATCGATTCAACCATCATATCACAATCCCCGACCCTTACATTTACCGTTGTAAATATCACCAATATCGATGATCTACCATATGATACAGGAGATTACGGATATGGATATGACGAAAACGGTGGCACAAATTATAGCTTTGGCACCGGGTATGGATACGGCTACGCAGAATCAGGATATACTGATATAAATATTCTATATACAATAACATACGAAACACACATCGTGGGGACTTTTTATGCCAGACTCTTTGTCAATGCATCAACTCACACATATGCATCTGACGAATCAACAACGTTTACGGTAACTAGTAGCGGAGGAGGTAATCCACCGTCAAACCCAACACCTGTCGCAGAGGCAGGCGGTCCGTACTCAGGATATGTCAATGTACTAGTCACCTTTGACGGATCTAGAAGCACGGAGACCGGTGGGGCGATCGCTGGATATCGCTGGGACTGGACCAATGATGGGACCTATGAGACTAGTTGGTCTACGAGCGCTACTGCAACCCATGCGTACGCCAATGCGGGATCCTACATCGTAAAGCTTCAAGTCAAGGACAGTAGTAGCGTCACTGCCACCGATACCGCGACCGTCACTATCACTATACCCCCCGGTACCAACGCTTCACAAGATATTTTGGATTCAATCCTGTCAGAATATGGTGTAAGCCTTACAAACCCCTTCTACGCAAACGATACGAACGGCGACGGCGTGGTCGATACTTTCACCGATCCGAACCATAAGTTAACCGCTGTCCGTTTCGTAAACATCAGCGATAACGCATCGTTCCTCATATCCACAAACGGAGACAACATCCCTGAGTTCTTCTGGGACACCACCACCAATACCATAACGCCTGTACATCATGATGTAGGCGCTATTATCGATACCGTAGACAACACTAATACAAAAACGATAACCATAACAATATCGGTTGAAAAAGCAAATTGGACATACATCGAAGTAACCGATCTCTACCCAGATAACCCTGATCTCATCGTGAAAACAGCAGATGGAAGAACGATCTCATCGGAGATGATATGGCGCAAGGACGGTAAGATATTCATCTTAGATGACCCGGTAACCGAATATCAGGTTATCTACAGCTACGCGGAAGGATCCCTTTTTGACGTCACACTAGAACTCACACCAGACTCTGTTCATGTCGGAGCAGACATCTCTGCGTTGATAACTCTTATCAACGTTGGAGAGCCAGGGCTGGTGAACGGCACCGTAAACTATACGCTTTACAAAGGAGGAGAAATTGTCTGGTCATCTGAAGAGAACGTATCGGTGTTAAGTCAGAAAACATATACCAAAACAATATCGACCGCTGGATTAAGCCCTGGGTCCTACACCTATAAAGTAACATACAGCTACGCTGGCGGCCAAACTGCAAGCGCACAAGGAATATTTACTGTCGAAGCAGTCCAACAACCTCTCTGGGAAAATATTCTGCTGTGGGTAGTCATTATCATAATACTCATTATTATCGTGATAATCGCTGTACTCTATAAGCTGGGTTATTTATATTTCGACAAAAAGGAGAAATAACCCTTCACCCATCAAACATTCTTCAGGACCTTAGTAGCTATTTTCGAATCAGTCAACATGTTGCTACAATGACCTCGTTTGACGCACAACTCTACCAACAACGCTGGTTAGTCATTCGGTTGAGAAACGGAGACCGTAACGGAGTGAAATAAGGGCGCCTCCTTATTTCATAACGACGGACCGTAAATATAAATAGATGTCCTCTGCATATTCGATATATTTTTGAATTGTATCCTCATCTTCCCCCGGGTATTTAGATGATGAAACAGTTTAATTACCTCTTTTTTAAGAAAAGAAAAGTATAAAAGCACATTACATATACATTACATTTGTAATTTCTAAAAATTACAAAGAGAGTGCGATGAGATGATAACAACCGTAACAACTACCGTTGTTGCGGCAACTACCTAGTAGTAGTTTGATAAATGGCTCCTAGTAATAATAGGAACGATAATAGTATAATCCCATATACTCATCCCTCCTAGTTACAAAGGAGCTATTATCATCTCATAAAGGGAAGTAAGTACTGTTTTTGTCAGAAGAAATCATCGATCATATTTAGAGAATTAAGCACAAGATATTTAAACAAATTGACATTACAAATGTAATTTCATTGTAATTTTATCGTTATGTCATTTTAATGCAAAGAATTTTTATACTATCATTGATAGATATTGGCGTGGTAACAAATATCACAGATGTGAAATGGAAGATGAAAAAAATAGAGATGGAACGAAAGAGAAAAGCATTTTCTGCTCTAGCAGGAATAACAATAATTGTCTCTTTGGTAGTAAATATCTTTCTTTTTGGACCAATCGTCATGATTGGAGAGGCCGATTCCGGTAATATCCCAGATGTATGGCATAATTCAACAACGTTGAATGTAACCGTGCTGCATTTTGTGCCGAGAATCCTTTGGTATGATGATCAATCTGAGACTTGGGTCTCCAGACTCAACGCACAGAATGATGTGAACGATAGTGCGGAATATAGATTTATTATTGTCAACATAAGTAGTGATCAGGGCTGGGATATTCAATTCATAAATATCACCGCTTGGTACGATAAAGGGACCAACAGTAGCACCTATAACCAGACATTGGGGAGAAACAGGAATTTATTCCCTCAATACTTCTGGGATACCACCACCAACAGCAAAACTCCGATACATCATAGTGTAGGGATTATTCTTAATACAGTAGACGACACGGACGCAAAAACAATAACCCTCACTGTATCGGTTGAAAAAGCAAATTGGACATACATCGAAGTGACCGATCTCTACCCAGATAACCCTGATCTCATCGTGAAAACAGCAGATGGAAGAACGATCTCATCGGAGATGATATGGCGCAAGGACGGTAAGATATTCATCTTAGATGACCCGGTAACCGAATATCAGGTTATCTACAGCTACGCGGAAGGGTCCCTTTTCGACGTCACACTAGAACTCACACCAGACTCTGTTCATGTTGGAGCAGATATCTCTGCGTTGATACCTCTCATCAACGTTGGAGAGCCAGGGCTGGTGAACGGTACCGTAAACTATACGCTTTACAAAGGAGGAGAAATTGTCTGGTCATCTGAAGAGAACGTATCGGTTTTAAGTCAGAAAACATATACGAAAACGATATCGACCGATGGATTAAGTCCTGGATCATATACCTATAAAGTGATATACAGCTACGCTGGAGGCCAAACTGCAAGCGCACAAGGAATATTTACTGTCGAAGCAGTCCAACAACCTCTCTGGGAAAATATTCTGCTGTGGGCAGTCATTATCATAATACTAATTATTATCGTGATAATCGCTGTACTCTATAAGCTGGGTTATTTATATTTCAACAAAAAGGAGAGATAACCCTTCACCCATCAAACAATCTTCAGGACCTTAGTAGCTATTTTCGAATCAGTCAACATGTTGCTACAATGACCTCGTTTGACGCACAACTCTACCACCAACTATAGATAGTCATTCGCCTGAGGAACGGAGACCGTAACGGAATCAAAAACCCGATTATCATCATCTACGATCATGTTCAATCGCATGATTAACATAAGTATATACTGCTTTAAAACAAGTTTCTCTGATGCTGACTAGAGTTTTTCGATGACCTTTTTCTCATCCAAGTCAATTTATTTTTACTACTTTTAGACACACATTATCTCGTGAGTTTGTGGGTTTGTAACAATTCATTGATAGTATCTATAAAATCGTCTAGATCAAATGGCTTGTCAATATACGCAACGATATTACCTTTGTTCAAAATCTTCTCTAATGTCTCCTTAGAATACCTCACAACCGTCAAGAGTATTATTTTCGGTTTACATTTCTTCTTAATAAGTTTTTCAAGTATTTCTTCAGTTGTAAGTCCGGGCATCATGACATCAAGGGTGACTAGGTCTGGTTGAAAATCATCGATTTTATTAAGGAAATCTTCACCGTTCTCTGCAATAGTTGTTTGAATCCCTTCCTTACGTAGCATAAGATCGAGCAGCTCTCTGAAATCTGGGTCGTCATCAACAATCAGTATCCGTCCAGGTTTTTCATCTCCTGTCGATTTTTCTCCAATTTTAGGGTTATTCATCAGAAGTCACCTTCAGAGACAAATAATATTATGTTATACTCTATTACTGATGGTATAAATACCCATCCTGTCAAAGAGTCATAATGTTGAAATTACATAAAAACTACATATGTAATGTCTATTGAGCTGAATAACTAGCGTCTCCCTCCATAAAAACGATTGATAATAACCATTGCTACTTCAATGTTTTTCAATTCCGACTAAACGCTCCCACTACACATGTTTTTTTTACACCATCCAAGAGAACATCCAAGTAAAATGATTTCTTCATATACTCAACGATGGTGGTCAATTTCAACATCGTTCAATGTCTGAGTGCAGGGTTCTCCCTTCAATGATGAC
>Ga0315274_10011243_pt1 | contig 12829 bp, 7 predicted proteins | sample YL17G02_20_MG_FD_203700 | JGI IMG/M metagenome (GOLD analysis project Ga0315274, IMG submission 203700) | Sediment microbial communities from Yellowstone Lake, YNP, Wyoming, USA - YL17G02_20 | ecosystem: Environmental > Aquatic > Freshwater > Lake > Sediment | place: USA: Wyoming | collected... | reverse complement strand
CTTGTTCTGTTCGGTGCGCCGACCCTGCTGCTTGGTACGGTTTCGCCCACTACAGTGTGCTGGCTGACGACACGAGCGGGCGATGCCGGGCTTAATGCCGGGCTGGTGCTTGCCTTCTCCACCGCGGCAAGTTTTGCGGGCTGCGTGGTAACCGCATTCTATCTTGTGCTTCTTCCTATGCGGCACACAATTTGTGCCTCGGGGGTTGCTTTGGCGGTTCTGGGTGGAACGATTCTGTTGCAAGCGGCCGCACAAGGCAGAATGAGTCCGAGCAGCGAAGTCGAAAGGAAAACAGAGGAACAAATCCCGCAAAGCAAGTATGGTTCTGGATAAGAAAAGGTGTAATGGCTCGGGTGCATGTGACAGACGCTCCCGGTTCGGATGTATGAGTGTGCACTATTTGCTATGTTGTAACGGTGAGGTGACTTGGTAGGAGACTCCGTATGAAAAACAGGATGCGCAAGACGGCCGTAATCTTGATATTTTGTGTTGCGGCTTTTTGGCAACTGTTGTTTGTTGGCGTGGTAGCTGCCGGCGGGTTAGGCCGACTGATTCACGAGAGGAATTCGCTCTATCACCGTATATGTGTTTACCAGCAGGGGTCTGTTGCAACTCTTCAATTCGGCAGGCGCAGTCCCGTGCAGATGCAGAGCCAGGTTGACCTGAGTAATTTACGGCAGCACATGCTGGAATACACCACGCTGACTTTCTGTGGGCTGCTCTACAATCCGGAGCCGCAAAGGATGCTTGTGGTGGGGCTGGGGGGCGGAGTGATTCCACGAGAGATGCACCATTACTTCCCGGCGCTTGAGATTGATGTGGTGGAAATAGACCCCCAGATTCCGCCGATAGCAACGCAGTTTTTTGGCTTCCGTGAGGACGATAGGCTAAGGGTGCACATTGCCGATGGCCGAATGTTTATTAAAAAGCAGCTCCGCAGTGACCCGGCGCCGAAATACGACCTGGTTATCCTGGACGCCTTCAACAGCGACTATATCCCGTTCCACCTGATGACGAAAGAGTTCCTTGAGGAGGTAAAAGGCGTTCTCGCCGAGGACGGCGTGGTCATTGCAAATGTGTTTTACTACAACCGTCTTTTTGATGCGGAGTTCAAGACCTTTTTGGCTGTCTTCGGGCGGTGCCAGATGTTTCTTGGCGACTATTCCACGAATGCTATGCTGGTAGCGCCCGGGCCGAGTGCCCCGACGCTTACCGTTAAAGAGGCAATGGGTCAGGCGGAGGTGCTGCAGCGCAAGCACATCTTTGCTTTTGATATGTTAACGGTGGCGAGGCAGTTGCAACCTAACGCATCTCCCGACTCGCGCGCAAAGGTGCTCACTGACGACCGGGCGCCTGTTGACTGGCTGCGCACCCAGGAGACGAGGAAATCGCCATAATATATTCACTCGTCCGAACACTTAATCCGGTGGAGAATCTCTGGCATTGCTTTCGAAGTCATTACCGGTCAAATCGTGCATACAGTGATTATGATAGTTTGAGTCTTGCGGCAGGTGATGGATGGCGGAAGGCCGCACTTGGTCCTGATGTTGTTAAATCCGTGTGCAGGGTTGAATACGTCAGGCGAGGGATTTAAACACAGTTGGTATAACCCCTGGTTTATTACCGACGGGCCTGGCGGGCCAGACGCCGCCTGTCCGTTTCTTTTAACAGCCGTTTACGGATTCGAATCGAGCTGGGACAAATCTCAACGAGCTCGTCATCCTGAATGTACTCCATCGCTACTTCAAGACTCATCTTTCTCGCAGGTTTTATCCTGGCCGCATCGTCTTTGCCCGCCGCCCGAATATTGGTAAGCTGCTTGGTTTTCACCACATTTACGGGTATGTCATTTTCCTTGCAGTGCTCTCCGGCTACCTGACCTTCATATACTTTTTCGCCCGGCTCGACGAAAAAGATACCCCGGTTGTATAAGGCACCAAGCGCATAAGTCGTAACCTGTCCGGTAGTGGTTGCTATCATAACACCGGCCTTTCGCTGAGGTATCGCTCCGCGCATCGGCTCATATCTTTCAAACGAATGGTGCATAATCGCTCTGCCCTGGGTTGCGTTCATCATCCTGGCGTTAAGGCCGAACAGGCCGCGAGACGGTATAAGAAATTCCATGTGGATAAAGTCACTTGCCCCGCTTTTGGCGCCTATCTTGATTATTTCACTTCGCCGGTCGCCCAGAAGACTCATCACGGAACTTTGACAATCCGAGGGGCAGTCCACCATAAGTGATTCTATCGGCTCATGTTGCTCGCCATCAACCATTCTCAAAATTACGTTCGGCTTGCCCACGCATATCTCATACCCTTCTCGCCGCATATTCTCCAGCAGGATACCCAGGTGCATCAACCCTCTGCCCGAGACGTTGAATTCGTCGGACGTCTGCCCGGGTTCCACCTTTAATGCAACATTACGCTGAAGCTCCTTTTCAAGTCTTTCGCCTATCTGCCTGCTCGTAATGTAATTTCCGTCTCTGCCTGCGAAAGGCCCGTCGTTGACCCTGAAGGTCATAGCCATCGTCGGCTCATCGATGGAGACAGATGTAAGCATCGAAGGATTTTCCGCACAGGCGATAGTGTCGCCGATTTCAATGGGGTCAAGCCCGGATATCGCGCATATATCGCCGGCCTGCGCGGTTGCGACCTGTTTTCGGCCAAGACCATGAAACTGATGAATCTGCGCAACCTTTTGCGGGATATGCCGGTCATTCCTGTCAATTACGGTAACTCTCTGACCTTCGCTTATCTGCCCCGCGAAAATCCTGCCTATTGCTATCCGTCCGACGTAATCCGAGTATTCCTGATTTGTAACCAGTATTTGCAAAGGAGCATCAAGATTGAACTGCGGCGGCGGAACATTTTTTATAATGGCCTGGAATATCACCTGCATATTGTCGGTCTTTTTGCCGAGCTCGGTCGTTGCCCAGCCCTGCTTTGCAGAGGCATAGACCAAAGGGAAATCGAGGGCCTTATCATCGGCGCCAAGCTGAACAAGCAAGTCGAACACTTCGTTCACGACGTCCTGCGGCCTGCTGTTTTCGCGGTCTATCTTGTTGATGATGATTATGGGCTTGAGCTTGTGTTCAAGCGCCTTGGTCAATACAAATCTTGTCTGCGGCATAGGCCCTTCAAATGCATCAACTAAAAGCAGGACGCCGTCGGCCATACTCAAGACGCGTTCAACCTCTCCGCCGAAATCGGCGTGTCCGGGTGTGTCGATTATATTGATTTTATATTCATCGCCTTTGGGGTCCGTGTAGTAAATCGCACAGTTTTTACTTAAAATGGTTATACCGCGTTCCCGCTCCAGCGGATTGGAATCCATAATCAGGTCATGCTCACTGCCGGCCAGTTTGTCGAGGTCCTCCCGCCGAAACATCCCGGACTGGTACAGGAGCTGGTCCAACAGCGTCGTCTTGCCGTGGTCAACATGGGCAATTATCGCCACATTACGAATATGGTCTGAATACATAACAGGCCCTTAATATGCGATTAGCGAGTATCCAAGAACTGGTCTAATCCTTGTTATGGAAAACCGTTATTATACCTTTTTCTTTGGGACAGTCAATACAAAACCCACGGCCGGATATGTTCAAATTTGCAGAGAAGGGAAAGCGGTATCTGGAGGCGGTTGACAAATACCAGGACATAATCGACAGGAATGTGACGGAAAATATCTATGGGAGGCACATAAAACCCGTATTTTTGGAATGAAGAAGTCAGAATACAGAACACAGATGTTAATGGTGCTTTTCGAGCCAGTGGTAGGCCAGAAGGGCGAAGTCTTTGAAATCCACCCTGCAGTCGCCATTAATATCACCGGCGACAATCGTCTCGCAAACCGGCTCGCCAAAATAAGATTTACTTGCTTCTGCTGTGCCGCCGTAGGCGCCCATATTGATTATTCCGCCGTTCGGAAACGGTTCTAATCCGACAGGACTTGCAGGGTCTCCAGCATCAATACAAGGACTCGTCACTTCGTCTTTTACCCAGCTACCTTCTGCTGATTTCGGATTTCGGAATTCGGATTTCGGATTTTCAGATGGTTCCCATCTTCCTGCCTGGGACTTTAAGTGATAATCGCCATCTACCCAGAAATCATCATTTATGTTTTCAGGTGTTCCATTCGGGTCCCAGTAGCCCGGTTCGGCGAAACAGGGGTCTTTGTCAATGTTACTCATTGCCCAAGTCAGTGTGCAATCACTCTCTATGTGTACCCCCACCGTCCCGCCTTGAACATCGGAATACATAACCGTCACTAAGGAAGGAACTTTGAAACAGGTACCAAATTCACCACAGATGATATAAAAGTCCAAATATATTTCGTTGGCCTCTGCGGCTTTATTATTCCATAAGATGCAGTTGGCAACTGTCGAATTACCTCCCTTGCAATAAATTCCACCGCCATTGCTTGATTTATTACCAGTGACCGTACAATTACTGATTGACCCGTACCCATTTACACATAAGCCGCCACCATTCTTGTTGGTTGAATTGCCGCTGATTATACAATTACTGATATTGATTGAGTATCCATAAAGGCCGCCACCATCCTCGTTGGCTGAGTTGAAGGTGATTACACAATTGCTAATGGATCCGCCTAACAATGACAATCCACCTCCCCTAAAATTCCGTACTTTGTTAGCAGTAATCAAACAATTCGTAATCTGACCGCGGCAATCGTAAAATCCTCCCCCCGATTCTTCGGCCCGGTTATCTCTTATAATACATCGGCTAATATTCCCATCACATCGATAAAGACCACCCCCTCCAGATTGAAACCTGTAATGTTCAGCCTTGTTGCTAATTATAGTGCAACCAATAACAGGTCCGTCGCAATCATACAAGCCGCCACCATTACCGCCTGCCACATTGCCAGAGATAGTGCAATTAACAATCTGACCATGACATTTATAGAGACCCCCACCAAAACCACTTTCTAAAAAACTACCAGAAGAATTATCGCTGATTGTACAATTACTTATTAGCCCGTCACAACTATGAAGACCTGCCCCCTCTGTGGTCGCGGGAGACGTAACGACGTTTTTAGTGATAGTGCAATAGGTAATAGAACCATCACAATCAAAAAGCCCTCCACCTCTTCTATAGGCTGAATTTCTTGTGATATTACAATTGCTAATTCCGGCTCTCATTCCGTTACCACAAACTCCCCCACCATGTCCATTTGTGTAGCCACCAGTAAGTGTAAAACCGCTTAATATGCAACTGCTGTCCTCTGTACCATAAAAAGTTACTACCGAACCTTTTTGCTGTGCGTCAACAATTGTTGCATCTATAATATCTGGATTAGTTGGATCTGTACTTTTTAGAGTGATATTCTTGCCTTTAAAGTTGATATTTTCATAATAAGTTCCGTCGGCAACGACAATTACATCCCCATCGTTAGAATCATTGATAGCTGCCTGGATATTGTTAAAATCCGCGGGCCCATCGTCATCGACGCAAATAGTTCTGGCTGTGGTGTTTGTAGTGGCAGTCAGCAATAAAATCACCGATATTGAGATGCAATTCTTTAATTGACTTGTTTTTCCGCTCATTTTTATTCTCTCAATAAAAGTCCTATAAGATTATAGCACAAGACGTGAGCAGTTGTCCAGAGGTTTTTCAAAAAAGCTGGACTTTTGCTCCCCACCTGCGTGGGAATGGCGGGGCAAGCAAATGTGCAGAAAAGGGGGATGGGCAGCCGATATAGAATCGTGGTTCGTGGCTCGTAGTTCGTGATTCGGGTTAATATGAGGTTTTTTATAGGGCGTTGGAGAAAAGTTGAGGCGTGAAGAGGAGAAAATCATATAGAGCTTCTGCGGATGGTGGCACCGGGGGTGGTGTGTGGACAGCCCTTGCCGCCCTCGGCGTCGGCGTGTCCCTGGTGCTCCTGTGTAGCTGCATTACCTTCAACATCGGCGATTGGCCGAGCAGGTTCGTCTATCCGCATAATGACCCGCCCGCCAACCGCTGCGGCTGGATAGGGGCGCTGTGCGCGTATTATCTTTTGTATTACCTCGGTCCCGGCGTGTTTGTGATACTCTTTACCGCCTTATGTTATCTGTTCGCAAAGCTTCTGCATCGCCCGACGGGCCAGCCGATTTTTCGGACAATCGGCCTGGTCCTTATGACGGCGGCGACCTCCACCACCTTCTATTTTGTATGGCCGCACAGGGTATATGACTTTCCGTTCGGCTCCGGCGGGATTCTTGGCGTGGGGGCGGCGGGCTTGCTGCGAAACAATTTCGCCTGGCTCGGCGCTTCAATAGTGCTTGCCGCAATCTGGGTGGTCGGCCTGTTTCTATTGGGCGACACCTTTATCCTGATGATATTCAGCGGGCTTGGCCGCGGTGCGATGCGACTGTGCGGCATTGCAGGACCCGCGTATAACGCGGCAAAAGAGCAGTCACAGGTGCTCGGTGAAATCTGGCAGAAGTTGAGCGCACGACAGAAGCCGGCGGTCCTGCAGAAAGGGTTATCAAATTTTAATACGTCTCCTTCGTTTGTGGATAAGCCGCAGGAGAAACCAAAGGCCGAACAGAAACCCGAACTCAAACCGCAGGCCAAACCCGAACCCGCCGAAGGCTCAGCGGGCAGGGAGCTGAAAATGATTGCGGAAAAGGCCGCGAAGCCCCCGAATGTTTCTGCTGAGGGTGTGCCTGTTGGGCCGCAGCCGTACAAGGAGTATGTGCTGCCGCCGCTGGAGCTGCTGGATGAGCCGCAGTATAGTTTCGCCGCCGTTCAGGAGAAGGTCGTCAAGGCCAAGGCGACCGCGCTGGAGAAGCTGCTGGCTGAGTTCGCCATTAACGTGCGTGTGGTTGCCGCCGACACCGGGCCGGTCGTAACGATGTTTGAGCTTGAGCTTGCGCCGGGTGTCAAGGTCAGCCAGATTAGCACGCTTTCCAATGATATGGCCCGTGCGCTCGGCGTAGGCGCCGTGCGGGTTGTGGCGCCTCTGCCGGGCAAGCACACAATCGGTATTGAAGTGCCCAACAGCGTAAAAGAGAAGGTCCGCTTCAAGAGTATGATACAGCTTGCCGGGGACGTGCCAAAGGGGATGGAGATACCGCTTTTCCTGGGCAAGGACTCATCGGGTGCGGCCCTTGTGTCGGACCTGACCAGAATGCCGCATTTACTTATTGCTGGCACGACCGGCTCAGGAAAGAGCGTCTGCATAAACAGCATTATCGTGGGGATAATGCTCGTCAGGCGGCCTGATGAGGTCAAGCTCATTTTGATTGACCCCAAAATGGTGGAGATGACGGCGTTCAATACCATCCCGCATCTTATGTGCCCGATAGTTACCGAGACGCAAACGGCGGTCCAGATACTCGAATGGGCGACTATCCAGATGGATGAGCGTTACGAGCTTCTGGCCGAGGCCAACGTCAAGAATGTCACCGAGTTTAACGCTCTGGGGCCTGAGGAAATCGTAAAGAGGTTTGCCCCAGCCACGCCCGAAGAGGAGATGATGATTCCTAAGCGTCTGCCCTACATCGTGATAATAATAGACGAGCTTGCCGATTTGATGATGACGGCTGCGAAGGAGATAGAGGCCTATATCGTTCGCCTCGCCCAGAAGAGCAGGGCCGTTGGGATTCATATCGTTCTGGCGACGCAGAGGCCGCAGGCGACGGTCGTCACCGGACTTATCAAATCCAATATGCCCTGCCGGGTCGGCTTCCGCGTCGCCGCCAAGATGGACAGCCGAATCATCCTCGACCAGAACGGCGCAGAGACGCTGCTTGGCGAGGGCGATATGCTGTTCCTGAAGCCCGGCACGAGCGACCTGATTCGCGCTCAGGGCACTTTCGTCGATGAGGGCGAGATAAAGCGGACGGTCAAATTCCTGCAGGATGTCGCTAAGCCGCAGTTCCATCCGGAATTGGCGCAGCTAAAGAAGGTCGATGGCGGAGAATTCGAGAAGGACGACCTCTTCGATGAGGCTGTTCGGATTGTCCTCGATAGCCAGCGGGGCAGCGTGTCGCTGCTTCAGCGCCGGCTCAACATCGGCTACGCCAGGGCCTCGCGGATAATCGAAATGATGGCTGCGGCCGGGGTGCTGGGCGAATATAAAGGCAGCCAGGCGAGAGAAGTCCTGATGACGCTGGAGGAATATGAAAAGATTCGCCGGCAGATGGATACCGAGGCCGAGGCAAAACAGCAAAAGGCAGAGGAGGCCACATCAGAGCCGGCTTATGCAAGCCACGGCAGCGAGTCCGATTCGGAACCCTCAACGGAGCAAGAGCAGTAGCGGTTAGCGTGCAGCGTATAGCGGACAGGGTATAGCGTTCAGCGGATAGCGTATAGGAAAATCTGAGATTTGAAATCGCGAACGCACTACGCAATACGAGATACGAGTGACGGGTAATGGGCAAGGACCTCAAAGACAAGACCCTCGATGAGCTTGACCAGCTGGTGGTCGGCCTGGGCCAGAAAAAGTATCTGGCGGAATATATCTTTAATTTTATCCACGCTAAAGACACCGCCAATATTTCGCAAATCACGCCATTGAGCAAGGTTTTACGCAGTCAGCTTGCTGAGCGAGGGTTTTTCATTTCACAGTTGAAGACCCTCAGCAAACTTATCGACCCTGACGGCACAATCAAGTACCTGTTTGAGCTTTCCGACGCCAATCGCATCGAGAGCGTGCTTCTGTTTGGCCGGGGCCGTAAGACGCTGTGCCTCTCGACCCAGGCCGGCTGTGCAATGGACTGTTCGTTCTGTGCCACCGGCAGGATTCGGCTGCGGCGCAATCTCACTGCCGCCGAGATTGTTGACCAGGTGGGTGTCATCCAAAAAGAGCAGGGCGGAATCGACAACGTTGTCTATATGGGGATGGGCGAGCCGCTGCAAAATTATGACGCGGTCGTCAAATCGCTGCGGATACTGAATCACCCGGCCGGCAAAAATATCGGCATCCGCCGTATCACCGTCAGCACCTGCGGGATTGTGCCGGTGATAAAAAAGCTTGTCGATGAGGACATTCATCCGCGCCTGGCAATATCCCTGAACGCCCCGACCGACTCCCTGCGAACGAAACTTATGCCCATCAACGCAAAGTATCCGATAAAGGATGTGCTGGCGGTGGCGGAACTCTACGAGCAAAAGGCAAAGCAGCGCGTCAGTCTCGAATATGTTATGATAAAAGGCGTGAACGATACGACCCTGCACGCACGAATGCTTGCGAAGCTGCTTCGGCGTTTGCCGTGCCGGGTGAATCCGCCACACGTCTGGCGGATAAATCTGATTGAGTTCAATCCGCACGCGCACTGTGAGTTTATAGCAAGCGGCAAAGAACGCATTGAGCGGTTCGCGGAAATTCTGGGGCAGGCCGGCATCAAAACAACCGTTCGTTTGAAGATGGGCCAGAGTATAAAAGCGGCCTGCGGACAGTTGGGAGCAGACTGGGGTGGTGAGGACGAAGGATGAGGGACGAGATTGTGAGAGGTGATTGTTCGATTGTTACGGTTGGCTTATCGCCTGCGTGGGATGTCACCTACAGCGGGCGGGACCTGCGCTGGGGAGAGCATAAACACGCAACTGCGAATATCCCGCAGCCGGCGGGTAAGGCGATGAATATCTCGCGTGCCCTTGCGTGGATGGGTGAAAGAAGTATCGCCGCGGGTTTGTGGGGACGTGATGATTACCGGCAGATGCTGGAGGCGCTGCGTCAGAGCGGCGGCCTGATTAAGGCGAAGATGACGCCTGCCGAGGGCGGGACCCGGCTGAACGTCAGCGTCGTTGACACGGCCAATCAGAGGGAGATGCACCTGCGTCTCGAAAGCCGGCTTGCTTCGAGGAAAGCCCTGCGGCAACTGAAGGCCGACCTGTCTGCCCCCGACAGAAACATTCGGGGGGAAAATAGTATCTGCGTCTTTGCTGGGGCAATGCCGGAGGACAAGGTTCTGGATGATGTGGTGATGGCGGCAAGAAGCTGCCATCGGCTGGGTGCTGAAATCGCGGTGGACACCTGGGGAAAAGCGTTGAGCAAGCTTGTTGATACAGGTGTGTGCCGGCTGATAAAACCAAACGTCGAGGAGCTGCGCGAGCTTCTGGGTGAAGACGTTGCCGATAGACCTGCTGCTTTGGCAGGGGCCGGTCGAGTGCTGTTAGGGAAGGTTGAGATTGTCCTTATAAGCCGCGGTGAAAAAGGCGCTGTCGTCGTTACGAAAGATGGCGCCTGGTCGTGCCGGGCTGCCCGCCGCGGCAAGTCCGTCCGTATCGGCTCAACGGTCGGTTGCGGCGATTACCTGCTGGCCGGGTTCCTCAAGGGCCTGAAGGACAAAGCACATCCAGCCGACGCACTTGTAACCGCTGTCAAAGTCGCCACAGCGAAGGCCTGGGGCTGGACGGACACTAAAAACTGGCACGAGGTTCGGCGGCGAATTCGTCTCCAGACCGTTTTGCTCCACGGGCCGTGACCTGTGTTTCGTGCCGCGCGTCGTGCGTATTGCGTCTTGCGTCCAACTCACAAAAATCGTCAATCGAAAATCGTAAATTGAAAATTCTATCCGCTATTTTTCTTCCAGCCAGTGCAGAGCTAAAATCGCAAAGTCCGGGAAGTTTACTATCTCATCGTAGTTGATGTCGGCACGGTTGCAGAAGTTATTTGTTTCATTACACTCAGCAAGCCATCTATCTACGAGAAATGCTAAATCCAGAATATCAACACCATCTGAGCAAGAAAAATCACCCTTTAGAGCAAACTGCCAGCTAAGCAGCGGATATTGCACACCATCCACACACATCCGCCATACATCGTTTGGACCGTTAATGGTTTCGCCGATAAAATCCCACCCGGCTGAGGTGAAGGTGCTTTGAGTCTTCATTTCCGCTGTCGTTTTTGGCGTCCCGCCGGCGCTCGTTGTCCAGCCGGAGGTGTTCACATCCCAGAAACTGTTGCTGACAGTGCCGTAGTTCCATCCCACCAACCCGCCGACATCTAAGCCCGCGCCGGTGACCGAGCCGGTCGAATAGCAGTTGTTGACAGCCCCGCCGTTCTCTCCCACCAGGCCGCCGACATAATAACCCATGCCGCTGCCCGAGCCGGTCGAATAGCAGTTGCTGATATTGCCGGCGTTCCGTCCCACCAGCCCGCCGACCTCCCCTTGGCCGTTGACCGTGCCTGTCGAATAGGAGTTGGTGATATTCCCGTATTGGTTATATCCCACCAGTCCGCCGACACCAGAATTGCCGCTGACAGAGCCGGTCGAATAGCAGTTCCTGATAGTGCCCACGTAGTTCTTTCCCACCAGGCCGCCGACAGAATCCGTGCCGTTGACAAAGCCGGTCGAATGGCAGTTGCTGATAGTGCCGCCGTTGTTTCCCACCAGGCCGCCGACATAAGAACCTTTGCTGCTGGCAGGGCCGGTCGAATAGCAGTCGCTGATAGTGCCACCGTTGCTTCCCACCAAGCCCCCGACATAAGAATAAGAAGAAATAATTGTGCCGCTGACAGAGCTGGTCGAATAGCAGTTGCTGATATTGCCACCGTTGCTTCCCACCAGGCCGCCGACGCAAGAATAAAAACCTGTCCCGTTGACCGAGCCGGTCGAATAGCAGTTGCTGGCGGTGCCCAAGTTCTCTCCCACCAGGCCGCCGACATAGTCATCCCCGCTGACAGAGCCGGTCGAATAGCAGTTCCTGATAGTGCCCACGTAGTTCTTTCCCACTAGGCCGCCGACAGAATCCGTTCCGCTTATCGAGCCGGTCGAATGGCAGTTGCTGATAGTGCCGCCGTTGTTTCCCACCAGGCCGCCGACATAATCCGTTCCGCTTATCGAGCCGGTCGAATAGCAGTTGCTGATAGCGCTGTCGTCGTTATATCCTACCAGCCCGCCGACATAAAACCTGCCGACAATCGAGACATCCTCCACACCCAGATTCTTGATTTGGCCGCCCGTTCCCAGATACCCGAACAGGCCCACATAATCACCGCTGGGCACATTTACGTGCACATTGCGGAGCATATGCTCATTTCCGTCAAGTACGCCGCTAAAGAAAGGAACGATGGGGGCGCTCCAGCTTATACCAGCAAGGTCAATATCGTTACCCAGCAGATAGTGTTCCGAAGGTCGATACCATACAGTCCCTAATTGGTTCACATCGGTAATAATGTAAGGATCTGCCTCGGTCCCGCTGCCGGAAGGCTCGGGAGGAATATATCCGTTAAACGTTGAAAGAACAGGATAACCTCCACTCTCCGGCATCTGCCAGAAGTTGCAGGTCCCGTTGGGCGTCTCTCCGACAAAATCCCAGCCGGAGTCTAAAAACATATTTATGTCCTGCATTTGGCTGGTGGTCCTGCCAGTCCCGCCCGCGCTTGTTGCCCGCCCTGAAGTATTCACATTCCAGAAACTCCTGCTGACAGTCCCGTCGGAGCTATACCCCACCAGGCCGCCGACATAAGAACCCGTGCCGCTGACGGAGCCGGTCGAATAGCAGTCGCTGATAGAGGCCTTGCAGTTATATCCCACCAGTCCGCCGACACCAGAATTGCCGCTGACCGAGCCGGTCGAATAGGAGTTGCTGACAGTGCCATAGTTCGATCCCACTAGGCCGCCGACATAAGAACCTTTGCCGCTGACAGGGCCGGTCGAATAGCAGTTGCTGATATTGCCACCGTTCTTTCCCACCAGACCGCCGACATGAGAATAAGAAGCAATAATTGTGCCGCTGACCGGGCCGCTCGAATAGCAGTTGGTTATCGTGCCATGTTCGATATTCCATCCCACCAGCCCACCAACATAAGAACCTGTGCCGGTGACGGAGCCGGTCGAATAGCAGTCGGTTATCTCGCCGTAATTGCATCCAAT
>Ga0315274_10011242_pt1 | contig 12830 bp, 17 predicted proteins | sample YL17G02_20_MG_FD_203700 | JGI IMG/M metagenome (GOLD analysis project Ga0315274, IMG submission 203700) | Sediment microbial communities from Yellowstone Lake, YNP, Wyoming, USA - YL17G02_20 | ecosystem: Environmental > Aquatic > Freshwater > Lake > Sediment | place: USA: Wyoming | collected... | reverse complement strand
CGCCCGGCTCGCAGGGTGGAGTGAAGACTTCGAGGTCATATTGTTCGATCAGCATGTTACCTCCTGTCACTCAATGTGCCGCGCCAGCGTGTACACGGCTAACATGAATAATACCACGCTGAAAACTGCCAGCGCGCCCAGGTCGAGTGCAGCTGTGGCCCACCTTCCACCCGACATCGCAACACGCAGCGCCTCGACAGAATAAGTCAGCGGCAGGAAACGGGCAACGACCTGCAAGGCCGGCGGCATGGATTCTAACGGCACGAACACGCCGCCCAGGAACATCATCGGGAAGCGGATGAAGTTCGCTAGCGTCTGCGCCTCGAAGACTTCCCGCACCGCCACCGAGACGAACGCTCCCAGCGCCGAAAAAGCCGTCGCTGATAGGATAAGTGCCAGGAACAGTATCAGCCAGTTAATCCCGGCAGCGCCAAAGATTACCAGGGAAACTACCAGCACCACCAGGGTCACCGTCAGGCCAAAGGTCATGCCGCCCAGCAGCTTGCCGGCCAGCAAGGCAGGCAGCCGTACCGGCGCCAGCATTAGACGCTCCAGCGAGCCAATTCTCCGCTCGAAGACAATCACGATCGCCTCCATCGAGCTGGTGCCAAAGAGAATGGTCAATGCCAACAGGCCAGGCACCAAGGCGCGTAGGTCGCCTGGATTGCGGATGGCAAAGGCCAGGATGAAGGCAAAGGGAAACAGGATGCCCCAACTGATGTTGGGCGGCTTGAAGTAGTAGGCTTTCAAGTCCTTGAGGGCGATATAGAACATGCCGCGCAGATCATCCGTTAGCATTTCCGCCTCCTTTACCGCCTTTTTCGGCCAGCATGACCTCCGCGCTCAGGCCGGTCAGCTTGACGAACACATCTTCGAGCGAAGGTTGAAGCGTGTCTATTTTCAGGATTTCGTATCCCTCCGCTTGCTGCAAAGCCTGCCTTACCGCCGCATCCACCCCACCAGGCGTTTCCACGCGCCGCACCTGGACCTGCCCTGCCGCGTCTCGCAGGCTGACCTCTACCACCGGCGCGCCCTGAGCCTGGGTCTTGAGCTGCGTCACGCTGTCTAGCGCCACAATGCGCCCCTTGACCAGGATGGCGATCCGGTCGCACAGGCGTTCGGCCTCCTCCAGGTAATGCGTGGTCAGGAAGACAGTCACGCCTTCGTTGCGCAGACCGGCGATCATCTGCCGAAGATTCCGGCCGCTCATCACGTCTAGGCCGGTGGTGGGTTCATCCAGGAAAATCAAAGGCGGGCGGTGCGCCAGGGCGGCAGCGATGGTCAGGGCGCGTTTCATGCCGCGCGAGAGTTTGGCAAACGGCGCATCGCGCTTTTCGCTCAGGCGGAAACGTTCCAGCAGGCCTTCGGCGCGCGGCTTTCGCTCAGAACGCGGCACGCCGTATAACTGCATGCTAAAAACCAGGTTGTCGAAAGCGGTCAGTTCATCGTACAGGTTGGATGCCTCTGGTACGACGCCAATGCGCTTCTTGATGCGCGGCAGGTCGTTCTCCAGGCTCAACCCGAGCAGATTGACGCGGCCCGAGGTGAGCCGGGTGAGACCGGTCAACACACGGATGGTCGTGGTCTTACCCGCACCATTTGGCCCCAGAAAACCAAAGACCTCGCCTGGGTGGACGGTGAAGTCAATCCCGTCCACGGCGCGCAAAGGCGGGTGGCCTTTACTGGTTGCATACGTTTTGGATAATCCTACAACTTGAATGGCTTCTGTCATCGTAAACATCCTTGGAGAACCTCTGGCAGAAAATCATCGGCAGAGCGGTGCATGGCAGCCCGCACAAAATGCTCATGCCCAAAGAACAGACGCTGACGTTCGGTAGGAGCGCTCAGCATGGGCGACGAGCTCCACTGGGTGGCATGGCAGCGCATGGCAGCCAGTTTCTTCTCCCAAACTGTGGAAATATCTACGGTAAGGGCTATCGTCTCATCGGGTACCGGATGTACCTGGTGCATGTTCAGAGTCTGCGCCAGCGACTGCGGTACCGCAACGGTATATAATGCAGCTGCCCCTTCTACGCGGCGGAATGCTTCGGCCGCCCACTGCCCAACAATTATATGGTCGGGATGACCAGACAGTCCATCTGGTCCAAAACTGAGCAGCACTTGTGGGTGAACCTGGCGAATAACGGCCAGAATCTCGGCAGCCACCCGTTCAGAGTCAGCCTCGTCCAGGTGGCCATCTGGGTAATCCAGTAGGGTCGGCGGCTGGATACCCAACGCAGCGCAGGCGCAGCGCAGTTCACGCTCGCGCACGATTGGAAGTTCGTCAGGCGTACACAGCGCAGGCTCGCCACACGAGCCAGCCTCACCATGCGTCAAGGTCAGCAGATAGACTTTTACCCCGCGCCAGGCGAGCAGCGCCAGCGTCCCGCCCGGGCGAAAGGTTTCATCATCTGGATGGGCAAAGACGGCAAGCAGTGCGGGTGTAACTCCAGTCATTCTCTTCCTCTTTACGGAACCTGCACTGCCAGCAGGCGCATCCGCTCAACCGCAACAATGCTGCGAACGACATCGGCCGGTATAACAACCAACGAGCCAGTCTTCAGCCTGGCCTGCTCATCTGCTACATGCAGTTGACCGCTGCCTGCCATCACCAAGTACTGGACCCGCGCGCTCATGACACACGGTCCAACAACCTGCCCCGGCTCAAGACACAAGAGTAGCGTTACCAGACCCTCAGACTGATGTAGGACAATGGGCTGCACTTCATCCGCTGTAAACTTTTGCATGGATTCGACATCTATCACATGAATTGTCATTAGAAATTTTTCTCCTATTGTTTATGTTCCGCTTGGTCGGTGGGCAGTTCCCACACAATTACTTTGCATCATCAGAAATAAGCGCATTAACTAGGCTTTGGGCCTGGATCAGATCGAGCGGAGCTTCGTCGCTCAAACCGACATCCTGTTTCCAGGCAACCTGCCCCGCCGCATCGAGCAGCACAAGTGCCGGGGCGCGGGCAACCCCGTATTGTTTAGCCAGATCAGGGCGGCGGTTGATGTCTAATCGGATTACATTCAATCCTAAGTTGGCTGGAAGCTGCCAGGCGGCAAGCTGCGCTTCGGCGTTGTGCACCACCTTCATCTGGCAATCGCAGCCGCGGGAAACGGTGAAGAACAATAGGGCTGGCTGCCCATTCAGGACTAATGGTTGCCGGTGGGCAAACCAACCCATCGAGATGGCCTTTATCCCGAGAGTCGCGACGACTAAGATGATCCATACAGCCAATAGGATCGGTCTCTTGACCATCCTGATCGCAGGTAAACGGACTTTTCTGAGAATTGTCTCCATCTCTTTCTAATTTGCGCCTGTTTTTCCGTCCAAACTGGGTCTACCGATGGCCCAGGCAGAGAGATGGACCATCCCCTCCCAAATCTTTTTCTCCATACATTCCACCACCGCTGTCTCAGCGCCAGCTGTTCTTACCTCTTCTGTTACATGTTGGGTAAGTGTTTCTCGGGCAAACGTAAGAGCTTCTTCGAACATCTCAAATTTCTCCTGACGGTTTACCATGCGAGCAAAATAACCCGTGATCGCAGCACCCTCCACACATGGGAAAACCTCCCCTTCCTGGCGGGCGATCACGTTTCCAACCACCGCGCCCACGGCATTGGCTACCTCGTAGTTCTCTGGAAAGATGATCGCTGTCTTCATCGCATCCGCGACGGGGGGTAAAAATGCTTTTGCAGCTGCTCCGACTCCAACGATGGGCATTTTTAGAAAAATGCTGCATCCCAGGTAGGTATCCTGCCCGTTCAGGCTTTCCTCGTAAAGCCAGCGATCCAGGCGATGTTCATGTCTCCCGAAATCCGATTCTGACAAGGACTTTTCACTGAGAAACTGGATGATCTCAGCCACAATTCTGTGGGTAATAGCCTTTCTCACTCGTTGGATGAAAGCGGTGGTGTTTTCGCCCCAGTTCCTGGCTGCCATCTCGATAACCAATTCGGCAGATTCACGATCCCAGGGGGAAAATTCACCGGTCATGTGCAGCAAGTCGGTCGGCGTTAAACTAGCGCGATCGATAATTTCCAGGTCGATCAGTTCACGGATGAGGATCGGTGCAATGGGTCCGACCTTTTTTTTGAGGTCCCACAAATGCTGTGGCTTGTGTCGAAGTAAATCGATGATTGCACCCACTTGTTTGTCTTCGACAGGCCGAATGGGCTCACGTCGTAAAATCCAATACTCCAGTTCGTCTGAGTAATTTATATTATGTTTTTGTTTCAACCGGTCGAACAGGTCTTGTTTGATCTCTGCATACTGGTTACAGAGACGCGAGATAGGTACCACGCGTTCGGGTCCGACCGATAGATTTTGCCAGTGATCAAAAGCAACCAGGCTGTCCCCACCCAACCCAAACGAACGCGCCTTGATCGTCTTTACACAGGTACGGTAAGATCCTACCGTCGCAGCATCTTCCTGGATCTGCACTTTTCCTCGATCAACCAGGGTAATGTCAGTGGTCGTGCCTCCGATGTCGATCACCAAAGCTAAATCGGCTCCACTCAGATATTGCCCGCCAATTGCGCTGGTAGCGGGACCCGAATGGATCATTTCAACCGGGCGTTCACGGGCGAAGCTATCTTTCACTATGGAACCATCGCCACGGACCATCATCAAAGGGCACTTGACCCCTCGTCTGGCAAGCATTTCCTGGACGGCATCCAGCAGATCTTGCAGATTGGACAGGAGCGAGGCGTTTAAGCTGGCGGTCGTTGCCCGCCGGATCGAATCCAGCTCACTGGACAGGTGGTGAGCCTGGACAACTGGAAGTGGTGTTAATGCAGATATAATCTCTGCTGCGCGCTTTTCATGGCTGGAGTTTGCTGGACCGGCATACGAAGAAACTGCAAACGCATCTACTTTCTCCAGGATTTCCGAAGTAATTCTTTTTATCTCGACTTGATCCAGGGGAATTTGCTCAATTCCATTCAAATCGTGTCTGCCCTGGACGAAAAAGTAATGGTCAGTGCCAAATTGCTGTTGGAATTTGAAGTGGTGTACCAGTTCTGGATCGTATCCCAAGAGCAGCAAGGCCACCGTTTTTCTCTTTCCTTCCGCGATCGCATTCGTCGCCAGGGTCGTAGAAAGCGAAACGAATGAAATCAAGGATGGATCCTCTGGGACCAGTTGCTCCACAATTTGTGAGATGCAGATCTTGAGATCGGAGTGGGTGGTCAGCACTTTCATGGACTTGAGAACAGTTTGAGAGTGCGGGTCGAACAAAACTCCATCGGTGAAGGTTCCACCGGTGTCAATTCCCAGGTAGACTGAAGATGAAATCGTTGCCATAGCTATCCTTAAAACGCCTCAATCAGCTAACCAAAGTCTCAGGCGATCCACAAGAAATACAATCCGACCCCGATTACAATCGCACCGCTGGCCTTTTCGATCACTTCCGACCAGCGTCCCAGCTTGTGGAAACCTTTGAGCGCGCCGGTGAACGTACCCGCCAGCACCACCGGCACACCCCTCCCCAAGGCATAAACAAAAAGCAGTGCAGCGCCATATGTCAACGCACCCTTGGCCATCACGTAGGTCAGGATGGCTGCCAGCACGGGTGTGGCGCATTGCGAGGCCACCAGGCCGGAGATCAGGCCCAACGCCAGCGCACCAGGGATGCCCTTCAGACCGATGCGCTCGCGCAATCCGCCGAACCACATGGGTAAATTAAGCTGCAGCACACCGAGCATATTCAACCCGATAACAAAGCAAACCACCGCAACCAGGTAATACCACCAGCGCGTAGCTGCTCCGATCAGCCCCCCAATCAAGGCAGCCACCACGCCCAGCAACATAAAAGTCAACGCCAACCCGATGGCAAAGGTCAATGAAAGGCTGAACGCCCGCCCGCGTGAAAGGTTACGCGAACCGCCTACATAACCTACGATCAACGGGATGGTGGCAATATTGCATGGGCCAATACTGGTGATCACACCGCCCAGAAAGACCAGCGCGAAGGCCAGCGGGGAAAAGTATTGCAGCGACGCTGGATCAAATGACATCTCATTCACCTTCAGTCAGGGTTGCCAGGGTCTGACGCAATTTCTCGGCTTCCATCACGCCAACAGAGACCTGCTTCTGCCCGGCGCGGTCGCAGAAGATTAAGGTGGGAATGTATTGGATCTTGAATTCCTTCAAGAGCTGTGCATTGCGCTGGTCATAAACATTGATATCCACCAGGGTGATCGAATCGTCAAATTCAGGGTACACCTGCGCCACGGTCTCCATCATCACCTGGCACTGGTGACAGTTATTGGAGTGGAAGAAGGCCAGCGTCGGGTGTTTCTCGGTCAGTGCATTTTGGAGTTGGACAGCGGGGATAACGCTGGTGCGGACCGCCGATTGCGGTGTAGCAGTCTGCGCTGGGGTTTTATCAGGCTTGAGCAGCAGCACCACAGCCACCAGCGCCAGCAGCCCGACCACGATCAGGATACGCGGCAGGTTGTTTGTCTTCTTAGATCGTTTTTTCTTTGGCATGGAGGCCTCCAATCCGATAGCTCAGAACCGGGTTGATGCTGAGCAGCAGAAGCAGGGTCATGAGGATAGCTGATGTGATACACCAGATACACACTGCCCAATGAAGCGGAACAGGAGTTTTGAGTAGTGTTCGAGCGTTCATTCTTTCAACTCTATCGCCTGTCCACAACAATCTGTAACACATTGGCCGCAGCCATCACAGCGTTCCAGATCGATCACGATCCGCCCTCCCAGAGGAGCCGCTTCGTCGAGTTGATAAGTTACCGCGTTTTGAGGGCAAGAGGTCAAAATGCGGCATATTTTCTCTTGTGCTGGGCATTTTCTTTCGTTGATGAATGCTTTCATAAACTATCCTTTTATTGGGGTAAATTCTTGCTGCCATCATCCTGACGCTGGAGCGCTGCCAGCGCTCTCTTTGAACGGGAATTGGGTATGGCTTTTTGTGCTAAATGATCCAGACTCGCGACCAGCGCAGGCAAGAAGGCCGCGGGAAATCCTACAACGCTCTCATTACCACCCATATCGGTGGCCTCGCGGCAGCCGTAGCAGCCATAACCAAAATTCAGACGCTGCTCCAGATAGGGAATAATGGTCGAGTCAACACAGGTGGCTTGCAAGATGGCGGTCGAGCTGCTGAGGCGCTTTCCACCCGTAGCGTTCAAATACGCCAGGTTGACCCACATCAGCTTTTCAACTTCATCTTCGATCACAATCACATCGGGCAGCGCTTCGGTTTGCTCCAGCGGGAACACATGCAGGCTGTGAATCTGGCCAGCAGGCAAAGTCGGCATGTCCTGAAACATGCGTTGGCCGACAGAGGCATCGGCTACGATTCCAAAACCGACCAATCCGCTGCCGTTGCGCAGGCCTTCCGGCAGCGGACGAAAGCCAAAAGCTGCTGCGGCGGCCGGGCAAGCTATTCCCGCACTATCCAGGAGCACAGATTGGCCGCGCCGGGCCTTCATCAACGCTTGGCAATAACGGTGCTGTTTCAACGAAAGAGTCGCCTCGGGTCGCTCTATCCCGTCTTGCAAAAGACGCACACCTACAACCTGGCCAGAGAACTGCAGGATAGAAGCGATGTGGTTACCATATTCTTTAATTTCATCCACAGTCATCTTACATTTACCCTTTCAATCGCAGAGCACGTGTTGCTGACCGATGGCAATAATGTCGATATTAACCGTTCCAGTTCAGATAATCTGGGATCATTGAGTTGATAGCAAATGCTCCAACCCTGCCTTTCAGCAGTCACCAGCCCAGCACTGCGAAGGGTGGCCAAGTGCTGTGAAATATACGGCTGGCGTTTGCCGGTCAGCGCGACAAGATCGCAAACACAACTCGGTCCTCGGGATAGGATTTCAAGAATTTGCAAACGAACCGGATGACCCAGCGCCTGAAAGAGCGCCGCGTGCCGTTGTCTGGTATTCATGCTACACCTGCTCATTCCATCTATAGAATTTAACCGGTTGGCTCAGGCCACAGCTTGCGCTGCGCTGAAGTAATTTTCTCTTGCGCGGCCCGTGCCGCATCGAGGAACAACTGCGCCAGGGCTGCTTCGTCTACCGTTTCCATGGGTGTCAGGGACTTGATCTGCTCGAAGGTCAGGTCTGTTTTCAAGGTCAGTGTCGCAGTGCCCAGCATAACCTGGGAGGCCATGCGACGCGATTCAGCCTCGGTAAAACCGGCCTCGACTCCAGCACGGGTCATGCCCTCCAGGGCTGGCATGAGGCTGCGCATAGCCGCGCCGGTCAAGCCTACACACCAATTCATCTGGTCGTCGCGTACGACTACGCTCTCGCCCAGCGCCGTCAAGATGGCTTCTACTAATTCTCGCGCTTCGGGCGTTATAAAAGCGCCATACGCCACCGGGTTTATCCCCTGACCGATCAATGACGGGGCATTCGGCATAATGCGCGCCACGGGCGTCCCCGGGTGCAATAATTTTTCGATGTTTGCCAGTGGAACTGCTGCAGCGAATGAAATCACTAAACGGCAAGGACAAACCCAGCTGGAGAAAGTATGAATGACGTCAGACACGGACCTGGGCGAAACAGCAATCAAAATGGCATCCGCCCCGCAGGCGCCTTCGTCAGCCAGGATTACCGATCGTATACCGAACCTTTCGGCTACTGCATTAGCCCGGCTTTTGTCGCTATCGCAGACGACCAGGTGATCGTTAGGGACGCCGGCGGCCCGCAAGCGTTCGAGCAGGATATGGCCGATGTTTCCGGCTCCAATCACAGCCAGGTTTTTTTCGCTCAGGTTCATTTGCTCTGCTCCTTTCTGGTAGGGTTATACTCAGCTATCACTCGTTTCATCCAGTTCCAGGCAGGCGACCATCCCCTGCCCACAGTTCTCGCACTCGAACTGGATGGTGGTGTGTTGAATATCAAAACCCTTATGTAATATTTCTTTGAGAGCGGACATGACCCCGGTAGTCTGGCTGAGGGACTGGTCGTCAACCGTGACGTGGGCGCTGAGAGCAATGTAGCCGGGGGCAACTGTCCAGACGTGCAGGTCGTGAACCTGACTCACGCCCGGAACTTTACGCATGGAGTCTGCGATGGCGGAGGCAGTCATGCCTGCCGGCATGCCTTCGGCCAGGATATGGACTGCTTCTTTCAACACGCGCCCGGAGCTGAACAGGATCAGCAGGCCAATCAGCACACTGACCAGTGGATCGAGCCAGGGCAGGTTGACAAACAGCAAAATCACACCGACCGCAATAACGCCGACGGAGGCCAGCGCGTCGCCCAGGACGTGCAGGAAGGCCGAGCGGGTATTCAGATCGTCATGGTCGTGTCGGCTCAAGGTGAAGGCCACGATCAGGTTGACCGCCAGACCAATAACGGCGATGACCAGCATCGGGCCGGCCAGCACCGGTTCCGGGTTCTGAAAGCGATTCCAGGCTTGGCGCAAAATCTCGAAAGCGATCAGGAACAGCGTCGCACCGTTGGTGAGGGCGGCCAGTACTTGCATTCGATGAAAACCATAGGTATGCTTGTCGTCGGCAGGCAGTTTGGCGGCGCGGATGGCCAGGTAGCTCAGACCCAAGGCGAAGGCGTCCATAAAGACATGCGCCGAATCGGAAAGCAGGGCCAGGCTGCCCGTCCAGAATCCGCCGATGAACTCGGCCAGGAAGATCAGGCCAGTGAGGGCCAGGGCGAGGACAAAACGGTTTTCTTTGATTTCGTTCGTGTGATCGTGAGACATAAAATACTTTCGATACACAGCGAGAAGGCTAGACATCGGCATATCGCCGATGTCTAGCCTGGTAATATGGTCAGGCCTGGGAAGCGCTGAGTTTCTCGAACGCAGCGGTCACCTTCTGCATGGCCTCTTCGGTTGGCATATTGCGCAGGTCGAGGGCGATGATCTGCTTATCAAAATCCGCGCCCACCGCAGCCAGCGCGTCCTTGTACATCTTGCGCTGCATCTTGGGGTCGCAGCCGCCGACAACGTAGGTCACGCCGGGTTTGGCCAGGTCCTGCCAGAATCGGTCGCCGTCGTCCACACACAACTGCGGGTGAACGATGGCGTACTCCACCTCCAATTCATTGCGGACGTAATTGAGCAGGCTCCAGACATTCAATTGAGTAAAGCCAGGGCAGTCGCCCCGACACATGCACTGCACAAAGCGAGGCAGTTTTTCTTCAGACATAGGATACTCCTTAAGATCGTGAATTATGCGGCTGGTGGATACTGCAGGCGCAGCTCTTTGAAGATCAGTTTGATCGTCTTGCGGTCCGGGAACGAAATCGCACCCACCGGACATTGGAACCGGCAGCTTTCGCAGTACACTTCGCAGTGATATGGGTTAGCGACGACAACTTTGTCCGAGTTGTCCAAGAAAGTGTACGTGCCGTGCTTGCAGGCCTTAACGCACAGGCCGCAGTTGCTGCATAGTTCGTCATCGATGGTCGGGAACCAGGGAATAAGTTTGCGGGGTATGCCCAGGAAATCTTTGAGGGCTTCGGTATCTGCCATTGTGTTGATCCTTTCTGTTTTTTAGGGATATAGAACCATTCAGACGAGATCATTCCCTGGGGGTGAACGTTTTCTGCCGGGGCCATGCCCACATGGGTGCCCACAGCACATGGATTTCGTTCTGCGACTACAGCGACACATGGCCAATTTCTCCTTCAAAAAACATTATTCAGCCTGAGTGGAGCGATAGAGCAGGATGGCGTTTAGCCAGCCCCAGAGATAATAGAAAACTGCAGCTGACAAGAAACCAACCGCAAGGTTTCCAGTTGGAATGGTAAGAGCGGGCACCAGGAGTGCGGTCAAAATTTCGCGCCAGCCTTTCAGGTCTTTCATGAGCAGGGCATGCTGCCAGGCAACATAGGCCAGCAGAACGCCCAGGATGGCAAATGGAATCAAACTAAAGAGGTTCATAACTGCTTCGCCGCCAAACAATCCCAGGGCGAGGAAAATCAAACCGATCATCAGTGGAGCGCCGCCAGTGCGCGCGCCGAGGCGATAATGGGCAGTGAGACCGCCGCAACCATGACAAACCGGGATACCGCCCAGAGCAGCGGCCACTGCATCGTTGACACCCAGCGTAATCATCAAGCGGCGCGGCGTGACATGCACAGCCCGTTCGCTGAAGTATTGCTGGGCTGCATCGGCAGTGGCATAAATGGAGTTCCCCAGGCTAAGAGGAATTTGTGGGAGCGCTAACAGCCACAAGCCTTGCCACAGTTGGGCCCAGGTGGGAACGAGGGGGAAAAGACGCGGCAGGTTCAGACCTGGATGCAGGGCAGGCAGCCCGAGGTGGTAAAGAGAGATACCCACACCGAAGACGAGAATCCCCAGGGCAGCCCAATCTTTGCGCCAGTGCAGAAAAACGAATAAGAACACAACCGCACCTGCCAGCAGCACAAAGCTCCACGGCAGGAAAAACACAGACAGATTGACCCCCCCCTGCCAGGAGGCATTCTGCGTGTGAACGAGTTTCCAGGCCGACTTGACCAGAAGGTAGGCCAGCCCAAGTTGAATGCCGCGCACGACAGGTTTGGGAAAGGCTTTATGCACCCATCGGTCGAGGCCAGATAGTCCCATGCCGAGGAAGGCGATTGCATTCCAGATGGCGCCTGTAATGATAACCGCCGGTGCAAGCCCCATAGCCAATGCAAGTGCAGAGACGGATTTGAGCGGTTGGACAGGTATGGGCAAACGATAGACAATGGCGGTGAGTATATAAGCCAAACCAATGCCCACAAAAGCGGCCGTAGCGTTCATGCCATTCAAGGTGATCAACGCTAGAACCAGTGGGAGCATCACTCCCAGGTCGGCCAGCGAACCAGAAAATTCAGCCAGCGAAAAACGAAAGTTTTTCATGGGAATCGCGGCAGGTGGGTGTCACGGATATTGCATTTCTGATAGAGAAAGTTTCACTAAAATTCAATGCATTTCTCCTAAAACTTACTCAATCACCAGTTCACCTTGCGGCGTCAGACCGTTGATGACGGTATTGGTCACCGTGCCCCATTTGACGCACAGATCGTGCAATTCAGCCAGTTTTTCGGGCGGTTCGGGGCTTTTGAGGATCAATTTATAGCGAATTTCGGTCAGGACAGGCGGCTCATCGCGGCGCACAGCCTCGAATTCCATTCGGGCGTTGTCAATCTGCAGGCGCATCTTCCCACCGATGGCGTTGACATTGGTCAGGAGGCAGGCGCCCAGCGCGGCCAGCAGCGTCTCTGCGGCGTTGAAGCCAGCCTCACCCGCGCCTTTCCTGACGTTGAGGGTTAGTTTGTGCCCGCGCGCTTCAGCCAGAGTATGAGAGTCATCTTGAATGGTGACGTTGACGTGATAATCCATTATTGTTTTACTCCTTTGTTGGCTGGCTGTTGTATAGATATTTTTTTATGCCAGTACCAAAGCCTATACACCGCGCCACACAATTTGTCCGCCGAGAAAATTCATTAAAGTCTGTTTTCGCTGACTAACGTCAATCCGTTGCGGCGGATTAAATCACGCACATTCGGCAGGAAGCCCTGGATGTCTTCCTGTTCGGTCGAAGTGACCTCGAAGGACATGAACGCTGGCGTATTTTGCATTGCGCCTTGCACAGTGGGCACTTCCAGGCGCAGGTTGATGAAGTCATAGGGTTGTTCTTTGACGGCTTCTTCCATCTGGACCAAAAAACGCTTTTCACCAAACTCTCCGGCTATCTCGAAACGCACGCGTGTGGTCAGCCTGGCCACCGCATCTTCAGCGGCGGCGCGCGCCTTGAGCGCATCCTGCTTGGCCATCTTCTCTTTGGCTTCCTGGCGCACAATCTTGAAAATCTTATTTTCGCGCTCCAGTTTCCAGATCAG
>Ga0315274_10011241_pt1 | contig 12830 bp, 11 predicted proteins | sample YL17G02_20_MG_FD_203700 | JGI IMG/M metagenome (GOLD analysis project Ga0315274, IMG submission 203700) | Sediment microbial communities from Yellowstone Lake, YNP, Wyoming, USA - YL17G02_20 | ecosystem: Environmental > Aquatic > Freshwater > Lake > Sediment | place: USA: Wyoming | collected... | reverse complement strand
TCCTGCTGGCAGGATTGCGTGGCCGGTCTAAGAAGCGTTGAGAGTCATGGTCACTCGAGCCGAACCGCCTTGAGCTTGTCCTCTCCCGGGAAGTCGAGTGACGATATTCGCGCTCGGAGAAGTCTTCGTCACCCGAATTGTTCCAGAACCCGGGGCATCAACCCGATCGCGTCGACTCCCGTGCTTCCAGGCCTATCGTATCCAGCAGCAGGCGGAGGCGCCGACCCTTACTCTCAATCTCATCCTGCGTCAAGGTGTCCGCCTCAGGGCACAGGCCGTCGATGACGACCTCGCCTTCAGGCGTCAGGTTGACTGGATAGATGACACAGCCGAGCGGCCGTGAGGCATATTCCTTGCACCGTTTCCGGTCGTGGTCATAGAAGAAGCAGTGAGCCCCGACGTTACGCAGCCTAGGTATCCCGTCGGCGCCCCGACAGGAGAAATCGTCTTTGTGGTGGCCACGGCGTTCCAGCCGCGCAATGTCCGCATTGCAGAGCTCCATCTGCGTATCCTCGCAACATTTCTCGCAATGGGAGCAGCGCATCGAATCACCGAGACAACGAGGATAATTAAAGCTTGGGGCAAGATGACCTCTCCCCGCACGGACCATCCTGAGTCCAGAGACGGCAAGATTGTCAGAGAGCTCATGATGGAAGATAGTAGAGAGATGATTCCATTCTCCTATTGTCTGACTGCGACTCTCAGGGGCGTCATCGAGGCAGTTCGCCTTTGTTACATTGACGATTGCAGAAACGTTCAAGAATGTCGGTGCCCTCCCGCCTTCGGAGAACACTCCTCAGAGCCGGGCATCCTCTGAAAGAGGATCTCCTCTAGCTAGGTTGTGAACATGTGAAGGTCGTTGAGCTAGGTTGCGGAGTCTGTGGGCTTGTGTGCGCGGAGCATCTCGCAAAGAATCCCAAGATTGACAGCCTGGTTCTAGCGGACGCGAAGACAGATGCGGCGGATTTGTTGGCCAGCCGCCTGAAGAAAGACAGAGTCTCAGTCAAGAAGGTGAACGGAACAGATCCAAAAGCCTTGAAGAACCTGTTCAAGGACTGCGACATCGTCGTTGCCACCATGCCCTGGCGGCTCAACAGGATCCCCTTGGAAGTCGCTGCGAAGGTCGGGACAAACTACATTGATTTTGGCATGCCGTTGGACAGTACGGGCCCGGAATTCGACAAGCTTGACAAGATGTGCAGAGACGCGGGTATAGCAGCCATGCTCGGGATGGGCGAAGAACCCGGCATGTCCGACGTCTTTGCGATGCACGCAGCCAGCAAGCTCGACCGGGCAGACGAGGCGCACACCTATGATGGCGACACCGGCACAGTTGATGGGCTGGAATTCTTCTCACTCTGGTCTCCCGTGGACTTGCTCGATGAAACGAGCGTCCCTGCAGCGGTTTTCAGGGACGGCAGGATCGAGTTCATTCCTCCGATGAGCGCAAGGCAAGTGTACGATTTCCCACAACCTTTGGGACCCCTTCCCGTCTACAAGACGAACCATGACGAGACCTACTTCATGCCTATGGGCATCAAGACGCTGAGGAACGCCTCCTTCAATATCGGGATCGACGACAAGTTCGCCAACATGTCCGTCACGCTTCGGAAGATGGGGCTGCTCAGCAAGGAACCGATAGAGGTGAAAGGCATCAAGGTTCGACCTCTGGACGTCGTGACTGCGATGCTTCCAAACCCAGCTGACCTCGGTGAGAAGGTGAAGGGACATACCGGCTTCGCAGTCGAAGTGATCGGCGAGAAGGACGGCAGGAAGACCAAGGTGAGGATGTTCACAACGCTGTCCCACGAGAAGGCCTACGAGCTCTACCGGACCAACGCGGGCGCGTACTACGTGGGGACGGGAGGTGCCATAGCCACCGAGATGTTCATCGATGGCGAGGTCAAGGACAAGGGGTTCGTGATTCCAGAGCAGCTGCCCACTCAGAGCTTCTTGTCTCGGCTCGGGCCAAAGGGCATCAGATTCAAGGAAGATATCATTTCACTTTGAACCGACGGCGTCCGCATAGGGCAGTCCGAGAGCTACGCCGTTCCGCATATCCTGCAAGACGCCAGGCCACGCTTTTCGAAGTACCTCTGATGGTAGTCCTCGGCGGGATAGAAGGCGGTGGCAGGAACTATCTCGGTGACTATCTTCTGCTGACGATAGCGGTCAGTGGCTTGAAGCTTCTCTATCGAGGCGATCGCCGCGGCCTTCTGGTCAGGCGAGTGGTAGAAGATCACGGACCGGTACTGCGAACCGACGTCGGGACCCTGCCTGTTCACAGTCGTAGGGTCGTGCATGTCCCAGAAGACCGACAGCAGATCATCGTATGAGACTACAGCAGAGTCGTATTCGACCTCGATCGCTTCGGCGTGCCCAGTTCTGTCCGAGCATACATCCTTGTATGTGGGATTCTCGAGCTTGCCACCAGTGTATCCCACTCGTGTGGATACTACGCCTTTTACCTTGCGAAACGTGGCCTCGACATGCCAAAAGCAGCCCGCTGCGAATGTTGCCTTGTCCAATGTCATCATCCTCAGATGGTTTTACACGGAAGGCGTGCAAATAGCTTGTCCCAAAATCCACACGAGTTCTTCCCGCAGAGAGCGCAGCAGAGTGCTGGAGGATCAGGGAGATGAGACCCTGACATAGCGGCCTCCCGAGAGAACAGCCACCATCGCCTTTCCCTTGAAGATCGCACTGAACTCGATGCGCTCCGGGCACCGCTTGTCAGCACCGACCCGGAATGTCCCGTCCTCGAGCGCTACTATCGGCTCCTCCTTGCCGTCATGCTGAATGAGCACAAGCGCTCCCTCCCTGAGGACCACTCTGAAGTTCGAGGTCCAAGGGTTATGCGATCTGTAGTGACCGGGGTACGGGTTCCACGACCTCGGAGGACTGAGCACCCTTCGCCCCTTGTACGAATCCTTGGGATACCAATCTGCGCCGTGAGAGACCTCCACGACTTTGTCGGCCTTGCGCCCGAACTTGAACAGGAATAGGTGATAGTCGGAGTGGTCCGCAAGGAACGTATCCTTGTCCCGCTGCTCCAACGGGATGGTCTTGTTCCCTTCGACAAGATATAGCCGGTCGCGCTGGCTTCTGAATGACACACGTTTCCCATCCAAGCAACCATATTCACCTGCATAATAGGAGGCGTTCTTCACATGGAAGGGGTCTCGCGGCGCAGGGAGACCTGGGAGCTTCTTCCCACGTACCGCAGCGTTCAGCATAGTAAGCGTGTTCACGGCGATGTTGTTGGAGTCCACATTCGAGTTATTGAGCGTGACAACGCCAAGGCCGTCGTCCATATCTGCTAGTATCTCGGAGACGAATCCCAGCATGCCCCCCGTGTGGCCGATATACGTATGGCCGTTGACGGTCCTGGTTCCTAGACCAAGACCGTAGTACTCCTTCGAATTCGCACCTGATGATTCCACGATCTTCTGGGTCAGCATCTCGAAGCTCTTCTGAGAGATGATACGGCGTTCGGGACCCCTGCCCTCGTTCAGAATCATCCTGATATATGTCGCCATATCACATGCGGTCGAGACCATCGATCCGTCCGCGGTATCGCTCTCGAACCAAGGTGAAGGCGCGAGCCTGCCATTTCTCGGGAGCGGGCGGTCGTCGTGGTAGGCGCGGTATCCAACGGGGAGGCGTTCCCGCATATCGTTCCGGATCACGGTTTCCGTGTCCATCATCCCGAGCGGATCTGTCACCCGCTCCCTGATGATCTGACCGTTGCTCTTGCCAAGGAGTTCTTCGATAACGAGCCCCAGGATCTTGTAGCCAGTGTTCGAATAGTGAAAGAATCTCCCCGGTGGTGTGGACGCCCCGATCTTCTCAAGAACAAAGGCTTCCGAGTACGCCGAAAGCGATTCGTCAGTTCCTAAGGTGATGCCAGCTGTGTGACTCATCAAATGCCGGAGGGTTATCGGCTTGAACCTCGTCTTAATCTTGAGCCATGGTAGGTATTCCGTCACCGGATTGCCAAGGTCCAGACGCCCTTTCTCCTGCAGTTGAAGCAGCACGATGCTGGCGAACGACTTGCTTATCGACCCGATCTCGAACCTCGAGTCGGGGCGTATTGGTGTCCTCCGTTCCAGGTTCGCATACCCATGAGCACACACGTGAAGCAAACGTTCCCTGTTCGTGATCCCGACGACCAAGGCTGGGACGCCAGAAGCTCGGAGGTCCTGACGGACGAACAGGTCGATTCTCCTGAATGCATCTTTGAGCTGAGGCTCCATTTTCCAAACCCCCCTTTCTCATCCCAAAAGCTTGTTCACACTCTCGCCGAACACCTTCGTGTGGAGATCAACATCCTTCGCAGTGGTGTATGGCGATATCAGCGCCATGTTGTGGAACGGAGTGAGCAGGATACCCCTGTTCAAAGCCATCAGATGCATCAGCCGCTCGAGCTCGTAGTCCTTGCTGGCCTCGTACTCTCCGCCGTTCCTTGGCGGCTTGGGAGTGTTGTGGTATTCTATCCTCACGCCGAGCCTCACGACGTGCCACGGGATGCCAGTTCTGTCGATAACGTTCTGAACGCCCTTCTCGAACCGCTTCGCGAGAGGGAGCATCTTGTCGAAATTCTTCTTCGTGATCACTTGCTTCAGAGTGGCTCTCATTGCGGCGACGGCCAGAGCGTTACCCGTCAGCGTCCCACCAAGGCCGCTCTCATCGGTCCCGTCGGATAGTATCCGCTCCATCACCCTGTCAGCCACATACTGGCTTATCCCAAATGCGGCGATTGGCACTCCACTCGCCAAAGGCTTTCCCATCGTGATGATGTCGGGCTCAAGACCATGAGCGGCAGTGTACCCACCGATACCGCAGCAGATCGTGTGCGTCTCGTCTATTATCAGAAGGGTTCCGTACTTTCTTGTGATCTCCCTCAAGGCATCGTGATAGTCCGGATCCGGAAGGATGATCCCTCGGTTCGTCATCGCGGGCTCCATGAGGGCGCATGCGACGTCCTTCGGCTCAAGCGACTTCTCGAGGGCTTCGACATCATTGAATTCTATGACTTTCGTGGTCTCGGCCGGATCCACAGGGGGTCCTATGTTTCCGCTCCTTGGCACGACCCTGCCACCTTCCAGGTTTACGAGCGTCTCATCCACGGTCCCGTGATAGCAGCCGTTCACCACCAGTATCTTGCTTCTCTTGGTCACGTGGCGCGCGAGTCGGATCGAGAACCTGTTGGCGTCAGTCGCCGTCATGGCAATCTGCCAATAGGGAAGACCGAAGCGCTTTGACAGTTCCTCCCCGACCCAGACAGAGTCCTCGGTCGGGAGCATCATCGTGATCCCTTTCCGAATCTGCTTGGTCACCGAATCGACGACGGGTTTAGGCGAGTGCCCGAACATGGATCCGGTGTCCCCGAGGCAGAGATCGAGATAGCGGTGGCCGTCCACGTCAGTGACGTACGCGCCACGTCCTTCATTGACGAATATCGGGTACGGGCCCGCCCATCTGACCATCCAGTTCATGGGCACACCCGCCAAGAGCGACTTCTTCGCCCTCTCGAACAGTTTCTTGGATTTCGGGTGATCTCTGACGAAGACCTTCACTTCTTCAGCCATGAGCTTCTTGATTCGGGAACGATCAATTCTCTTCAAATGGACCACCTCTTGTTCGTCGCGCGCGCGAAATCGACTCGAACGTACTAATAACCTGCCTCTCAGGCACATTACGGAAACAAGGTCGCTCTTTTCATGAATCCGCTCAGGGTGTAAATCTTAATCTATCCGTGTCATCCTCCTCCCAAAAGGCAACTCAGGGATTGGATTTCCAATGGTGCCGAAGCTAGCGATTGTCCGTGAACCCGGGAATTCCTACTCGAAATGCATATCCTGCCACCCGCTACGACACACCATCGACATAGGGAAGGCCAGGAGACAGCACGCGGAGTACTGCAGGGTCCTTGCCGACCTGGGCCTCGAGCTGATACGAGTGCCCCGAGACGATGAGAATGCCGATTCGTGTTTTGTCGAGGACAATGCGGTGATCCACCATGGCAAGGCACTCATCTGCAGGATGGCGAAGGATAGCAGAAGAGGCGAGACTGGTGCCGTCGAAAGCATCCTCAAGGGCATGGTAAGGATAAGACGGGCGACAGCGCCCGCGACGGTAGAAGGTGGCGACGTGGTCCATTTCTCAGACCGATTGCTGAGTGGTGTCACGCAGAGAACCAACGATCACGGCATTTCACAGATGCGAGAATGGCTGGAGGTGAAGGTCGACACCGTGGATGACCCGAGCATCGTCCATCTCAAAAGCTACGTGACCCACCTCGGCAGGGACTTCGTCATCTCGACGAAAAGGTACTCCAAGCATCCCGCCCTTGACGGCTTCACGGTACTCCTCGTCCCTGAGGACGAGGGGTACGCAGCTGACACGCTAACTATCGGGGACACTGTTCTGATGGCCAGAGGTCGACCCAAGTCTCAAGCACTTGTCAAGAATGCCGGATTCGATGTGATCTCGCTGGATGTGGGCGAGATCGAGAAGTGCGAAGGCGCACTGACCTGCCTATCCTTGATACTCTGAGGGACGGTCTCTGCCCTCAGCAGAACGTCAGTACTGTAATGTGCTACCCAGTGCATCCTACGCTCACAACAGGAGGGGCCGAGATGAAAGACAGAGTCGAGATAGGAGACAAGGCACCGGAGTTCTCGCTGAAGAACGAGAAAGGTGTGAATGTCAGCCTGAAGGATTTCATTCGTAAGAAGGCGGTTGTGCTATACTTCTATCCGAAGGACGACTCCCCGGGATGCAAGAAGGAGGCCTGCGCCTTCAGGGACAACTACGAAGCGTTCAAGGATGCGGGTGCCGAGGTCATAGGTGTCAGTTCGCAGTCGGAGGAGTCACACAGCATCTTCTCACTGAAGCTCAATCTGCCATTCACTCTTCTTGTTGATGAAGGAGCCAAGGTTCGCAAGTTGTACGGGGTGCCATCGTCGCTGGGGATAATCCCCGGAAGGGCCACCTATGTCATCGACAAGGAAGGGATAGTGAGGCACATCTTCTCGTCACAGACGAATATCGAGGGACATGTGAACGAAGCACTCAAGGTGTTGAAATCGCTGACCTGATGTCGCCTGGCTATTCAGAACCCTTGCCGGGCCTTCCTGCGATGGTCCATATGAGATCCTGCCTCGTGATTATCCCAACAACCTTGTTGTTGTCGACAACCGGCAGCCTGTTGATATTGTTCTCCGCGATCATGTGGATGGCTCTGTCAAGGGAGTCACCGGGTGACAGGCTGAGGACCTTCTGATCCTTCGGCAGGATTGCTGCTACCTTGATCTCAGCGACCGCTCGGAGGGCCAGAGACAGTTCCCTTAGCTCTTCTCTACCTACAGCCTCTGGGTCGGCTCCCTGCGTCGTGGACTCCCTCAACGACCTTGCCTTCTGGACTCTATCCAGCACCGCCTTGAAAATGTCCGTCATGCTGAGAATGCCGACGAGAGCACCATTGTCGTCGACCACTGGAGCGCCTGAGATTTCCGTCTCCATCAACAGTAGCCAGGCGTCCTTTACGTCTTCCGAGGCACGAATCGACACGACTTCCCTCGTCATGACGTTGTTTACGCTCATCCAGCGGCTGCGGGCCGCACTCCCCTCCGCGAAGACTCCTCCTTGCTACATGGTATCTCGCGGGCGGATAGATTATCCTTTCCCAATAATCGACAAGTGGGTCAGAGACCGACCCTAGGGTACTTGAGCGACTGCACCACGTCGGTCGACAAGCCGACGAACTTCCTCACCATCGGGGCGAAGTAGCAGTCTCGCAGTTCCTTCGCAGCGGCAGTCGATACCAGGGAGATGTGAGGGTCTCCTCGAAGGACGTCGCTCTCCAGAAGAGGTTTCATCATCCTCTGCATTTCAGAAACGTAGTCCTTGTAGTCTTTGAACATATAGGTGGTATACGCCTCGGATTCCCTCTCCAGTGTGTACCATGAGAGGTCGATCCAATCCTCCTTGGAGAGGGAAAGTCTCGTCTCCCTATCGAGATCTGGCTTGAACCGCATGTGAACATACGCGATCAGGTCTATGTTCCACGTGAACAGGAGAGGTATGCAGACCCTCGTGAACATGCCCTTCTTCTCGAGCCGCTTGCGTATGTTCGTCACCGTCTGTCTCGACTTCGATATGATCTGCGCGATCTGCGCGTCAGTCGCGTGAGGATACTCCGCGAGGTTGATCAGGGTGCGTTTCTCGACCGGGGACAGGCCGACATCCTCCACATCGTACTTGACTGGCCTGTTCGGCTCTGGCTTCGGCACATCCAGGTTGAATATCCTGTGAAGCCCTGGCGCGAAGTTGTACGAATAGCAGAGTCTCGAGATGCGGAAGGGGAAGAAGACTGCTCTCAAGTCGGCACGTTCTGCCACCCTCAAGTCCATGAAATGCTTGTCGTATCGGTCAATCGCCTGAAGGTAGTCAGAGAAACTTCTGAACACTCCACTCATCATGATGAAGCTCTCCCCTGAGACGCTGTCGAAGACCTCAGGCGTCTCGTCCAAGAAGCCCAGATGGGACATGTCCTTGATGTCCTTCGGGACAGCTGGGTTCGTGGATCCGTAGAGCTGTACGAACATCTCGCAACCCAGTTTATGAAACGACGGCACGTTTGCGAAGTAGACGTTCCTTGAATCCATCAAGCGCCGTCTGATTGAGGACACAGTGCTCTCCTTCATCCCAAACCTTCTGGCAAGAGAGGAGTCAGTGAGCAGCGCGTCCTGCGTCAGACCGTATATGACGAGCTTCTCGGATTCGCGGAAAGGTCTCTCCATCGCCGAGGTGAATGCGCTGCTCGATAGATAATGCTGCCACAGACGAGCAGTCTGTGATCTCCCTCCTACGGCACTAGCCGATAAGCCTGCGAGGTGGGTATGGACGCCGGCGCTGCAAAGATTCGGAGGCTGGCAATTGCCTATTCACAAGTCTCACGAGACGATGCTGTGAAAGTGCCCGTCGGGCGCACCTTTACTTCCAGTGCAACCAGAGACCATGACAAGACGTATCAGTTAAAATATCAAACAAGTCAATACACCGTCGGGTTCCAAGGAGGTCCTCCTTGGATTGCATGGGGGTGCAAAGGAGTGGGAGAAGTTTTTGCAAGAAAAGCCAGTGGGCTAGTCCGTGAAGCCTCGTTGCTTGACACTTTTGGCATCGGATTCATGAACAACACACTTGGTGTGGGTATATGGACGATGGCTAGCTGGGGACTGTTCATCTCACCGCATGGCAACATGTTGTTGGGGTCGATACTGGCATCGCTGATGTGCATATTCGGTATAGCTTTTGTCTGGGGGTTCCTGGGCGGCTCAATGCCGAGAAGCGGAGGCGATTACATCGCAAACTCGAGGATCATCCACCCCGCGGTGGGCATTGCGATGTCGATGACGAATGCTGGTTTCGTGATGACTTTCTGGATCGCGACTTTGGCACCGTTCTGTGCCGATCCTGGCATGACCTCGCTTCTGTCGTCTATCAAGGCCGATCCGGATCTTATCAACTGGTTCACGACACCTGAGGCCATTGTGGTCGTCGCCACGCTGGTCAATGTCTGGGGATTCTTCATAGTCATAACCGGTCTGAAGATCTACAACATGAACCAGAGGGTCATCATGCTCTTGGCCTTCTTCACCTTGATCGTGACCGGCATCGTGCTCACGACGAGCAGCCATGCAGACTTCGTGAACGCCTACGACTCGCAGGCGGCAATTGACGGCTCGATGACATATGACCAGACGATATCCACGGTCAGGGACATAGATGGAGTGGACCTGGCGGGGCCTAAGCCTGGCTTCGACCTTGGAGCGACTCTGGCGCTGTTTCCCGCTATAGCTTGGGCTACTGCGTACGGGTATCAGATCACTTTCATCTGCGGTGAAGTGAAAAGGCCTCAGAGGAACATCATCCTCGGGCAGGTGCTCGCAGCAGTCATACCCGCTATGTTCCTAATCTGGTTCTCGTGGGGACTCGTCAATGTCATGGGACAGGACTTCCTGGGAGCGGTCGCGTACATCGACAATGGCGATGGCGGAGCGGCAATCGACAACTTCACATTGTCCGTCGGAAGCAACACCTACAGCATGATATCTCTGCTGACGCACAACAGCTTCGTCCAGTTCTGCATAGGTTCGGTGTTCATATTCTTCAATCTGTTATGTATGCCGATTTCCTACATTGCCTTCAGCAGAGCTGCATTTGCATGGGGCATGGACAGATTGGGACCGATGTGGTTCACCGATGTGAGCCCGAGATGGCATTCGCCCGTGAAGAACAGCGTCATCATGCTGCTCATGAGCGAGATAGGCATCTTCATCTACGCGTACATGGCGTCTGCGATAGATGCGGTGGCGATCGTTGCGCTCGAGGCAATGTCGGCATGGGGCGTGATGGCTGTGTCAGGCCTGCTGTTCCCGTACGTCAAGAAGGTGAGGACCATTTGGGATGCGTCCCCGTACAAGTTCCATCTGGGGCCGATTTACGTGATGACGGTTGCATCGATAATCAACCTGGCTTTCGTCGGCATACTGATCTATTACTTCTTCACCGTGCCGGCGCTAGGAGCCATTTCGACTTGGGGTGCGGCCGTCTACATCACGATATGGATCTTCGGTGTGCTCTGGTACTTCCTCTGGGTTAGGCACTGGAAGAAGCAGGGAATAGACCTGAAAATGGCCTGGAAGGAGCTGCCTCCGGCCTGAGGTCGGACGAAGAACGCAGAAACCCTGGAGAAGAGGGCAGAAAGGCCCTCTTCGAAAACCTTTTCTTTTTCAATTCATCCTCTGATGAACCTGTGGTCTAGAGCTTCGGGACGATCTCGTGGAGGTCGAACGACTTCTTGAAGACGAACATGGACTTCGGTCTCCACTTGTTGACCACCTTTATGTTGTCGTAGTCATCGAAGTAGAGTATCATCCTGTAGTCCTCTGGCTTCTCCCCGCCTCTGTTTGCCTCCTTGGCGAGAGACCTCAACATCTTGTTGACGCATTCCTTCATCTTCTCCCTGTGGGGAGCGTACAGGTCCTGCGTCTCCCTCTCGTACCTGATCACCTTCTTCCTGATTCTGTAGTCGACTACTGTGGCATAGTTCATGGCGACGACCACGACCAGGACCGCGATCATGGAGTAGAGGAACGCGTGACCTCCGAAGGGGTGAGGGCCTAGCACCCTTCTCCAAGCTGGCACGATCTGAATTGCAACGAAACCTATCAGGACGATCAAACCGACTCTGTTGGCGATCTTGATCCAGGCGAGCGCGCGTATCATCCGCTCCACGCCCGGTATCTTCAACGGCATATCGGCGATCTTCTCAGCTGCCGGTCGAGCCTTCACCCACATATCGTAGTGGTCCTTGAACCTGGTCTTCTTGAGTTCCGAGAAAGCCCCATCTATCCGGTCGACGTCCTTCCTCTTGTAGGCGCGCGTGTCGTCGAGGAAAGCTATGCACTGCGCCAGTTGCGAAACGGGGTCGACCTTCTTCTCCTTCTTCTTCGGCATCCGAGGCACCTGTGAACGCTGCCAGCGCAGTCAGTTGCAATGCCCTAAGTGGTTTATTAGACTATGCGCCGGTCTCGGTAGAAGCTGTGGAGGCGTCAAAACGCTCAGGTCATCTTCGACTGGGTTTCCTTGATCGCTTCCTCGAATATGTCGATGCCTATGTCCAACTGCTCCTTGGAAATGATAATCGGCGGCGCGACTCGGAACACGTTTCCGAACATGCCTGCGGTTATCATCATCAAGCCCTTTCTCCACGCCAGACCCTGTATCTGTGGGACATATAGAGGCTCCTTGGTCTTCTTGCTCTTTACTATCTCGACTCCGATCATCAAACCCTTTCCCCGGACGTCGCCGATGATATCGTACTTGTCCTTCAGCTCGTTGAGCCTCTTCATCGTATGAGCGCCAAGCACCTTCGAACGCTCGGCGAGGTTCTGCGCAAGTATCTCCTTCACGTGTGCCAGACCTGCCGCGACGCTCAATCCGTTCCCGCCGAATGTTGACGAGTGCGAGCCTGGTCTCCAGACATCCATGATGCTCCTCTTCGCGATACAGGCTCCGAACGGAATACCCCCGCCGGAGGCCTTGCCCGTGAGCAGCAAGTCGGGGATCACACCAGCAGAGTTGCATTCCCATATCTCACCTGTTCTGGCAAGTCCCGACTGGATCTCATCCATTACAAGGAGGAACTTCTTGTCGTCACACAGCTTCCTCATCCTCGGCAAGAATTCCTTCGGAGGGACTATGTATCCACCCTCGCCCTGCAGCGGCTCGACGAATATTGATGCGGGTGAGTTTGCCGGACCTCCGAACTCAAGGATTCCCTTCTCAAGATAGTCGACGCAGAGCATGTCGCATCCAGGGTACTCCTGTTTGAACCAGCATCTGTAGCAGTACGGGTAAGGAGCGAAGAAGAAGCCAGGCGCGTAGGGGCCGTGTCCGTACTTGTACTTCACCCTGCTGGCCATTGCGAGAGCATTGCCGATCCTGCCGTGATATGCACCAAAGAACGCGATGTGCTCGTAGCCCTTGGTGTAGTACCTCGACAGCTTGATCGCCGCCTCTACCGCCTCGGCACCGCTGTTGCCGAAGAATGTCGACTCAAGCGCTCCACCGGGAGAGATCTTCGCGAGCAGTTCGGCGTACTCGGCCTCCTTGTCGTAGTATGCGTCGTTGGCAAGGGAGTGAACGAGGTTGTCCGCCTGGTCCTTGATCGCCTGCACGACCCGCGGGTTCCCCCAGCCAGCATTCATGACGGATATGCCTGCTGAGAAATCCAAGAAGACGTTGCCGTCCGCGTCCAT
>Ga0315274_10011240_pt1 | contig 12831 bp, 14 predicted proteins | sample YL17G02_20_MG_FD_203700 | JGI IMG/M metagenome (GOLD analysis project Ga0315274, IMG submission 203700) | Sediment microbial communities from Yellowstone Lake, YNP, Wyoming, USA - YL17G02_20 | ecosystem: Environmental > Aquatic > Freshwater > Lake > Sediment | place: USA: Wyoming | collected... | reverse complement strand
AGACTCGGTGAGAGAGAGTCCGCGTCCATCTGTGAGTAGCGAAGCTCGCACGACGGAGTGCCGGCGGGTCGCGCGAACGTCACCCGACCTCGTCGCCGACCAGATCGAGCGACTGCGCGCGATCTTCCCCGACGCCTTCTCCGAGGGGCGAGTGGATTGGGACCGGCTGCGCTCGACCCTAGGCGAGATCGTGGATGACCGGCCGGAGCGGTATTCATTCACGTGGGCAGGCAAGCGCGATGCTATCCGCGCACTTCAGATCCCCAGCCGCGCCACTCTGGTCCCGTGCCCCGACGAATCCGTCGACTGGGACAGCGCCCAGCATGTGTTCATCGAGGGCGAGAACCTGGAGGTGCTCAAGCTCCTCTACAAGGCCTACTTCGGGCGGGTGAAGATGATCTACATAGACCCGCCGTACAACACGGGGAACGACTTCGTCTACCCGGACAACTACGTTGACCCGCTGGACGCCTACCTCCAAATCACGGGGCAGAAGGACGCCGAGGGAAACCTGCTGACGAGCAATCCACAGACAAGTGGTCGCTACCACTCGGCTTGGCTTTCGATGATGTATCCGCGGCTCTTTGTGGCACGACAGCTGCTCCGAGAAGACGGCCTCATCTTCGTCTCTATTGACGACAACGAGATCCAGAATCTGCGCATGCTCATGAACGAGGTGTTTGGGGAGGAGAGCTTCATCTGTGCCTTCATTTGGAAGCGACGGCAGCAGGTAGACAGCCGCGCGAAGACGGGCGTATCGGTGGACCACGAGTACATGCTGGTGTACCGGCGGGGTGAAGCGCGGTTGCGGGGACGGGAGAAAGACCCGTCGAGATATAGCAACCCAGACAGCGATCCCAGAGGGCCTTGGGCCAGTGACAACTTGGTCGGATTGGCGACAAGGGACCAGCGGCCGAATCTCCACTATGACCTCGTCGACCCCGGAACGGGCACTGCGTACCCATGCACGGAGACGGGATGGCGCTATGGGAGGCAAACCATGGCGCGGTTGATCGCCGATGGTAGGATCATCTGGCCGCCAGAGCCGGCAGGCAGACCACGACTCAGGCGCTATCTGAACGAACTGGCTGACGAGTTCACAGGCCTGTCCACCGTCCTGAACACCGTCTACAACACTCAGGGCACGCGCGAGCTGATGGAACTGTTTGGCGGCAAGGAGGTCATGGACTTCCCGAAGCCAGTTGAGTATATGAAGATACCAGTTAGGCAAGGCATGGCTTCAGATGCCCACGAGATTGTGCTGGACTTCTTCGCTGGTTCATGTCCGCTTGCCCAGGCTGTGCTTGAGCTCAACCGGGAAGATGGCGGGAGCCGACGCTACATCATGGTGCAGTTGCCCGAACCGACGCCGAAAGGATCACCCGCGCGATACCTGGGCCTGGCCACCATTGCTGATATTGGGAAGGAACGCATTCGCCGCGTGATCGCCAAGCTCAATGACGCCGACGGCGGCCAGCAGAGCCTAGACCAGTGGGACACTCCGGAGGACCTGGGATTCCGCGTCTATCGGCTCAGCGAGTCGAGCTTCCGCCAGTGGTCGCCGCCCGACACTGACGACGCGGAGACCATCGCCACCCAGTTGGGCATGTTCCATGATCCGCTGCTGGAGGGATGGACACCCGAGCGGGTGATCGCGGAGGTGGCGCTCAAAGAGGTCGGCTACGGTCTGGATTACACTGTGCAGAAGCATGAACTCAAGGGCAACACCATCTGGCAGGTGACCGACCCCGGCAAGGAGCAGACCTTTCGCCTCTGCCTCGATGAGACCATCAGCGCCGACACCATACGCGCGCTCGGACTCCGCAAGGACAGCGTTTTCATCTGCCGCGACAAGGCTCTCGACGACTCCCTCGCGGCCAATCTCGCTCTCCAGTGCGACCTGAGGGTGCTCTAGGCCCATGCAATTCCGCTTCGACGCCCACCAGCCGTATCAGGTCCGGGCCATCGAGTCGGTGGTCGCTCTCTTGGACGGCCAGCCGAAGGTGAGCGCGGAGATGACCATCGCGGCCACCGGTGGCTTCTCTGCCATTCCCAACCAACTCGACCTCGACGACGCGGCACTCCTCGCGAACCTTCATGCCGTGCAAGCTGAGAACGGTCTCCCGGTCGACAGCGAGCTGCAGTACCTTGAGGGCACTGCGCCCACGGCCGCCGGCGAGATGCCAACTCGCTTCGCGAACTTCTCCATCGAGATGGAGACCGGCACCGGCAAGACGTATGTCTACATCCGCACCATCCTCGAACTCTTCCGGGCCTATGGCCTGCGCAAGTTCATCGTGGTTGTTCCATCCATCGCCGTGCGCGAGGGCGTGCTCAAGACCCTCGCCATCACCGCGCCGCACCTGCGCGAGCTGTACGGCAACCTACCGTATCGGCCTCAGGTATATGACTCCGCCAACCTCTCCCAGGTCCGGCATTTCGCCGCTTCGGACGCAGTCGAGATTCTGGTCATGACCATTGACTCGTTCAACCGCGCCTCCAACGTCATCCGCCAGAGCACCGACCGCCTCCAGGGCGAGACCCCCATCCATCTCATCCAGGCCGCCCGGCCCGTGCTCATCCTCGACGAGCCTCAGAACATGGAGAGCGAACTGCGCATCAAGGCGCTGGCCGCGCTCGATCCGCTCCTCGCCCTTCGCTACAGCGCCACGCACCGGAACCCCTACAACGTCGTCTACCGGCTGACGCCATACGACGCGTATCAGCAGGGCCTGGTCAAGAAGATCGAGATCGGTTCTGTCGTGCAATCCGACGACGAGAACCGACCTTTCCTGCGGCTGGAGAACATCACCAGCATCAAGAACACCGTGGCCGCACGGCTTACTCTGCACAAGCGTATGGCCGACGGGACTGTGCGGGAGCAGACGCTGACGGTCCGGAGAGACGATAAACTCGAAGAGAAAGCTGGGCGGTCCCAATATGGGGTGTATGTGGTGGACGAGATCAACCCCGCCGGCCGCTTCCTCCGCTTCACCAACGGCGACGAGATTCGTATCGGCGAGACCCAGGGGACGGACAAGGAAGCGATCTTCGCCGCCCAGATTCACGAGACGGTGAAGGAGCACTTCCAGAAGCAGCGTCGTCTGCGCGCCCAAGGCATCAAGGTGCTGTCGCTCTTCTTCATTGACCGAGTGGACAACTACGCGCTGCCCGACAGCCTCCTCCGGCGACTCTTCCGGGAATCATTCGATGAACTCAAGACTAGCTACCACGAGTGGCGGAAAGTGCCCGCCGAAGCAGTGCAGGCGGCGTACTTCGCCGAGCGTCGCACCCGCGCCGGCGAAGTCATCATGGAGGACAGCGCCACGGGCGAGGCCGCGCGGGACCAGCAAGCGTATGAGTTGATCATGCGGAACAAAGAGCAGCTGCTTTCCTTCGAGGAGCCGGTCTCGTTCATCTTCTCGCACTCCGCGCTGCGGGAGGGCTGGGACAATCCCAACATCTTCCAGATCTGCACTCTGAACCAGACCGGGTCGGAGATGAAGAAGCGGCAGGAAGTAGGCCGCGGCATTCGGCTCGCGGTGAACCAGCAGGGCGAGCGCATCCACGACGACGCGGTGAATCTGCTGACTGTCATCGCGAACGAGAGCTTCGACAGGTATGTCGGCCAGCTTCAGACCGAGATAGAGACGGAATACGGTCGGGAGGGCACGCCGCCGCCGCCCAAGCGGAAGGGGAGTCCGAAGGCAAGGCTGCGCAAGATGCGCGTGCTCAGCGACGAGTTCCGCGCCCTGTGGGAGCGGATCAAGCACAAGACCCGCTACTCCGTGCGCATCCACACGGAGCGTCTCCTGATAGATGTCCTGGAGGAATTGGACCGGGTGTCTATTCCTGCGCCGCGCGTCACGTTCACGAAGGGGCTAATGGAGGTCCGCGAAGACGTCCGAGCCTTCGGCGCCGTGCAAACCACCGGCACCCGCACCATCCGGGAGCTCGACCGCAGCCGCGAGATGCCCAACCTCCTCGCGATAATGGAGGACCTGTTGCGCCGCTCGGAGCCGCCGGTCCGCCTCACACGGCGCACTTTGCTGGAGGTGTTCCGGCGCGGCCGGCAGCGGGAGGCCGCCGTCCGGAATCCGTATGGGTTCGCCTCCGAGGCCGTGCGTATCCTCAGGGCGAAGCTAGCCGACCACCTCGTGAATGGCATCCAGTATGAGAAGACCGGCGAGTGGTACGACCTGCGGCAGATTCTCGACGACAAGGAAGTGGAACTCTTTGGCCGCTTCATTGTGCGGGCTAGGAGCAAGCGCTCGATCTACGACCATGTCGCCTGCGACTCAGGCGTCGAGAGCAGGTTCGTCCAAGACCTAGAGCGCCGGAAGGACGTGCGACTCTACGTGAAGCTGCCGCGATGGTTCACCGTGGACACACCTGTCGGCGAGTACAATCCTGACTGGGCCATCGTGATGGACCACCCGGAGGACGGGAAGCCTATCCTTTACCTCGTCCGGGAGACGAAGGACACGCTGAACCTCGACGAGCTTCGGCCCGATGAGCGGCGGAAAGTCAAATGCGGCGAGCGCCACTTCCGAGGCGCCCTCGGCGTGGACTACCAGGTCGTGAAGAGCGCGGATCAGTTGCCTGGAGGGGGGGTGGTGCCGTGAGTGCTGTGCGCCTCGCAGTCCTGAGCGAGTGATGGTCGCATGGCAAGCGCCGCCCGCATCGCCCCCCGGCCGGCCGCATCACCCACCGCGGAACCGACCCGCCCTCCCCAGTAGCCGCGCCTCTCGCCTCCCCCCGGCCGTTCCCTTGGTGCCTTCGTGTCTTTGTGGTTCGGCCGTTCCTCGCCTCCTTCATCAACCAAGCGCCAACTAGCACCCATTTCCGCCACCATAAAAGTCCAGCAATTTCCTATCCATTTCGCGTTTTCTCTTGCGAAGCACCTCCAAAGCGCCAAAGGCCGGTAACAAACGGCGTCTGCGTCCTGGCGGCCTCCCTGGCGTGGCAGAGGGCAGATCGGCCGGTTGACGTGGTGGCCGTGGGGCGGTAACATCCGCGCCAGGAGGGACAAGGCATGGGCGAACCGCCGCAGGAAGTGATATACCAGGCGCCGGATGCTCGGTTCAGGGTGAGTGCCTCGAAGGAGACGGGTGCGCTCTTCGCGACGGCCACACACGAACATGGACAGGTCTACGGCGCGACCACCGGACTCGACCTCGCCGTGAATGACGCGAGACGGTACTCACAGATGATGGATAGCAAAGGTGATAGCGAAGCTCGCGTCGGGAACCTCGGCCTGGGCGGAGTGGCGAAGACCGAAGGTAGCCTGGTCGCCAAGTTGACGGGCGGGGGCATGGGTATATGGTGGCAGCGCGGCGCGGAGGATCGCATGGTATGCGGCCCCTACGGCCGTGAGGAGGCAGAACGGATGCTGAATGCTATCATCGCGGCGGCGGGCCGGTAGCATCGGCGCAGGAAGATTGGCAATGCTACGCAGAGTCTACTACCTCGCGCCCGTCGCTAACCCGGACCCGGAGAGGTTCCCCCTGCCCGGCCCCCTGCCGGTCTTTCGCGTGGTGGCGGCCGACAAGATCAGCGACCGTATGCTGACGGCGAATGATTGGCGCTGGGGCCGTGTCGAGATCAAAGTACCCGAGGCCGGGAACCTTACCCGCGTGGTGGCCTTCGAGGACTTCACCAAACCGGGCAGGCGTGACCTGCTGAAACTCGCCCGCGCAATGGTGAACCGTTGGGAAAGTGCAAACCCCGGCGCTGATGGGGCCGAGGCCTTTGTGTTGCTTGCCACACGAGAGGGGCGCGACGGCACGGACCTGTGGCGGTTCCCTGCGATAGAAACTGCGGCACTCCTGAAACACGGCCCGGGCGCGGGCGGCCTACTCGAAGAAATTCAGCGGAACAGTAGACAAGACTCTGAGGAAATGGTAACGTATCACCAGAGGGACCGGACCGGCTGACCCCCGGTCGGCACAAAGGTTGTAAACGCGGCGCCGTTTCGGCGCTGAGGCTGAGGTTGCTGAGACCCTGACCTTCGGTGGTCGGGGTTTTCTGTGGCCGAAGCGTCGCCGTTGATAGCCGCAAAGCAGAAGTCGGGCCTCACCTATGCGCAGATCGCCGCGCACCTGGGCGTAAAGCCTCCCACTGTGCATCGCTGGTGTCACGGGCAGCGGCGCGCCCCCAAGGAACTCTTCCTGCTGCTCGGTATGCGTGAACTCACCGAGCGCCAAGCCGAACACGATGATGCGACACGCATCACCCTCTCTATCCCCAAGGGTTGCGACGAGGAAACCGCGCTGAGACTCACCGCGGCCGCGGTCGCTGAGGCGCTGGCAGAGGGGGCGGCACGATGATCGACGCGCTCCAAGTGCTGCCGGCGCTGACTGAGGCCGAGTACGGGGCGCTACGCGAGAGCATCCGCGAGCATGGCGTTCTCGTGCCCTTAGTGTACGATGAGCGCGGCGACCTTCTCGACGGCCACCATCGCCTCAAGGCGTGCGGCGAGCTGGGTATTACGAACTTCCCCTCCGAGATCATCCCCTGCGCCGACGACGCGGAGAGGCGGACCCTGGCGCGGTCGCTGAACTGCCAGCGGCGACACCTCACGCAGGAGCAGCGGCGCGACCTGATCGCCGCCCAGCTTCGCGAGACACCCCACTTCGCCGATAACCGCATCGCGGTCGCGCTGGGTGTAGACAGTAAGACGGTGGCGGCGGTGCGTTCGGGCCTTGAGGGTACTTCGGAGATTCCGAAGTTGACGGAACGCGAGGGGGGCGACGGCAAGACCAGACCGGCACGGCGGCCCATGGTGTTGGTGAAGGACAAGCGCGAGCAGAAGATCATCGAGCGCGACTTGCCCGACGCACTCCACTCACTAGCCTCGACTGTCACCGACGCCCGCGGTGTGACGAAGGCAGCACGCCGGACACGGTGGCATCGCGACGCAGAGGCCGCCGCCGGTGGCGACGCCACGATCGGGAAGGCGACGCTTCTGCTGGGGGATATGCGGGAGCGCGGCGCGGAGATACCCGATGAGTCCGTTGACCTCGTGTTCACTGACCCGCCATACAGCGATGAGGCCGCGCCCCTGTGGGAGGCACTGAGCGAACTGGCGGCGCGCGTCCTCAAGCCCGACGGAATCCTCGTCGCTTACAGCGGGGTGGGCTGTTTCCCGTGGGCCTTCGACGGGTTGCGCCGGCACCTGGATTACTGGACGTTGGGAACCCTGGTCCACAGCGGGCAGCATAACTCGTTCTGGAAGCGCAGAGTGTTTGTGGCCGGGAAGTTTCTGCTGTTCATGGTGCGCCCCGGATTCTCGCGGCGCGTGTGGATTGATAACCTGGCGGTGTCGCCTCAGCCCGAGAAGGACTTCCATGAGTGGCAACAGAGCATCAAGCCGGCTCAGGACTACATCCGAACGCTAACCTCGCCCGCAGACCTGGTGTGCGACCCCTTCCTCGGTGGCGGCACAACGGGCGTCGCGGCGGTGGAACTCGGCCGGCACTTCGTCGGCATCGAGATCGACCCGGCGGCGATGGCGACGGCGCAGGCGCGGATCGCGGCGGTGGGAGAGGGAGGTGCGCGATGACGGCGCGCCAGGGCAAGCAGATGGCATCAGAACTGCTCGGCGCGCGGGTGACGGCGGAGGCGGCCATGCTCGGCGCTGCGCTGGTGGAGCGCGAGGCGCGCGACGCGGTGCTCGGCGCATTCGCCCCCGATGAGCTTTGCCATCCCCGGCATTCCCACATCCTGCGAGCGATGGCCGAGGATGCGAATGACGGTGAGGCCTCCGACTTCGTGACTGTGACCGCCCGGCTCATGGCGGCGGGCGTGTTCGATGACTGCGGCGGGCACCCCTACCTTATGGAACTCAGCGACGCCGCGCCGACAGCCGCAAAGGTAGCCCACTACATCGCGCTGGCCCGCGACTATGCCGCGAAAGCGCGGCTACGGCTGATCGGCGTCGGCCTGGCCGAGGCGAGCGCGAATGGGCGGCCAGCGGCCGAGATCGTCGCTGAACTGCGGGCGTCACTCGACACGTTGGATACTCACACGGCGACGCCGGGCTTCGCCCCGACCTTGGCCGAGGCGGTGAAGGAGACGCGGGCGATCGATTGGCTGCCGGTGCTGTCCGTCGAGGTCGGCCTGGTGGCCCGGGCGCTGTTCACGCTGCTATCCGGCCTCCCGAAGGCCGGCAAGAGCACGCTGTTGACGTGGCTGATCGGACAATGGATCGCCCTCGGATTGCGCGTTCTCTTACTATCCGAGGAACCTCCCGACCTCCTCGACGATCGCTGCCGCGAACTTGAGATCCCTCGCGACCGGCTGCGCGTCGAGTTCACGAGGGGCAGAACGCTGGCAGACGTGACCCCCGCCCTGCGGACCGTCAAAACCGACATCTGTATCATCGACAGCTTCCGGGGTTGGCAGGCGCTCGGCGATGAGAACGTCCCCGAAAGGGCGCTCGCCAACGTCTCACCGATCCTCGACTGGGCCCGGGCAGGCCGCGTCGCCCTGATCGGCACGCACTTCCTGCGAAAGTCTGGCGGCGACGAGGGCATGGCCCACGCGGGAACGACTGCCCTGGTGGGACTGAGCGACGTAGCCGTCGAGCTGTACCGCGACCGCGTGCCGAACCGCAGAAGACTCCGAACCGTGTCGCGCTCGTCGCTGACCCCCGCCGACCTGCTGCTTGAACTGAGGGAGGGTAACTACGCCGTGATCGGCACGGCCTCCGCCGTCGCCAAAGCGGAAGTCGAGGCCCGAATCCTCGAGGTGCTCGCCCGCAACGACGACCCGCTGACCCGCGAGGAGTTGCGGGAACTGGTCGAGGACCCGCGCCCCTCCGACGGACAGATGAGCGAGGCGTTGACCCGACTCTGGGCACGCGGTGACGTGAAGCACATAGGGAAGGGCAAGCGCGGCGACCCCTACAGGTACTTTCGGCCATGACAACACCCGGAACTCGTTTCCTTCACTATAGAAAAGGCCCTGTGAACGAATCGAATCAGACAGAGGCACACGGCCTAAGCCGGCCGTGCCTGTCTGTCTATTCGTCCTACTCGTTTCCTTCACAGCCTCTCTCTATAAGTGAACGAATCGCATTGAGTAGGCGCGGCGGTAGGCCGTGCGGCCTTGGCTTTTCACAGGGCCATGTCTGGACAGGCGCCTTTTTACAGCGGTGGCGGCTGAGCAGTAAGACACTAAGGAGCTTCTGAGTATGGACACAGCAGGCGACAGGGCGAATGTGGGCGCTGGCAGCGAAGTGGACGGCAGAGGGCTACTCTGCCAAGCGACTGCGCGGGACGGCCGGCCGTGCCGTGCGCCGTGCGTGAAGGGCGAGCGGTTCTGCTACTTTCACCATCCTGCGAAGCGGGCCTCGGTGCTGGCGGCGGCGGCCGAGGGCGGCAGACGGGCGTCTGGGAAGCGGCGGGCGCTGCTGGGGCTGATAGACTTCGGCTCACCGGAGGGCGTGCGCTCCTACCTGGAGGGCCTGTGCCGGGCGGCCACCACTGGCGAGATAGCGTCTAGCAGGGCACGGGACTGTGCGGCTATAGCACAGGTGGCGGTGCAGATACGGCAGGTAGCGGACTTGGAACAGATCGGGGCGCGGCTGTCGGTACTGGAAGAGAACCTGGGCATAGCATCGGAGGGCGACGAATGAACGTCAAGACGGCGACGAAGAAGCTGCGTGTTGTCGAGGGGGCAGCGAGGGCGCGCCTGCAAGCATCGGGCGCGGTCCTTCCCGATGATGATTCGCTCGCGCGCCTGGTGGCTTTACTCGCAGGTACGGGGCCACAGGGGCATGATCGCGGTCGGCGGGCCTGTGAGGCATACGACGCGGGCGACGGTGACGCATTCTGTGGCGGTCTACTGCCCTCAGGGGTGACACCGGGGGCGGAGACACTACTCTCGGCCTTTGCGCCTCTCCTGGGCGCTCTAGCGCGGCGACAGGTAGGCGCATACAAGGCGGCGCTGCGAGAACTGCGGCCCGTGCTGGCATCGGTGCTACAGGCGCGTCCTGCGTGGCGGGATAGATCGCCCGACGTTCACTTCGGGCCGGATGTTCTCGACGGGAAGGCGCGTGGGTTCGGACTGGTGACGGTAGCCGCGCAGTGCATCCGGTTCGCGGCAGACGAACTCACCGAATGGGTTGACTGGCATCATGGCGGGGCGCTGCGCTGGCATCGCTTCTACTCACAGGACCGGCTCGCGATGACCTGTCATCGGCGCGGGCATGGTGGGATGTGGGCGAAGGACGTTCACCGGCACACCCTACCGCCCGAAGAGGCGGCGGTGCTGATCACACAAGGCCTTGTCACACAGGCAGAGATTGACGCGGTGGCGGCGCTGCCTGAGATACCGGACGAAGATGCTACGCAGGGCGAGAGGATCGCGGCTGAGATAGATCGGCTACCGGAGGCAGTGCGATGACAGGAGCGAACCGGAATGACAGATCGCGAATGGCGCTTGGTCTTTCCGATGACCCCGACTCAGAGGGCCGAGGTATGGACGAACGCAGAGGGCGGCGAGATCGTCATCTGCGCGCGGGTTCACATCCTCAACGAGGCCGGCCAATGGACGCCGACGCAGAATGGCTTGAGCCTTCCGGCGGCGACGGCCGTGGAAGTCGCGGGGGCGCTGATCGCAGAGGCGCGGATGCTGGTAGGCGCAGAGACTAACTGACAACACGCAAGGAGATACGAGAATGGAAATCGGGCGTTGTACGACGTGCGGCAAAACGAAGCGAGTAGCAGTCACCGAAACCTGCATAATCTGCGGCGGCACTTTCCGTGCCTTGACCGCGATGGAGCAGGCGGCATGGAACTTCAGCATGGCGCGGCATACGACCGCGGAACCACTGCTGAGGGAGAGTCTGGCCGAGCTTCATTGCGAAGCGGTCGCATTGGTCTAAGGAGCCAAACGAGATGACAAGCATACAGACGGAATCGACGGACGCGAAGGAACCGCAATGCTGGTCGGCAGACGCGGCCATAGCGGCGGCGTTGGGTTCGCCGCGGGTAGTGATCGCGCCCGACCCGGAACCGGCAAAGCCGAGGACACCGGAGCAAAGCCTGGCCGAAACAATCGAGTGGCAGCAGTTGCAGGAAGCGCGAAAGCGCGAATTGCAGGCAGCCGAACTGGTCTTTGTGGAGGCCGAGCGCGAGGTGCTGAAGTTGAAACTCCGCCACGCGGTGGAGGACTTGGGCCGGACGGAGGCCTACCTGGGGCCACACCTGGACGAGATGCGGCGCACCCATCGCGAACCGGACACCTCCCTCTTCCGTTTGCGCCAGTTTGCGGACTTTCCTGGCGGCCTCGCTTCGCAGTTGCATGAACTCGGACCCCTGGAGTCTGAGCTGGCGCACTGTGCTCACCGGGCCCGCGGCCTGCGGCGGACGCTTGGACTACCCGACGAGGCGGAGAACACGGAGACACCCAATGCCTGAAATGGTCTTGACACAGGACGAAGTGGACGAATTGGATCGCGCGATGTGCTGGCCCTTGGCCCATGAGCGCGAACTTCTCGTCGAGATTGAGAAGAGTGCGGGGCGACTCGACGCAACCTCCGCGCTGTTTGTGCGGTCGGCCTGCAGGTTGATCGCGGACACCGGCCCCGGCGTGGCCGAGGCATTCGTTTCCGCGCTCGCGAAGGCCAACGAACCCGACGAACCACAGGCGACTATCACACGAAAGGCAGAGACGATGACCGACACTGACACACACGAACTCGACGCCGCGCAGGTGGCGGCGAACGTGATCGACTTGCTGAAGAAAGCGCCGCAGTCGGCCGAGGTGATAATGGCGGCGCTGGCCTCCGACCCGGAACTTGCGGCCGCATACCAGCAAGGCATATCGAGTGGCGACGGAGGCCGACTGCTGGTGGCGAAGGCGCAGCGGCAGGCCGCAATCGAGAAGGCACAGCGACCGCCTAAGCATCCTTTTCTCCAGCTACTCGATAGTCGGATCGCCAAGGCAGCGGGCGGCGAGGATTACGAGACTGCGGCGCTCAGGTGCGCGGCCGAATACCCGGCAGAGTACGACGACTTTCGCGACTTCAGTCGCTCTGGCAGGCGACGCTGATGACTTCGGGCGCGGCCACAAAACGCGGTTGTCGCGCGGGTGTACCCGTAGCGATACTCGCGGGCGGGATTCGCCTCCCTGCCTATGGTCGCGCCTGCACTCCTCCCGCGCAAGTCCTGCGATGTTTGGATTTGGCATCGCAGGCAGGAACGTCCGCGTTGTTTGCGGCCGATCGAAGGGGCCGTCTCTGGTATCGACCACCAGGGGCGGCCCCATCCAATCGAGGTGGTGAGATGACACAAGAAGTAGCAGGACTTCGGGCGGAGCGCGCTCGACTGCGGCGCTCGGTGTGCGACCAGATCCGCGAGGGCATGGTGTGTTTGGACGGTCTGCGGTTGGCGCTGATCGCGGGCCAGTCGGCGACGCTTTCCTTCGGCTGGGCGTCTCTCTCGGCCGACCTCCAGCGGCTCGGCGCATTGGATCGGCGGCTCGGACGGATAGAGGAGCCACTGAGCGAAGAACAGGCCGACGGGTTGTGTCGGCAGGTGGCGGCGCGCCAGTGAGAACCCCACGCGCGGGCGGGCGCGAGAACTGTCACATTTGTGACAGTTCGCCTAGCCTCCGAGAACCCCACGCGCGGGCGGGCGCGAGGAGCGGTTCCGGCAAGTTGCCGGAACCGGTCGGGAGAACCCCACGCGCGGGCGGGCGCGAGGGCCGACCGGCAAAAGGTGGAAAGTTGCCACCTTTGTTGGAGTTAGCCGGGAACGGGCGGCAGGGGCCAGGCCCTCTCTCGAGCAGCAGCTCGAGACCGTGGTTGGAGTTAGCCGGGAA
>Ga0315274_10011239_pt1 | contig 12831 bp, 11 predicted proteins | sample YL17G02_20_MG_FD_203700 | JGI IMG/M metagenome (GOLD analysis project Ga0315274, IMG submission 203700) | Sediment microbial communities from Yellowstone Lake, YNP, Wyoming, USA - YL17G02_20 | ecosystem: Environmental > Aquatic > Freshwater > Lake > Sediment | place: USA: Wyoming | collected... | reverse complement strand
GCAGTGCTCTTCGATGTGGGTATCCACCAGCGACTCCTCGGGCTGGACGTGCCGGAGTACCTGACGTCGAGTGACCTCGAGCTCGTCACACCAGGCCGACGCTCCACTACTGGCACCGGGAAGCACGAGGCAGCAATGCCGATCGCTCCCCTGGCGCACCGGCATACGCATCGATTCTGCCCTGCCCGCCGCGGTCTACCCATATCATTCGAGTTCGCCGCACGGCTGGGCACGTACCTCCGGGAACGCTTCCTCGACTGCGGGGAAGGATCCCCGCGGCGCAGACAGCCATGAATACGCCTCTCACTTCTCAGAAATCCTGACGCACCGGGCCGATTGTTCCCGCATAGTACAGAGGTATGAACCGCAGTCGTTGTTCCGGGCGCTGGCCGTATGCGCCGCTGTAGAGCACCAATCCTTCTCCGCAGTTCGGATAGTTCTGGAGCGCCAGATGGAGACTGCGGAGCTGCCCACCCGCGCCCGACTTGACCTCCACGGGATGTATCCGACCGTTCTGCACCGCGAGGAAATCGACCTCGGCCTGACTGAAGAGGATATCAGGCGATCAAGGATGACTTTTTCCGGGACCTCGAGGATACCAACCTGGTCAATGTGGTGCCCACGATCATCGCGGGTGCTGTCAGTTGCCTCGAGGGAGGGACCATGCGAACGCTCGACGCAATCCACGTTGCCTCCGCCATGTCTGTTGCATCCGAGCTTTTCGTAACCTCTGACCCGCGCCAAGCCCAAGGCGCGCGGGCCATGAAGCTTAAGACGGAATTGATGTAGGCCGTTACAGGAGTGGAGGCCTGGAGACCTGCGCCAGGCTTGGCATCAGGATGGCTGGCAGATCAGACACACCCTGTACGCCGCCGGACCCCATCCCTGGCACGTGGACCGCGGGGAAGGATTTCGACAAACAAGTGCGCCGGATGCAGCGCGACGATTGTTCAGGCCGGAGGATCCGCGGGGTGAAGAGCGGGTCTGTCGAGAAAGTCGGGCAGCTTCACGGGCTTCTTCCTGCTGTCGACACAGACCCAGACAACCTCGGCGTCCGCCACAAGGCGCGTCGCCGCATCCTCCTCGCAGAACACCTTCTGGCTGTACGTCCCGCCGGTGAAACGTCTTTTGATTGGTTCGGTCACGACGAGGAGCGCGTCGTCCATCCGTGCCTCGTCCTTGAAATCGATGCAGATGCGCACGACCATCAGGCCGAAGCCGCGCTCACGGAGCTCACGGTACGTGACCCCCACGGAACGCAGGAAGTCCACCCGCGCCGTCTCCAGATAGTTGAGAAAGACGGCATTATTGACATGTCCATTGGTATCGCACTCGTAGCTTCGGACCACCAGACGCGATTCGTGCTTCATTGCGAACCATCCTACAGGTGAGCCCCTGTGAGGTCAATTGCGGGGAGGGCGGTGTGCTCCAAGAAACCATGAGGCGAAGCATGAAATTTCTGGAGCTCCCTCTGCTCGCGGCGGGCATCCTTCTCTCTTCCTGCGCAACCTCCTCCCCCCCTCCGGTCATTCAGGCCGCTGCCGCAGAGAATGTGTTCGTGACAACCCTTGAGGCTGGAAAGGAGCTGCAGCTGCCTGCCATTCTGCACAAGCCAGTGGGTGACGGTCCGTTCGCTGCGGTGGTCATGCTGTGCGGGCAGGGTGGCCGGGCAGGTGGGGGACCAAATGCGGAGCACCAGACCTTCTGGGCTCGGAAGCTTTTCGGCTGGGGATTTATCGCCCTGCAGGTCGAGAGCTTCAGCTCCCGCGGGCCCAGGAGCCTGGAAACCGTGAGTGCGGATATGGTGTGCCGCGACGCCTCTGCCGCGAAGACATATCTGTCCGCGCTTGCGTTCGTTGATCCCGAGAACGTCGCGGTCATGGGATGGTCGCACGGGGGAATTGCCGTCCTGAGCATCATCGATCGATCCCTGATCCTGAACAGGGAGCAGGTCATCTCCGATGGACAAGGCCTGTCGGTGCGCAAGGTGAGTCCCTTCAAAGTCGCTGTGGCCTTCTATCCGTACGGCCACCCCCTGTCCGACCCCAACGCGTATCATGCCTTCGATCTGGAAGCGCTCAAGAGGGGAATCGTCATCAATGGTCATCATTTCGAGTGCGATGAGCGGGCGACCTCTATCGCGATAACTCGGACAAGGGCTTTTCATGCAAAGTACATAGGAGCGCGCGAGCCGCCCGTTCGCTGATTGACGAGTGACGCTTTCGCAGAGCTCCGTTTTTCACCCAGGGGCCTCACACGAAGCGCTGACGGATCTCCACTATGATGCCTTGACATCATTCTGTAGGATGCTATGATGTCCTATGCGAACAACGATCGCTCTCGATGATGATCTTCTCGATCGAGCACGCGAATCCGCCCGGAAACTCCGAAAACCATTTCGGACAATCGTGAACGAAGCACTTCGCGCCGGATTGGAGCGGATCGGAGATGCATCAGGTCGCCGCCCGTACAGGACGGTTCCCCATGACATGGGGTTGCGGGAAGGACTGAGCCTCGATAACGTGCAAGAGCTTCTGTCACAGCTTGAAGGAGATGACAGACGGTAATCCTGGTTGACGCGAACCTGTTATTGTACGCTGAAGACTCACGAAGTCCATCCCACGAGCGAGCTCGCAGGTGGTGGGATGAGCAGATCAGCACTGAGGATGCGGTCTGTCTCTGCTGGACGGTAATCCTCGCTTTCATCCGCATCTCCACCAATCGACGGGTATTCGAGCGACCCCTGAGCATGAAAGAGTCCGTTCACCGGGTCCAGAGCTGGCTGGATCGCCCGAACGTGCGGATCGTTCGACCAACCGAGCGCCACTGGTCTGTCCTGAAAGACCTGCTTATTGCGGGTCAAGCCGCAGGCAATCTCGCCACAGATGCGCACCTTGCGGCTCTGGCGATCGAGCATGGATGCGCGCTCTGTTCCACGGACTCGGATTTCTCAAGATTCCCCAAACTGAAGTGGGTGAACCCGCTGAAGTGATAGTGATAGTAATTGCGCCACCCCTCCATTTTCCCGATGTGCTCCGATAGCTCCCTGCACTCCACTCACCGTCATCAGGACATGCATTCCAACTCAGGCATCGGGTATTATTGTGGTCGCGGGTTTCCTGTCAAAGTGATGAGCAGTTTTTCCTTTCTCCCCGATGATGTGAAACTAAGGTGAAGGTTCTCATCGTATCAGTATGCTGTTGATGGTGCCTTTCATATCGTCACCGCAGCTCTCAATCCTTTCTGCCACATGGGAGATACTTTCCAGGCGGAACTTGCCATAGTCCTGGGCGTAGAGGGAGTCGTAGGCATCGGCGAAAGCGTGGAAATGGTCGTGGAAGATGTGTAGCAGTGTATTCGCCCCCGCGGGACATAGTTGGTGGGGTGTGCGGTCGGGATCATGGAGGATACGTCCCGAGTCGGTGACCGCGATAAACCAGACCGCGATGCCCGCCGCCCGATAGTCGAGCAGCCGGATGTACTGGATGAGGATGAAGCCGACGCCTCCCCCACCCACCAAGCCGATCACGGTGGACATGCGCACGTTGATGTCCCAGCGGTAGATCGAAAAGCTCACGAACGGGGCGATCATCTGGGGCACCACGGCGTACATGATGGTCTGCAGGCGCGTGGCGCCGGTCGCCTGGACGGCCTCGATGGGGCCCGGGTCGATGCTCTCTATCGCCTCGGAGTGGACGGTCAGCGCGATGATGCCGGCAAAGGGCCCCAGCCCGACCCACACCACTGCGATGAGCGCCCAGATCAGGGGCTCGCTGGCGCGCAGCCTCCCAAGCGCGGAGACCTGCCGCGCCTCGACCTCGTGGATCTCGGAGCCCGTCTCTCTCTGCGGCGAGGTCCGATAGGGCATCACGATCTCCAGGGTGAAGGCTCCCCTTGCCGTCGGTTTTCACGCTCAGGTAGGCGCCCGCCTGGCAGATCTGGAACTCGTTTCGAAGCGGGTCCCGCCACCAGATCTGCGTCGTCGTGCCGGGAAGAAAGCCGCGGCCGGTGAGCCGGATGGGAAGCATTGTGGCGGTTGTCTGGACGCCCTCTTTCCTGACCATTCCTTCGGTGTGGACCCCGTACTTGCTCAGCGTGTTGATCACGAAGTTGCCCAGCTCGTCGTTGCCTATCGCCCCCAGCGGGTACACGCCCATGCCGAGCTTGGCAAGATCGACGGTTGTCCCGTCCGCGGTCCCGGCCACGGTGATCCTGATCTCATCCAGGATCGAGATATTCTGACCGGCGGGGATCGCCGAAACGGGCCTTGCAAGCATGTCCGCAAGGTAAACCCCGAAACTCGCTACCTTCGACAGGTCGCTTCTCCTTTTAGCGGGATGCCACTATATCACGGCGGGGAAATCAAACGCCCGATATTGCCAGCTCTGCAGGCGTGCCGCACCCATGTCGTGCGGGCTGATTGTTGACACACCGCTCCCCTCACATACAATGCAGTGATTTGACAGGCAGGCAAGTGAATGAGCGTACTGTACCTCGACAACGCGGCCACATCCTGGCCCAAGCCACCAAGCGTTCCGCGGGCCATGAGCGGTGCGGTTCGCCACGGGGGAGGCAATCCCGGAAGGTCCGGCCATACTAAATCCATCCAGGCGGGCAGGACGGTCCTGGGTGCACGCGAGCTCCTCGCGGAGCTTTTTCATGTGCATGACCCATCGCACATTGTTTTCACGAAGAACGCCACGGAGGCCCTGAACATCGTGCTCTTCGGTCTGCTCCGGCCGGGAGACCGGGTTCTCACCACGAGCATGGAGCACAACTCCGTGCTCCGGCCTCTTGCGGCTCTCACCGGCGCAGGGGTGGTTGTGGACTTTGTGGAGGCGGGGACGGACGGCTTGGTGAGCCCCGATGAGGTCGCAGCAAGGCTGGGTGCGGGCACTCGGCTGGCAGTCGTTACTCATGCGTCCAACGTGACCGGTACGGTGAACGACATCACCGCCATCGGGGCCATCTGCAGGGCGCGTGGTGTTCGGCTCCTCGTTGATGCGGCCCAGAGTGCCGGCTGCATCCCCATTGACCTTGAGCTATTGCCTGCTGACTACCTGGCCTTCAGCGGCCACAAGGGACTGCTCGGCCCCCAGGGAACCGGCGGATTGTTCGTCCGCCAGGAAGCAGACCTCGCCCCGCTCACCCGGGGCGGCACGGGAAGCCTGTCCGACCGGGAAGACCAGCCCGAGTTCCTCCCGGACCGTTTCGAAAGCGGCACGCTCAACGTCCCCGGCATCGCCGGCCTCGCGGCAGGAGCCTCCTACCTCCTGAAACGAGGCGTGGAAAGCGTGGCCGCTTATGACCGGCGCCTCAGGAGCGCCTTCCTGGCCGCCCTGGCAGGGGACCCTCGTGTAAAGGTATTCGGCGGAGCGGAGAGCATCCCCCACACCGGCGTGGTCTCCATCAGGATTGACGGCATCTCCCCCTCGACGGCGGGAGAAGCACTGGAGAAACGGTTCGGCATCCTCACCCGCATCGGCCTGCACTGTGCACCGAGGGCGCACCGCACCATCGGGACCTTCCCTGACGGCACGGTCCGCCTGGGATGGGGGCCGTTCACGCGGGAGAGGGACATGGTGAAGGCGGCGCGGGCAATCCTCGCACTCGCGGGGGGAAAGTGAGCCTGTTCCGCCGTGATGCGGCGCCAAAGGAAAAGCTGGAGGGTGTCGTGACCTTCTTCGGGTCGCATCACGCCCTCAGGGCTGAGAGCGTGCTCAAGAAAGCCGGCCATGCCGTACGGCTGGTCCCCGGGCCGCGGGAGATCAGCCCGAACTGCGGCGTCGCGCTGCGTTTCGTGCAGGAGAGAAAAGGGGAGATCGCCGATCTCCTCAAGCAGAGCTCTGTCCAGTATGAGGGCATTCACCATTACCCTGAAAAGTGAGAGAGGATACTATTCTATGCGGGGCAATTGTCTTGGCCGCGCACAGCTTCCACGGACGATCAGCTCTGTCGGCAGAACGAGCCTTTGGGGTTCCATTTTTATCATGTCGTGCCGCATTCCCAGGCGACGGCTGAGCATTTCCATTCCCTGGTAGCCCACGTCGAATGCCGGCTGCTTCACGACGGAAACCGGGGGAACCACAAGCCGACACCAGGGAACGTCGTCGAACATCACCAGTGACACATCCCCGGGGATGGACAGTCCGAGCTCTTTTATCGCGAAAAATGCGCCTTCACCAAGTACATTATTTGCGGCAAAAATGGCGGTTGGCGGCGCAGGCCGCGAAAGGAGTCTCATTGTCGCCTCGTAGCCATGCTGCCCTTTAAAAGAAACCAGCTCGATGAGGTCAGGATCCGTCAAGATCCCCGCCTCGGCATGCGCCTTGCGGTACCCCTCCAGCCGCTGACGGCCAGTCATCAACGACACCGGACCGTTGATGAGGCCTATCCTGGCGTGGCCAAGCTGCAGAAGGCACCTCGTGGCTTCAAGCCCGCCCCCTTCATTGTCCACAAGGACCGCGTCAACAATGAGATGCGGGGACAGATCTCGATCCACAAAGACCACGGGGGTGCCAAAATCGACTGCTTCCTTCCAATACTCCCCGCTCTTCGATGTAGGAACCGCGATAATTCCCGCAACGCGTTCCTCAAGCAGCATTTGAATATACTCGTGCTCCGTTGCCGAGTCCTCGCTTGTAGCAGATAGAATCATCTTGAAGCCCAATTCGCTCGAACGAGCCAGGACTCCATCTGCCAGCGTAGCGTAAAAAGGGTTCAAGATATCGGCGATAATCAAACCGATCATGTTGGACTGCTGACGTTTCAGGCTGCGCGCAACCCCATGCACCCTGTAGCCTAGTTGTCGAGCAGTGGTTTCCACGCGCCGCTTTGCAGCCTTGCTGTAGTAGCCTTTCTGGCTCAGAACGCGCGACGCTGTTGCAACAGAGACTCCGGCTCTCTCGGCCACATCATGGATCGTTACGATTCGGCTCTTCACGCTTCTCCCTCTCTGCCGGCGGGCTCGGTTCCTTCAGCAGAGCAGAAACCTGTAATCGTTATCAGATCAAAGATAGTAGAAGCAGACCAGGCGCTTGTCAACGAATTTCTGTTGACAGGACGATTCGGGTAGGATAGAGTGCCGGTGTGAGAACGATTACAGAAAACGCGGTGTCCATTTGCTGAAAAGCACTCTCTCATAACGCTCACGTGCACCGATTCAGAATGCGAAAGGAGCGGCTACAGTGAATTCCCGGGAGAGGATTCTTGCGGCGTTCGCGCACCGAGAAGGCGATCGCGTGCCCATCGATTTTAACGGCCACCGTTCGAGCGGCATCATGGTCCGCCCATACAAGCGCCTGCGTGAACTGCTGGGACTGCCGCGCCGTCCTCTCTACATTTACGATTTCATTCAACAGCTCGCGCTTGTAGAAGATGACGTTCTTGACTTTGCCAGATCCGACGTCGTTGAAGTCGGCCACGCGTACAGCAGGAATGAAGGCTACTGGAAAGACTGGGAGCTCGAGGATGGCACGCCCTGCAAAATCCCCGCGTTCATAGATGTGAGGAAAACGGCTGAAGGAAACGTCGTCCTGGGCGACGAAGGCCAGGTAATCTGCGTTCAGAGACCGGGTTGTCTCTTCTTCGAGCAGACCTGCTTTCCACTGTCCGACAGCACCGACGGCGTCTTCGATCGGCTGCCATATCACCTGAACCAGATAATGTGGGTTCGCCTGGGGATCCCCCCTGCTCCGGCCGGTCTTGATCGGGCGGGCCTTGAAACAATGAAGGCGAACGCGAAGGGCCTGCGTGAGTCGACCGATAGGGCCATTTACGCGACTTTCGGCGGAAACCTGGTGGAAATCGGCGAGTTCGCGTTTCGCATCGACAATTTCCTCCTTCTCCTGGCTACGGAACCGAGACGAATGCACGCGTTCCTTGACAAGCTTGTCGAATACCATCTGTCGAACATGGAAAAGTATCTCGGGGCGATCGGTCCCTTCATCGACATCCTTGGTTTCGGAGATGACCTCGGCATGCAGACCGGTCCACAGTTTTCACCGCAGATGTACCGTGAGTTCTTCAAGCCCCGCCACAAGGTCCTGTGGAACCAAGCAAAGAAGCTCTGCCCGCACATCAAGATCAGCCTTCACTGCTGTGGCGGAATCTATCCTCTCCTTCCCGACATGATCGAGGCGGGGTTGGAAGCGGTCAACCCGGTTCAATTCACGTGCACCGACATGGAATTGCCCCGGTTGAAAAAGGAATTCGGGAAGGATATCGTGTTCTGGGGCGGCGGGTGCGACACCCGGGCAATCCTTTCCCAGGGATCACCCCGGCAGGTCGAAGAGCACGTCAGAAGAAACGTGGATATCCTCCGCAGGGATGGTGGTTTTGTTTTCCAGCAGGTACACAACATCCTGGATGATGTGCCTGCGGCCAATATCCAGGCAATGTTCCAGGCGGTTCGGCGGTAGTCCCGCGGCGCAGGGAGTCAGGTGGAGAACATGAGTTCTGTTGTCGTCGAGATGAAAAACATTCGTAAGCAGTTTCCCGGAGTCCTGGCCCTTGACGACGTTTCTTTCCAGCTCATCGAGGGGGAAGTCCATGCCCTGGTCGGGGAAAACGGGGCGGGAAAATCCACCCTCATGAAGATACTCTCCGGCATCTATCATCAGGATTCGGGCAGCATCTCCTACCGCGGAAGAGAAATCAGGAGCCTGAACACGCGCCAGGTCAGGTACCTTGGGATCAGCACCATCTACCAGGAGCTCAACCTGTGCAAGAACCTGGACGTGGCGGAGAACATATTCCTCGGGAAAGAGAAAGTCACGGCGCTGAGAGTCCTGGAAAAGAAGCACATACATGAGGAGGCGCGGAAGTATTTATCGATGCTTGACAGCGCCATCGACCCCTCACAACTCGTCGACCGCCTGAGCATCGCCGAACAGCAGATCGTCGAAATTGCAAAGGCGCTCTCCTACGAGAGCCAGGTCATCGTCATGGACGAGCCGACCTCCTCCCTGACGCTGAAGGAAACCGGCAAGCTTTTTGAAATCATCAAGCGCTTGAAGGCGCAGGGACGGTCGGTGGTATTCATTTCCCACCGGCTCGAAGAGGTGTTTCTGATTGCGGACACCGCCTCCGTGCTCCGTGACGGCCGTCACATCGGGACGAAGAACGTGAAGGACCTCACCTACGAGGAAATCGTGAAGATGATGGTGGGCCGCGAAATCGAAAAGAAGCACGCGAAGACCGGGACCAGGGCGGAGAGGAAGCAGGGGGAAGAAGCGCTCCTGGAGGTCAGCAACTTCACGGTGACAAATCTGCTCAACGACATATCCTTCAAGCTGTACCCGGGGGAGATCCTCGGGTTTTCGGGGATCGTGGGCGCCGGCAGAACGGAGCTGATGGAAACGATATTCGGCCTGCGCAGCCGCGTCCGGGGCGAGATCCGGCTCAAGGGCAGGCTCACCCAGATACGCTCCCCGAAAGATGCCATCGAGAACGGGCTGGCCATGACGAGTGAGGACCGCAAGAGCAAGAGCCTCTTCCTGAACTTCAACATCCGCGAGAACGTGACCATCTCCTTTCTCCGCCACATGACGAAGAGCGGGTTCATCAGCAGCCCCCGGGAGAAGAAGTTCGTGACGAAGTTCTTCACGACGCTGAACATAAAGCCGAAGGACACGGAGTTCCCCGCGCTCACGATGAGCGGGGGAAACCAGCAGAAGGTCGTCATTGCCAAGAGCCTTTCGACGGAACCCGAGATTCTGATCATGGACGAGCCGACCCGGGGGATCGATGTGGGAGCGAAGGAAGAGGTCTACGGCATCATCAAGGCCCTGGCGGCCGCCGGAAAATCGATCATCCTCGTCTCCTCCGAGCTTCCTGAAATCCTGTCCCTGTCGGACAGGATCATCGTGATGAACAAGGGTGCGGTCGTGGGGGAGCTCTCCAACGAGGAAGCCACCGAAGAGCGCATCATGGCCATGTCGGTCTGATACCACGGGAAGCGAGGAATGACTATGAGAGAGGCTGCACCGAAAGCGGCAACGCGACGCAAGCTCGTGAATCCCCAGATCATGCAGCTGCTCGGAGTGTCCGTCGCGTTGATCGTTCTCGCCGCCGTTTTCACCATCGCTTCGAAGGGCAGGTTCATCCATCCCGACAACCTGCTCACCGTCGCGCGGCAGGTCTCCATCACCGTGATCGTCGGCATCGGGGTCACCTTCATTATGATCACGGGGAACATCGACCTGGCCGTGGGATCGTACCTGGCCCTTTCCGGCATTTTCCTGGCGAACATGATCCTGCTGGGCGTGCCCTGGCTGCTGGCGGTCGTCATGACGATGGTGGCACTCGGGTTGCTGCAGTTCCTCGTGGGAACGGTCATCGCCAAGCAGCGGCTGACCTCCCTCATCGTGACCCTCGCAATGCTCAGTATCGCGCGTGGTATCGCCCTCAGCTGGTCCGGCGGGAAGCCCGTGTACATCGAGAACGACAGCTTCATGCAGATAGGCAATGGCTACCTTGGTCCCATTCCAATTCCGGTCATCATTGCCGGCTGCGCCCTCATCATCGGGCAGTTCGTCCTCCGCAAGACACGGTTCGGGCGGTACACCTACGCGGTGGGCGGGAACGAGGAGGCAGCGCGGAGCTCGGGGATCGACACTGACCGGATAAAAATATCGGTGTTCGTGATTTCGGGTTTCCTGACGGGGCTGGCCGGCTGCGTCATGGCAGGGCGGCTTTTCTCGGGCAGCCCGGTTGCCGGGCAGGGATTCGAGCTGGACGTCATTGCAAGCATCGTCATCGGCGGTACGAGCATGAACGGCGGGCTGGGCAGCATGATTGGCACGCTGATCGGCGCGTTCATGGTCGGCGCCATCAACAACGGGCTGACGATCCTCGGCGTGGAGTACTACTACCAGCTCATGGCCAAGGGAATGATCATATTCCTTGCCATCCTGATCGACCGCTGGACGAAGAAGGTCAGGGTATAATGGTGAAAACAGTTACTGGTTGTGCCTGATGTTTCCGGTCTCGCGCATTTGCAGAAAGGAATTGGAGGAGAGAAATGAAGAAGATTCTTGCTGTTTTGATTGTCCTGCTGTTTGCCGCCAGCTTTTCCGTGGTGGCAGCACCGAAGGTCGGAGTCGTCCAGATCACCCTGGAGCATGAGTACCAGCTGATTCTCCACCAGGGCTACATAGACAAGGCCAAGGAGATGGGGGCGGAGGTCACTTTCGCCATCACCGAAATGAGCCCCGAAAGAACTGTAACGGCTGCAGAAAACCTGATCGCCGGCGGCGCCCAGGCCATTATCTGCGCACCCGGGGATCCCGCCAGCTGGAAAGCGGTGCTGGCAATGTGCAAAGAGAAAAACGTGTACTGCCTCAATGACGGGTCGCCCCAGCCGGAGGGACCTGATCACGTGGCGTTCATCGGCACCCAAAGCTACAACGGCGGCCAGAAAGCCGGCGAGTTCGCGGTGAACTGGATCAACAAGAACATCCCGGCCAAGACCAAGATTGTCGTCGCCCACCTGACGCTTCCGACGTTCACCGACTGCGTACAGCGGAACAAGGGCTTCGAGGAATACCTGAAGGCGAACATGAAGCGCCCCTACGAAATCTACAACGACGTGGGATCGGGCAGCCGCCAGGGCGGTCTCACCGCCATGGAGAACCTCCTCCAGGCGCACCCCGACATCAACGTCCTGTTCGGCTGCAATGACGATTCCGCCCTCGGCGGGATGAGCGCCATGAAAGCAGCGGGGAAGAAGGACGCGGAGAACCTGGTCATCGGGTTCGACGGCGCCTTGAAGGGTTTCCAGGAGATCATGAAGGGCGGCATGTTCCGCTGCGATATCGCCCAGCAGCCCTACCTGTATTCCACCATGCTCATGGAAAGGGCCGTGAAGCTCATCACGGGCAAGGCGAAGCTCGCTGATTACGTGAAGGAAGGGACGATCCTGATCGAAACCCCTGTCGTCACCGCTGCGAATGCCAAGGAATGGTACGACAAGTACGCCAAGTTGATGCCGAAGAAGTAGGACGGCACTGAGAAACGGCGCGAGACCGGAAACATGAAGCACAACCAGGCTTTTGTCGGCGGAATCTGGAAGAGAGTCTCTGAAAAACTGGGCCGCAGGAAATGGCTCATCCTGCTTCCCTTCTGCATCGTCGGCCTCGTGGCTGTTGTTCTGGAGCGTCCCGGAACGCCGTCACCATCGGTTCAGGGCAACCGCGTCGTTGACTTCGTGAAGGGCCAGTACGGGCTCCTGGGAGAAGGCAAGTACCAGGACCTTTCCCAGACCGTGGTCGAGGGTCTGTGGAGAAAAGACGCCAAAGGGTACGTGTTGAGCGGGTTGATGCCGAAGGATGTGTTCGAGGCCCAGCTGGAAGATGATCTGGGGGTCCGGGCATGGCGGCTGCGCTTCGTGAGGCTCGCGGCCACGGGGTACTCCGTGGTCGACAGGCGGTCTTTCGGGGCGCTGTTGAGCAGGGAAAGCCAGATCCTGGATGCCATCGATCCGGCGAAGAGCATCGAAAACGTGTTCGTGGTGAAGATGGCCGGACACAACACGGGCCGCTGCTCGATCGTCGAGTGGGAGAAACTGGTCCCGGTCGTCCAGATGCAGGGCAGGTATCTCCTGCTCATGCGGGGACTGCCGGAGGTTTATTCGCTCCTGCACAACGAGCAGTGGTTCCTGCCGACGAAATTCTGAGGGCAACCCTTTCCCCCGATGGGCCTTAGGGGCCGCGCAAAAATAACTTCACATTTTGTCAGCAGGTGGGAGCGATGGTATAGTTCCAGGTCGGCAGTACCTTGTGGGCGATGGAATTCAGGCTAGCCATCTGCTGGACTGAAGGTTTCACACCC
>Ga0315274_10011238_pt1 | contig 12834 bp, 9 predicted proteins | sample YL17G02_20_MG_FD_203700 | JGI IMG/M metagenome (GOLD analysis project Ga0315274, IMG submission 203700) | Sediment microbial communities from Yellowstone Lake, YNP, Wyoming, USA - YL17G02_20 | ecosystem: Environmental > Aquatic > Freshwater > Lake > Sediment | place: USA: Wyoming | collected... | reverse complement strand
CGAACCCCGAACCCCATTGCTCCATTCATTGAGGAGTTCGAAAGCAGAATCTCCCCCATCGACGTCTTTGCGTCCATTCACGCTGAACCCTACAGCTTCTTCCTTGACAGTGCAACGGGAAGGGAACGGCTGGGGAAATACTCTTTTCTCGGATATGACCCTTTCTTGATGGTGAAGGTAAGCGGAAATGAAATCGAAGTATCACAGCATGGAAAGACCCCACGTGTTTCAGGTGATTTCTTTGATCTCTTAAAGGAGCTTCTCTCTCCCTATGTCCTTGCCTCGCTGCCTGACATGCCGCCTTTCGCAGGTGGCGTAGTTGGGTACTTCGGCTACGACCTGGGGCGGCTCATTGAGGTTATCCCTTCTATAGCAACAGACGATATACCCATCCCTGATGCCTGCCTTGCCTTTTACGACACAGTAGTCATCTTTGACCACGGAAGGGATAAGGTATACATTTCCTCCACGGGATTCCCCGAAGAAAGTGAGGCACTCCGTAAAAAGAAAGCAGAATCGAAGATAAAGGAGTGGAAGAAAAGACTTGCGTCCATTAACAGAGAAAAAATTGAGACTCTGACTGATGATGAGAATAATACCGTGCCTCAACTAACATCCAACTTTACCCGGGATCAATACATCGGGGCAATCAATCAGGCTAAAGAATACATCGCAGCCGGTGATATCTACCAGGTAAACCTCTCCCAGAGATTCGTTACTGAAGCACACATCCCCCCGTTTCCTTTATATAAGAGGCTCCGCACGATCAATCCCGCTCCCTTTGCGGGTTACCTGAACTTCGACGGGGTAAAGGTTTTAAGTTCCTCGCCTGAGAGGTTCCTGCGCATATCGGGCAGGAAGGTGGAGACCCGGCCCATCAAGGGAACCCGCCCCCGGGGCAGAGATGCTGCCGAGGATCAGCGTCTGAGGACAGAACTCCTGGAGAGCAAAAAAGACCGGGCTGAGCTGGTGATGATCGTGGATCTGGAGAGGAATGATCTGGGCAGGGTGTGCGAATATGGGTCGGTTTCCGTTCCTGATCTCACCACCCTTGAACAGTACCCCACAGTCTTTCATACGGTCTCAACCATAACCGGCACGCTCAGGGAGGAATGCGACCACATCGACTGCCTCAGGGCATGTTTCCCCGGCGGTTCCATTACCGGCGCCCCGAAAATTAGATCCATGGAGATTATTGAAGAACTCGAGCCAACCCGGAGGAAGATTTACACCGGCTCGCTCGGCTATATCGGCTTCAATGGCGAGACCGACCTGAATATCGTTATCCGCACCATGTTGATTACAGATAGAAAGATCTATTTCCAGGCAGGAGGCGGCATCGTCGCCGACTCCGACCCGGAGAAAGAATACGAGGAAACGCTCCATAAAGTAAGCGCACTTTTTTCCGCTCTCAACCAGAAACCATAACATTTGCCTCAGTCCCTCCTTTTCCGCATCTATCTGGTTAATATGTCCATACCTATCTACCCCTGCCCATCGCCCTCTCTTGCCTTCTGTTTTCTGCTATTGTTTGTTGCCTATCTAACTATTTACTTTTCTCCGGGAATGCACTATGAATGGAATGGATTTCAGGGCAGGTGATTTTTCGCTCACCCGCGCGCCCATAATCTTTTGGCCCTTGAGCCGCGGAGTTTAGACGGCATTAACTGAGAAAGATGGTGAAGAAATCAAAAAAAGCCCCTCCACCCTCAAAAGCGTTGACGATTGAAAACCTGAGGGCCGGGGTAAAGAAACTTAGTCGTCGTATCGAAGAATTAAGATCTTTTGATGTTGGAACTATAACCGAGCGCTTTGATCCCAAGGCACAGGCGCTTACGGATAAGATAAACAGCACCATAGCAGATATCTTCGGGCGAGATACGCCGGAGTATCATGATTATTCCATTTGGTCTCTGGATACCCTGCCACTTATCGTGGGAGGCCCCGAATACCCTCTTCCAGAGGTTCAAGAGGCTTATCAGAAGGGCATCAATGACGCTGTAACAAAGCTGACCTCATTGCGTGAAACTCTGGAAGAAAAAATAATAGATCTAGAGCCCCAAGAGGCTTTTCATGGGGAGCCAGATGCGCAGAAAGTACTGCCCGGCAACAGGCAGATCTTTATTGTTCATGGCCACGATGAGTTGGCGAAACAAACGGTGGCCCGTTTCATAACAAAGTTGGAACTTGAGCCAATCATCCTCCACGAGCAACCGAGTGGGGGTAGGACAATAGTTGAGAAGCTGGAGGCACATACCGTAGTCGATTTCGCCGTTGTGCTATTAACACCCGATGACGTTGGCCATCCCGCTGATAGTCCTGATGTGGCCAAGCCGAGGGCGCGTCAGAATGTGATTCTTGAACTTGGTCTTTTTCTCGGCACTCTGGGACGGGCGCGTGTCTGTGCTCTTTACAAAGGGGAGGTAGAAATCCCCTCTGACTATCATGGAGTCCTTTATATCGAAATGGATGATGCTGGAGCATGGAAACTTCCATTGGCACGAGAGATCAAGCAGGCAGGTATAGAAATTGATATGAATAAGGCTTTATGAGGTTGTGAGGTCTAACAAAGGACTCGGACTATTGGTGACAACGTATTTTTTACTGGAGTAAGCAAAAAGAGAAGTTGAGAAGATTATTGAGCGAGAATAATTTGAATTTACCAACATGTAAAAGTTGTGACAATAAGAATCCACCAGATGGTATCTGCCCCTTTAAAAAGGCATCAGATGGTTTATTGATTCGCTGTGTAGGTGCTTGGTCAAAGGCAAAGCACTATTATTTTAAAAAGTATATTGATACTTTCGCGACGGCAATGAGATTAAAATGGCAAAACCAACTTTATTATATTGATCTTTTTACGGGTCCAGGTAAATGTTTGACAAGAGAAAAAGAAGAAGAAATTGATGGTTCACCTCTTATAGCTTTAAATGCTCCTTATCCTTTTGCACGTTATTTTTTCGTTGATTTAAATGAAACGACTCTCGGTGTTTTGTCTGAAAGATGTAAAAATTATCCATATTTTAACAGAGTGAAGTTTATTCATGATGATTGCAATATAGCTATAGATGAAATAATTGCGGACATACCACAAAAGTCATTGAGTTTGGCATTTATCGATCCTGCGGGTTTACAATTCAAATTCTCCACATTAAAGAAATTAGCCCAAAGGAGAGTAGATTTAATTATTACATTTCCTGAAGGAATGGCGATAAGGAGGAATTTTAAACAGTTCCTCAAAAAAGTTCATTCTCTTTTAGATGACATGGTAGGTGATCGAGAGTGGAGACAATTTATGACAGGTAAAGAAATTATTAAATATTATCGTGATAAATTAAGCTCGTTAGGTTACCGTGAAGTTAAATTGGGCGAAGAAATTCCTATAAGAAGCATTGAAAAAAATTTACCTTTGTACTGTCTTCTATTTGCCAGTAAGCACCCTTTAGGTCATAAATTTTGGCAGGACATTAGCAAAATTGACCATACTGGGCAAAGGAAATTATTTTAATGGGCCAGCAAATCATACTCTTTGATACGTCTGCAACTGGCAAGATAAAAGTTAAATATCAGAAATATCAATTATTAAATAGGAAAGTAAAAACTTTATTCCAGCGGATTAACGACGGTTCCATCATTACACGTTTTGATAAAACACCATTACCGCAAACAGCCACAGATGTAGTTTGCCCACACTTCGTTGAACTAAAGTGGGCGTATGGATGCCCTTTTGATTGTTCGTGGTGTTACCTGAAAGGTACGTTTAGATTCAGGCCGGAAGGCATTAAACCGACGGTTAAGGACTTAGAGAAAGTAAAATTACACGTTCAGACATTCTTAAATGAGGTTCAAGAGCCGGAAATATTAAATACTGGTGAGCTTGCAGACTCGCTCATGATGGAAAATGGTTCACATGCCTTTTCAAAATTTATCATTCCTTTCTTTGAAGCCCAGGATAGACATAAAGTTTTATTCGTTACCAAATCAAACAACGTCAGGAATCTTTTAGAAATAAATCCTCATAGTCAAGTAATTGTGAGTTTTACCCTGAATGCGCTCCCCGTAGCCGATGTATGGGAAAAGAAAGCCCCAAAGGTTTTAGATAGAATCAAAGCAGCAACAGAACTTGATAAGGCAGGTTATGAGATAAGGATAAGAATTGATCCTATGGTGCCAATGGATAATTGGGAAGAACTTTATCAGGAACTTATAGACACCATATTTTCAAAATTTAGGCCGGAAAGAATAACATTTGGATCATTACGGGGACTACAGAGTACAATAAACGGTACTAAGGATACCTCTTGGGTGCATTACCTGAAAGAAACATCAAACTGGGGAAAGAAGATAGATTTTGCCACCCGATTCAAGATGTATTCGAGTATTACAGCTTATTTAAAGAAAGAGCATAAATACAATCAAATAGCCCTCTGTAAAGAAACGAAGGCAATGTGGTCCGCCTTAGGCGGATTAGGAATGGACCACAAGAACATAAAGTGTAATTGTGTTTGGTAGTTCTAAGTAAGAGGAAATTTGCTCTGCCACATGCATTGAGGGATTTGATTAAAGATGTACGTGAGAAGGTGGCCGGGGAAGGTGGTCACAAGTCGTGACCACCTCCATTCTTTTAGGTCAGAAGCAAGGATTAGCGCCCATTCTGGGTAATTATGGCATAGCGGGCATTGGTAGAGGCGAACCGGAAACTGATCGAGATTTTCGAGAGGAAGATTCAGGCGAAGCTGGCGGAGATTTGGGGAGAGAAGTGAAACGGGTTGGCACGAGTATTGAGGTCAGCCACCGCTTTCTCGATGAAGCTGGGGTGAATCGGGGACGGGTTCATATTCCCTCTTTGTGTAAATTCCTCCTGTCGGAAACTTTGCAGATGGTCTGTACCAAATGCTGTTACTTTTGCATTTAGTAGCACTATATGCTATAGTAGCCACCCATGAAACAGCGACGGTTCTGGCTGAATAAGATTGAACAGGCCTGGCGTGAGCGTTCTGTGGTCTGGCTCTCGGGAGTACGGCGCGCGGGGAAGACCTGTCTCTGTCAGACCTTGGCTGACGTTGAATATTTCGACTGTGAACTGCCCCGGATCCGGAGAATGATGGAAGACCCGGAAGCATTCCTGGAAGGATTGCGGGGCCGCCGGGTTGTGCTTGATGAAATCCACCGTCTGGAAAATCCATCAGAACTTTTAAAGATTGCTGCTGATCATTATCGCACTATAAAGATTCTGGCTACCGGATCATCTACGCTGGGTGCCTCGGCAAAGTTCAAAGACACCCTGGCTGGACGCAAGGCAGAGTTGTGGCTGACGCCGATGATTACTTCCGACCTGAAGGATTTCGGGCGATCGGAGATGAAACACCGTCTTTTGCAAGGGGGATTACCGCCGTTCTTTCTCGCTCAAGAACTTCCGGAAAGGGATTTCCAGGAATGGATAGATGCTTACTGGGCCAAGGATATTCAGGAACTCTTTCGATTAGAACAGCGCCATTCATTTCAGAAATTTGCTGAACTGCTCATGGCGCGGAGCGGAGGGATTTTTGAAGCAACCAGTTTTGCCCGTCCCTGTGAAGTGAGCCGGTCAACCATTACGAACTACCTGCGGGTATTAGAAGCTACCTTTGTAGTACACGTCATCCGCCCCTTTAGTACCCACCGGGTCACAGAAATTGTTTCGGCTCCCAAGGTGTTTGCATTTGACACAGGCTTTGTATGCTATCACCGGGGCTGGCATATCCTCCGCCGCGAGGATCTGGGACATCTCTGGGAACACTTTGTCCTGAACGAGCTCCAGGCACAATTACAGTCTCGCGAGATTCGTTACTGGCGGGATAAGCGGGGACATGAGGTAGATTTCATCTTTGTCCAGAGGGGAGGGAATCCTGTAGCCATCGAGTGCAAATGGTCGGCAGCGGAGGTTGATGCTTCAGGACTCATTGCTTTTCGAAGACAATATCCGCGAGGCGAAAGTTTTATCGTGGCGCATGACGCCAAACAATCCTACATTCATAGGTATAGTGGGATTTCTGCACGCATCGTTGGCCTGCCGGAACTCATAGAAACATTGCTTAAACCACAAAGAAAGGTTATATAAATAGTTATTTCAGGGATGACCATACCCATGCACTTCAGGATATTATAACGCTACCCCCCGTACTTTTTATGCAACAGTCTCAATATGCGCTAAACCCTTTAAAAAGAATACACCTGCTTGCTTTTTTCTTCATCCTGCTCATTTGTTCATCTGTCTTTGCAGCAACTCCTGACAGCATTTTCAGCGACAATAACCGGTCAGTTGTCCTCGTTACGCCGCGTGATGCTTCCGGCAGTCCCCTCCGCCAGGGAACCGGCTTCATCGTAAGTAAGGACGGAGTGATCGTTACAAACTACCACCTCGTCAGTGACGCAAAGGGGATAATGGTGACTATGGGTGATACCGTCTTAAAGGTCGAGGGTATTCTCTCCGCAGACAGGGAAAACGATGTGGTGATCCTGAAAATTGCTGGAGAAAATCTTAAGCCTGTAAAGATGGGAGAACCTGACAAAGTGGCCCTGGGGGAGACAGTCTATATCATGAGCAGCACCCAGGGCTTTGGCAACCTCCTTGGTATAGGGATCGTAAGCGGCATGCTCCAGATGAACACTTCAAGAAAGATATTTCAGATAGCGGCCCCTCTCTCAGAAGGGAGTACGGGAGGCCCTGTCTTCAATAAGGACGGTGAGCTCATCGGTGTGGTTACCTTTCTTATCCAGGGGGCAAAGAACCTCTATTTTGCTGTGCCAGCGAGCCTCCTGGGAGAGAGTGTTACAGGCAAAAAGGTTACGCCGCTGGAGAACGCCGGGATCGAGGACTACCGGAAGATACCGGAGTACTGGATGAACCTTGGTTTCTACTGTGGAACGGCCGGGTTGCACCAGGAGGCAATAGATGCATATACGCAGGCGCTCAGGATAAGGCCGGACCTGGCAGAGGCCTTCTACTATCTCGGGCTGTCCTACAGCGCACTTCAGAAATACTCAGACGCAATAGATGCATTTAAACAGGCCATACGGATTAAACCGCATTACCTGGAGGCCCTTTATAATCTCGGCGTTGCCTGTGAGGACGTCGGCCTGCATCAGGAGGGGATAGAAACCTTCTCGCAGGTTCTTAAGCTAAAACCTGACTGCGCAGAAGCATATTACGGCCTCGGGGGTGCTTACACCAATCTGAGCAGGTATCAGGATGCAGTGGATGCATTCAGGCAGGCGGTCAAGCTCAAGCCGGATTACGTTGAGGCTTACTATAATCTCGGTGTCGCCTGCGGCCTCCTCGGCAGGTATGGAGAAGCAGCAGATGCATGCAAACAGGCGCTCAAGCTCAAACCGGATCTGGCAGAAGCCCACAACAATCTCGGTGTTGCGTACCTTAAGTTGAACCGGTATGAAGAAGCTATGGATGCATACAACCAGGCCCTCAAGGTCAGACCGGATTATCAGGATGCCCGGTATAACCTCGAATTTACCAGCGCTAAGTTTTATTCAAGCCTCAAACGGCATGCAGAAGCAGTCAATGCGCTTCAGAGGGCCATCAAGATCAAGCCCGATTCATTTGAGGCTTACGACACTCTCGGGAGCCTCTGTACGATGCTCGGCAGGTATCAGGAGGCAGCGGATGCCTCGAGAGAGGCGGTGAAAATTAAACCTGACTCCTTCGATGCACAGAACAATCTTGCAATTGCTTGCGGCATGCTGAATCTCTGGTCAGAGGCTGCCGATGCCTACAGAGAGGCAGTACGGATTAAACCGGATGCAGCCGCCAATGTGTACTATGGCCTCGGATATGCGTGTGCAGCCGTCGGCCGGTATCAGGAGGCAGCAGATGCATACAGGCAGGCATTGAAAAGCAAACCGGACTATGCCGAGGCCCACCTGGGGCTCGGGATTGCCCACGTCCTCATGAACAAGAAAGACCTCGCCCGGGAGGAGTACGAAGCCCTCAAGAAACTCAATGAAGGGATGGCGAAGAACCTCCTTGATTTTCTCAATAAAGCAGAAGAACAGTTGAAGAACCAGAATCAATCCTCCGGATCTCCAAAGTAGGGGTGTTGTACCTGCTTCCGGACAGGAATGTTAGATGAATTAAGAGATAACCGGTATGCATGTCAAATTCTTAGAAATTGAGATAACCGGCAGGTGTGATTGTTATTGCAGGCACTGCTACGGGAATTTTCCAAAACCGCAGGAGCTCCCGAAAGAAAAAATAAAAGAAATCATAGGACAGCTCCCCCCTAACTATCACATCATATTTTCCGGCGGGGAGCCCCTTCTGCATGAGGACCTGATAGAGATCGTAAGAGATGCCGAGGAGTATTTCTGGATAACGACAAATGGCCACGCCCTCAGCAGAAAAAAGCTGGATACCTTAAGCAGGTATGCAATCCTTGTTTTCGGCCTTGACGGTATCGGTTCTGTGCATGACTGGTATCGAGGCCACCAGGGCTCTTTCAGGAAGGTGATCGATGCCTTAGAGATGACTCAGGATAGACCGGTGGAAATAATCACGACCCTGTGGAAAGGGATGCTCGACCAGATTGACGACATCATTGAGATAGGAGCGAAATATAACGCTATCGTTCACTTCAATCCGTTAGTCCCGGTGGGCAGGGCGACAAGCCCGGAGATTCTGCTGACCAGGGAAGAAAAAGTGTGGGTATACGAGAAGATTAAAGCTTTACAGAAATCCAGAGGAATCATAACTGAGCTCTACAAAGTTACCGAAAAGGACCTTGAGCATGGCATTGACCTTTATTGCAAAGACCGGTTCAGCATAGGGGTGAATGGTGATGTAAGACCCTGTGAATTTCACCAGGTGAGAAAATTCGGGAATATCTTTGAAAAAAATTTTGAAGAGATCGTGAAGAGAGCGCAAGAGACTAATTACTATCAGGCACGGAAGAGCGGTTTTAAAGATCACATCAGGTTAGATGCGGAAGACCCTTTTAATTACCATACGAACATCTGTCATAAAATCCCGTTGTAATTTTCCCTTTTCACATCTCCTCCCTTAAAATTCTTATACCCTCCCTCACGACCCTCATTTTATGATAAAGTATGAACCTATGGGGTCAGACACATCAATAGGAAAGCTTTTCTCCAGGTTTCAGGAAAGCGGTCCCGCACTTATTATCCTTCTTATTGCCGCCGCCTTCCGTCTGGTATTTATCCTGAAAGGCGGCTCTTTTATAGCCACGCCGCTCTCATTCGCCTACCAGTATTTAGACCCTTTACTGCTGAAGAACGATCTTATGCGCAGCCTTCTCTATCTGCACTCGCAGCCGCCGTTTTTTAACCTCTTCCTTGGTATTGTCCTCAAGGTATCTCCCCTACCGGCAGTATCATATGACATACTCTTCAAGACTGCCGGGGTGTTGATTCCACTCATCTTCTACGGCATTCTTGTCTTCCTTGGCATAAAACGTCTCTTGGCGCTTCTGATAACCATTGCTTTCATGCTCAACCCAACGCTGATCCTCTATGAAAATCTTTTATATTATTCCTACGCTGAAGCGTTCTTTGTCCTGCTTGCCATATTCTTCCTCATTCGCTGGGGCAGAGGGATGAAATTTTCCGATCTCTTCCTGTTCTGGATGTCACTTTTATGCCTCGGAATGGTTCGATCTCTGTTCCATCCGGTCTTCTTCCTGATAACGGCAGTGATCCTGACGTTCCAGATACGGCGAACTTTTAAAGAACAACGAGTCACCAGGACTTTTGCCCTTTCCTCCCTGCTCATCCTCATCCCGGTTTTCGCTCTCTGTCTGAAAAATGTCTTTTTCTTCGGGATCTCTGGGACTTCTTCATGGGACGGTATGAGCCTCTGGACAAAGGCCAACGGGTTCAGCCCGGAAGAACTGGAAGAATTTCATTCCAGGGGCATGATAAGCTCACTGGCTTTAAAGGCTGACCTCAAGGCTTTTCAGCCAATAAGCTTTTACTTTGATGATGCTGAGCTGAAGGGTATGCCCTGCCATCACCCTGCAGACTGCGCCACAACGAGGAGCACCGGCTATCCGAACTTCAACCACATCGGCTATGTTGCTCTCTCAAAGCAGCTCTGGAAAGACGCGCTCCGCCTGATTGCATACGACCCTTCCCTCTTTGCCATTTACACCGGAGGATCCTACTGCCTCACGCTCTGGCATTCATCTGATTCGGTTCATGCCCTTTTTAAAGACAATATGGAGACAGTAAAAGGGCTGGAAAGATTCTACCGGTTTTTATACTTCGGATTCCTGGGGGTTGAAGACAGGAACTCTGTGAGGTTGCGGGACCGGGCCATGGTAATAACCGCTCTCTTTCTCATCGTCTACCTGAGTACGGTAATCCACCTGTTCCGGAAAGATGACCGCATTCCCCCTGCTGTGATAACGGTATGCCTGTTCTGCCTTATCATTCACGCATACACCCTGCTTGTCTCGTCAATCATTGAATTCGGGGAAAACAACCGCTTCAGGTTCCCGGTCGATTCAGCCTTCCTGGTGCTCACGGCTGGAAATATCATTATGTGGGGAACGTTGATACACAGCCGTTTTAGAAACCAGTAGAGCGGGGGCTATTGTCAAGCATTCCTTCCTCTTCTATCATTGCCAATGTAGAGAAAAACAAGAGTTTGAATTATACCATAAAGTATTTACGGGGTGGTAAAACCATTCCTGCTGAATAATTTACTTGCAGCCTTGAATAAAATTGCTATAAATATATTTAGTCATATATATTACCTACAAATAGGGTCAGCTTTATGAAACATAAAATCCAGATCTTGGTACTCATCTTTTTTCTTTCTCCAACAACTGCATTTTCATGCGAAGAATGGACGCCTCAGACTCCCTTTCCTCAGGGGAATACCCTTTATGACATCTGGGGAAGTTCAGGCATGGATGTATTTGCAGTTGGTGCATCTGGTACCGTCATCCGCTACAACGGTACGAACTGGTCTATCATGACCAGCAATACTACAAATCAGCTCAATGGCGTTTGGGGAAGCTCGAGTACGAATGTCTTTGCCGTAGGAGCTGGTGGCATGATCCTCCACTTTAATGGGACGAGTTGGTCTACCATGAGCGGTGGAACATTGAATACGCTCAATGGCGTTTGGGGAAGCTCGAGTACGAATGTCTTTGCCGTAGGAGCTGGCGGTAAGATCCTCCACTTTAATGGGACGAGCTGGTCTACCATGAGCGGTGGAACATTGAATACGCTCTACGGTGTCTGGGGAAGCTCAAGTACAGATGTCTTTGCTGTAGGGGCTGGTGGCATGATCCTCCGCTTTAATGGGACGAACTGGTCTACCATGAGCGGTGGGACCTCGAATACGCTCAATGGGATCTGGGGAAGCTCAAGTACAGATGTCTTTGCTGTAGGAGCTGGCGGAATGATCCTCCGCTTTAATGGGACGAACTGGTCTACCATGAGCGGTGGGACCTCGAATACGCTCTACGGCGTCTGGGGAAGCTCAAGTACGAATGTCTTTGCTGTAGGAGCTGGCGGCATGATCCTCCACTGTACAGACCTGATATTAACCTTTTCCATCTCCGGCACAGTAAGCGGTGCTGTCAAGTCTGAAGTCACCATGACGCTGTCAGGGGACAGTTCAGATACCACTAAAACTGATGCCTCGGGGAACTACAGTTTCATCGATCTGAGCAACGGCACCTATACGGTAACCCCGAGTAAGACCGGTTATACCTTTGCACCCAAAAGCGAAACGGTGACCATCTCAGGGGCAGATGAAACAGGGGTGGACTTCACCTCGTCTGTAGCTACCTACTCCATCTCAGGCTCAGTAAGCGGGGCAATACAGTCTGGAGTAACCATGACGCTGTCCGGAGACAGCTCAGGTAGCACTACAACTGACGCTTCGGGAAACTATACTTTCACCGGTCTGAGCAACGGTACCTACACAGTCACGCCGAGTAAGACCGGTTATACCTTTGTACCTGCAAGCGAGACGGTGACCATCTCCGGGAAAGATGTAACAAAGGTAAACTTCACCTCGTCTGCAGCTACCCACTCTATCTCAGGCACGGTTACCGGTGATGTCAAGTTTGGGGTTATCGTAACGCTTTCTGGTAGTGGTTCAGGGAGTAAAGTAACAAATTTCCTTGGGGACTACAGTTTCACCGATCTCAGCAACGGTACCTACACAGTAACGCCCAGTAAGACCGATTATACCTTTACGCCGACAAGCAAGACAGTTACCATTTCCGGGGCAGATAAAACCGGGGTGGACTTTATAGCATCTGCGGTAACGACAACCTGCAGCACATGGGATGACGTCATTGCAGAATATAATGCCTATGTGGCTGGACAGGTGACCTGGGATAAGGTGATAACCTGCTACAATCAATACATCGCCGCTCATCCATGAAGGAAAATGAAGAGCGAAGATTGGGAAGGGTCAGAGGGTCAGATCTTCATTTGTCATTTTAAAACGGTAAGTGAAGCTGTGATTGGAAATTTTCAAATAGATGATAAGGCAAAATGGCTGGGGGGAATCGCTTTTTTATTCCAGCTCATAGTGCAGTTTTAACGCCTGGTTGATATCATCTATACTCTCTTCAGGAAAGTGTCCTAATTTCTTTAGAAGGCGAAGTTTATCCACTGCCCTTGTCTGATTGACCATAACTTTTGACCGGCTACGCAATCCTGCTGTACCTGAGGGAATCTCCACCTCAAAAGAATAGACCTTGGTTACCTGAGAGGTGATCGGGGAAATCGAGACAATTGGCGAGTGTGCATTATTGATATCGTTTGACACCACCACAGCAGGACGAGTCTTTTTTGCTT
>Ga0315274_10011236_pt1 | contig 12836 bp, 13 predicted proteins | sample YL17G02_20_MG_FD_203700 | JGI IMG/M metagenome (GOLD analysis project Ga0315274, IMG submission 203700) | Sediment microbial communities from Yellowstone Lake, YNP, Wyoming, USA - YL17G02_20 | ecosystem: Environmental > Aquatic > Freshwater > Lake > Sediment | place: USA: Wyoming | collected... | reverse complement strand
ACATTGTCTTCCTCAAGGTTGAGAACGACTCCAAAAAGATTTTTCGGAAATTCTAGCAGTTCTCCGGCCATCACTTTCTCAAGACCATAAATCCGGACAATACCGTCTCCCACAGAAATAACTGTTCCTGTCTCGTTTATCTCAATCTGTCTCTCATGCCCTTCAATCTGCTTGCGAATTATTTGGCTAATCTCATCTGCTTTTAATTCTGCCATTACTCACTTCTCCTTAAGGTTTCCGCTATCTGGCTGAATTGAGTACGAATAGAATTGTCAATAAGGACATTATTAATGGTAATTACAATTCCGCCTAGTATCTTCTTATCAACCTTGTTTTCGAGAATAACTTTCTTACCCACGCTTTCCTGCAAACTTTCTTTCAGTTCATCCATCTGCCCGTAATCGATGGGGAGAAACGAATAAACATACGCTCGGACTTTCCCCTCCCTCTCATTGATAATGTTCTGAGCATGTTGGATAATTAATGGTAGCACTGGCAGGCGATCCCGCTTAACTAATAGGATGAGGAAACTAATCACCTCTTTAGATAGGCCACTCTGTTTAAAAATTCTCTCTAGCAATTCCCTTTTCGAGGAAATAGAAAAGGATAAATTTAAAAGGGAAGCTTTTAGCGTGGGAACCTTTTGAATCATCTCTTGGGCTTCTGCCAACTCATTGACATATTGCTGACACTTTCCCCGGTCTCTACCACTATCCATAAGTGCCCGGGCATATCGTCTCGCAGCAATCCAGCTCATAGTCTCACACCCCTGAGTCTGATGAGCATCTCATCAACTGCCTTTTTTTGGTCTTTTTGGCTGTAACACTTCCTTATCGACTCTTTGGCAATCCGCATAGAGTCAAGAATGATCTCCTGTTTAAGAAGATCTCGAGCAATCTTAATTTCTTGAAGGGTGATCGTTCGTGCAAGATTAGTAATCCTCTGCGCCGCTTCTTCAGCTTCTCGAATGATTCGGTCCCTTTCTCTGACCCCCTCTTCTTGAAATCTCCTTAGGATCGCCGCCTTTCCCCTCTCTAAAGCATCAACCTGTTCTTGATACTGGGTGAGCAGCTTTTCTGCCATTTCCTTAATCTTGTGTGCCTCGGCAATCTCTTTCTCAATTCGCTTTTCCCTTTGCATAAAGAAGGTTTTTACCTTAGCTGCAGCAACTGCATAGATAATATAGATGAAAAGTATTAGATTGTAAGTTTTATAAAGAATATCCTTGAGAGGCTTAGGCAATGGAATAAGGAACAGCACTGCTCCCACTCCAAGGAAAATTATTAAATGAACATGTCTCTTTTTCAACTAACCGATCTCCCTAGAATCTTTGAAACCATTTTTCCGGAGAAGTTGATTAAGAGCTTTTTCAATTCTCTCCTCGCTTCATTCATGCTTGCCTCCAACTCCTTCCTTGCATTGGTAATATCATCCGCACTCGTCAATCTCGCCTCCTCCAAGATCTTCCCCCCTTGAGCTCGACCTTGTATGATGATTGCATCTCTTTCAGATAGTCCGCGAGATTCTGACTCAGCCACATCAGACTCATAACGCTTTTTTAATTGCTCTGTGTGAACTTCTACGTCGAGAGCTTGGGAGAGTGTCTCCGATGTTTTCTTCCGCCTCTCCTCTGCTACCCGGAGTATAGATTTGAAAATAAGTCGATTGAGTATCCAAATCAGCATAACAAAGTTAACCATCTGCAAGAGAAGGGTACTGTTTATTTGGAGCATTGGTAACTCTCCTAAAACGAACTATAGTGAATAGCTCTGCACATGCTAGAATTTTAAAATCAACGTGAATGCGACGACTAGCACATACAGTACCAATGATTCCTGAAAAGCCAATCCGATAATTAACGGTGTTAAAATTTGATCCGATGCCCCAGGATTTCTCGCTATTCCATAAAGACCAGCTGCAATAGATATCGCTTGACCTATTACGCCGACCCCCGCAGCAAAGGAAATCCCAAGGCCCCCGGCCAGCGCAATGAGGCCTTTGGTCAGTGGAAGAAGTTCACCACCTTCTCCTTCTGCCCACACCAGTTGAGTAAAAGCCAGGACAAGAAGCATTCCAAGAAATACCATAACTAAAAAACTTCTCTTGTTCTTCATCTTTGCACCTCCTCCAGGATGGTTGGTTTGAAACTTAATGTTTACCATTACCTACGGCTATACCTATATAGATAATGGAAAGTAAAGAGAACACAAATGCTTGGATTATAGAAACAAAAGTACCAAGGGCAAGATTAAAAACAGGAACAACCATCGGTACGAGGTTAGAGAAAATCTCTAATACTTTATGATCTCCCATAATATTCCCGAATAGACGAATTGAAAGCGAGAAGGGTCGTGCTAAATGTCCGATGATTTCCATGACAAAAATGAATGGGACAAGCCACCAGACAGGTCCACAAAAGTGTTTGAGATAAGATAATCCATGCTCCTTGAATCCTATTGCTTGATACGCAAGAAATACAATCAAAGCACAACCTGCATTAATATTAATATTTTCCGTAGGAGGTAAAAAGCCAGGAAGCAACCCTATGAGGTTGCTTACTAAAATAAAGATAAAAACTGTGCCAATAACAGGGATAAATCTTCTGCCATTTCTTCCCATATTTTTTTCGAGGAGACCTAAAACAAATTCGATTACAGTCTCCACAATGTTCCCAAGTGTCACCTTAGCGCTCGGGATCACTTGGGGAGGTGACTTACGTTTAACGTAGATGCATACACAGATTAAAATAATACTCACTATAAAAGCATGGGTGATCGCATCTGCATCTATGTTTCTAAAGTCACATACTTTATTGGTATGGTGTTCCAGACTCGTCATATAGTTCCAGAAAGGAAGCAGTGAAATCCAGATGAATCCTTCCTCCTCTGAAGCGAAGACTAGAGATGATGAAAGAGAAAAAACAAAGGTAACCAGAAGTACTAGGTATACTATCTTTCGTCTTTTCATAGGGGTCATCTATTTTTCATGAGCTAATAACCAAAAAATTTAACCAGTTTCATTAAAGCGAGGACTATCACTACTGATGACAGTCCAATAATCAATCCGATGGGATCAACCTTTTTAGAATAGATAAGAACAAAAAGTGCGAGAGCCAGCAGTATGAATTTAAGCAAAGATAGTAAACCTACTAGAATCTTCTTTTCAGAGGTTGTTGAGGTTAGTGTTATCACAATTCTTTGGAGTATAACGAAGTTTATAAAGGCAAAAAATCCCCCAGCGAAAACTCCTAATGTAAGTTTTGTGGATTTAAAAAAAAGAGACCCAACCAAGAGCACTACTGCAGTTATTAAAGTGCCTCTCTCTATTGATTTATGGTTCCACAAGGTTTCCTTTACGCTATCACTCATGACCTGATTAAAACCTTTTTACATAGTACACAGAACCCTAAGACTACAGAAAAAACCACCTGCGGTTCCCAAGAGCATTAACCATGGTGTACTGTTGAGCCTACAATCTAGGTAATATCCAACAAGAGCGGTCACTACTACTGGAGCTACTAACTCAAACCCCAGGATCCATAGTTCAACGATTTTTGTTATTAAATTTTTCTGTTCAACCACAATAAATTATACTCAATGGTTTAAGGTAACTACTAAATACTATCATATTTCTTCAGCTTATTATAACAGTCAAAGGGAAGCTAATGCTTTTTATCTGTTGGCAGGAAATAGTGTAATGATTTCTATATTATTATGACAGGAATATTTTTTAAGGAATTTCAGGAGATGAAAATAAAGGGCCAAGAATTCCCCAGCTCTTCACTATAACCTATTTGCTTTAACTCACCACCGCTTACGCTATGACTTTGCCTTTTTTAAAAGCCTCTCTACCCGCTTTAAAAGGAAATTGGGGTCTACTGGTTTATCGATATACTCATCAGCGTGGGGAGCATCGGCTGCGGACTCCATATCGGGGAAAAGCAGCGTACTACTTTCAAGACTGGTTAACACGATGATAGGGATGACAGAGGTAGAAGGATCCCGCTTCAACTCACCACAGGCAATGAACCCATCTTTTCCCGGCATCATGATGTCTAAAATGATGAGGTCAGGCTTCTCCTTTTTGGCTTTTTCAATCCCCTCTTCCCCATTATAGGCGTAACTCACCTCGTAGTGAGCCCCCTCCAACGCCATCTTTACCATCTTGACCTCACTCGGCTGGTCATCAATAATGAGAATCTTTTCCTGGTTGGCAGCCATGCACTTTCCCTCCTTACGCGGTTGCTCAACGAATTTTCATCGAATCATACTCACACCACTCCCATAAATCATCTTTCAAACTCTCATATTTCTCCCGCACATCCTCATAGGTACGCGCATTCTCCAGAGCAATAGAAGCCTGCTGGGCAAAGCTACTAAGAAGCTCCATCTCATCTTGAAAAAACTCTTTGGGGTCAGCAGTATAAATCCTGATCATTCCGATCACCTCACCTCCCACCTTGAGGGGAAGGGAAAAGATTGAGGCAATACCCTCCTCTTTCGCCTCCCACAGGTACTGTGCGTGGGGAGAGGTCGTTATATCTAATACACTCTCTGGTTTGCCCGAAAGTACCTTGGATAAGGTTTTGTCGGCTGCGATGGGCCCTTTTTTAAGGTAGTTATCACTTAAGCCATAGGCGGCACAGATTTTAAAGTATTCCTTCTTCTTATCTAAAAGGCTTATGGCACACCCTTTTAACTTCATCACTTTCACTACTCCGGTTGCGATCAGATTTAACACCTCTCGTAAATTTAAGGTGGAGTGGATTGCACTGGTAATCTCTTGAAACCTTCCTTCTCTTTCCCTGTTCTCTTCAGACCGCAACTTTTTCTGCAAAGCCTCCCTCACCACCCTGAGCAGTTCCTCGGGGGTAAAGGGTTTGGGCAAATAGTCAGCCGCACCCAGCTTCATAGAATCACGGGCGGTCTCAACTGAAGAGTAGCCGGTAAACATCACCACGGTGATATCAGGTACCTCTTTCTTCATCTTTTCTAACGCTTCAACCCCACTCATGCCTGGCATTTTTATATCGCTCAGCACCAGATCATACTGTTTCTCTTTCAGCTTCAGTAACGCTTCCTGTCCACTCAAAGCGGTTTCTACCGTATAGCCTTCATCACGCAATATCCTGCCACAGCTCTCATGGATGATCTTTTCATCATCCACCACTAAAATTGTAAATTTACGCTTTTCCATAGAGAGTGCCTCCTTTCCCCACTACGAGACGCATCTCCCTCCCCGCTCTTCTATGAGATGGTGCGTTAAGAAGAGCGGCGATCTGAGAGATGGGATGGTGATTCTTTTTTTAAACTCTCATAATCCTCGCTTACCACCTGATAGAATTTAGCATTCATTAGGGCTATTCCTGCCTGTTCTGCAAGTCTACTCATGAGATCCATCTCGGTACGGGTAAATTCACGAGTTTCTGCGGTATATACCCTCAGCACCCCTATCACCTTCTCTTTCGCCTTGAGGGGAATGGAGAGAATAGAAAATATTCCTTCTTCCCTTGCCTCCATGGGATATTGAATACGGGGATCGAGTACCACATCCTTAATATATAAAGTCTTACCCTCGATGGATTCTTTCATGCTCCCGTCACTATCGATGGGACCTTTGGAGAGGTATCTTTCGCTGAGACCAAAGGAAACTCTGGTTTCTAAATTTTTTCTCGTCACATCCAGCAGATTGATACTACACCCCTTCACCTTGAGTAAATTTACCACACTTTTTACAATCAACTCTAAGACATCATTCAGATTGAGAGAGGCACTGATGGCAGCAGTGGCATCACGATAGGCACTTTCCAAGTGTTTTGTTTTAAGCAACACCTCTCTCTTTTCCAGTGCGCTGCTGACCACGGCGGTCAACTCATCGGGGGTAAAAGGCTTGGGTAGATAATCAAACGCCCCCAGCTTCATCGCCTCCACTGCCGTCTCTGCCGTTGAGTAACCGGTGATCATTATAACACCAATATCGGAATTTTCCTCTTTAATTTTTTTTAACGCCTCCATGCCGCTCATGCCAGGCATCATAAGATCACTAATCACCAGATCATACGTTTTCTCTTCCATCTTTTTTAAGGCCTCTTGCCCCGTGAATGCCTTATCAATCTCATAACCCTCTGCGGTTAAGATTCGGTAGCAACTGTCATGGACAATTTGTTCATCATCTATTACCAATAGTTTGGCTTTTGTTCCCTCCATAGTAATACCCTCCCTTCCTTGCGCTATTATTCATTTCATCTTTACCATAAGTAGTACTAGTTTCCTCTCTTCTCCACAGGGAGCCTTACAGTAAAGGTAGTCCCTTTCCCCACCTCACTCTCTACGATAATATCTCCATGGTGTTTTTGAATGATGCCATAGCTCACCGAGAGTCCTAACCCTGTCCCCCGTTGAGGGTCTTTGGTAGTAAAAAAGGGATCAAAGATCTTGCTTAAGTTCTCCTGGGGAATCCCCATTCCGGTATCGCTTACCCGTACCTCCACAAAATCACCGCCCTGACTCACCCCACTTGAGACGGAGAGGATACCCTGGCCATTCATCGCTTCCGCCGCATTTAACGCAATGTTCATTACCACCTGCTCAATCTGATTCTCATCAATCCAGATCTGGGGAAGCAATTCATTAAGTTTCCTCTCAATGGTAATATTATGAAAGACTGCCTGATGCTGGAGGAGGGAAAGTGTTTTTTCAATCACACCATTGATGTAGCATAACTTCCTCTGGGGCGGGTTTTGACGGGCAAAATCCAAAACACCTTTTATAATCTCCCGGCAGCGTGTTGTCTCTCTTATGATGATTTCTAAATCCCTTTTAGTTGCCTCATCCTGAGCATTTTTTAATAAGAGGTGAGAGAAGGTCATCACCCCGGTAAGCGGGTTATTTAACTCATGGGCAACCCCCGCAGCAAGCCTACCCAGCGAAGACAACTTCTCTGTTTGGATCAGCTGCACTTGGGTTTCCCTGAGCTCCTGGTTGGCACGTTCAAGTGCAGTGCTCCGCTTCTGTATCTCCTCATCTGAAGATTTAAGGGTCTTGGTCATCTTATTAAAAGAGGTAGCCAAATTACCAAGTTCATCAGCTGATGCCACTGGGACTTCATAGTCAAGGTCCCCCTGGGCGATTCGCTCAGTGGCAAACACCAGACCCTTGAGCGGTTTGGTAATCCGTGAGGTAACAAACACGACCATCAACTGAGCTAAAATGATACCAAGAATGGCAACAAGAAAGAAACTTAACACCAGCTCGTTTCGCTTATCTATATAGGGTGCCTCTAGTATGCCCACATAGAGCATTCCTATTACCTCGCCCCTCACATTCTTGATCGGGTCATAGGCGGTGATGTAATCTGCATTTACCACATACGCTCGACCAATAAAGGGTTCACCATTTTCCAAAACCTTTTCGTACACATCACTGGACACCCTGGTACCGATTGCCCGCAGCCCCTCTGATGTTTTCACATTAGTGGAGATCCTCACATCCCATAGAAAGATGGTGGCGGTCCCAATGTCTTTCCCTTTATACTTAACCCCCTGGTACACGATATCCTTGATCCTATCCACAATCAGGTAATCGCGGTTGAGGAGGTGCCCTCCGTAGAGGACCCCCAGCAATTTTCTCTCTGCATCAAAGACGGGTGCAGCAACTTTAAGCATCATGCCGGCAGTCTCCTGGTCTTTTACCCGCGGCTTCGCCTTGGGGGTGGTGATGAACACCATAAAGGCCTGATCCATCAGCGCTCTTCCCTCTTTACTCAACTCCTCCTGGGAAACAATTTGAGTACCTTTTGCAACCGTTTTCTCCCTGAGCGCAATTTCCACCATTTCATCATTAGATTGATCATCCCCCACCGTGTAGGGGCTCCTTGTCCTCACCAGCACCTTTCCATTGTTATCCGTTAAGCTGAGAACATCGAGGTTATAGGTAATCCTAATTCGTTCAAGCTCTCGTTTGAGTAGGTCAACGTTTCCTAAGGCAAACCCCTCTTTGAGAAAGAACCTCTCAGAGGTTAAGCGTACCACCGATTCAATATCCCTCAATCGCTCATTATACACCATCCAGGCAGAGTTGAGATCAATTTGCACCTTTTGCTGTGCCCGCTTTACTACGTCAGTTGCCACCAAACGGATACCGATGAGGGAAGAGGTAAGCCCCACTGCTACCACCACTAAAATGAAACTAAAGGCAAGCTTGGTTCCCAGTGAGAGGTTCTTAAAGCTCACCCCTATCTGCTTAAGAATTTTTTTTCTGCCCATTGCTCTTCAGCTCACTCAATAGCCCAATACTTGCAGGTGCGGATACAGGTCTTACATTTGTTGCAGATGGTGGTATCAATCACCGCGGGTTTCTTCTTCTCCCAGGTAATAGCGTTCACCGGACACGCCTTGAAGCAGAGTCCGCACATTTTACACTTTTCCTCGTTCACCTTAAATTCAATCAGCCTGGTACACACTAAGGCAGGGCATTTCTTTTCCTCAAGGTGAACTCGATACTCATCGCGAAAATACCTAATGGTTGAGAGCACCGGATTGGCAGCTGTTTGCCCCAGTCCGCAGTGAGAGGTATCCTGAATATGTCTTCCCAACTTCTCCAGGAACTCTAGATCCCCCTCTTTTCCTAAACCATCTACAATTTCAGTCAATTTGTCAAGCATCACCTTTAGTCCTTCCCTACAGGGAACACATTTCCCGCATGACTCGTCCACCGAAAATTCGGTAAAAAACCTTGCCGTATCCACCATGCAGGAACGCTCATCCATGATCACCACCCCTCCTGAGCCCATCATTGCACCTGCCTGGGTGAGTGAGTCAAAATCTATCTTGGTATCTAAAAGCTCCGTAGGGACACAGCCACCTGAGGGACCTCCCATCTGCGCCGCTTTGAACTGACGTTTGTGAGGAATGCCTCCACCGATATCAAACACTAAGGTACGAAGTGTCGTTCCCATTGGCACCTCCACCAACCCCACATTGTTAATAGTCCCCGTGAGCGCAAACACCTTGGTTCCTTTGCTTCCCTCAGTGCCAATACTCGCAAACCACTCAGCACCATTCAAAATAATGGGAGGGACATTGGCAAAGGTTTCAACATTATTGAGATTAGTAGGCTGACCCCACAGGCCTGCCTCGGCAGAGCGGGGAGGTTTAATGCGAGGCATCCCCCGTCGACCCATCAAGGAGTACATCAAGGCCGTAGATTCTCCACAGACAAACGCCCCCGCACCAGGGTAAATACCAATATCAAAATCAAAACCACTGTAGAGAATATCCTTACCCACAAGACCATACTCCCGCGCCTCGCGGATGGCTAACTCCAACCGCTCAATGGCTAAAGGATACTCTGCCCTTACATAGATAAATCCCTGGTGTGCCCCCATCGCATACCCAGAGATAATCATCCCCTCAAGAACCGAGTGGGGGTCAGCTTCCATCACCGACCTATCCATAAAAGCCCCCGGGTCTCCCTCATCCCCATTGCAGATAGTATACTTGGGGAACCGGTTATACTTCCTTACCTCTTCCCACTTTCTCCCCGTGGGAAATCCACCCCCTCCCCTGCCCCGCAAGCCTGATTTTTTTACCTCTTCGATAACCTCCTCTGGGGTCATAGAGGTTAACACCTTACCCAGTGCACGATATCCATCTCGGGCGATGGACTCATCAATGCTCTCCGGATCAATGAGCCCACGATTCCTCAAGACAATGAGCTTCTGATGTTTAAAAAAGTCAATATCACTCAGCAGGGGAATATGTCTCTCTTTCAGGGGCTCTTGGTACATGAGTTTTGCTACCGGCCTCCCCTTCAAGAAATGTTCCTCCACCAAATGAGGCACATCCTCTGGCTTCACCTGCACGTAAAATATACCCTCTGGATACACTACCATCACTGGTCCTTGAGCACAAAAGCCATTGCACCCCGTTAAGATGACTTCGATTTCATCGTGAAGGCCACGATAGGCCAACTCTTCTACCAAAGCCTTCTTGACTACATTGGTGCCACTGGCAATACACCCGGTACCAGAACATAGCAAAATCTGTGATCGAGACTTCTTCATGTACCCCTCCCTGCCATCAGGTGGTAAACTACTCATTAGTGTCTGAACGAAAACCCTCACACACCACATCGGCTGTCATTTCGAAGGAGTGAAGCGACTGAGAAATCTCATGCAAATTCAAAGATTTCTCCTTTCAGTCGAAATGACAATAGAGCCAACACAGGGGTTTTCGTTCAGGCACTAACTACAACAAAACAGAGGAAGTGAGAGGTGATACAATGAAGGTACATGAATTTCAAGCTAAAAAGATTCTCAAGGGGTATGGTGTTCCCATCCCCCGCGGAGAGGTGGCGAAAACCTCTGCCAAGGCAAAAAAGATTGCTGAAAAGCTGGGTGGAAAAGTCGTAATCAAGGCACAGATTCATGCCGGGGGAAGAGGAAAAGGCGGAGGGGTAAAGGTTGCATCCACTCCCGATGAAGCACAGCAGCTGGCAAAGAAGATCATCGGGATGAACCTGGTCACCCATCAGACTGGCCCTGAGGGAAAGAAGGTGAAACAGGTGCTGGTTGAGGAAGAACTTGAGGTGGTGAAGGAGCTCTATCTTGGTATCGTGGTTGACCGGGCACAGGCACAGCCGGTAATCATGGTGTCCGAGGCGGGAGGAATGGAGATTGAAGAGATTGCGGCAAAGTCACCTGAGAAGATACTTAAGGTTGCGGTTGACCCTACCACCGGATTCATGGGATTCCATGCCCGCAAGCTCGCCTTTGGCTTGGGCCTGGAAAAGGAGCTTAATAAACAGGCCACCACTATGATATCACAACTCTATAAAATTTTTGTAGAGAAAGATGCGACACTGGTGGAGGTGAACCCACTGGTAATTACCAAGGATGATCGGTTACTGGCACTTGATGCCAAGATGACCTTTGATGATGACGCCCTCTATCGACACCCTGATCTCAAGGAACTCTATGACCCTGATGAACTCGAACCCCTGGAGGTAGAGGCATCCAAATACAAGCTCAACTATATTAAACTTGATGGGAACGTAGGGTGCATGGTAAATGGTGCGGGACTGGCAATGGCAACCATGGATATTATTAAACTCGCCGGAGGAAACCCTGCCAACTTCCTGGATGTGGGTGGAGGAGCCTCTGCCGAGCAGGTGGAAAATGCCTTCAGGATTCTTTTAGCTGATAAAAATGTCAAGGTGGTACTAATAAATATTTTTGGAGGTATTTTACGCTGCGATCGAGTAGCCACTGGAATTGTAGAAGCGGCTAAGAAGGTTGAGCTAAAACTCCCTATGGTGGTAAGGCTTGAGGGCACTAATGTAGAGGAAGGAAGGAGGATTCTAAAAGAGTCGGGGCTCAAGTTTGAGGTAGCCGTCGATTTTCGCGATGCCGCAGACAAGGTGGCAAGTCTCACTAAAACATTAAAATAAGCTTGCAAGCAGGCAAGCTGGCATGCGTACAAGCCATTATACTATTCAGGCTTAACTAATAAGGAGAAATTTGTATGAGCATTCTAATTGATAAGAACACAAGAGTAGTCGTGCAGGGCATAACCGGCGGTGAAGGAACCTTTCACACCCAGCAGATGGTCGCCTATGGATCTAAAGTCGTTGCAGGGGTCACCCCCGGCAAAGGAGGCCAGAGCCTTGATGGTATTCCGGTATTCAACCGGGTTGAAGATGCAGTAAAGAAAGAAGGGGCGAATGCCTCCTGCATCTTTGTGCCGGCAGCCTTTGCCGCGGATGCGATTGTTGAGTCAGTCGATGCGGGGGTAGACCTGGTCGTCTGTATCACTGAGGGCATCCCCGCCCTGGAGATGGTGAAGGTAAAGAACTATCTGGAAGGAAAGAAAACCCGGCTTATTGGTCCCAACTGCCCGGGACTGATCAGTCCGGGGAAATCTAAAATCGGTATTATGCCGGGACAAATTCATAAAGAAGGAAACGTAGGGGTTATCTCCCGTAGTGGAACCCTCACCTACGAGGTGGTCTGGCAGCTCACCCAGCGAGGGATCGGCCAGTCAACCTGCATTAGCATTGGCGGTGATCCGGTGGTAGGCACCTCCTTTGTAGACCTTTTAGCCTTATTTAAAGATGATCCTGCCACTGATCTCATCATTATTATCGGCGAGATTGGAGGAACAGCGGAAGAAGAAGCAGGCGATTACGTGCAAAAGCATATTAAGAAACCGGTGGTGGGCTTTATCGCAGGTCAGACCGCCCCTCCGGGGAGGAGAATGGGCCATGCCGGCGCCATCATCTCTGGTGGAAAAGGAACTGCTGCCGAGAAGAATGCCGCCTGGCAGCGTGCAGGCATCAAGGTGGTCAATAATCCCGCGCTGGTAGGAGAAACCGCTGCATCAGTGATAGGCAAGTAACCTCATCAATTAATTGAGCATAAAACTCCCTCTCACATTGAAAGACTTGTCAGCTTGCCAGCCTGCAAGCTTACAAGCAAATATAACCCGCAACTCGTAACCCGTAACTCATTCCCCATCTCTTTCTTCTCATTCCCCACTCCCTCAATTCCTAAATCCTACGAAAGAATTTAACCAATGCATTAACTATGCTGTGGAAAATCTGAGGAATAGTAATCCGAGTGAAGCAGTAAAATGCCTTAAAGAAAGTCTCCGGATAGAATCCAAAATCAAAGACCTTTTTAAGCAGATGAAAGGGCTTGAGGGGGATTTGAGGAGGTTGACGAAAAGGAATTTTAGATTCTTACATAATTCAATCTGAGAATTTCAGTGACATGGGGGTTTTCTGAGCCACAACCCAAAACTGCTTACGCATCTGTAGAACGGCAGGTGCCTTACGAAT
>Ga0315274_10011234_pt1 | contig 12837 bp, 7 predicted proteins | sample YL17G02_20_MG_FD_203700 | JGI IMG/M metagenome (GOLD analysis project Ga0315274, IMG submission 203700) | Sediment microbial communities from Yellowstone Lake, YNP, Wyoming, USA - YL17G02_20 | ecosystem: Environmental > Aquatic > Freshwater > Lake > Sediment | place: USA: Wyoming | collected... | reverse complement strand
TTCCGCAGGGCATCCACGGCAGGCGCTCCACGTCCGCGAAGGAAGATCAAACCCTGACAGGCGCCATAGCGAGCGTCGAGGCTTGGAGAATCGAGCATCTCGATCAAAGGTGCAACGGAAGCGTTCTTGCGGCGCCCCAGAGCCATGGCCGCTCGCTCGCGCACGACGGGCGACCAATTGCGAAGGCGCTCGAGGAGTTGTTCGTCACTCAGCGCATCGTAGAAACTGTAGCGATCCTTGTTGCTCCAGCCGCGACCATCGAGAATCAGAGCCTTGGCGGCGGCGGCATCAAGCTGCGGCGCGAGGTTCGGTTGCTTGCCGGTGAGCAGGATTTTCTTGAGTGGCATGGCGTAGGCCAACAGATAGCCGCCGGTGCAGTCCCAGCCCGCGTAGCTGTCCTTTTCCAACTCCGGCGGACCTTGATGGAGGAAAATTCCGTCCGCACCGCGTGCAAGGTCGAAATACCAGGTGCCAAACTCGCTCATCCACGCCCCCGTCGCCTGTGGTCCCGACTGGGCAACTCCCGGCATGGACCAGAGGATATTGAAAAAATTACCCGTGTGCCCGCAATCGCGCTCGGAGCCGTATGAGGCGACACTCATGCGCGAAAAGAACTCCGCGCCTTTCGACTCGCCGAGCAGGTTGAACATGACCGCAGCCATCCCGCACTTGCCATTGTCCTCGTGAGTTTCTATCCATGGGGCGTGATCGCCATACGGGATGGCGCCTTTGCCGATATAAAATCGCAGCAACTTGGCACTGCGTTCGATCGCCAGATCCAAGGCCGGGTCTTTCACGCCAGCCATGCGCGCCATCGCCATCGCGGAGGTAAGCGGCACACCGGGGGCGTTCATCATCCCGTACCCGTAAAGTCGTCCGTCGGGCCGAGCGAACCTGTGGCCCCACGAGCCGACCGCGCTTTGACCATGGGCGGCTTCGAGCGCGAGCCGCGTTAAGCCCGGCATGACCGAATCATCGCCCGTTGCGATCTTGTATTCGGAAAGGAACATCATGATGTAGCCGTAATACCATGTTGCCATCCCTTCGGTTGTGAAGTTCGCGGCCCACTCGGTTTCCTTCTTGATCAGCGGGAGGTAGCTTGGGTCGCCGCTGGCTAACAGGGCGAGCGCATTGAGCGATCGGGGGATGGGGTCCTGCCGCTTGGCATAGGAGGGATCCGCCATCCGCTTGGCGAGATCCTTGCACCCTTGTTCGAGAATGCGTTTGGACTTCGGGCAATTGTAGGGAGCGGTGGCGCTGTAAGTTCCGAGCAACGGAAGCTTCACCACGACTTCCGCCGAGCTGCCTGCGCGCCACCGGGTCAGGCTGAGATTGCCTTTGCCCGCTTCCGATTCGGCAAGGGTCAGGGCCTTGCCCATTTCGGTGCGCGCGTCATAGGAAAACAGCTTGCCGCCGACGCCGAGAATCACGTCGCCGACCGCGAGAACGCCGTCAGCGGGAGAACCATTCTCCACCTTGGTAATCGCGATCTGGCGGGCGTCGGAGGTGGCCATCTTGTCACAATAAATCCAACCGCGCAGGCCCGTGGCACCGAGATTCCAGTCGTGCTTCGCGCCTTCAGGGATCTTTTCGCCTTTGGTGAAATCGGGAACGGACATCGTTTTTGCCTTGCCCGCCCCGAAAACCGGGCCGATCGTGGCGAGAATGGCTAAGACTGCGAGAGATACGAGTGTGTTTTTCATGGTTTGGCTTTTGGTTTGGATGATGGGCGCCCGGGAAGCGAGCCCCAGATTTCTGCGAGCAGGGCGAAAATTTCCGGCTCGGCCTGCTGAAGCTCGCGCAACCGCAGCAAGACAGGCCGCAAAGCAGCCGGTGGAGCGGTCTTTCATTTGTCCCTTCATTTCTTTTCCCTTACCATGATATTGTCGATCGCCCCGTGGAAGCGCCCGCTGTTCATTGTTTTGGCCGGCCCGATGCGGAGGCGGACATTGCCCGAACCATCGCCTTTGTATTCGAAGCTCGCCGGGGTGAACGTCATCTTGCCGGTCCATGCGCCGGGTGCCTTCGTGTAGCTGGCCAGGACGCTGTTGTCGGCGCGCAGCACCTCGATGAGCAGAGCGTCGCCGGCCTGCGTCGCCTGATCCGGATTCGTAGCCGCATAGACGGCAGCGCCGGCCTCGAAGTTCACTCGGTAGGCATGTCCGGCGACATTCGCGGCGACCGCTCTGGAAGTGATGACATTGTCCTGCCAGATCATGATGGCCCAGTCCGACGGGTTCGACTGCCCGCGGGGATTGGCGCGGTCAACCGCGTGCATGGTACCGGTGCCCGCATTGGCCCAGCCGGCCACATTACCTGTGTGGGCCACTTTCAGCCCGCTCTGGTATTGGGTCTCGTTCTGGTCTCCGCTGTAGCGGCTGCAATTCTCGGCGAAGAGGACGCCGGGCGAACCGGCCACCGCGATCTGGAGCTGGATGAGCGCAGGCTGACCACCAGCCTTCGTCACCGAAACGCCCCACGCATTGACACCGGTATCGTCTTCTCCTGGCGTGCCCGAGACACGGCCGTCCGGATGAATCGTAAGCCAGCCAGGGCCCGCCCGATTGGCAAATGCAGCGCCCTCCGGCAGCAAGCGGCCGGAGTAGACCTGACTTGCAGTGGCGCCAGGAAGGATCACCGGCGGGCCGAGGTCCGGTGCCTGCATGACCAGGACCCAATCCTGAGGTGAAGGCACATTGGGCGTTTTCCATGAACCGGAAGGGCTGGTCACAATACCCTTGTCAAAACGTCGCCCGGTGGCCGGGTCGAAGAAGAATGAGGCATAAGGCAATCCGGGCACGAGGTTGTTCACGGTAAATCCGCTCCAATCGTAGATGCCCTTTTTCGGGCGGTAGATGATGCCTGGCCTTTCGCAGGTTTTCATGCGGCTCGTGTGGCGGCGGAGAAGAGCGTTGCGAGGGCGCCGGCAATTTCGCGTGAGCCCTTGCGCCGGGGGCCTGACGCGAAAATCGTTTGCATCACCGCCTCCTCACGGACGGCTGCCAACTTCGCCGCGAACGGCCGGGCCGATAGATGCCGCCGGAACGTCCGCGTCCACACCTCCAGCCACGTGATCATCGCCAACGCCAACGCCGCGTGATGCAGGACCGACCGCTCCTTCCTCACCTCCGCCGAGTCGAACCCCAACTGGTTCTTCGCCACCGAGAACATCTGCTCGATCGTCCACCGGTGCGCGAAGGCTTCCACCACCTCGACCGCCGTCAGCGTCAGGTCCGTCGTCACCAGGTACGCCACACGCTTCGGCCGCTTCGGGTCGCGGGCGATCACCACTTTCACCGCACACGCCAGCGGCGGCCACCAGGCGACCACCTCACGCAGCCGCAGCGTCACCGTCTTGCCGTAGATGGCCACCGCCAGCGTCTGGAACTTCGACCGCTGCCGCGTCAGTCTCGAGAGCCTCGGCAGCCAGGGGCCGTGCTTGGGCTTCCGCCCACGTTTGCCTTTCGGCTGCTTTCGCGGCTTGGGCTCCCGGAGGCGGGCGTCGGCCCGCAGGCGGCTGACCACCTCGATGGCCAGTTTCCGCGCCGGTCCCACCAGCGACCCGTTCGCGTATGCCCCGTCGGCCAGAAGCCGGATCGGCCCCGAAAACCAGCCGCGCACGAAGCCCAACGCCTCGGCCGCCATCTCGTGCCGCGTCCGAAACTGGCCTCGCGGGCACGTCTTCTTCGGCCGGTACAACGCCACCCAGAAGGGCAACGCCACCCAGGCCCGCGTCCCCACCCGCACCACCACCGCCAGCACCACCCAGTTGTGGCCCCAGATATACCCCGCGCGCGGCCGCGCCGTGTGGTCGAAGTGAAAGGCGGTGCCGAAGATGCCGCGACCCCACTTCGGCGAGAGCGTATCGTCCAAAACGAGCGTCAACTCGGCGATCCGGAATGTCTTCACGGTCAGATCGAAGAGGCACTTGAAGAAGACCTGCATCCGCCACTTGCCATCCGACAGAAAGCGGTAGTACCCCGACAGGCTCCGCCGATGGCCGCCCCACACGGCCAGCCGCGTGACACACCGCTGCCCGGCGCACAGCAGCCACGGCACTGCGCAGGCGGCCAGGTACGGCCACGACCTTTCTGAGAAGGCGATTTTCGCGCTCAAGACCACGCCCAGAAACGACGATGAGAGGTGATAGCGTTTCACGGCCCGGCCTCCGATAAGAGTCGCCTTGCAACGATCTCATCGGCATGCCGGGCCGCTCTTCATTCATCGTCTTGCACTCCTCCTTAACCCCAGGTAGACTCAAAACCTGCGAAAGGCCAGGATGATGCGCATCCCGTTGGGAATACCGGCGGCAAAGCAGCCCGGAGCCCACTCCGGGTGCGGCTCGAAACGTGCCCAAGGATATTGTTCGAGCAGTTTCTTGCCCAGCCCGAGTTGAGTCGAGCCCATGTAATTCATCCCCCTTTTCCAGGTGGTCCAGTCGTAGGGTTGGCCACCCCAGGCACCCCAATTTCCATGATCGCCTTCCACGCCGGCATGCCAGATTCCCGCCGCGCCGTAGGTGAGCCCCGCCGAGCCGCTGAGCATGCTGGCCCAGAACACATACCGCTGCTGATCCTGGAAGGCCGTCTGCATGTGGCCTTCATAGCTATACTCACCAATCAGGACCGGCATGGCCGGCATCCGCGCATAGGCCGCCTTCACCTTCGGAATGGCACCGAACGCCGAATTCCATTCGCCGTGTCCGGTCTGGAGCATGTCGAAATCAATGACAGTCTCGTCGGTCACGGATTTTCGGCCTGATTCGCCGGGGTGCATCGTGGCCGGATGGTGATATGGGTCGGTCTGTTGGACATACCGCGCGACTTCCGTCCACTGTGGGCCGCCTGCTTCGCCGCCGATAATCCACACCGTGGGATAGGCGCCGTAGCGTGCAACAATGTTCCGCCAATGACGCTTAAGGCCGTTGATCCCGACCCGCATGGCGTCGCAATCGCCCCGCCCCCAACCGCCAACGATCGCTGGGACGATGCCTGCGTCGGCCAGGTGCTTGATGCGGCGGTCCGAGTATTCAAAATACTTCGGATTGACCACGCTGAAATCCTTCGTCTCGTATGGTTTTCCGCCTTCATTCTCCCAGCTTGGTTTGAAGAAACCCTCATCCGGATAGGGTCCACAAACGATCTGCACGACACTGAAGCCCTTGGCCTTGCGGTCGGCAGTCAGCTCCTGAAAGCCTTCCAAGGTCATCCGCTTGCACAGGCATTTCCACCACGTATCGCCCAGCCAGAAGAACGGCGTGCCATCGGCGTGCTCGAAATGGCGCTTGTCTTCGGCGACGCGGAGAAAGCCGTGTTTGAGCAGCGGGTTGTCGCCCGTGTAGAACGTGACTTGCAGGTTTTGAGATGCCCCGTTCACCATCTGGTTCGCTGGGTCCGAACACTTGACCTGAAAGGTGTAATCGCCCTGCGCCGGCGGGGCGAAGCGAACCGTCCACTTGTCGCCCCCAGCCCAGAACGCGGGAACCAGCCATTGCTGTTCGCCACTGCGGAAGACGACATCGACCTGCACGTCCACGAAAGGATTGTCATACTTCCGGGCGGACGTGAATGAAGTCTCAAAGACAACCCATTGCTCCGCACCCATGCCGGACGTCGCGATCAAACCGGCAAGGGTAAGGCTGGAGAGTGTTAGGTTCATGGACGATTGTTCATTCATTTTGATCCGTGCCTCCCCTTTACCTGACGCTGCGCGGGGAAACCTTTTGGGCGAGCGTGAGGGGATAGGACTTCCCGGCCTTGGTGTTGAATTCCCAGCTCTTGTCACCGCAAACGACCTTACAGGGCAGGCTGGACTTGGAATGGATCACGGCCTGGATCAGGCGGCCGTCGTCCCAGCTCATCTCCACCTCGAATCCGCCCCGCGCGCATAGGCCGGTGACCTTGCCGGTTGGCCACGCCTTGGGCAGCGCGGGCAGCAGATGGATCCGGCCCGTGTGGCTTTGCACCAGCATCTCGCAGTAGCCGGCGGTCGCGCCGAAATTGCCGTCAATCTGGAACGGCGGATGGGAGTCGAACAGGTTCGGATAGACGCCGCCGCCGCTCTCGCCGTAGATGGTTTTCGTCTCGCGGACCACGTTCAACAGGCTTCGCAGCATGGTGTAGGCGTGGTCGCCGTCCCAAAGCCTGGCCCAAAAATTGATCTTCCAGGCGCGACTCCAGCCGGTGCTCTTATCGCCGCGGGCTTGCAGGGAAACCCGGGCGGCCTCGGCCAACTCGGGTGTGGTTGCCCGGGTGATCTGGCGTCCGGGATACAAGGCGAACAGATGGGAGACGTGGCGATGATCATCCTTGGGATTATCCTTGTCGGCTTCCCATTCCTGCAATTGTCCCCAGCGCCCGATCTTCGGCTTGAGCAGCTTGTCCCTCAGCCCGGCGATGCGATCGCGGAATTCCTTGTCATCGCCCAGCACATCAGCAGCCTCAATCGCGTTGGTGAACAAGTCGTAAATGATTTCCTGATCGTAAGTCACGCCTTCTTCGGCGGGGCCGTGCTCGGGTGACCAGCCGTCGGGGGTGACGAGCGTGCCGTCCGGCCGCCGTTTCAGGTGGTCGTCCCAGAACTGGCAGATTTCCTTGAGCACGGGATAGGCGGTCTGGCGGAGATATGCCTTGTCGCGGCCAAAGGCGAAATGCTCCCACAGATGCTGCGCATACCACGCGCTGCCGGGCGGGTTCCATTTCCAATACGAAACGCCGCAGGCGTTGTTCATCGTCTGAACGGTCCAGCCCCTGACTTTGCCGTAGTTTCTCTGCGTGTTCTTCGCGCTGACCTCGCGGATCCCTGTAACGTAGTCGATGAACGGCTGGTGGCATTCCGCGAGATTGGTCGGCTCGGCCGGCCAGTAGTTCATCTCGATGTTGATGTTCGAATGGTAGTCGCCGGCCCAGGCAGGTTGGTTGCTGTCGTTCCAGACCCCTTGGAGATTCGCGGGCAAAGATCCCGGGCGCGAGCAACTGATCAGCAGATAGCGGCCAAACTGGCAGAACAAGGCTTCGAGATTCGGATCGGCCGTCGTGCTTTTTGCATAGGCCTCGAGCCGCGCCAGCGTGGTCTTGGCTAGCAGGTCCGGCGCGGTGGTTCCCACATCGAGGGAAAATCGGCGGAAGAGGGATTGGTAATCTTTCACATGCCGCGCCAGCAGATTCGCCACGCTCTGCTTGGCGGCGGCATCCACCTGCTTCGCGACGGCTGCGTGGGGATGCACGCCCAGCCACTGTTTGGTGTGATCCTGGAGGAAGTTCGTTCCGGCCCCGAGAATCAGGGTCACGCTGTCGCATTGCTCGAAGGCCAGACTGGTGGCGGGCACAGCAATGTTCCATGGGTTTTTGGCGAATGCCGCGTCATTGTTCACCGCGATGGTGCCGTTGTTATTCAGCACGAGCAACTGGGCTTCATATTCAAACCCGTTCTCCAGTTTGCCCGCCGAACTGAGCTTGTTGCCATCGGCGGCAATCCGGGCCTGGTGCATGTCCGCAAGCTGAACGCGGCCGGTGTAGGCGGCGGGCTTGTTCGCCGTCAGGTGGATCACAATGACTCCGTCGGGGTGGCTGGCGAAGGCTGTTCGTTGATAGCGCACGCCGTTGTATTCGTAGGTCACCTGATGAACGGCGCGATCAATGTCGAGTTCCTGCCGGAAACCGGTGACCTTGGTAAAGTCATGGCCGAGATGGATGAGGATGTCGCCAAACGCCTGATAGGCCCCCAGGTTTTGGCCATCATCATCAAGGCCCTCGACGGCCATGCGATCTCCGGTCCAAAGACTGATCTCATTGAACTGTACCCGCTCGATCCCGGTGCCGCCAAAGAGCATTGCCCCCATGGGTCCATTGCCGATCGGCAGGGCTTCCGTCATCCACACCTGCGCCGGCCGATCATACCACAGGCACAATTTTCCCGGGGCGTCCGCCCGGGCAGGGCGTTCCTGCGCCAACGCACCCATGCCCGTCAGTGGTTCAAAGCACAGCGCGGTCGTCGCCAAGGAGGCGGAGAGCAAGAAGTGACGCCGCGAAATGGCATTCTCTGGTGTGGCTGATTTGTTAGTCATGATTGTTGCGGTGAGTTGTTTGATCACTGCTTGGGTCGCGTCCCGGAAGTGGGTGGAAATTGGGTTTCGGCGCGACCTGTTACCGAAGCCCAATTCGGCCCGCCGTCCGAGCGGGCCTGACACCTGTGCTTACCAAATATTACATCCGCCTTATTCTACAAGCACTTTCGCCTCTTGTCTGTAATGCTCTTCACGGCTACGATTGAGCCCTTCCAGCCAGAAAGGACGGCCTCACCGTGGGCGTGATAGAACTGATCGGCATCCTGCTTCGGGCCCTGCTGGCCAACCGGGCCGCCCTGGCCATGGAAAATCTGGCCCAGCGCCAGCAACGGGCCGTCATCGAGCGGTCCGTCAAACGCCCCGCCCTGCAGCAACGCGGCCGCACCTTCTGGGCCTGGCTGTCCAGACTCTGGAACGGCTGGCGGTCCGCCCTGCTCATCGTCAAGCCCGAGACCGTCATCAAGTGGCATCGGCAGGGCTTCCGTCTCTACTGGCGATGGAAATCCCGCTGCCACAAGCCGGGGCGCCCCAAGATCAAGCGTGAGGTTCGCGACCTCATCCGCCGCATGTCCCGGGAGAACCCCATCTGGGGTGTCCCACACATCCAGGCGGAACTTCGCCTGCTCGGCCATGACGTCGCCGACGGCTCGGTGGCAAAATACATGGTTCATGCCAGTAAGGCGACGCTGCACAACAGCGGAAGCTCAAGAACCCGCAGGTTTCGACGGCGATGGAGTTCTTAGTAGGGACAACCGGTGTATTCCGTGCGGCTATATTTATGATCCGGCTGAGGGCGATCCCGACAACAGCATCGCGCCCGGCACGGCCTTCGCAGCATTGCCCGAAGGCTGGGGCTGCCCGGTCTGCGGCGTTGCGAAGACCGAGTTCGAGCCGGCCGAGTAGCGGTCCTGCCTGCCGCAACCTGTTGAGGACACGCCTCAACCCTAAGGGAGGTATCGCATGAGAACCCGTTTGAATCAGTCCTGCAAGGCTTTCGCAATCGTCGGGGCGCTGCTGGCCGTGGCGCTCTGGGCTGCCCATGTCCGTGCCGCGACCGTCGAGTTCACGCAGGAGACGCTCGACAACGGCCTCCAGGTGATCTACGCGCCGCTGCGCCAGGCGCCGGTCGTGCATGTGCGCGTTCTGTACCACGTGGGCAGTCGCGACGAGCGGCCGGACCGGCAGGGTTTCGCCCACATGTTCGAGCACATGATGTTCCGCGGCTCGGCCCACGTGAAGCCCGAAGAGCACATGAAGCTCATCGGCATGGTTGGCGGCATGTCGAACGCCTTCACCAGCTTCGACCAGACGGTCTACGTTAACACGATCCCGTCCAACCAGTTGGAATTGGCCCTGTACCTCGAGGCCGATCGCATGGCCAGCTTCAAGGTCTCCGACGAGATCTACCAGACCGAGCGCAAGGTCGTCACCGAAGAATGGCGGATGCAGCAGAACCGGCCGTACGGCGTCGTGTGGCAGGACTTCATGAAGGCGGTATTCACGAAAAGCCCGTACCGTTGGACGCCCATCGGCAACATGGACAACCTGCGGGCCGCCCAGGCCGCCGAGTTGCAGGACTTCTTCAATCGCTACTACATCCCGAACAACACGATCCTGGTAATCGCCGGCGACATCGACATCCCCTCCGCCAAGTCGCTCGTGAAGAAGTACTTCGCGTGGATTCCGCGCGGCGAGGAGGTTAATCGCGACATCCCCGCCGAGCCGGAGCAGAAGGCGGCCCGGCAGGTCGAGGTAAAGTACCGCGTGGCCCTGCCGCGGATCATGATCGGCTTCGTGGCGGCGCCTTATAAGTCCGACGATAACTACGCCCTCCAACTCCTCGGGACAATCCTGGGCGGCGGCCGGTCGGCGCGGCTGGACCGGACGCTCGTCTACAGCTCGAAGCCCATGTGCGTTGACGCCGGGGCTTCCGACTGGTCTCTCCAGGATGCGGGTGAGTTCATCCTCAACGCCACGGTTCTCGGCGGCAAGGACCCGGCCGAGGCCAGAAAAGCCCTGTTTGCGGCCATAAATGCGGTTCACGAAAAGGGTGTGACGCAGGAGGAACTCGATAAGGCCAAGATCCAGGCCCGCCTGGGCCTCATTCATGAGCGCGAAACGTGCACCAGCATCGCCAGTTCCCTCGGCAGCGAGGCCCTTATCGGCGGCGACGCTAACCGCGTCAACACCGAGTGGGACAAGATCAGCGCCGTTACCGTTGCCGACATCAAGGCCGTGGCGGACAAGTATCTCCTGGCGGCGCATTCCACGACGCTCATGGTCGTCCCCGACCCGGCGGCGCCCGTGGCCGAAGAGCGACTGGCGGCGGCTGTACCGTCAACGCGGCCTATCGTCCCGCGCGACCTCAAGTTCCCCGAGGGTTACCCGGCCAAGCCGCCCGTCTCCGAGACCACGCCGAGCCCGAAGTTCGAGAAGGGCGCCGAGACAACCGTTGACGGTGTTCGCGTCGTCGTCATGCCCGATTCGCGGCTGCCCCTGGTGAACTGGGGCCTCACGATGCGCCGCGGTTCCGACAGCGACCCGGCCGAGAAGGCAGGCCTCGCGGACCTGACGGCCAGCCTCGTGCGGCGCGGGGCAGGAGGGCTCTCGTTCAACGAACTAAACGAGGACCTGGAATCGCGCGGCATAAGCATCGAGGTCTTGGCCGGCGACGATACCACGCGCCTGGGCGGCTCGTGCCTGACCGAGCAACTCGATCATGCGATGAAGATGAGCCGCACGATCCTACGCGAGCCCATGTTTGCCACCGAGGACTTCGCCAATCGCAGGCAGCAGATGCTCAACCAACTCAGCCTCCAGCAGGAGAACCCGGGCAGCGTGGCCCAGGACGACCTGGCCGAGGCACTCTACGATAAGACGCCGCTGGGGCTCCATGAGACTCCCGACACCGTTGGCCGCATCACGCTCGATGATGTGAAGGCCTTCTACAAGTCGATGTACCGCCCCAGCGACGCGGTGCTGGTCATCAGCGGCGATGTTACGGTCGAGCGCGGCCGGCAACTCGCCAAGGCGTTGCTGGCCGATTGGCCGGCCGCGCCGATGGCTGCGGTCGATTACACGCCGCCTAAGCCGCCCGAGAAGCGGCTCATCATTGTCGTGGACCGGTCCGAGGGGCAGCAGAGCGCCGTGCGGCTGGGCATCTGTTCATACGACCTCCACAACGAAGTGAAGTTTGCCGGCGACCTGGCCAGCCGCATCCTGAGTTCCGGCATCGATTCTCGACTGGGCCGCTACGTGCGGGCCGAGAAGGGCTTGGCGTATGGCGTGTGGGGCATGTTCAGGCCCGGCCGCCACGGCGGCATGTTTCAGGGCGGCACCGACACCAAGATTCCCTCGACTGCCGACGCCATTACGTCGATGATCAAGGTCTTCGACGATCTTCGCGCCGCCGATGTGACGGACGAGGAACTCAAGGAGGCTAAACTGCGCGTGACCGGCTCCATGGTCATGAGCATGCAGACGATCGCGCAGCAGGCGGGCTTCCGCGTCGAGGGTATTCTCAACGACTACCCGATTGACTACTATGACATGTACCCCGTGCGCATCCGCCAGGTGACCAAGGAGCAGATTCGCGAGGTGATGGGCAAGTTTGTCCGCCCCGACCGCATGGTGGTCGTCGTGGTTGCCCCGGCGGAGCAGGTCAAGGCGCAGTTGGCGCCGCTGGGCGAGGTCAAGGTGGTTCCGATGCCCGCCCGCTGCGGCACAGAGCCGGCGGAGAAAGAGGCCAAACCTGCGGCAGTCAAGCCTGCCGCCTGATCTGTTGCTGAGAAGAGAAAGCGGGTGGCCGTGAAGCGAAGCACCCTTTCTACCTAATCTCGCGGGGGCTCATGAGGAGCACGCATCTACGGTCATGCACCCTGTGCTGGTCCACCGATTTCCGTGCCCTTCGCCTGGCGACATAAACTGTTCCCTTGACCACACTTATGGTAGCCTCCAACGCACCTGCCCACAACTTCTTTCGGAGGCTGATTTGCCCGAGAACCACAGTTGTCCGAACCTGTTTCTCCCCGATCACTGGAACCGCCACGTCAAATCCGCCCTGCTCCACGTCATCTCCCTGGCGCGACTCGCCTGTGTCCACACGTGGGCGTGGGCCGCCGGAAGCCTTGACACACGCACCCGTCTGGCGGCACAACTCCAGCAGGCGCGGGCCGAGATTGCCCTCCTGCGCGAAGAACTCCGCATCAAAGACGCCCGCATGGCCCAGATTCCCGCCCACCGGCGCCCGCACTATCCGCCCACGCTGCCGCGCTTCGAGCCGCAGCCGCGCTGGCCACGTGGGTCGCCCTGCGCCAAGCCGTAGACGTTCATCATGGGCCAGCCAGGTGCGCGAATCGAACTCACTGTCACGTTCGAGGCGGAACGCAGGCATCTGCCCGTCGTCACGCTACGACGCGTGGCCTGACAACTCACGCGTCAGCCCAGTCGTCGAGGGTCATGGTCGCGGTGCCCCCTCGCCATGAAATCTTGCTGCGAAAGAGCCTACTCTCGCCTTCTCAATACGCCGCACCGTGCCGCGCTAACACCAAATCCGACGGAAACCCTGCATCTTGCCCTTTCAAACAGCCTAACGAATGGCGAACGGAATCTCGTTGGACCAGTACAGCCCATTACAAATGCCCTCAAAATGGAGACTGTAGCACCGTTACCGGGATAAAGTGATTGGGGTCTGGTGTCCAGGCCGATAGATACTCCGGAGGGTTGGAGTCCTTCCGGGAGAACGTCACGATGACCGGACCTGGCCGCTATGG
>Ga0315274_10011233_pt1 | contig 12837 bp, 16 predicted proteins | sample YL17G02_20_MG_FD_203700 | JGI IMG/M metagenome (GOLD analysis project Ga0315274, IMG submission 203700) | Sediment microbial communities from Yellowstone Lake, YNP, Wyoming, USA - YL17G02_20 | ecosystem: Environmental > Aquatic > Freshwater > Lake > Sediment | place: USA: Wyoming | collected... | reverse complement strand
GGGATGTCATCGAGCACCCAGTTGATGACGGCCTAGACATCAACGGGTGGGATTTGAAGAAAGCCTTGCTACTTTTCCGCAAGTCCAATCCCCCCCTCTTGGAGTGGCTTGGCTCGCCTATCGTCTATGTCGAAAAGTATTCTGTTGCCACCCGGATGCGGGAGCTTGCCTCGGTGTATTACTCACCAACGGCTTGCTTGTTTCACTACTTGCACATGGCACGCGGCAACTTCCGAGAATACCTGAAAGGCGGAGAGGTTTGGGTCAAGAAATACTTCTACGTCTTGCGCCCCATCTTGGCGATGAACTGGATTGAAAATGGACTAGGCGTTGTCCCGACTGATTTCAATATCTTGGTAGACAGACTCGTTAGTGACCCGAAACTCAGGGCAGAGATCGGGCGCCTACTATCGGCCAAACGCGCTGGGGCAGAACTAGACCGGGGGCCGCGAATTGAATTGATAAGCGAGTTCATCGAGCGCGAATTCGAGCGCTGGGAGACGCGCGATATTGCAGACCACAAACGGACCGTGTCCAGTGATAAGCTGGACGAACTTTTCAGGGAAAGTCTAACGGAAGTCTGGCGGTCGTAATTTCATTCGCCGCGGCGGGGACGGAAACAGGCAGTCCTATTGCCATTTCGCCAGAGGTGTTAGCCCCAATCCGAAATTCTCAACCGCCAAGGCGCCAAGAACGCCAAGACCGAAATGGCTTAATGGGGGGGGAGGAGCGGAACTTCTGAATGCCCCATAAACCGGTTTTCGCGTTCTTCGGTCGAGAGTTCGAAACATCGCACCCTTGGCGACCTTGGCGTCATGGCGGTTCAATGGTTTTTTCGGATTAGAGTTAGTGGAAGCGCGGGTGACATGCATGGAAAGCGGGTCACAGGCAAGAGGAAAAATGACCAGATGCGGATGGCATGGGTGCGAGGCGCCATGGGAGAGAACGACTGATGAGCGAGTACCAGTACTACGAGTTCCAGGCCATCGACCGGCCGCTCACCGTGGAGGAAATGCGTATCCTCCGCTCGTACTCGACACGGGCAAGCATCACGCCGACCCGTTTTTCGAACCATTACGAATGGGGGAGCTTCAAGGGCGATCCGGCGGTCTGCATCGAGAAATACTTCGATGCCTTCTTCTATTTCGCCAACTGGCGCACATACGAGTTGATGTTCCGGTTGCCCCGCCGGGCACTCGACTTGGAGCTGGCGAAGCAATACTGTCGAGGAGGGGTGGCACGAGCGCGCAGCAAGGGAGACTTCGTCATCCTCGAGTTCCTACCGGAGGACGAGCAGAGCGGCGATGGGAGCGACGACGGCAGCGGATGGCTCTCCTCACTGCTCCCGCTCCGCGCGGATCTGATCAATGGAGATTTCCGGATGCTCTACCTGGCATGGCTTCTCTGTGTGCAGGCAGGGGAGCTGGACGATGGGACGCGCGAGCCACCCGTGCCGCCTGGACCGGGCGCGCTCACGGCGCCGCTCAAGGCGTTCGCGGAGTTCCTGCGTCTCGACCAAGATCTTCTCGCGGTGGCGGCCGCTGGCAGTCCGGCACAGGCGGAGGCGATGTCGGATGCGGATGTCGCCCGGTGGGTGGCCGCACTGCCGGAGTCCGAGAAGACGGCGTGGCTCCTCCGGCTGGCGAGCGGACAGGAGGCCCATTTGCGGGCGGAGCTGCTGAAGACGTTCCGAGCGTCCCGGGGCCAGGGTGGCGTGCCGCCCGACAAGTCGCGAAGCGTGGCCGAAATCATGGAGGCGAGCGAGCAGCAGGCGGAGGCGCGCAGGCGGAGGGAGGCCGAGCGAGAGGCCCGCGAGCGCATGCGTCGCGAGCAGGAGGCGGCGGCGGCGCGCGAGAGGCACCTGGCGAGCCTGGCAAAGCGAGAGCCGGACGCGTGGCGGGAAGTGGATACGCTGATCGCGACGAAACGGCCGCGCGATTACGAGGCGGCAGTACGCCTGCTCAAAGACCTTGCCGATCTCGGGCAGAGGCGCGGGCGACAGACCGAAGTGCGCGACCGCCTCGCGCGACTGCGGCAGGAGCACGCGCGCAAGCCGACGCTGCTCAAGCGCCTCAAGGCGGCGGGGCTTCTGGCCGAATAGAAAGAGCCAGAGGTGAGGCCTGGCCATCTTCATCTCGGCAACACAATCGGGGGAGGAGGGCGAGGGCCAGGCTGCTCGGGACAGGGGGCGTCAGGACGGGGAGAACACGACCACGTCCAAGCCCCGGATGATGCGGTAATGGGCGGCATTCCCCGTGGCGAGGCTCTGCTTGTTCACCAGGGCCGTGGCAGCGATCAGGGCATCCGCGGCTTCGAGTCCGTGAGACGCGGCGTATCGTTCGAGGAGGGAGGCTGCCCGGTGCGACACCTGTTCCGAGATGTGCAGGACGCGCGAGAAGTTCCGGGTGACGAATTTGCGGATGGTTCGCGCATCCCGAGCGCCGGTGCAACCCTGGAGCAATTCAAAATAGGCCATTGCCGGAACCACCCGGCGGTCAAACGGGACCCCAGTCAGGAGCGCGCGAGCCCGCTCGTTCCCACGCAGGTACCAGATGAGGACGTCAGTGTCGAACGTCATCGGGCGAAGCGAGCCCGGCGAATCTTCCGAACCCACCCGGACACATCCGCGAGGTCCTTCCGTCCTGCCCACAGCCCGAACCCGATGGGCTCGAAGGCGCGACCCCTCCTGCCCGACCGGAGCGGTTTGACGACGGCCACGGGCCGGTTCCGATAGGTGAGGGTAACTGGGCGTCCCCGCTGCACCTCTTCCAGCACCTGGGCGGCTTTCGTCCGCAATTCTCTCGCACCAACCCTCATCTGCGCCTCCCATGATGTGTATACCATCATGTCTATACACTATCCCCGTGAACATGTCCACCAGAACATGAGTTCCCGGCCGGTGACCTTCGCACACATCGCCGTGGATCTCCTGTTCGAGTTTCAACGGCCGGCGGGACTGCTCGAATTCGTTGATGCGAGGGAATGTCCTGAAAGGCTACCAGGCTATCGGGTGGACCTTGCCACGCCAGACTCGGTGGGATCCGCCCTCCGCGAGAGAGTCCTCGAAAAAGCACGCGATGTCTCCCCTGAATGCTGAATTTCCTACGGGCCCCTATTATTACTCAAGTATACACGCGGAAACTCGGCTGAAGGTCGAGGAACGAATCAAGCCACCGACGGAGCTTTGCGTCCTTTGGGCTGGCCGGGTCATAGGATGCGTACACCCTGGCTTCATGCAGGACCAGGCTATCGGTGGAGCCGGCTGTCGCCATGAGTCGGCGCGCCTCTTGCGCAAAGACGAGTGGGACCTTTGGCCAATCCGGAAGTCTCTTGGCTGTTCGGTCGTTCCAGTTGAGCTGGAAATTCCAGAAGTCAATGAAGACGCGAAGCCGTTGCTCCATGGTGGACCTCCAAAAAGAAATCCGGGGGGCATTGCTGCCCCCCGGGGATCTGATACGGGCTCCGAAGAGCCCGGAGGTCTAATTCGCCCAGAGCCAAGGACCCCGGGCGGCGGTCTAATCGTGCAGAGAGTATTGCCAGTGCTCCCGTGTTTGTCAAGAACATTTCAAGTCCGTTGCCTCGACCCTCAACGCGCCGAGCGGGCTCCACCCTTTAATCTCCTCGCGTAGAGATGAATCCCAGACTGTCCATGCCGTCCCCGGAATCAGAGAAACACCTCGTCAAGGCACACTTCGTCCGCCCGGCGGTCGCTGGCTGGAAGGTCCTCGAACAGGAAGACCCTGAAGTACCGGCGGAGCAGCGGATCCCCCTCGACGAACGCCTTCACCGCCCGCCGCTCTTCCGGCAGCTCCTTCTGCACGCCGCTGACAAACAAGGACCCTATCGGCACCACGTGGTTCCTTCACCTCAGGACAGCCACTGACCGTCTCTTGCTCCCGCAGGACGCGGGTCGCATCCTCTCGCTCACACGAAGAGAGCGGGACTAGGCTCCCGCACCGCCGAGTTGATCGAGGAATTCCCGGGCCGTGATGACGGGCACCCCGGCTGCCGATCCCAGTGCGAGCAAGTGACGGTCACCGGACACGATGCGTTCCGCACGGCCAGCCTGTGCCGTTTCGACGAACTTGTCGTCGTCCGGATCGTCGGGAACAACCCGGAGCTGGCTGGAAATCTCGACCACGTCGGCCGCGGCCTGGATGAGTCCAATCGCCTCGTCGGCGTCGCGTGCCGTATGCCGAAACTTGGTCACAAGGACAGTGCGAAGCTCTTCGAGGATTGGTGGGGAGATGACCAGGTCGGCCAGGCCGGCCTGAACAGCGAGGAGGCAGCGATACGGCGCTCCACGCCAGAGGAGAGCAGACACCAGAATGTTGGTGTCCAGGACCACCCGCATCTAGGACGCCTGGTGGAGGAGGTCGTCGATCAGCCGTTCGCGCTCTTCCTCGGTCAGGCGGGCAAACTCTATGCCCCGCTCGCGGCACATCGCCTCGACCCGGTCGCGATTGCGCTCAACGAGCCTGTCAAGCGCGTCATACCCGCGAATGAGCTTGGCCAGCGCAGTCCGCCTCGCAGTTGGGGACAATTGATCGAGGGCACGCAATACTTGCTCTTCGTTCACTTCGATCTGTGGCATGGCCCCTCTCCTTGCTGGTGCGAACCCTACCGCGCACTATACCACACTGGCCCCGCGTTCTCTATCGTCGGCCGGCCGTGCCGAAGTCCTCCGGCCCTCGCGTCCAACTCTCCCGCCCCGCTCGAAGGCACGCGGACTGGAGCGTCTCTTCCTTCAAGAACCGTCTTTCGCTGCCTCGGAAAATCGCGGGATGAGCGTCCGAAAGGTGTCCGGTCCCTGTCTACAGAATCTCTCTTGCCGAATGATAGCCTATCGGCTATGATCCTTTCGTGCGCCTGCGCTATTACACCACGGCCCGCGGCGGCCGCCCCGTGGCAGAGTACATCGAGGGGCTGTCCCGGACCGACCGAGCCGTCATTGCGGCGGCACTGGGCGAGATGGCCGAACGCGGGCTTGCCGCCAGAGGGGTGACTTTCCGGCAGATCGGCGGCAAGCTCTGGGAGGTACGGATCGGTCCGCACCGGGTCTTCTATGTGCTCCTCGACCGCGAGAACATGGTGCTGCTCCATGCGTACCGGAAGCAGTCCCGGAAAGCACCAACGAGGCACGTGGAGATCGCCCGGCACCGGATGCTGGAGGTTCTGCGATGAAGGGAAGACGCCAGGGTGCGAGCGATGACGTGCTGGCCCATCTCGCCGCGCTCCGAAAGCGCATGACTGCGGAAGAGCGCGCGGCTTACGATGAGCGAGTCCTGGCCATCCGCACCGTGCTGGAACTGGTCGAGCAGCGGAGGAAGCGGTGGATCTCCCAGCGTGCGATCGCCGAGCGCATCGGCGTGAGCCAGCCGGTGATCGCCCGGTTGGAGAAGCCGTTCGAGCCGACATGGCGCCAGCCTTCCCTGACCGTGCTCACGAGGTATGCCACCGCGCTCGGCTTGGCCCTCGAGGTGCGCCTCCGCCCCGCCGCCTGACCCGACTGACTGCCACATGCCGAGAAGGGGACTCGACCGTCTTGCAGCGGCGAAGCTCGACCGGCTCATCGAAGAAGCGCTCGTTTATGCCTACGGCGAGGAGGAACAGCGGACAGCGTTCGACACGATGCTGGAGGATCACCTCGCCATGCCGTTCAAGACGGAAGTCCTCGGCGTGGAGGTCACGGTCCAGCGGGTTGACCTTACGAATGACGAACAGATCGTCGCTGTGTGCGCTTGCGGGCGGCTGCGGCAGGCGATTCCGATTCTCGCGCTTCCCCTTCCGGATCCGCCGCCCCCGGGCGCGGACTGGATCCAGGCCTACCGGCGATGGGTGCGAGGCGCCATGGGAGGGAACGACTGATGAGCGAGTACCAGTACTACGAGTTTCAGGCCATTGACCGGCCGCTCACCGAACAGGAGATGCGCGAGCTGCGGGCGTACTCGACCCGGGCCACCATCACGCCGACGCGCTTCGTGAACCACTACGAGTGGGGGAATTTCAAGGGGAACCCGGCGGTCTGGATGGAGAAGTACTTCGATGCCTTCCTGTACCTCGCCAACTGGGGCACGCACGAACTGATGTTCCGGCTGCCCCGCCGGCTGCTCGACCTGGCTGCGGCCAAGCAGTATTGCCGTGGAGAGACGGTAACAGCACGCAGCAAGGGAGACTTTGTTATCCTGGAGTTCTCGTCCGATGACGAAGAAGGTGACGATGGGGATGACGATGGGAGCGGATGGCTTTCCTCGCTCATTCCGCTTCGCGCGGATTTGGCGAGCGGCGACTACCGGATGCTCTACCTGGCATGGCTTCTCTGTGTGCAGGCCGGGGAACTGGACGACGGGGCGCCGGAACCACCCGTACCGCCTGGACTGGGCACGCTCACGGCGCCGCTCAAGGCGTTCGCGGAGTTCCTGCGTCTCGATCAGGACCTCATCGCGGCTGCGGCCGCTGGCGGTCTGGCACAGGCGGAGGCTCCTTCGGATGCTGATGTCGCCCGGTGGGTGGCCGCACTGCCGGAGTCCGAGAAGACGGCGTGGCTCCTCCGGCTGGCGAGCGGACAGGAGGTTCATCTGCGGGCGGAGCTACTGAAGACATTCCGAGTGTCCCGAAGCCAGGGTGGCGTGCCGCCCAGCAAATCGCGAAGCGTGGGCGAAATCATGGAGGCGAGTCGGCACCATGCAGAGGTGCGCAGGCGGAGGGCGGCCGAGCGAGAGGCCCGCGAGCGCATGCGTCGCGAGCAGGAAGCGGCGGCGGCTCGCGAGAAGCACCTCACGAGCCTGGCAAAGCGAGAGCCGGACGCGTGGCGGCAAGTGGATGCGCTGATTGCGACGAAACGACCTGGTGACTACGAGAAGGCGGTGCAGCTCCTCAAGGATCTGGCCGACCTTGGCGAGAAGCGCGGGCGACAGACCGAAGTGCGCGACCGCCTGGCGCGACTGCGGCAGGAGCACGCACGCAAGCCGGCACTGCTCAAGCGCCTCAAAGCCGCGGGGCTGCTGGCGGAATAGAAGCAGCCGATGGTTTTGTTGTTCACCTGTCGCTCTGAGCGCTAAGTGAGCCCAGACCGTGTTCGTCTCGGCAACGTTATGTACGCGCGCAATGTACCTCAAGCGGACCATGGTAGCGGATGGCTTGCCGCCCGGGGTGGGCCTTGACACCGCCTCGGGGAGTGGTATTGTCTGGTCTGCTGAACGGTCTCGCTGGCCCCGGGAGGGGAATGGGAGAGCATGGAAGCCGGCGGACAAGAGCTGAACCTGCTGTCGGCCCTCACTCCCGCCACAGATCTGAACCGGCCCCATCGGAGTCGCACGCTCGATGGGGCCGCGTCGTTTGGTGAGGCACGGTCTCGTCGGGTACGAGATGGGAGAAGGAAGCACGATACCCCTGATACCTCCCCCTGCACCGACGGCGAGGTCTTCTGGCTCCATGACATCCGCTCTAATGCAAGGACGTGGAGGGCACATCTTCGTCCCTACCGACATTGAGTAGCGCCGGCGATCGCCACCCGATCCCCGGGTCGTGGCTGCACATCCAGCACCTGACGTCGCTGGGGCGGCTCGACGTGCGAGTCAGCAATCAGCCGCCTCTGGCAGACGAAGAACTGGTGAGTGTCTGATCTCCATGAGTCAAGTCAGATCAAGCCGCATCAAGAGTTGGCCCGCTCGGGAAAGGCCGCGCGAGCGGCTTGTGCGCGAGGGGCCGGAGCGGCTGACCGACGCCGAGTTGCTCGCTATCATCCTTCGGGTCGGCCGAGGCACCTTCAAGACCGGTGTATCCGGTCAGAGCGCCACGGACCTCGCCAGGCAATTGCTTGTCGACTTCAAGGGCTTTAGAGGGCTTGACCGGGCCTTCATTCAGGATCTCATGAAAGTGCCAGGTCTGAGTATGGCAAAGGTGGCACAAGTCAAGGCTGCCCTGGAGATCGGCAAGCGCCTGCAGACGAAGCGTCTGACCTCGCTCTCGTTCGAGACCTCCGCTGCGGTGGCGGCGCACCTGCGTCCCCGTTTCCTGAATGCACGGCACGAAGTGGTGTATGCCGTTCTCCTCGACGGGGAGAACAGGCACATTGATACGAGATTGATTGCGGAGGGCACGCCCACCGAAGCCACCGTTTACGTGCGTCGGGTTCTCGAAGAAGCGCTCAAAGCCTCAGCGGCCGCAATTGTAATGGTGCACAACCATCCTTCTGGGGATCCGGCTCCAACTCCTGGCGATGATGCATTGACGCAGGATCTCTCCCGGGCCGCTGCGCTCGTCGGGCTCTTCCTTCTTGACCACATCATCGTTGGGGATACTGCCCATTACAGCTATTCCGACAGCGAGCGACTTGAAGCGCTGCGGAATCAAAGCAAGGGATGAGCCATGAGAGAGCGCAAGTATCCGAAGGCCATTGAAGTCCCGGCCCGCGCCAATCAGATCTTCAGCAAGGTTCGGCAGAGGTTGGTTCCTTTGACGCCGGAAGAGAAGGTCCGGCAGGACTACCTTGAGGTTCTCCTGACTGAGTACGGCTACACGATTGACCAGATAGCCGAAGAAGAACCGGTCACCCATCGAGGGGCCGGTCGAGCTCGCGCCGACTTCCTCATCTGGCGTACGCCTGAGGCCAAGTCGCGCCAGGAGCATGCCCTGATTGTCGTGGAATGTAAGGCTGACAACATCAGCATCTCCTTGAAGGACTATCACCAAGGCGCGAACTACGCCCAATACGAGCACTCGCGCTTCTTCGTCACCCACAACAACCGCGAAACCCGGTTTTGGAAGGTCGATGATACCCGGCGCATGCCGAACTACGACGAAATCGATAACATTCCGCACGCGGACGCGACGGACAAGGAGATTGATGCCCTGCTGTCTCGGCTGAAGACGTTTAAGGAAGAGGAGTTCGCGGACCTACTGCACCAGTGCCACAACGTCATTCGCAACCGCGAGAAGAAAGACCCCGTGGCGGCCTTTGATGAAATCGCTAAGATCCTGTTTGTGAAGGTCTATGTTGAGCGCGAGCTAAAGCAAAAGCGGCAGCGCAAAAACCTCTTCACATTGGAATTTCTGAAGGAGCAAATCGGCGACACCCCGCTTGAAGACCTGTTCCAGAAGACGAAGAAGCACTACACCGAGGACCAAATCTTCGATAGGGACGAGACTCTGTACCTGAAACCCGCCACGGGCCTTGAAATAGTCAAGCTGTTGGAACGATACAACCTGTCAGACACCAGTGAGGACATCAAGGGGATCGCCTTCGAACGCTTCCTGGGCCGGACCTTCCGGGGCGAGATCGGCCAGTTCTTCACGCCTCGCTGCATCGTGGAATTCATGGTTCATATGCTGGACCCAAAAGAAGGGGACGTTATCTGTGACCCGGCCAGCGGGTCCGGCGGCTTCTTGATTCGCTTCTTTGAGATCGTCCGGGAACAGATCATGGCTGATGCGGACCGGCAGTATCAGGAGTACAAGGCCGAGATCGAAGCGAAGAAGAGCCTCTCTGATGCGAAGAAGGCCGAATTGCTGCGGAGCAAGTACGAGGAAATCCAGAACGACTTGGATAAGGGCACCAAAGGGTCCCGCCTCTGGAAGTTGGCCAACCGCTGCATCTATGGTACGGATGCCAATGACCGCATGGCCCGCACCAGCAAAATGAATATGATTATGCACGGGGATGGGCATGGCGGCGTGCATCATCATGACGGCTTCTTGAACATGAACGGGATCTTCGAAGGTCGCTTCGACATCATTCTGACGAATCCGCCCTTCGGGGCCAACGTGGAACCTTCGGATGTGATAACCGAGGAGCAAGTGGCAGTTCCAGAGAACGAAGGGGCGTACGTTCGAGAATTCGGCGATCTGTACCGCGAGGCCCAAGGCCGTGTCCGCGCCGCGAGGGGCAAGCCTATTGCCAGCCTGTTTGAACTGCCTAGACGTGGAAGGGACGATGGACCAGGTAACCTCGGCAAGATCAAGACGGAGATCTTGTTCATCGAAAGGTGCCTGGAGCTCCTCAAACCGGGCGGGCGCATGGGTATCGTCTTGCCGGAGGGCGTTTTTAACAATCCGTCCCTGGCCTACGTCCGCGAATTCTGCGAGGACCGTGCGTTTATCAGGGCTGTGGTGAGCCTGCCACAAGATACCTTCGTCTCGGCCGGGGCCAGCGTGAAAGCGTCCTTGCTCTTCATGCAGAAGTTCACCGACAAGGAGAAGACCGATTTCGAGAAGAAGAAGGCCGCCGCCGAAGCGGAAGTGCGGGCCAAGCACAGGCCGGAACTGGACCGCGTGAAGTCGCGACTGGAAGGTGAGATCGAAGTGGCCAAGCAAGTGCGGGACTCGGACCAGCGCAAGAAGGCCCAAGCCGAGCTGCGGGACTTTCAGCGAGAGATGGAAGGGCGCATTCAGGTCGAAAGCCGCGCGCTGTTGAAAGAACGCTTCCCGTACCCGGTCTTTCTGTACGAGGCGGAGAAGGTGGGCATCTCGTCCACGGGCGAAGCCGACCAGAATGAACTTCACCCGAATCCAAACCAACCGCCAGGCACCGAAGGCAAGACCTGCCTGGAGCTGCACCGCGCCTTTCTGAAGGACCCCAAAGCGTTCATGGAACGAGGGGCGTAGTCCATGACGTCGGCGCTCGTGCAACCCAAAGCCTTGGCAGTCTGGTTTGCGGACCTAATCCGGTGGGACATCAAGTCCGCAAGGGCTGTGCAGTTTAGCCGGGATCATCCGACGTTCAGCCCTCTTGGAGAATTCGCCGAGGAAGTAACCGAGCTTGTTCGTCCATGGGAAGAGCCAGACAGAGAATGGCCGGTCTACGGCGTTAACAACAACGCAGGCGTTTTCTTCAGTCACCGACAGAAAGGCGAGCTGTTCAATGCCCCATACAAGCGGATTCGGAGGGACTGGTTCTTTCACAATCCGACACGGGCCAATGTGGGATCCCTCGGGCGCGTTTCTGATGTGCCGCATGATGCCATCACAAGCCCGGAGTACCAGGTGTGGCGCATTTGTACCGGTGTGACACCCGGTTTCATGGAAGTTCTTCTGCGAATGCCCTTTTTCAAGATGCAGATTGAGCACCACCGCGTCGGAGCCGTCAAGGAACGTTTGTTTACACAGAACCTACTGGAGATCCGTATCCCCGTCCTCTCCGAGCCTACCCAAGTCGCCATAGTGGCGCATTGGCGGAAGGCGCATGAAGTCATCGTCAAAGCGCGAGACACCGTGGCCAAGCTGGAGGCGGAAATCCAAAACGAAATCTTCAAGGCGCTGGACATGAAGCCACCACAAACCGACCGACCCTTGCGCAAGGCATTCGCTCTGTGGTGGAAAGGCTTGGAGCGGTGGAGCGTGGATTTCCTCGCAAGGAGCGCGTTGTCTCGAAGTGGAAGCAAATCCAGTTTTTCCATGACGACACTTGGCGTGATAGCGCAGATTTCTTACGGTATCCAGAAATGCCCAGCAAACCGTCCGGGGAAGCACCCGCGCCCCTATCTGCGAGTTGCTAACGTTCAAAGGGGCGGACTTGACCTTCGGGAGATCAAATATATCGACGTTCCTGACTCAGAGCTTGAGACTTTCCGCCTGTCGCCGGGCGATTTGCTTGTTTGCGAGGGGAACAGCGCGGATTTGGTTGGCCGCCCTGCCATTTGGAATGGTGAAATCCCTGACTGTGTACACCAAAACCACGTCTTGCGAGTGAGAGTTGCTCAAGACAAAGCTCTACCTGAGTTTGTCCTTGAGTACATGAGCACTTTCTACGCGCGAGCATACTTCCGTTCGCGTGCAAAGTTCACAACCAATCTGGCTTCGATAAACAGCAACGACCTTCGTGGATTACCACTTCCGTTACCGCCTTTGCTAATCCAGCGGGAGATCGTGGATGCGGTGAATCTCCAGCGGGCGCGGATTGCCAAGGAGCGCGAGGCGGCGGAACAACGGCAGGCCGAAGCCACTCGCGAAGTGGAAGAGATGATCCTGGGCGTTCGGCCCGTTGGCTGAACGGGTTTCTCCTGAACATGCTCAGCAATGGAAGGATGGGGGAGCGCCGCATCGCGAATCTTGTCGCGATCCCGTCCGCGCATCCTCGTCGTCTGGCGCGACATGACCGACCTTGATCCGAAAGCCGAGCGGGCTTTCCTGGAAGCCGAGGTCGCAAAGCTGGGCGAATTTGAAGAGAAGTGGATCAACGGCGACTGCGCCGTGCCAGGCTTCGCGTCGCTGGATGGCCTGTTCAAGCGGCTAATGGAGGGGGATTCGTAAGCAAAGGCATCCCCGTGGCACGGATAGGGCGGACGCTGACCATAGGTGTCAAGTCCGCACCCTCCATTGCGCCGAGGACTTCCCAAATTGGAGGTCACAGCGTGTGACCTCCAATGTAATGCGGCGGATATATAGGCGTTCCCCGATGGCTTTCCGGTTTGGGATTCCCCGCAGGAATCGGGCGTGCGATATCGCGGAACGGACGTACGGAGATAGGCCTTATGCGCGAACTCGCTCCTGCGACACGCATTGAGAACGCGATGCTCCTTATTTGGGGACAGAAGGTGTTGCTGGACGCCGACCTGGCGGCCCTCTACGGCGTGGAGACCAAGGTCCTGGTCAAAGCGGTCAAACGAAATGCCGAACGTTTTCCGGCCGACTTTATGTTTCAGCTATTACCGGAGGAGGTTACGCGTTTGAGGTTCCAAATTGGAACCTCAAAGCGCGGTCGCGGGGGACGGCGTTATGCCCCCTACGCCTTCCCCGAACAAGGCGTCGCCATGCTCTCCGGCGTGCTGCGCAGCCGGGAGGATGACGTCCTAGAGTGACGCAATGAAGAGAGCCGTCGCTAAAGCAGTGGAGAAGCGC
>Ga0315274_10011232_pt1 | contig 12838 bp, 10 predicted proteins | sample YL17G02_20_MG_FD_203700 | JGI IMG/M metagenome (GOLD analysis project Ga0315274, IMG submission 203700) | Sediment microbial communities from Yellowstone Lake, YNP, Wyoming, USA - YL17G02_20 | ecosystem: Environmental > Aquatic > Freshwater > Lake > Sediment | place: USA: Wyoming | collected... | reverse complement strand
CTGCGGGTCTTCCCCCGTGATGAGGTTCCGGCGGGCGAGCAGGCCGTGCTTGATGGCGTTCTGGGCGACGGCCGCCTTGCCCTGGGTCGTCCGGGGACCCGTGGACTTCCCGGCGTTGCGACGATTCGCGGAGACTTGTGCTTGACTGGCCATGAGGAATACCTCCAAATCGAGCGGGTGGTGAGTATTTGCGATGTACCATTTACGATTCACTATTGAGTTGTGTACACATCATACGGAGGCCATCAGTGGTTGTCAAATGAAATCCCGGCAATGTACAGACTTTTTCCCGCCACATACATAACCCCTTGTCAGACACGGATGTGCACAGACTCTTTCAACCGCAGCTTCGTAGGATGGGCTTCCGCCCATGCGGACTGTCACGAGATGCTCCTCGTCCCTGGCAACGCAGAACATCCCCCGCCGCCGAATTGAGTATGGCCTGCCCAATGGTGCCAATGGTGATCCCCAAGGGTGGTCGCTACCCCTGGCCCTCTCCCGCCTCTCGACACATAGATCCCAAGCCCGGCCTTTTTGCCCTTTGCTCCCCCCTCGAGGCATTCCTCATGCGAGGTCGCCGCCGCACTGGGCGCAGTGTTTGTCCATCACTTGCGTGAATCCCTGGCACTTGGGGCATTTCCTGCCGACCTCACGGCCGCAACTCGGGCAGAAAAGACCTTCCGCTCGTAGTGTCGCCCCGCATCTTGGGCACCTTCCTTTGCCCAGTCGAATCCTGGAGACACGGTCTTTCGTGAAGAACCTCTTTTGGAGAACATAGATGGCCGTGATGAAAATGCCGGCGCCCGTGAAACCTGCAATCACCTCCGGCAGGCAGTCGAAGACGAAAATGGCAATCGTGCTAATCAGCAGAAGCGTGCCGTACCAGAGGAACGCTCTGTTGATCGTCGCGCCAAATCGCCCGAATTGCGGAGAAAACCAGGCGGTAATGATGATCGCAGGGATCGCCATGAGAAAGGCAATCCCATAATAAACGATACGTGCGTTGGTGAATCTGTCCTGGTTTACCCAAGGGCTGAACCAGTCATCCGCCATCAGGTGGCCCAACTCCCACGTGGCAAAGAGCATGCAGCCTACGATGCCGACAAGGAACACGAACTCGATTTTCGACGCTTGAATCTCGTCATTTGCTTCAGGCATTGGAGATCTCCCTTTCGCCGCTAACAACTATCACACACGGTCTGCATAAACATGGCACGCACGCGCCGTCTGTTTCCGTGCGGGAAGTTGCGAACTCTTCCGATCGCCTGCCCTGACTCTAACGTCCGGGTTCTATGACGTCAACCCCCTGTCTTCGGTGGTCGCTCACGCCCGTCTATTTGGGAAAGAAAGGGGAACGGTGTGCACGGCACCCTGCGGCTGTCGCCGACGCCGTGTTGGTCCGGGGGTGGAGAGGCGGGGAATCAATGCCTGAGAATGGAAGGTTCCGGGTGCTTTTTCGGGCAATGGAATAGCGGATGCCAGTCGTTCACGAAGGCATCGCTCCTGCCCGGGGCTGGGGTCGGCTGCCTGGTTATTTGGCAAAAAAGACTGGTGATTTTCGGGTGCTTATGCCGATAGAAAAAATGAAAACCGTTTCATCTTTTTCTCCGGCGTCGTTGCGTGAACGACGCCTCTTTTTTTGTTTTGGGAGCGAGGCCCGCACAAGAATCCGGGGTTCTGCCGTCAAAAGCCGCATCGGTGTACGGGTATTATCGGCCGCGTTTGATCCCCATGAGCCAGTTCCCGCATAGGATTTGCAGGTCCCGGGCGTCGATTTGTCTGTCGCCGGTCATGTCTGCTCCGCCCGTCGCGAATGGCGTGCTTCCTTGTCGCCAGCAGGCGGCCAGTGCACTGAGGTCGGCCAGGTCGATATCGGCATCGCCGTCGAAGTCGCCGGCGAGAACCTGCCAGGCAAACACCGGGTACTGCGGCTCGCGGCGGATCGTCCAGGTGTCTGCGGTGCCGGTCTCCTGGGAGAAGTTCCAGCCGGCGTGAACGAACATCGATTGCGTCTGCAGGCGTGCGGTGGACAGTCCGGTTCCGCCGGTGCTGGTTGTCATGCCGCTGGTTTCCGTGTTCCAGAAGGAGCCGTCGACAACGCAGTCCGGCTCGTCAAGACCCACGAGTCCGCCCGCTTCCGCACCGCCGGTCACCCGGCCGGTGCTGTAGCAGTTGAGGATTACGCCCGGGAGCCTGCCCTCGCTGCAATTGCAGGATGGGCCGTTGTAGCCCACGAGTCCGCCGACGATCGAATCGCCTTTCACGGATGTTGCGGAGTAACAATTCATTATGGTTGCCCCTTCGCTGCAACCGACCAGTCCGCCGACGTAGGATGATCCGGCGGCATACCCCTTTGCGGAGGACCACTGGAGGACCGTCACGGTGCAGGCGCCGGCCAGGCCGCCCACGCGACCGATCCCCGTGACCTGTGCGTCCGCCGAGCAGTGGCGGACCTGTGCGTCCGAGCCGCACAGTCCCACGAGTCCGCCGACGGAGTACTGGCCGTGGACCTCGGCCTGAGCCGTGCATTCTTCGATCGTGGCGTAGTTCCAGCCGACCAGCCCGCCCACGGCCATAGCGCCGGATACATGGCCTCCCTCGACGCGGCATCCGGTCACCGTGCCCGTGCCCAGGTGTCCGACCAGGGCGCCCACGGAGACGCCGGTTGCCCCCTCGACGTTGGGATCGATCAGGCACAGATCGCGAACCCCGCCGCCGATGGCGCGAATGTGGCCGAACAGCCCCACTCTGTTGCGGTCGGGGCAGATGCAGGTGAAGTGCAGAATCTTCCTGCCCGCCCCGTCAAAGCTCCCGCGGAATGGGATCGTCGCATCCCCGATCATGCAGACGGTGTCCTGTGGGACCCCGGCCATATCGATATCGGCGATGAGTCTGAAGTGGCTGGACCAGTCGTTCGTGTTCGCCGCCAGGGCGAGCAGGTCCCTTACGGTGCTGATGAGATAGGGGTCCTCCCGTGTGCCGCTGCCGCCGCTGTAGGTCACCTGGCCCCGCGAGGTTGCCACAGACAGAAGCAGCAGGGCCATTGGGATGAGCACGCGCCCGGCTTGGCTACGTCGTGCGCCGTCATTCACCCTGTGCGATTTGCCGATCACCGTGTATCGCCCTCGACCTTTCCTTCATTCAACGTCGTAAATGGTCCTGATGGGACGGAGCCGTCTCACGAAGGCATATGGACGCGCACACCAACAGCGGGGGCATCCGAGCGAGTCATTCGCTTCCATGCTCAGCGCGTTTTCGCCTGTACGTACAGTATTCTACTCAACGAGCCGGCGTTTGTCCAGAGCTTTCGCAGAAACCAGGACGATCTCGCCGACGTGTCGAAAATCACCAAGAAAGGACAAAATCGTAATCAAATCGTAACACGGCGGTGGCACAGTATGTTCATGCGAAGCCGGGTGGCCGCCATATCGTTCCTGGAGTCAGTGGAATTGCGAACTTGTGGAAGGATGCCAGTTTTCGTAGGGGAACGACGCAATGAATCCTGGCTTGGCGCGTCTATCTATGGTATAATACCGGTACGCCGGAGTGGTCGTGGAGAGCGTGGATTCGGATAGGAAGGGTCTTAGAGTGAGAAAGCTCCGTATACTGATCATCCTTGTCGTAGTCATTGCCGTCGCGGGCCTGGCTGGGGCCTATGTCATGTGGAAGCGGGCGGCGGCGGCGAACAAGCCCACCATTGTTCGCGTGGAGGAAGTCCAGCCCGGCGAGCTGATCGAGTCTGTCAGTGCCCCGGGCGAGATCGAGCCCAAGAGCAAGGTCGAGATCAGTGCCAAGGCGTCCGGCCGCGTGGAGGCTCTGCCCTATGAGGTGGGCGAGAAGGTCACCAAGGGCGATCCGAACGCCAATCCGCCCATTCCGGCCTCCGTCCTCGTGCGTCTGGACTCCAAGGACCTGGAGAGCCAGCTCCTTTCCGCCCAGGCTCGCCGCGAGGCCCAGGCGTCCCAGACCGAAGTGGAGAAGGCCAGAATCGCCAGCCAGAGGGCCAATCTTCTCGGACTCGTCGCCTCGTACGAGCAGGCGAAGACCGATCAGGAGCGTCAGAAAGTGCTTTTTGCCCAGCAGGATGTGGCCCAGGTGACCCTCGAGCAGGCCCAACTGAAGGTCGAGGATTTGCAGGCCCAGTGCGAGGGGGCCAAGCACAGCCTGAAGGCGGCCGAGCTGAATCTGCTGGTGTTGCAGCATAACCTGGAAGCCGCGGACGCCGGCATTGCCCAGGCCAAGGAGGCCCTCAACTACACAACCATTCTCTCGCCCATCGACGGTGTCGTGACGCGGCTCAACGCCAAGGTCGGCGAGATGGTCGTGACAGGCATGATGAACAACCCCGGCACGAAGATCCTGGAAGTCGGAGACCTTTCGCAGATGCTCGTGGTTGCCCAGGTAGATGAGGCGGACGTGGGCAAGCTGGAGATCGGCCAGGACGCAAAGGTGTTCATCGATGCCTACCCGAACTGCGAGTTCACGGGCAAGGTGTACAAAATTGCGTTGGCGAACGATCTGTCACGGCAGGGGACGAAATACTACCGGACGGAAATCCTGCTGGACACGACGGAGCAGAGGCTGCATTCCGGGCTGACGGCGAACGTGGACATTGAGACGCGCAAACACGGCGAGATCCTGGCGGTGCCGTCGCAGGCGGTCATGACGCGCGAGATCGAGAGCCTGCCGCTCGACATTCGCGACAACTCACCCAATATGGACAAGTCCAAGACCTTTGCGACCGTCCTCTTTCGTTACGTCAGCGGCAAGGCGGTCATCACGCCCGTCAAGATCGGCCCGAGCAATCTGACGCATACGATCATCGAGGCCGGTGTGGAGAAGGGCGAGAAGGTCGTCATTGGGCCGTACAAGGAGCTGGAGAAGCTCAGGCACGATCAGGTCCTCAAGGATGAGCGTGAGGCCAAGGCGGAACAGGATGCCAAGAAGAAGGGCGCCAAAGATACCAACGACGTGAACGATGCAAACAAAGTCTGACAAGATCATGATAAGACTCGAGAACGTGATGCGCGTGTACAAGGTGGGCGTCGAGCGCATCCACGCGCTGGACGGCCTGAGCCTGGAGCTGCGTGAGAACGAGTACGTGGCGGTCATGGGCCCGTCCGGCTCGGGCAAGAGCACGCTGATGAACGTGCTGGGTTGCCTGGACCAGGTGACCAGCGGCTGCTACGAGCTGGACGGCGAGAACACCACCGGCATGAGCGACGCGGCCCTGGCCCGCGTCCGCAACGAGCGGATCGGGTTCGTGTTTCAGTCCTTCGAGCTGCTCAGCCGATCCAGTGCTCTCAAAAACGTGGAAATGCCGCTGATCTACTCCCGTAACGGCTGGTGGTCGCGGCGCAAACGTGCCACGCAGATGCTTCATCGCGTGGGCTTGGGCGACCGGATCAGGCACCGGCCGAACCAGCTCTCCGGCGGCGAGAAACAGCGCGTGGCCATCGCCCGCGCCCTGATCTGCAGTCCGAGCATCCTGCTGGCCGACGAGCCGACGGGCAACCTCGACAGCAAGACCAGCGAGGACATCCTCGCGCTGTTCGATCAGCTTCACGCCGAGGGCCAGACGATCATCCTGGTGACCCACGAGGAGAGTGTCGCCAAGCACGCCAATCGCATCATCCGCATGAAGGACGGCCGTATCTTCACCGACCTGCCGGCCGCCGAGGACCAGGCCCGGAGGCTCGAATTGACCGGCGTGCTCGGAAAGGTGACCAAATGAAGGCTGTGCTTGCCATACCTCTGGCCTTTCTCCGGCTGTTCTACCAGAGCATCTACCTGGCGCTGGGCCAGATCTGGGCGAATAAGATGCGATCCGTGCTGACGACTCTGGGCATCGTGATTGGCGTGGCCTCCGTGACGGCCGTCATTGCGGCGCTGACCGGACTGAAGGCGAAGATTCTCACCCAGGTCGAGACGTTGGGGACCAACACGATCTTCATCTCCCCGAGGGTGCCCGAGCGCGGGCGGCGTCAGCACGCCGGCTGGTGGCAGATGCGGTTTCGGCCGGAGCAAATGGACGGCCTGCTCGAGCATTGCCCCTCCGTCGCAGCGCTCAGCCGCGTCGGCGGCGTCGGATGGCGGACCGTCAAGTATGGGGAGCAATCGGTGGATCGCGTGGAGGTCCAGGGCATCGAGCCGGACTTCCACAAGATCGAGCATCGGCCCGTCGTTCTGGGCCGCGTGTTCTCGCCGATCGACGATATGCAGGTTCGCCAGGTCTGCCTGATCGACTCGAAGCTGCGGGACAAGTTGCGCCTCGACCGTGACTGTATCGGCGAAACCATCCGCATCGGTTACCATGCGTTCCGCATCGCCGGCGTGATCGAGTCCCGGCCGCAGATGAACTTCGGCGAGTCCAGCCAGGAGAGGTACGAACTCTTCATCCCCTTCAAAACGCTCGAAAAACTCGGCGACCCGTCCATGTGGGCCATGGCCACCGGCAAGTCCGCCGAGACGCTCGAAGAGGCGCAGGCGGAGATCAAGTTCTTCCTTCGCCGCACCCGCGGCATTCGCCCGGGCGAGCCCGACACCTTCCGCGTCGAGTCGCTCCAGAGCGCCCTCGACACGTTCAACAAGATCTCCGTGATTGTCACGATGGTCGCCGGCGGCATCGTCGGCATCTCGCTGCTCGTCGGCGGCGTCGGCATCATGAATATCATGCTCGTCTCCGTCTCCGAGCGCACGCGGGAGATCGGTCTGCGCAAGGCCGTCGGCGCCAAGCGCTCGGCGATTCTGACGCAGTTCATGATCGAATCGGTTACCCTGTGTTTCGTCGGTGGGCTCGTCGGCGTTGGCTTCGGCCAGCTCCTGACCATGGCCATCGCCAATATCCCGCAGGTGAAGCTGGACCTGGCGCACATTCCCCTGTGGGCGATTGGCCTGTCTTTCAGCTTCGCCGGCTTCGTCGGCATTGTCTTTGGGATGGTCCCGGCGATCAAGGCCGCACAGTTGGACCCTATTGAGGCACTTAGACATGAATAAACGCCCCAGTGTCACTGCCGCTTGTGCAGCGGGGGCATGGATGTCTCTCCTTATCGTGGCGGCTGGTTGCCGCACGCACACGGAAGATCGCGGGCTGCGGGAGATCGGCTTCTCGTCCGAGAAGGTTCACGAGATCACGCCGCTCCAGCTCAAGAAAGCCGAGCCGAACGAAGCTCCGCCCGTGGCCGCTGTGCCACCGCCGGAGAAGATCCAGTTGTCCTTGCCGCAATGTCGCGCCATGGCCTTGTCGAACAACCTGCAGGTCAAGACCGCGCTGATCAGTCCCGCCATCGCTGCCGCTCAGCTCAGTGCGGAAGAAGCGAAATTCGAGGCCGCCTTCTTCACGAATGTGACCTACAACAAGATGAACAGCCCGTCCGTCTCGTTTCTCAACGAGATCACCGGGTCGAAGGTGGACGCTCTCGGCGGCGATCTCGGTGTGCGGATGCCCCTGCGCACGGGTGGCACGTTGACCTTCGACCTGGCCGACAGCCAAACGACAACCAATGCCCAGTTCACGAATATCAATCCGTACTATGCCTCGGACGCCTCATTCTCCATCAGCCAGCCGCTGCTGCGTAACGGCGGCACGTGGGCCAACACCCATTCCATTCGCATCGTCGCCTACCAGAGCCGGATCGTGGATGCTCGCACCCGCCTGGAGGTCATCGCGGTTCTGGCGGCGCTGGACCGCGTCTATTGGCGGCTCTACGCCGCCCGAAGGGAGCTGGAGGTGCGGCTGCAACAGCATGAGCTTGCCCTGGCCCAGCTTGAGAGTGCCGGGCGTCTCGTCGACGCCGGCCAGCGCGCACCGGTGGAGATCGTCCGCGCCGCAGCAGGTGTGGCCCAGCAACTTGAGGGGATCATCGTCGCCGAGAATAATCTCCGCGATCGCGAGCGGGAGCTCAAGCGGGTCATCCACGCGGCCGGTCTCGATATGGAGACGCCCATCGCTCTGGTTCCGACCACCGAACCCGATCCGGTGCGGTATGAGCTGGAACGTCCACAGCTCATCCAGACTGCCATTGGCAGCCGGATGGAAATGCTCGAGCTGCAACTACAGCTCCTCCAGGATGCCAGCACGGTGGACTTCGCTCGGAACCAGACCTTGCCTCTGGCCTCTTTGAATTATACGTACAACATCAGCGGCCTCGGCGGCGCCAACAATGACGCTTTGGATATGCTCTACGACGGTGAGTTTGCCGACCACCGTCTCGGCGTGCAAGTGGTGATTCCCATCGGCAATGGAGCGGCCACGAGCCAGTTGCGTCAAGCCATGTACCAGCGCCGCCAGAGGCTGACCACGCGCGCCAACCGCGAGGAAGTCATCCGGCAAGAAGTCCTCAATGCGGCCGACCAGATCGAGACCAACTGGCAGCGGATTCTCGCCGCTCGCCAGACCGTCATCCTTAACGGCCGGCTCTACGATGCCGAGAAACGCCAATTCGAGCAGGGCCAGCGCACGAGCACCGACGTCCTGAGCGCCCAGATCAATTTCGCCGACGCCCAGAGTTCCGAGATCCGCGCCCTGGCGGAGTATCAGATCGCCCTGGTGGACCTGGCCTACGCCACCGGCACGCTCCTCGGCGCCGATAAGGTCCGTTGGGAGCCGATTGTCCCCGAGACGGACGTTGAGTGATCGCCGCCTGCCGAGGTCCGGAAATCCGGCCCGTCCCAGTCCCATCCGCCGTCATCGCCAACTTGCCGACGTGGGGGACAGACTTTCATCGGTTCATCTAATCCTGTGTTGCTCTTTCGCCGATAACGGATATCAGCCTGTCCCTGCACACGCGGAACGTCGTTGTTGATTTGTGGGTGCAGGCTTGCCCGTATCTGCGAGGAGTGCCGCCATGAACCGTAGCGTGAGAACATACATGCTTGTGGCCGTGATTGTGTTCTGCATAGTGATCCTGTGCCTGTCCACGTCCGTGGGCCAGGACCGCAAGTCCTACGAGGTCCCGGCGCAGATCTACGGCGTTCCCGCCTGGCGCTCCGACGCCGCTCACGCCGTGGATGCCTATGAGCGTCTCATGCAGCGGTACACGGACCTGACCGAGCGGAACATGGTCGGCATTACCACCGATCTCGACGCCCTTGCCCGCAAGCTCGATGCCATCGATGCCAGACTGACGGCTCTCGACGCCCGCCTGGCCAGAATCGAGCAACATCTGGGCCCCGTGTCGGTGTCCCCTGCCAGCCCTGTCTTGCCGGGCCAACCGCAGCCGCCGACACATGAACCGGCGGCCATGCCTCCCGGCGCAAAACATCCGACCTCCGTTGCCAATACGCCGCCTGCGCCTGCGCCCAGTACTGTCGAGTAGCGTTTTCACCTCGCCCGGCAGATATCGGCGTCACGCAAAACAGCCAAACTGCAGCCTATGTTCATCCGGCATTGGTGGGTAAAATCCGTTGGCGGTCCGCGCCTGCACTGCGGAGCCGGTGCCGGCAGGTCAAGTGATCGGCTGTCGATGTGAGAGAGCCTTTGCAGAGGAACAGACGATGATTGTGGATGCAGACTGTCATATCTCGCCCTTTCGCGAGGGCGTGCATATCCCGGTTGATGAGCTGCTGCGGCGGATGGACCTCGCGGGGGTGGACAAGGCGCTCGTCTGGCTGACGCCGCCGTACAAGCGGGAGGTCGATGAGTCGAACGCCTACGTCTGCCAGTCGGTCAGGGCGCATCCGGACCGGCTCCTGGGATTCGGCTGGGCCGACCCGCGGCTGGGCGTGCAAAAGGCCAGGGAGATGGCACGCAAGTGCATCCACCAGTACGGCTTCCACGGCGTCAAGCTCAACGGGGCGCAGAACGATTTCTTCATCGACGACCCCGATGTGTCCATGCCCCTCGTCGAGGAGATCGCCAGGTCGGGCAAACTCCTCGCCTTTCATTGTGGCGTGGACGCCTACGAGCGAACGCATCCATTCCGGATCGCCAAGATCGCCCGGCAGTTTCCCGAGACACAAATCCTCTGCGTGCACATGGGCGGAGTGGGCTTTCCCGACATGAGCAGGGCGATGATCGAGATGGCGCAGGGGTGTCCCAATCTGCACCTGATCGGCAGTATGGTCCTGCACACCTCCGTGCTGAACGCCGTCAAGACGCTGGGGGCCGCCCGGGTCTCGTTCGGCAGTGACACACCCTTTGCCCTGATGCGCGTCTGCGTGGCCATGTACAACGCTCTGCTCGACGGCGAAGTCACGCCGGAACAGAAGGCCCAGATCATGGGCGGCAATATCCTGCGACTGCTCGGCCGTGGCGCGTGAAGTGACAAGGTTCTGCAAGGAAAGGAGCAAGAGATGAAAGATTTCGCTCGTAAGTACAGCAGCCACATAGCGGCTCTCATCGCAGCAATCTGCCTGCCGTGCCTGATCTACGGTTGCCGTACAGCCGGTCAGGCAAGTGCTCAGAAGTGGGAGCTGATCTGGTCGGACGAGTTCAAGACGCCGGGACTGCCCGATCCGAACAAGTGGAGCTACGAGGAAGGGTACAGGCGCAACAAGGAATTGCAGTACTACACGAAGGCCCGGCGGGAGAACGCCCGCGTCGAGGCCGGCTGCCTTGTCATCGAGACGCGGAAGGACGACTTCGAAGGTCACGCCATCACTTCGGCGAGCCTGCACACCCGCGACAGGGCCTCGTGGTGTTACGGCCGGGTCGAGGTCCGCGCCAAGCTGCCGGCCGGCCGGGGCATGTGGCCCGCCATCTGGATGCTCGGCATCAACCCGCCGCATCGCTGGCCCGCCTGCGGCGAGATCGACATCATGGAGAACGTCGGTTTCGAGCCGCTCACGATCCACGCCAACATTCACACGAAGGCCTACAATCACGTAATCCGCACGAACAAGGGCAACAAGATCGAGGTCTCCGACCCTTCGAAGAACTTCCACGTATACGCCATCGAGTGGTTCGAAGATCACATGGATTTCTTCGTCGATCAGACCAAGTACTTCACCTTCCAGAACGAAGGTACAGGCAACGACACATGGCCGTTCGACAAGCCGCACTACCTGATCCTGAACGCCGCCTACGGCGGCTCCTGGGGCGGCCAGAAGGGCGTCGATGACTCCATCCTGCCCCAGAAGTATCTGATCGATTACGTTCGCATCTACAAGAGCAAGTGAGACGAGCGTCAAGGCAAGAACACCGCCGGATCCTCGGTGGTGGTCGCGCCAATGGGTCTGCCTTCCATGCGCCTTCCATGACCCCACTGGCGAGTCGGCCGTGGTTTTGTGGCAAATGGCAGAACCTCTTGCCTGGCGGGGCGGTATCTGGTAGAAACCCTGGTCACGGGAGTTGTTGGTCGAGCCCAATAACTGCCATCCGGGGCGTACTATCATGGAATCGTACACGCGGTGGGCTCGACAGGGCAATCCTGTTCGATGGGCGGGTTGCCTGTGCCTGATCGCGACGTGCATTGGATGCTGTCCCTGATCGCATGGAGAAACCAGGACCATGAACAAGATCACATCTGCAATACGAACGACTGTATGGGAAGTCGGCAAGATACTGGCGCTGACGGCCGTACTGATCGTGCTGATGCTGTGGCTGTCGGGCGCGTTCATCCACAAGATCCGTGCGGACACGCCCGTGGACACCGCACGGATGCCCCATCGTGTGATTCCGCCTGGGGCGAAGAGCCGGGTGGCCGAGATGCGGGCATTTCCGCTGATGGTGGAGCAGGTGGGCACGGTGCAGACGCGTACGCAAGCCCAGGTGGCCGGCCGGATCATGGCGCAGGTGCTGGAGGTGACTGTGCATGAAGGCCAGGCCGTGACCGGGCCCAAGGGCGGGCAAGACAGTGAGGCCACCGTGCTGGCCCGGCTGGATGCGAGGGACATCGAGGCAAAACTCAGGCAGGCCCAGACGCAGGTGACAGCCGCCGAGAAGGCCCTGGCCGGCGCCGCGGCGCAGTTGGCGGGCGCCGAGGCGCAGCACCAGGCGGCCCAGGCCCAGGTGGTACAGGCCCTCGCCGACTTCAATCGCACCCAGACGCTGCTCGCCCAGCAGGCGACGACCGAGCAGCAGCTTGACCATGCCCGTGCCCGGAAGGACGTGACCGATGCCCAGGTGCGGGCGGCGGCACAGCAGGTCATGGCGGCGCAGAGTGATATGGCCCGCCTGGAGGCGCAGAAGGAGCAGGCGGTGGCGGCGGTGCGTGAGGCACAGGTGATGCTCAGTTTCACGACCATCGAGTCGCCCCTGAGTGGCCGGGTGGTGCGCAAGATGATCGACCCCGGCGACATGGTCATGCCGGGACAGCCGCTGTTCGTCATCGAGACACCCGCCGAGCCGGAGCTGCACGCCGTCGTGGCCGAGTCATTAGTGGCGGGGATGAAACCCGAGCAGAAGCTGGATGTGCGAATCGATGCCATTCGACAGACGCTGCAGGGAACGGTCCGGGAGATCGTTCCACAGGCCGACCCGCGGACCCGGACGATGCTGGTGAAGGTCTCCCTGCCGCCGCAGGCGAGCCTGGTCAGCGGGCAGTTCGGTACGCTGGCGGTCGTGACCGGGACGTACCAGGCCCTGGTCATCCCGGCCCGCGCGGTCCGGCAGGTGGGCCAGCTCCACCTCGTGGACGTGATGGACGACAAGGGCGCGGCCCATCGGCGTTTCGTCACGCTCGGCCGGTCGCACGATGATGCGGTCGAGGTGCTGAGCGGCCTGAAGCAGGCGGAGCGGATCGTCGTGCCTTGAACCGAACTTCCCATGTGGAGTTCTGCAAAATGGGGTGGTATCCCCAAATGACTACCCAGGTTTTGCCGGGTAGGTCAGCCATTCCTGAAGGGTCCATACGTGACTGGCGAGGCCCGCCGCCATGGCTGGCGTGCGTTGCATCCA
>Ga0315274_10011231_pt1 | contig 12838 bp, 9 predicted proteins | sample YL17G02_20_MG_FD_203700 | JGI IMG/M metagenome (GOLD analysis project Ga0315274, IMG submission 203700) | Sediment microbial communities from Yellowstone Lake, YNP, Wyoming, USA - YL17G02_20 | ecosystem: Environmental > Aquatic > Freshwater > Lake > Sediment | place: USA: Wyoming | collected... | reverse complement strand
GACCGGGAGGCCCTCGAGCGTCTGATCGCCCGATTCGGACGCCGGGGAGACGTGTCGTACTTTCACGCCAACTTCTGCGATTTCGACCAAGCCCTGAACCAGGCGGCTGTGGAGCGGCTCGACGGGGCGCTTGTGGACCTGGGGCTTTCGAGCCTGCAACTGGCCGATGCGGAGCGGGGTTTCAGCCTGCAGAGGCCGGGTCCGCTGGACATGCGGTTCGACCGGAGCGAAGGGCTGACGGCGGACGAGATCGTCAACCGCTGGGACGTGGATCGGCTGGCGGCGCTCTTTAGCAAGTACGGGGATCAGCCTTACGCGCGGCGGATTGCGCGGGCCATCGTCGCGGCGCGGAAGCGTCGCCCGATTCATCGGACGGACGAGTTGGCCGACGTCGTCGCCGCCGCGCAGCCGGCGCCGTACCGGCACCGCAAGAGGATTCACCCGGCGACGCGGGTGTTTCAGGCGCTGCGGATCGCCGTCAACGAGGAGTACGGCAGCCTGGAGAAGTTCTGCGAGAGGATCTTTGACTTTTTGAAACCCGGTGGCCGCGTGGTCGTCCTCGCGTATCACAGTGGGGAAGACCGGATCGTGAAGGAGCGATTCCGCGAGGCGGCAGGGGCCGGCGTGGCGTCCTTGCCGGTCCGCAAGCCGATCACGCCCACCGAGGCCGAAATCCGCGCCAACCCGCGGAGCCGAAGTGCCAGGCTCCGCGTGGCGGAGCGGGTCGGCCCGTCCACCGGTTCGCTATAGAGCGGGACATCGCCGCTCGTGCCTGCACCGACAAGCGGGCGGCTTTCGCCGGATGTCGGGTGCCGTTGGGGAACGGACGCAACTCTAGTGGGAGACGTACCGTGTCGCGTGAAACCAAAGTGGGACTCCTGGTCGGTCTGATCTTCATCGGGCTTTTTGGTCTGATTCTGAGTTTTCGAGCCGGCAGCGAGGTTGTCGGCCACGCCAATCTCCCGGTCGGCGAAAGCCAGAAGTACCGGACGATGGCCCGGGCCCTTCGCCACGACGTGGACCCGTTCATCGAGCACAGCGTCCTGGACATTGCGCCCGCCGGTCCGCGCCAAGAAGGGCCGGCGGCGCGTGAGGCGGTCGAGGAACGGTTGCCGGCCCCGGGTTCCATCCGGGAGACGGAGGCGCCGGCCAGAACGGTCAGCGACGTGGGCGTGATTGCCGCCGGCCCGGCCGAGATCGCGACGCCGGTCGCCGAAACGCCGCGTGCGTCTTCCGCGGAGAGCGGATCGCCGGCCGAGCGCGAAACCGAGCGCGCGAAGGAGGCCGTCCCGGCGGCGCCGACGTACGTCGTCCGGGCGAACGATTCGCTCGTGCTGATTGCGCGCCGCTTCTACGGGGCGCAGGGCGACCGCCTCTGGCGGCGAATCTACGAGGCCAACCGCAGCGTCCTCTCGGATCCGGACCACTTGCGTCCGGGTCAGGAACTGGCGATCCCCGGCATGGAGGCTTCGCCGGCGCTGGCGACGTCCGTGCCGGCGACCGAGGGCGAGGTGGTGCGGACGGTGACGGCGGGCGAACTGGCGGACATGCTCGGGAGGCGGTCGGACCTGGTGGAGGCGCCGTCGCCGCTTCCCGCCACCTATACCGTCCGCGCGGGCGATACGTTCTACGGCATTGCCGAACGCCTGTACGGCAACGCGCGCTATGCGCCGCTTCTGCACCTGAAGAACAAGCACCTCGTGCCGGACGCGACGAAACTGCGCGCCGGGCAGCGCATCGTGCTGCTCGAGGGCGTCGAGGCGGCCGCGGCCGGGGAACAGGTGGTGATGCGATGAGATTGTGCGTGCGTCTCGGAGGATTGGCGGTCCTGTTGGTTGGCATCGCGGTGGCCCTGGTCCACCTGCGGACGGACACGGTGTGCGCGGGCCACCGCCTGCACAGCCTGTTCCGCGAGAAACGGGACCTTGAGAAATCGTGCAGCCGGTTGGAACTGACCGTGGCCGAGTTCAAGAGCCCGCAGCGTCTGCGGCAGGAAGTCCACGAGTGGCAAGCGGCGAGCGACGGGGCAGGGGGCGGGCCGGGCTTCGCCCCGGCGCAGCGGGGCTCCGCCCTGGCGGAGCCGGACGCCGGTTCGCCGCCTTCCTTTCTCGCCGAGCGGGGGAACGGGGCGCCGCCGTAGGGTCGTGTGCGTTGCCTCGGCCGCTCAGGCGCCAAGGGGTGCGCCTTACAGGGATTGTGTGGCACGGCCGGTCTTGCCTGCCCGCCGTAGCCCGAAGGGCGAAGGCAGGTCCGGCCGTGCAGGGCGCACGGCGGGGCAAGGCCCGCCGTGCCACCCCGCCGGGGTTTCGCGCCTTCGCCAAGTGCCGTAAAATCCTGGCGCACCCGCCAAGGGGATGACGTGATTGCATCGAACCATCAGCGCCGGGTCGCCTTCCTCGTGACGGGGGCGCTCGGCGCCCTGCTTGCCGCGCTGGGCGGTTGGCTCCTGTGGATTGCGATCGTTTCCTCCGAACCGCTCGCTCGCCGCGCGTCCCAGCAACTCCACATGACGGTGCCGATTCGGCCGGAGCGCGGGAACATTCTGGACAGCCGGCTGCGGATTCTGGCGGCAAGCGTGGAAGTTCCGAGCGTGTTCGCCGACCCCTTCGTCGTCGAGGACCCCGCCGACGCCGCCGCCAAGGCCGCCCCGGTTCTCGGCATGACGGCGGACGAGTTGTATCGGATCCTGGCGGAAGACCGGAAGCAGCGGTTCGTGTGGTTGAAGCGTCGGGTGTCGCCGGAGACGGCCGAGGCCGTCCAGCGTCTGCGCGTGTTCGGCATCGGTCTGGCGGCGGAAGGTGAGCGGCACTATCCGAACGGCTCGCTGGCCGCCCACGTCCTCGGGTTCGTCGGCCAGGACGAGCAGGGCCTGGAAGGCCTCGAGCAAATGTTCGACACCCGGCTGGCCGGACGCAAGGGCCAGGCGTACATCCTCGCGGATCGCCGGCGCCGGCCCATCTGGTCCGAGCCGGACCAGTTCGTTGCGGCGGAGGACGGCGAGCACCTGGTGCTGACGATCGACGCGATGATTCAGGCGTGGGCGGAGGAGGCCGTCGCGGAGGCGCGCGAAAAGTTCCACGCCGCAAGCGCCACGGCCATCGTGATGGACCCCCGGACGGGGGCGATCCTGGCGCTGGCGAACGTGCCGACGTTCGATCCGAATCGGTACGGCGAAACGCAGGCGGACGCGCGGCGGGACCGTGCGGTGACGGACCCCTCGCCGCCGGGCAGTTGCGCCAAGCCGTTCCTCGCCTCCGTCGCCCTCGAGCGGAACGCCGTACGCCTGGGCGAGGTCCTCTACTGCGAGGACGGTTACTGGGCGGCCGCGAAACTGCACGACGCGGGGCACCGCTACGGCAACCTGACGTTCGAGGAAATCCTCATCAAGTCGAGCAACATCGGGATGGCGAAACTGGGCGTGCGCCTCGGGAACGAAAGGCTGTTCGAGGCGCTCACGGGGTTCGGATTCGGCCGGCGGACGGGCGTCTGGTTGCCCGGCGAAAGTCCGGGCCTGGTGTATCCGCTCGCGCGCTGGACCCGCCTGAGCACGACGCGCGTCCCGTTCGGGCAGGAGTTTTCGGCGACGCCGCTCCAGTTGATTGCGGCCTTTGCGGCAATCGCGAACGAGGGCAAGTTGCTCCGGCCGAAGATTCTGCGCGGCGTCCTGGACGCCCGCGGCCGCGTCGTCGCCGACCTCGCCGAGCCGGAAGTCGTCGGGAAGGCTCTTGACCCGGCGACCGCACGCAAGATGATTGACCGGGCCCTGGTGGGCGTCGTCGAGCAAGGCACGGGAAAGGCCTGCCACATTCCAGGCTACCGCGTGTTCGGCAAGACGGGGACGGCCCAGAAGATCGACCCGGAAACCCGGTCGGTGAGTCACACGCGCTACATCGGCTCGTTCCTGGGCGGGGCGCCGGCCGACGCCCCGCGCGTCGTGGTCCTCGTTTCCGTCAACGAGCCGGACCCGTCGCTCGGCTACTACGGGGGCACGGTGGCTGCGCCGGCCGTCAAGAAGATCCTCGAGCGGACGCTCGAGTACCTGGGCGTTTCACCTTCGGGCTCGGCGCCCGACCGGCCGCCGACCAGCCTGGTGACCGACTGAGGGCGGCCCCCGTTGCGGCGCGGCGCCGCCACCCGAGATCGGCTGACAAGGTGAGCCGCGGCCGGAAGGACGCGGCGATGTGGGCGGGCCGCGACAGGTGAAGGTCGCCGACCGCTTCCGCGGTCGGCTCACTGGCGCCCTGGCGCGGTGGCGAGAGCGAGGTTTGCGTGAAACTTTCGGACTTGGCCAAGCGGATCCCCGGATCGCGCGTCGTCGGCGCGGGAGACGCCGAGGTCGCGCGCGTGGTCCACGATTCGCGCGGAATTCGGCGAGGCGACTTGTACGTCGCGCTCGTCGGGACGCGCGTGGACGGCCACGAGTTCGTGCAACCGGCCCTCGAGGCGGGGGCGGTGGCGGCCATGGTGGAGCGGACGGTCCGGCTGCCGGGCAACCCGCCCCTGGTCGTCGTGCCGGACGCACGCGAGGCGTTGGCCCTGGCGGCCCACGCGCTGGCCGGCGACCCGACGCAGCGGCTGACAGTCGTCGGCGTCACGGGAACCAACGGAAAAACCACCACGACGTATCTGGTGCGGAGTATCCTGGAGAAGGCGGGGCACGCGACCGGCCTCCTGGGGACGGTGGGTTACCAGATCGGCGAGCGCTGGATTCCGTCGCGGATGACGACGCCGGACGCGACGGACCTGTCGGCGTACTTCGCCGAGATGGTCGGGGAAGGGCTGGAGGCGGCGGTGATGGAGGTTTCCAGCCACGCGCTGGACCAGCGCCGGGTGGCAGGCATCGCTTTTGACGTCGGAGCGTTCACGAACCTGACGCCGGAGCACCTGGACTATCACAAGGACATGCCGTCGTACCGCCAGGCGAAGGGGCGCCTGTTCGCGGGTCTCCCGGCCGAGGCGTGGGCCGTTCTGAACGCCGACGACGAGGCGAGCCCTTCGTTTGCCGAGGCGACGCCGGCGCGCGTCCTGTGGTACGGCCTGGACCGTTCCGCGGACGTCCGGGCGGAAGACCTGGCGACGAGCCTCGAAGGGAGCCGCTTCACCCTGCTCCTGCCGCGCGGGCGGGCGCCGGTGCACACGGCCCTGCTGGGGAAGCACAACGTGCGGAACTGTCTGACGGCGGCGGCGATTGCCGAGGCGCTGGCCGTTCCGATCGAGGCGACGGTCGCGGGGCTCGAGGCGGTGACCACGGTGAGGGGCCGCCTCGAGAAGGTGCCGACGGACCGGCCTTTCACGGTGCTGGTGGATTACGCGCACACGGCGGATGCGCTCGAGAATGCGCTGGAGGCGGTGCGTGGGCTTTCACCGCGGCGGCTGATCCTGGTGTTCGGGTGCGGGGGCGACCGCGACCGGAAGAAGCGGCCGGAGATGGCGCGGGTGGCCGAACGCCTCGCCGACCGGATTATCGTCACGAGCGACAATCCGCGGAGCGAGGACCCGCGGGCGATTGTGGAGGAGATTTTCAAGGGATTCTCTTCGCCCGCGGCGGCGACGGCGGAACTGGACCGCCGGCGGGCGATCGAACTGGCGATCCGCGAGGCGGCCGAAGGCGACGCCGTCCTCATCGCCGGCAAGGGCCACGAAACGTACCAGGAGTCGCGCGAGGGCGTCAAGCCGTTCGACGACCGCGAGGTCGCGCGCGAAATCCTGAGCGGAGTCAGATAAGTTGTACGCGGCGGGTTCGCCGCGGGGCTTGCCCCGCGCTGCGGACCGTCAGCGCCCCGCAAGCGGGGCGGCAAACCCACCGCGCAAGAAATAGCGTTCTTGGCCCGTGGCGCGGCGGGTACGGAGACCCGCCGCGCGACAACAAAGACCTGAGGCCGCGATGCAGTTCAAGGTGCGCCAGATCGTGCAGGCGACGGGAGGCCGGCTTCTGGCCGGCTCGGCTGGCGCCCCGGCCGGGTGCGTCGTCACGGACACGCGAGCCCTCGCGGCAGGCGAAACGTTCCTTGCGCTTCGCGGCCGGCGGTTCGACGGCCACGCGTTCCTCGAGAAGGCGGTCCGTCGCGGCGCGTCGTGCCTGGTCATCGACCGGCCGGAATCGCTCGACGCGCTGGGCCGGACGGACGCGCGGCTGGCGGTGGTGCAGACGCCGGACACGCTGGAAGCGCTGGGGGCGCTGGCGCGGGCGGCGCGGAGGCGGCTGAAATGCCCCGTCATTGCCATCACGGGTTCCTGCGGCAAGACGACGCTCAAGGAGATGGTGGGGCAGGTGCTCGGCCGGCGCCTGAAAGGCCGGTTGCCGCCGAAAAGTTTCAACAATCTCATCGGCGTGCCGCTCACGCTCCTCGGCGCGGAGGAGGACGACGCGTTTGTGCTTTGCGAGTTCGGCACGAACGCGCCGGGGGAAATTGGGCGGCTGTCGGCGATGGCCGAGCCGACCATCGGAGCGGTGACGTTGGTGGGGTCGGCGCATCTGGAAGGCCTCGGGTCGCTGGAGGGCGTGGCGGCGGAGAAGGGGGCGCTCGTCGAGTCGCTGCCGCCGAAGGGCCTGGCGGTCCTGAACGCCGACGATCCGCGTGTGGCGGCCATGGCCGGCCGGTGCAGGGCCCGGGTCGTGACGTTCGGACGCAGCGAGGGGGCGGACCTGCGGGCGGAAGACCTGATTCAGACGGACCGGAGCATCCAGTTCACCGCGGTCCGGGCCGGGGCGAAGGCGGGCGCGGGCGTCGGGTTCGTCCTCCCGGTGCCGGGGGAGCACCAGGCGCTGCTGGCGTTGGCGTCGGCGCTGGTGGCGCGCGAGGTCGGCGTGCCGCTCGAGGCGGCGGCCGAAGCGCTGCGAGACTTTCGCCCGCCGCCCATGCGTCTGGCGGTCGAGGAAGCGGGCGGCATCCTGGTGGTGAACGACGTGTATAATGCCAATCCGGAAAGCATGCGGGCGGCGCTTCGGCTTCTGGCGTTCTGGCCGGAGCGGCGAAAGGTGTTTTTCTGCGGCGACATGCTGGAACTGGGTGCGCACAGCGCCGCAGCGCATGCGGCCCTCGGGCGCGAGATTGCGGAAGCGGGCGTCCGCCGCCTCGTCTGCGTGGGAACCGAGACGCGGGCGACGGCGCGGGCCGCCGTCGAGGCCGGCCTGGCGGGCGACGCCGTCTCAACCTATGCGAGCGCGGACCTCGCCTCGGCCGACGCGGCAAAGACGGTCGAGCGGGGCGACGTGGTCCTCGTCAAAGGATCGCGGGCGATCGGAATGGAGCGCGTGGTCGAGGCGATCGCCGCCGCGGCCGCGCCGGCCGGAGAACCAGCGGAATGATTTACTGGCTGATCTTCAAGGTCCAGACGGTGATCGATTTTCTCCACGCGCACGGCCTGGACCGGTACACGAACGTGTTCCGGTACCAGACGTTTCGGACGGCGTTCGCGGTGGTGACGAGTTTCTTGCTGTGCATGGCGTTCGCGTCGCCGGTGATCCGGTTGCTGCGTCGGCTGAAGGTGGGCGGCGCGGTGGACTTCAAGCACGAAGTCGTGGACCGCATGTACGCCTCGAAGGTGGGTACGCCGACGATGGGCGGCCTGCTGATTCTTCCCGCCGTCCTTCTGGCGACCGTCCTCTGGGCCGACATCCAGAACTACTACGTGTTTCTCGGTCTGGTGACGGTGGTGTGGCTCGGCGTGCTGGGCGGGGTGGACGATTACCTGAAACTCGTCAAGAAGAACCGCGACGGCCTGAGGATGTGGGAGAAACTCGTTTTTCAGATCGCGCTGGCCATGCTCCTGGCGTTTTTCCTGCATCAGGTGGGCAAGGACACGATTCGCCTGCCGGAAAGCGACGAGCGCGGCATCGCCCTGAACCTGCCGTTCTACAAGTTCCCCATCCTGCTCGGATTCTGGGGGTTCTTCGGCATCGCGATCCTGGTCGTCGCGGGCACGAGCAACGCCGTCAACCTGACGGACGGGATGGACGGCCTGGCGATCGGCAGCATGGTGCCTCCCACGGCCGTGTTCCTCGCCATCAGTTACGTGGCCGGCCGGGTGGACTACTCGGCGTATCTGTTCGTCCCCTATGTGCCGGGCGTCGGCGAATTGGCCGTCTTCTGCGGCGCCCTGCTGGGCGCGAGCCTGGGCTTCCTCTGGTACAACTGTTCGCCCGCGCAGGTGTTCATGGGCGACACGGGGAGCCTGGCGCTGGGGGGGGCGATCGGCTACGTGGCCCTGGCGACGCGCCAGGAACTGCTGCTCCTGGTCGCGGGCGGACTCTTCGTTCTGGAGGCCCTCAGCGTCATCGGCCAGGTCGCGTATTTCAAATTCACGGGCGGCAAGCGGATCCTCCTGATGAGCCCCATGCACTTTCATTTTCAATTGAAAGGCTGGACCGAGACGCAGACGGTGGTTCGTTTCTGGTTGCTGGGCGCCATGTTTGCCGCCATGGCGCTCGCGACGCTGAAACTCAGGTGATGGATTCCAGGCGGGAGGCGAACGATGGCCGCAGGCTCACACGCATTGTCCTATGACAATACCGACCGGCCGATACCCGAGGGCCGGGTCCTCGTCATGGTGGTCCTGGCGCTGATGGCGTTCGGCGTCCTCATGGTCTTTAGCGCCAGCCGCTCCGTCGATCCCGGGGGCGGCGGGTCGTACTTCGTACGGCACCTGCTTTTCCTGCCGATTGCTATCGTGGCGATGGCGTTCGGGGCGTGCGTTCCGTACCACTGGCTGAACCGCGGCTGGCTGGCGGCGGCGATCTTCGTCGGCACGGTCGGCCTCCTGGGCCTGGTCCTCTTTTTCGGCGACCCGGTCAACGGGGCCCGGCGCTGGTTTTCGGTCGCCGTGGCGGGGATGCGCGTGAGTTTTCAGCCCTCGGAGTTGGCGAAGGTGGCCCTCGTTATTTTTCTGGCTTGGTTTTTCAGCCGGCCGCGGGCCGACGCGCGGAGTTTTCCGCGCTCGTTCCTGCCGGCGATGGGGGCGATCGGCCTCGTCGTCGCCCTGATTGTCAAGGAGGACTTCGGCACGGCCGCCCTCATCGGCTTCGTCGCCTTGCTCCTCTGCCTCATCGCCGGTTGCCGATGGTGGCACTTCCTGACGGTGCTTCCGTTCGCGGGCCTGGGTTTCTGGCTCACGGTGGTCCGCGTCGAGTACCGGTGGGACCGGCTGATCGCGTTCCTCGATCCCTGGGCCCACCAGGACGGGGCCGGCTGGCACATCACGCAGAGCCTCATGGGGATCGGGCGTGGCGGCTTCTTCGGCGTCGGGATCGGCGCCGGCGTCCAGAAGTTCTACATCCCGGAATGCGAGACCGACTTCATCTTCTCCGTCCTCTGCGAGGAGATGGGCCTGGTGGGGGCGATTCTCGTGCTGGGGCTCTTCGGCGTATTCGTCTGGCGGGCCGGGCGGGTCATCCGCCGGGCGCCCGACCGTTTCGGATTTCTCCTCGCCACCGGGGCCCTCCTGATGATCGGCCTTCAGGCGGTGATGAACATCGGCGTCGCGACCAGCGCGCTGCCCGCCAAAGGCATCGGCCTGCCGTTCATCAGTTACGGCGGCTCGGGCCTCGTGATGATGAGCCTGGCGGCGGGTCTGATCGCGTCGGTCGCGTGCAGCGGCGGATCGCCCGGACGGCCTCTGTGGATGGACGCCGCGTCCGGTCCGCCGCCCCTCGTTCGCCGGCGCACCGTCCTCGGAAGGGCCGAGGCCGCCCCTCGTGCGTGAGACCTGTGTGGCACGGCGGGCCTTGTCCCGCCGTGCGAAAGGGGCGTTTTCCTCGGCACAGGGAGTGCGCACGGCCGGACAAGACCGGCCGTGCCACCCGGCCAGGATCATTTTGTTTGGGCGCTCTAAACTTGGAACCTTGAACGGTTTTTGGCTCAGGCACTCAGTTACTCAGTCACTCAGTCACTCAGTCACTCAGTTACCAGGTCGTGAAGCATGCGTGAGAGCGGACGGCGAATCTTCCTGGCGGGCGGCGGGACCGGAGGCCACCTGTACCCGGGCCTCGCGGTGGCCGAGGCGATTCTTCGGCGGCGGCCGGAAACCGCCGTCGCCTTTTCCTGCACGCAGGGCGAGATGGACTCCAAAATCCTCCGGGGCAGGGGCCTGCCCGTCACGCCCATCGATTCCCGCCCCTTTCGTCCGCGCTCGCCGTGGACTTGGCCTCGCTTTCTCGTCAGTCTGGTCCTCGCGGGAAACCACGCGCGCCGCCGCTTCCGCGAGTTCTGCCCGGACGTCGTCCTGGGTCTGGGGGGCTACGGCAGTTACGCGCCCGTCCGCGTCGGCCGGAAGTACGGCGCCGCGACGGCCGTTCTGAACCCGGACATCATCCCCGGGCGGGCCAATCGCCGACTCGGACGCCGCGCCGACGCCGTCTTCTGCCAGTTCCAGCCGACCGTCGAGGCGTTCGGAAACGCCGCGCGACTCACCGGTTGTCCGGTCCGCGCGAGCGTCCTGGAGCGCGACCGTGCGAAGGCCCTCGCCGCCTTCGGCCTGGACGCCGACCGCCGGACGCTCCTCGTGACGGGCGCATCGAGCGGCGCCCGCACCGTCAACCGCAGCCTCGTGGCCTTGCTGAAGGACCGCGGCCTGCCCGAGGGCTGGCAGGTGCTTCACCTGACGGGCGAATTGGACTATGAGGAGGTCGCGGAGGCGTACCGCGGCATCCGGGTCCCCGCGACGGTGCGGGCGTACGAGCACGACATGGGCCTCGCCTACGCCGCCGCCGACCTGGCCGTCGCGCGGGCCGGCGCCTCCACCGTCGCCGAACTGCTGGCCGTCGGCCTGCCGGCCGTCTTCATGCCGTATCCCTTTCATCGGGACCAGCACCAGATGCGTCAGGCGCGGGCGGTCGAGGCGATGGGCGCGGCCGTGGTCGTCGAGGATCGGCCCGGCGATCCGGCGACGTGGCGTGACCTGGCGGCGGCGCTGGAATCGCTGATGGCCGACGACGGCCGCCGCCGCGAACTGGCCGGCCGGGCCCGGGCGGCCGGACGCCCCGAGGCCGCCGACACGGTCGCCGGCGCCCTGCTCGAACTGGCCGATGGCGTCGCCGAACGCCGCCACGCCGGCATCCGCGCCGGCCGCCCAGCGCCGCCCGCCGGCCCGGGCGTTGACAGACGGGCCCGTGAAACGTAAACTCCGCGCGGAGAGCGAAACGATGGCCGAACGGAATCCTCCCCTGCCGACCCAACCCTACGCCGGACGAAAAATCCATTTCGTCGGGATCGGCGGCTGCGGCATGTGCGGCCTGGCGGAGTTTGTCCTCACGGAGGGCGGCCAGGTGTCCGGCTCGGATCGGAAGGAAAGCGCGGCGACGGACCGCCTCCGCCGCCTCGGGGCGCAAGTTCACGTCGGCCACGACCGCGCCCACGTGCCGGCCGGCGCCGAACGCGTCGTCTCGAGCGCCGCCGTACCACCCGACAACCCCGAACTGGAGGAGGCCCGGAGCCGCGGTATCCCCGTCGAAAAGTACGCGCGGTTTCTCGGCCGGCTGATGGAACTGCGTCGAGGCATCGCCGTCGCCGGGACGCACGGCAAGAGCACGACGACCGCGATGACCGCCTTCGTTCTGCGCGAGGCCGGCCTGGACCCGAGTTTCGTCATCGGGGCCGACGTGCCTCAACTCTGTGGCGCCTCCCACGTCGGAACCGGGCCGCACCTCGTGGTCGAGGCGTGCGAGTTCGACCGGTCGTTCCTCGCCCTTGCGCCCCAGGCGGCCTGCATCCTCAACGTCGAGGAGGATCACTTGGACTATTACCGCGACCTGGCGGAGATCCGCGAAGCCTTCGCCGACTTTGCCTCGCGCGTCTCGCCCGGCGGGCGGCTCGTCGTGACCGGCACGGACCTGGCGTTTGCCCGATTGACCGAGAGCGCCCGGGCGGCCGTCGAGACCTTCGGCATCGGCGGCCAGTGGAACTGGCGGGCCGAAAACCTCGAAGCCGACCGCGGACGATTCGCCTTCGACGTCTATCGCGGAAGGGACCTCTACGGCTCCGTCCGGCTCAGGATCCCGGGCCAGCACCACGTGCTGAACGCCCTGGCGGCCGTCGCCCTCTGCCATTGGGCGGGGGCGCCCGCGCCGGCCGTCGTCCAGGCCCTCGGGGCCTTCGAGGGCGCCAGGCGGCGAACCGAGGTGCTGGGCGAGGCGGTTGGCGTCACCGTTGTGGACGACTACGCCCACCACCCGACCGAGATTATGGCGACGCTGCGGGCGGTTCGGCAGCGCTTCGAGCCGAAACGCCTCTGGGTCGTCTTCCAGCCCCACCAGCACAGCCGGACGCGGTTTCTCCTGAAAGATTTTGCGCGGGCCCTCGTCCTGGCCGATAAGGTCATTGTGCCGGACATCTACTTCGTCCGGGACAGCGAACTCGAGCGCCAGGCCGTCCGCAGCCAGGACCTGGTCGGGGAGATCCAGGGACTCGGGGCCGACGCCCTCTACATGGAATCCTTCGATTCGATTCGGCGGTACCTCGTCGAGAGTCTCGCCGCCGGCGACGTCCTCGTGGTCATGGGGGCCGGCGACGTCTGGCGGCTCGGCGCGCCGCTCCTGGCGGACCTGGAGCGGGGTTCGGCTCCGACGCGCCGCGAGCCGACCGAGCGGGCCAACTTAGAGGGCACATGATGGATATCTTCCAAGGGTTCGAGCCAATCGTCCAGCGGGATTATCCCCTCGGTGAAATGACGACGTTCGGCGTCGGCGGGCCGGCCGAGCACTTCGCCCGCCCGCGCAACGAGAAAGAACTGCACGACCTGCTCGTGCAATGCGAGAAGCACGGCGTGGAGGTCCGCGCCATCGGCCGAGGGTCCAACATCCTCGTCCTGGACGAAGGCGTGCCGGGCGTCGTCGTTCAACTGA
>Ga0315274_10011228_pt1 | contig 12840 bp, 8 predicted proteins | sample YL17G02_20_MG_FD_203700 | JGI IMG/M metagenome (GOLD analysis project Ga0315274, IMG submission 203700) | Sediment microbial communities from Yellowstone Lake, YNP, Wyoming, USA - YL17G02_20 | ecosystem: Environmental > Aquatic > Freshwater > Lake > Sediment | place: USA: Wyoming | collected... | reverse complement strand
GCTTCGTGAAGCCGGCCAACGCGGGTTCGAGCGTGGGCGTCTACAAGGCAAAAGATGAAACCGAACTTGCACGGTTCATCGGCGCCGCAGCCGAATACGACCGGAAAATCCTGGTTGAGAAGGCGGTGACGGGGCGGGAGCTCGAATGCAGCGTGCTGGGGAACGACGAACCCGAGTCTTCGGTGGTCGGAGAGATCGTGCCTGCGAACGAATTCTATGATTACGAGGCCAAGTACATTTCCGAAGGCAGCAAAACAATCGTGCCCGCGGACTTGTCCGAACCGATCACCAGGGCGGTGAGACATTTCGCCGTGGAGGCCTTCAAGGCCCTTGACTGTGCGGGCATGGCGCGTGTGGATTTCTTTCTCGAGCGCGATTCGAACCGGATTTTCGTGAACGAAATCAATACCATTCCGGGATTCACGCCGATCAGCATGTATCCGAAAATGTGGGAGGCGAGCGGCATTCCGTATCTCGAACTCATCGACCGGCTGATCGGCCTGGCGATGGAGAGGCACCAGGACGTCACGGGCTCGGCATTTTCCCTGAAGGAAGTGGGAGAAAAACCGCAAAAGGCGTCCAGTCCGGCCGTCGCATCCGCGAGGCGAATCGCATGAAGGTTCCATCCAAGTCATCTGCACCCAAGCGGGCGATATCCCGAATTCCAAGCCCTTGGACGTTCCTCGCTTTCCAGATTCCGGCCGCTTGCCTCGCGATGGTGGTTGCCTTTTCCCCGCTACCGGGCTTTTCGTCCGCGAAGGTCAGGCTCAAACCCCGAATTTACGTCGGCGTCGGGCTCGGACGCACTTTAGACGCCGGCCGTCCGGCGTTTTCAATCGAGGACCAGGATGACGTGGATTATGAAGCCATCAACCTCACCCCCCTCAAGAGAAATTTCCTGCGCGGACAAATCCGGATCAACCTCGTCCACATCGGCGATTTTTCCCTCGGGTATACGTTCTGGTCGCACCATCTTGAATACCCCCACGACTTTTTCTTCTTCTTACCGAAGGAGCAGAAGGCCTATCCGTACGACAACCACGCGGGCGTGCACGCGGTGACGGTTCAGTGGAATCCGAAGTACCTTTCGGGCAGGCGCGTCGCTCCGTTTCTGCTCGGTGGCGCGGGACGATACTATGGCAATGTGAAAACGATAGGGTTTCAATTACTGGATGCGGAATTGGCCATATACCGGTATTTTACTCGGGAGGACCTGGCCGACGAAGGAACCGCGTACCTGGCGGGGGCCGGAGCGGTGCTGTTCAAATACATGACCGTTTACGCGGGCATCGTCCGGCTCGAACGGACGCTCCTGCCTTCGGGGAATTTTCTGGACCTGATTGTGGGGTTTACGATTTAACGGATGGGATTTCGTTTCATGCGTTTTGAGACGGTCATCGGAGTCGAGGTTCACGCACAGCTTCTCACGGAATCGAAGATGTTCTGCGGATGCCGCACCGCGTTCGGCGCGGAGCCGAACACCCGGACGTGCCCCGTCTGCCTCGGACTGCCGGGGACGCTTCCGGTGGCGAATCAAAGGGCCGTGGAGTTCGCCGTGCGGACCGGTTTGGCCGTCGGTGCGGCCGTCCGCAAAAGATCCATTTTCGCCCGCAAGAACTATTTCTATCCCGACCTTCCCAAAGGATATCAGATTTCCCAGTACGAGGAACCGCTCTGCGAGCACGGCGTTCTCTCCGTCGAAACGGAAGACGGCGCATTCCGGGATATCCGCATCCGGCGCATCCACCTCGAGGAGGACGCGGGCAAGCTGGTGCACGCCGAGGAGTACGTGGGCGAGGAAGACAGTCTGGTGGACTACAACCGCTGCGGCACGCCCCTGATGGAGATCGTCACCGAACCGGACCTTCGGTCCCCGAAGGAAACCCGCCTCTACCTCTCCAAGCTTCGCCAACTGCTCCGCTGGCTGGGCGTGTGCGACGGCAACATGGAGGAGGGAAGCTTCCGCTGCGACGCCAACGTGTCACTCCGCCCCGCCGGAGACGCGGCGCTCGGCGTGAAGACCGAACTGAAAAACATGAATTCGTTCCGCGGCGTGGAGAGGGCGCTTGAGTTCGAAATCACCCGCCAGACCCGCGTCCTCGAAAGAGGAAACCGCGTGGTCCAGGAAACCCTACTCTGGGACGAGGCCCTCGGCGTGGCGTCGTCCATGCGCGGCAAGGAAGACGCGCACGACTACCGGTATTTTCCCGATCCCGATCTTCCGCCGCTTCTTCTGAAACCGGAAAGGATCGAGGTGCTCCGCGAATCCCTGCCGGAGCTGCCCGGCGCGCGGAAGGCGAGGTGGATCGAAACGTACGGTCTGTCCGGATACGACGCTTCACTTCTGTCCGAGGACCGGTCGGTGGCGGATTATTTCGAGGAATTGGTCCGTCTCACCGGCGAACCGAAGCCGTCCGCGAACTGGGTGATGGGCGAGGTGCTCCGAACGTTGAATGAAAAAAAGATCGAACTCGCGGGACTCAAGGCAAGGCCCGGGCACGTCGCCGGCATCATGGATCTGATCCGGCGCAACGAAATTTCCCGTTCCGCGGGAAAGAAGGTGTTCGACGCGATCGTGGAAACCGGAGAAGATCCCGCGGCCGCGATCCGACGCCTCGGACTGGCGCAGGTTTCGGACGAGGGCGAACTCGGGGCCGTCGTTACGTCTCTCATCGAGACGAATCCCGGGCCGCTTCAGCGGTATCTTGACGGGAACGAAAAACTCTTCGGATTTTTCATGGGAGAACTGATGAAAGCCACCCGCGGGAAAGCGAATCCTCAGCTGGCGAACGCCCTCTTGAAAAAACACCTGGAAGCGAAGAAGTCTTAACCTGGATTGTTCATGCCAAAGTCCAGTTGATTATGCCGTGCCTCTCCGCGAGCTTCCGTTATAAATCATGATTATGGATGCAGGAATGAGGATGAAATAATCACCACGGAAAAATCACGGGAATGCACAGAATTGATATTTTAATAAAATCTTGAGATAATAAAGGGTGTCATCTATTTTAACGATTTATGAATCATGCTTACCAATTAAGTTTTTTGAGGCCTTTAAAGCACCATTCGATTTCGCTTAGGGCGCGATTGAATCTGATCAGTTATTAGGCCCGGAAGGATTTTCAACATGCTCATGCAACGTAAACGCCATCTGTTCATAATCCTCCTCGCCGTTTTCGTCTCCGGATGTCCCTGGAAGAACCGCAAAGCCGATCTCATCCTGAAAAACGGCATGTTTTACACAGGCAATCCGCTGAAGCCGACCGCCGAGATGGTCGCGGTGCGGGGAAACCGCATTCTCGCCGTGGGAAAAACCAATGAGACCGACCGCTATCTGTGTCCGACCACCCGGGTGATCGATCTCAAGGGACGTTTCGGCTGCGCGGGATTCAACGACGCCCACGCGCATCTTCTCTCGGGCGGACAAAGTCTGGACGAACTGGACCTTTCCGGCTGCACGACCTTTCTGGAAATGCAGAAGCGGATACTGGAACGGGTGTGGAAGCAACCGTGGGGCTCCTGGGTCATCGGGCGGGGCTGGGACCAGAACCGGTTCCCCGTCGGAGAATGGCCGACCAGGAAAATTCTCGATGATATCGCCCGGGACTTCCCCATGGTCCTGACACGGGTTTGCGGTCACGCGGTGCTGGTCAACAGCAAGGTGCTTGAAATCGCCGGAATAACGGCCAAAACTCCCGATCCTCCTTCGGGAGAAATCGGACACGATCCAGCCACGGGGGAGCCGAACGGAATTTTGAAGGAAGCGGCGGTCGACCTGGTGTCCCAGTATCTTCCGAATCCGTCGGAGGAATCCATCAACCGGGCGATCGAACGGGCCCTTGAGGCGGCGGTGCAGTTCGGCCTGACCACGGTCCAGGATTACAGCGAACCGGAGGCGCTGGGAGTGTACAAACGGTTGCTACAGGATGACCGATTGACCTGCCGGCTGACGATCTGGGTTCCGTTAGAGGGGGACCTGGTCAAATATAAAAAATTCCGCGACGAATACCACGGTCCCATGCTGCGGTTCGGGCTGTTGAAGGGATTTCTTGACGGATCCATGGGCAGCAGGACGGCCGCTTTCTTCGCCCCCTATGTGGACGATTCCACGACGACCGGCCTTTTGCAGATGGCTCCCGAGAAGTTGGATGAAATGGTGCTGCAGGCGGACAAACGCGGCTTCCAGGTGGCCTTGCACGCCATCGGCGACAAAGCCGTTCGCATGGGGCTCGACGGCTACGAGCTGGCCCGGAAGATCAACGGCGTTCGCGAAAGCCGGCACCGTCTGGAGCACGTGCAGGTGCTTTCGAAAGATGACATCCCCAGGTTTAAAAGTCTCGGCGTCGTGGCCTCCATGCAGCCGTCGCATTGCATCTTCGACATGCCCTGGGCGGAGGCGCGGCTGGGCCGGGCGCGGTGCAGGACCGCATACGCATGGAAGTCCCTGCTGGACGCCGGGGCACGGCTGACCTTCGGTTCTGACTGGCCGGTCGCACCCCTGAATCCCCTGATCGGAATCTACGCGGCAGTTTCCCGCTGCGACACGACCGGATTCCCGGCCGGGGGTTGGAATCCCCGGGAACGGCTGACCATCACCGAGGCGATCGACGGATACACGCTCGGTTCCGCGTATGCGGAGCTCATGGAACATGAGAAGGGATCCGTCGAACAGGGAAAGCTGGCGGACCTGGTCGTCCTAGACCGCAATCTGCTCAGGGCCGCCCCCTCCGAGATTCTCCGTTCCCGCGTCCTCTATACCATCCTCGGCGGAAAGATCGTGTACGAGAGCGACAGTCCGTGAGGCGCTGTTTTTTCTAAAATGATTTCGGATTTTGGGGACGATCCCCACTTCGTCAAAGCCGTGTCATTTCGAGCCCCGTTCTTTGTGGGGCGAGAAATCTTGTACCCGAACAGTTTTGAGATTTCTCGGTCGCGGAGATCGCCCTGATACAGACAAAACGAGTGAAGTGCTCCGCTCCCTCGAAATGACGAGATTGAAATTTGATGTCATCAGCCGGACTTCATCGGGCTGACAAGAAAGAACCTTTAAGACAACCTCCGACGGAATCATAAAACTGGAGGCCATTGTTTATGCCGAACGTGTTCTTCAATCCACCCATCCCCCAAAACGAACCGATTCTTTCTTACGCGCCGGGAAGCCCAGAGAAATCGGCGCTGAAGAAACGGATCTCGGAAATGAAAGCCCAGCCGGTGGACGTCCCGGTCGTCATCGGCGGGAAGGAAATAAGGACCGGGAATACGGGCGATTGCGCATGCCCGCACGACCACCGCTTTTCCCTGGGAAAGTACCACAAGGCGGGCGCGGAGGAGGTCCGCGCGGCCATCGACGCCGCGCTGCGTGCACGGCAAGAATGGGGGGCCATGTCCTGCGAGGCCAGGGCGTCCATCTTCATCAAGGCGGCGGAACTGCTGTCGGGGTCGTGGCGGGCCACACTGAACGGCGCCAACATGCTGAATGCGAGCAAAACCGTGCATCAGGCTGAGATCGATTCCGCCTGTGAGCTGATCGACTTCCTCCGCATCAATCCCTTCTTTATGCAGAAAATCTACCAGCAGCAGCCCAATTCCTCCGTGGGATGCTGGAACTACATCGACCAGCGTCCCCTCGAGGGATTTGTGTTTGCGGTGACGCCGTTCAATTTTGCGTCCATCGCCGGCAACCTTCCGACAGCTCCCGCCATCATGGGGAACACTGTGGTGTGGAAACCCGCCTCCAGCGTGGTGTATATCGCGCATTTAATCGTGGAGCTGTTGAAAGCCGCAGGCCTGCCGGACGGCGTCATCAACCTCGTGCCCGGACAGGGCAACCTGGTCGGCGACATCGCGATCGCCCACCCGGAAATGGCCGGCATCCACTTCACAGGTTCCACCGACGTGTTCCGCCGGATGTGGCAGACCGTCGGGACCAGCGTCCGGATTTACAAGAACTGGCCGAGGATCGTCGGGGAGACGGGAGGCAAGGATTTCGTGTTTGCGCACGCCTCGGCGGACATCGACGAGCTGGCGGTCGGGCTGATCCGCGGAGCCTTCGAATATCAGGGACAGAAATGCTCGGCCGCGTCGCGCGCCTACATTCCCAAATCCCTCTGGCCGAGGCTTAAAGCGCGGCTCGTCGAACTGCAAGGTGAAATCAAGATGGGCAGTCCGGAAGACTTCACCAACTTCATGTGCGCGGTGATTGATCGGGGGGCGTTCACAACCATCAAGGAATACATCGATTACGCGAAAGGGTCTCCGGACGCGGAAATCCTTGCCGGCGGCGGAACCGATGATTCCGTCGGCTATTTCATTCAACCCACTCTCATTCTCACCGACGATCCCAAATTCAAGACCATGGAGGAGGAAATTTTCGGTCCGGTGCTGACCCTTTTCGTGTATCCGGACAAGGACTACGAGGCAACCCTGCGTCTCTGCGACCAGACGTCTCCCTACGCCCTTACGGGCGCGATTTTTGCACGGGATAGAAAGGCCATCGTCCGGGCAATGGACGTTTTGGAGAACGCGGCGGGTAATTTTTACATCAACGACAAGCCCACGGGCGCGGTGGTCGGGCAGCAGCCGTTCGGGGGTTCCAGGTCCTCCGGGACGAACGACAAGGCGGGGAGTATGCTGAACCTTCAGCGCTGGGTGTCGCCCCGCTCCATCAAGGAGAATTTCGTCCCGCCTACGGATTTCCGTTATCCCTTCATGGATGAGGCGTGATCGTCGAACGGATATCGGCCGGGGACGGCCGGCAGTCCTCTCCCAACCCGATCTATTCATTAAGATGCTTAAGATACGCTTTCCTGAAAACAGGGGGTCATATGAAACGCATCAGACGCTTTCCGGTTTTCACGGTGTGGCTCTTCTGCCTGGCCGTTCTGGCGATCTTCGACCGGTGCACCTTCAAGAAACCCGTCACCCCTTCGTGGGACGTGCGCTTTGAGCTTCCCCTCTTCGACTCCACCTACACCATGCAGGCTCTGGCCGACCATAACGAAAAGCTTTTCACAACCGATCCCGTCAGCGATGACATAATTCTGAAAATCGACAAAGGCCCGGAGTCTTTCGCGGTCGGGAAATACCTGACTGCCACAGCGGTCACCAATCTGGATCAGTTTGATTTTACCGGAATAGGAGCCCTTGGTCCCAGTCGAACGATCAGTGATTCTTTGGTCATGGAGAATGACATCCTCGTACAGGATGCGGAATTCGAAGACGGTTCGGTTGATTTCGAATTTACCAATTCGACCGGGTATACGATGGCTTTCACGATCTTTTTACGAGGCCCGGTATTCTCACCGTTGCCGGGGGATTCCATCCGGTTGCCTGAAAATGTCCCGCCGAACACCAGCCATCAAAGCGTCCCTCTCCGCGGCATGATTTTCAAACCCCGAATTTCGATCGATCATAAAAATAATATCATTGATTATACCGCCAAGATGTACATCGTCCGCGGTGCTTCGAGCGGGAACAACATCGTGAATGTCAACGTGAACCTTGTGGGCCTCCGATATCAAAGGGTGACGGGCTGGCTGAACAGGACCGAAGTGGACATCGACTCCACCGTGGATACGGGAATCAAGGTCTCCGACGTGTTCCGGGGCATCCAGATCGGTTCCGCGACCCTGGTTATGAATTTTGTCAACGAAATCCGGTTTCCGGCGACATTCGACCTGACGTTGACCGGATACGCCGAAGACGGGCGGTCCGAAACCATCCAGATTCCGCCGCAGGACGTCGGCGCATCCACCACCTTCCAGACCGATCCCATCGAATTCTCCAAAATTGTAAACCTGCTCCCCAAGACGCTGCGGTTAAAGGGTAAGGCATTTGTCGGGAAAGGATTTGAAGGCGATTCCGCCGTCATCAACAAGGATGACCTGGTCAAGGCCAGCATCCATCTCGAAGCGCCGCTGATTTTCAAGCTACCATCCGCAACGAACACCTCGAAAGTTGATACGATCAAAATCGAGGAAGACGCCAGGGAAAAAATTCAGAAAAACGCATTGGACGCCAAACTGGTCTTTGAAATCGAGAACGCTGTTCCTTTGGGGGCAGCGGTCTCGTTCTGTTTTTCCAAATCAAGGAGCGATACGCTTCTCTATAAAAATGCGGACCTGATAAAAACCATCAGCCTGGATTCCGCAAGGACGCGCATCGATCCAACGGATCCCAACGTCAGAATCGTCTCCCAGGCATCGACGAACGACATCTCTTTCGACCTATCCAAGGCGGAGTTGAAAGTTTTTGAATCGCCTAAGGTGTTCTGGCAAAGACGAATCACATTTTATGGGACCAGCAGCATGGTGAAGGTCCGTCCCGAAGATTACATCCATGTCCACGCGCGGATTGAAACGACGATCAACACCGACTTTGAGAAGGAAGACAAGCAGAAAGGAGGCGGACCGTGAAGCGCATCCTTGCCTCACGCGCGAGGCTCCGTTCCTCCGTAGCAGCGATCTGGATCGCGAGCCTCGCCGTTCTGTGTTCTTCCGGCCCCTGCCTCGCCCAATTGACGGCAAGGGCGCTGGGCATGGGATTGGCCTACACGGCGCTCGCCCGGGGCGTCCACGCGGCAGATTGGAATCCGGCCAATCTGGGGCTGTCCAACAATCCGTCGTTCGGAATTTCCTTTTTTTCCGTCGGCGCGGGGGTGGGGAACAACAGTATTTCGATCAACACCTACAACCGGTACGCGACGGACAGCTACTGGGATCCAAACGAGGTAGACGAACTGCTCAACAAGATCCCTGACGATGGATTGGGAGTCGACGTTCTCGCAGACGTTAGGGTGCTTTCGTTTTCCATCGGCCGGTTCGCCATGACGCTGGGGGTGAAGGCCGGGGGATCCGCGTTTCTGGACAAGACGGTCCTCGAGATTCCGCTCCAGGGGACGGAATTCGAAAAAACCTACCATTTTGACAAGATGAACGCCACGACTCTGGGCCTGGGATCGGTGAAATTTTCATATGGAGCGCCGGTCCGCGTTTCGTTCGCGGACTCGTTCGCCGTCGGCGGTTCTTTTCACCTGGATTTCGGCGGAGGATATGGCAGATTGGATTCCTCCAAATTGTCCCTGGAAATCGGGTCTTTCGGATTCAACCTCGACGGAAGGTACACCGCGACGACCTCGGTTTCTAAAAAGGTGATTTCCGGAAAAGGATGGGGATTCGATCTCGGCGCGGCCGCGAAACTGAACAGGCACTGGACGGTCAGCGTCGGATTGTTCAACCTGCTGGGAACCGTCAACTGGGACAAGGAGGTCAAGGACGCGGGCGGGTACGTCAGGGGCGATTCCATCACGGTCTTCGATCTCGTAAAGGACGATAAGGACAATAAGAAGAGCCAACTTGTCCAGGACAGCACCTGGACCCTCGACGGCAGCCCGTTCAGCCGGAAAACTCCCGTGGAGCTTCACATCGGTGGCCTGTACGAGGAAGGCCCGTACGCACTGAACGTCGATTACGTTCAGGGATTCCAGAACCAGGGCTGGGTCACGACCAGGCCGAGGTTCGCGTTCGGAACGGAGTGGCGGAAGGTCAAATGGCTTCCCCTCCGCATGGGCGTGGTCATGGGCGGGAGGATCGGGTTCGGCACCTCGTTCGGATTCGGCATCCGTCCCGGCAGGTTCGTCCTCGATGTCGGGCTGATGAGCCGGGGATTCATCCTGCCCAATTCCAGCAAGGGAGTGTTCGTGGCGGTGGAGATGGGGGTGGGGCTGTAAGTTCAGCATGCAATCGGAGCTGTGCCAAAAGCCCTATTAAAACTGAAGGTAAAAAAACGATTCGATCGGGGCTTTTGGCACAGCCTCGACGGGTCACCGCTGACGGGTGACCCGTCCAATTCCCCGACGATTGTGGCGCCGAAGGTCTCGGTCCATTGTGATACTCCGCTGATTGCGGCGGAGTTGTTCGTTATCCAGGGTTAAGAAGGTATTTGGAATAAAATAATGACTTGCATATAGTGACACTAAATGCTATATTGCCTTGCATATGGTATCAAGGGTATATTGGTTAGAACGAATCCGACGATCATGGGAGGAACGTTCGCTCATCTGGCTTTCGGGCGTGAGACGGGTGGGCAAGACTGTTCTTTGCCAATCGATCTCCGATATTGAGTATTTTGATTGCGAGCTTTCGCGCACCAGAAAGAGAATGGAAGATCCACAGTCTTTTTGGGATGGCCTGCGAGGCAGCAAAGTCGTGCTGGATGAAATCCACCGCCTTGACAATCCATCCGAAATATTGAAAATCGCCGCGGATTATTATCAAGATATAAAAATCATCGCCACAGGCTCGTCGACATTGGGCGCATCAACCAAGTTCCGCGATACACTCACGGGCCGGAAAACGGAACTCTGGCTTACGCCGATGATCACCGATGACATGATCCGTTTCGGAAATGATGATTTGGCGTATCGTATGTTACGGGGCGGATTGCCCCCGTTCTTTCTATCAAAAGAACATCCGGAAAGGGATTTTCAGGAATGGATGGACGCATACTGGGCCAAGGACATCCAGGAACTTTTCAGACTCGAAAGGCGGCATTCATTTTTACGTTTTGCCGAAATGCTTTTTACGCAAAGCGGCGGTATTTTCGAAGCGAATCGGTTCGCCCGGCAGTGCGAAGTCAGCAGACCGACCATCGCCAATTATTTATCCGTCCTTGAGGCCACCTTTGTCGTTCATGTAATCAGGCCCTTCAGCACCCGCCGAGCGACCGAGATTGTCGCGGCGCCCAAGGTATATGCGTTCGACACCGGCTTTGTTTGTTACCATCGCGGCTGGCTCGACCTTAGACGGGAGGACAAAGGGCATTTGTGGGAGCATTTCGTGCTCAACGAAATGCAGGCGAATCTCCAAAGTCGCAAGATTTGTTATTGGAGAGACAAGCGGGGTCATGAGGTGGATTTTATTCTGCCCACGCGGATAAACGCGCCGATTGCGGTGGAGTGCAAATTCAACCAATCGGATTTGGAAATTCGGAATTTAATTTCATTCCGAAAGCAATACCCGGCTGGGGAAACCTTTGTGGTTTCGCCGGAGATCGGCCGACCGTATATTCAAAAAATCAACGGCATCGCGGTTCAATGGATCAACCTCAAGGATTTGATCAAATCGTTACAAAAGAATTGAATGATGATCGACGGTATGGGGCTGTAATTTCTGCTCCTCACTCCAGGGGCTGTCCCTTCGCATAGTTCATGTTTCCCAGCCGTACGTTCGTCCGATCGTTCGGGGCAAATCAGGACGGGATGTTGAATTTGGATCGAAACTGTCCGTGAGCCTTGTGAACAGATACGCCTTCCTGGATTACTTAAGCTGGGATGAATACAATGAAAGCACCCATTTGAAGGACCAGGTTGAAGAGCCACACGATCAATTTTTCCGGGAAAGCGCTGGGCCGACCGCCTATCCTTACCAAGTCTGAGATTAGACTGGAACGAAGAAAGCGAAAAGAAGAGCAGGGAATCCGGAACAGAGTTGAGGGCAAACGCCGATACAGTCTGGATTGCGTGAAGGCAAAGACCAAGCGTACCAGTATTGTCGTTTTTTAGATTGCTTGAAATTGGCTGAATCTGTCAAAACTGGCCTTTGAGTGCCAATTGTGACTTTTTCAGGAAGCCCTACTTGACTTTGCCCTTTTTAAAGGGGTTCCGTCCGCCAGCATGCATGGGTTATACGTTGTCTCTGGCAAAGCCTTCTTCCTCTATTCGTGAAAAGATACCTGACATTTTCTGTCGATATATTGTCGAGTATTTATGTGCCTCTATAGTACTTACTGTGATAACTTTTTGATTTCCTGGATCAGGAACTCTGTGACACGATCAAGATAAATCTCGCCTTTATCCGCAGAAGCCTTGCTCGGATCGCCAAGTACACCGTTTTTCGTGAAGGCATGCATTCCCTGCTCGCTGATAATCTTGAGTTCTTTTTCGCCTGTCAATCCAACATAGCCTGGTGCGAACCTGTCCCAGATCACTAGATTCTTTTCCAAGGCCATCATCATAGATGTCTCGCATTCGCCGGCATGTGCACCAGATTCATTCGCCTTAATCCCGAATTCCGCAGATGCCGCATTCAAGCAAGCAAGAAACTTCGTTCTATCTGTGACTCCAATGATTTCGATTCCCTGATGAGCTATCTGCGTTTCCTTAAGGGTCGCTTGAACGATTGGGAAATTCCCGCCATGTATCGGTAGGATGACAATCCTATTGAAACCGCAGCGAATTAAACTGTCTATATAATCAAGAATAGTCATTCTCAACGTCTCATCTCTCAGCGAGATGGTGCCTGGGAATCCGAGGTGATGTCTCGAGCAACCGACCGTGATTGTGCTTACTTGAAGGGTGTGACCCAGTTTCATGGCAACACGGTGAGCCAATTCATCACCAATTCGCGTGTCGGTCATGGTTGGCAGATGTGGGCCGTGCTGTTCCGTGGAACCAACAGCAACAACTACGGTCGTGTATCCTTGTTCTATGGCAGATTTGATGTCAGGCCACGTCATCTCCGCCATACGAATGCTTTTCACCGAGTCTACTGCTTCTGATTGCATTCCCTCGTTGTTGGAGATGTTCGGTTCCGACCTGAGCGTTTCGCTCGTGCATAAACAAAGAAAAATAACAATGGCATCGCATAGATACATTCTAACTTTGTGGGAAGATTCCCTTTTCATTTTGTTCTCCTATGTGACTGTATATAAATTGATTTTATTTGTTCTAACGTATAACGGTCGCGCTCAATGAACGGCAAAGAAAATTTACGACTGGTACAGCTCCAAAGAAGCCATCGCTAAGCAGGGTTCCGTCCATTGGAGCGCGTTGTTATATGCTTT
>Ga0315274_10011226_pt1 | contig 12841 bp, 10 predicted proteins | sample YL17G02_20_MG_FD_203700 | JGI IMG/M metagenome (GOLD analysis project Ga0315274, IMG submission 203700) | Sediment microbial communities from Yellowstone Lake, YNP, Wyoming, USA - YL17G02_20 | ecosystem: Environmental > Aquatic > Freshwater > Lake > Sediment | place: USA: Wyoming | collected... | reverse complement strand
CGATGCAAACATCAGAAGATTTACTGAAATGCTCAAGGAATTTTCCAAGACTGTTCAATTTATTATTATAACACACAATAAACACACAATGGAGATAGCTGACGTTTTATATGGCGTTACAATGGAGAAATCAGGCGTTTCAAAGCTTGTATCATTGAAGATGTAGTATTAAGTGGCGCATCACTATTTAGCGAAAGAAGCAATTTTAGGAGGTTATTTCTGGAATGTTTAATATATTCAGACGAAAATCTGAAAAAGGGAAAGCTACTGAACCAATAGAGGAAAAGGTTGAAGAAGAAATCGTTAGCGAAGAAGAGATATTGAAAGAACTTGCTCTGGAAGAGGAAATACTTGAAGAAGAGGCAGAAAAACTAGAAGAAGAGGAACTAAAGCCAGAGAAAGTGCTGAAGCCCGAAAAAGAAAAGCCTGCGTCTTCGAATAAATGGAGGATGGGATTATCCAGAACTCGAACGAGTTTTTGGGGTCGGATTGGGGATCTGATTGGTAGAAAAACAAAGATCGATCCTGAACTACTTGAAGAGATGGAGGAGATATTGATCCAGTCTGACGTTGGTGTTGAGACGACGCTGAAAATAATTTCGGATGTCCGTGAGCGAGTCAAGAGAGAGAAACTTGAGGGGGAGCCAGGGTCACTTATTCAGTTGCTAAAAGATGAGATGATGGCTATACTCGGTACGGAAAAGCAGAATATTGACGTAGACACACATAAACCCTTTATCATAATGGTTCTGGGCGTAAACGGCACAGGCAAGACTACTACAATCGCAAAGCTGGCATCGAAGTTCAGAAATGAAAACAAAAAGGTTATCCTTGCGGCGGCTGATACGTTCCGTGCGGCGGCAGTAGATCAATTGGAGATATGGAGTCAAAGGGTCGGCGGTTTGGATTTTATCAAGCATCAGGAAGGCTCTGATCCCGCCGCAGTTGCCTTTGACGCAATACAGGCGGCTGTCGCAAGGAAAAGCGACGTAGTGATCATTGATACAGCAGGAAGGCTTCACACGAAAAAGAACCTGATGGAAGAACTGAAAAAAATCAAGCGTGTTGCTGATAAAGCCTTACCCGGTGCGCCGCATGAGATTTTACTGGTTCTGGACGCCACAACTGGACAAAATGCCATCTCACAGGTGAGGCTATTTAAAGAGGCGGTAGAAGTTTCGGGCATTGTTCTCACCAAGCTCGATGGTACAGCTAAAGGTGGAATCGTAATCGCAATAAAAGGGGAGTTCGACATACCGGTTAAGCTGGTAGGTGTAGGAGAAAAACTCGATGATCTGGAAGAATTCTCGCCGAAGGAATTCGTAGACGCATTGTTTGAGTAGACCATTGATCCTAAATTTGGATAGTATTATAATAATGGATGAGTGTTTAAAAGCATCTCTTTTGATATTCAACATATAACAGGGGGTAGAAGGTGAAGCTTAGTATTGCTTTGATATTGGTGTTGAGCTTATGTATCTGCGCTTGCGGATCGAAAAACTATTCTGGTGAGTTGAAGGATGCTCAAGAAAAAATAACGGTAGGGGTTTTATATTTTGATCTGTCCTCTAATAATAAGAATTTAGAGCCGTATCGTACCGGTCTGACCGATATGTTTACAGTCAAATTGGTCGAACTCTTGCCTGAGTTTAACATTGTTGAGCGTGCAAAACTGGATAAAATAATGAGCGAGTTTGAACTCTCGGAGACGGGTGCCCTTGACCCACAAACAATCCAGAAGTTAGGCAGGCTACTGGGTGCACAAACGTTATACTTGGGTCATATTGTATCTGCCACTAATGATAGTATGTGTATTGGTGGAAAGCTCGTTAGAGTCGAAACCGGGTTGTCATTAGCCGCCAGTCAAGAGTATTGTGCCATCAATGATAAGGACGTATTTAAGACTGTTGATAAGGTATCAAAGCTACTTGCCACAAGAATAAGAGCGAATTATAAGGAACTGGCGGCAGATTCTCTCTATTACAAAGGGCTTACGATGGAGGAGAATGGCGACAAAGATAAGGCTATTAATTACTATCAGCGAGCATTACAGTATTCACCTAAACATGAGTATAGCCAACAGGCACTTAAACGACTAAAGTCGTGAAATACGGATCCTGATAATACAGTTATTTGTATCTTTCTCAAAGAAGGTGAATTGTGGAAAAACGGCATTTTTTGTTGACTGGACGAAGAAATTTCGGTAGAATACTAACGTCAGAGTTTATGAACTGGACAGCGAAAGCTGTTCGATTTTAGCTTTTGCCATTGGTGAAGGAGGATCGACATGAAAAATGTGTTAAGATCATACACTTTTTTAGGGTTGGTATTAGTTATGGTTATGTGTTTTAGTTCTCTCGCTTTCGGTGCCAATATAAGGTTGGCATTTTTGGAGGCTGAAGACAAAGTGCCTATTGAGGATGAATCAGAATATAATTGGGCAACAAAAAACTATGGTGCTTCTCTTATTCATCTATCCGGAGCCGGCAAATTCCAAGCTGACAATGGTAATACTGTTAAACTTGAGGATTACCAAGTAGTTTGGTGGCATCGTGCTAACCAAAGTGATATACCCAAAGACTTCCTTGATAAATCAACTATGGATGCGTTTTTAAATTTCGTAAAGGGCGGTGGTTCGCTATTCTTGAGCCAAGTGGCTTTGCACTACATTTTCGATCTTGGTATTGAAAGCCTTGAACCAAGACTATGCGCTCCAAATCCAGACCTTGCTACAAGCGGTATTATAGCTGCGCCCGGGCAGGAAACACATCCTGTATTTGCAGGTTTTAAGCAGATGGGCGAAGACCCTGCGAAAGGCTTCAATATGGACTGCTATGGGCATGATTGCATGAGCGATTTTTACCCGAATGGTCCTGCAAAAGGCGGAACTGTAGTGGGAATGGCATATCAGGAACCCCATCCTCAAGCTTGGTTTGGACAGGTTACCCCTCTAGTTGAATATAAAATTGGGGAAGGAATTATCATCGTCAGCGGGTGGCGTTTCACCGTATTCCGCTCTGAGGATGAAAATTGCAAATTCCATAATAATATGGTAAAACTCCACGAAAACATTATGTCCTATCTCGGAACAGCCGCACCCGTAGATGCCAAGAGCAAACTGCCTGCGCAATGGGGTATGATTAAAAAAGGTTACAATTAAACAAAAATTGCTTTTTTAATACACCATCTTCAGCGATCAATCATCTTGAAAGGAACATAACATGGGCAAATGGTTTTTTTTAGTTTTAATCCTTATTGTGGAACTTACTGCTATGGGGTGTGCTATCCGCTCAGACTATTATCAGGGGCAACGCAGTCTCGAAAATGGGAATTATGATGCGGCGATCTCGCTTTTTCAGTATTCTCTCAGGACATCCCCCAACGATCCCAAAATACTCACAAGTCTTGGCTATGCCTACTTCAAGAAGAATGATCTGCAAAGGGCAACCCAATATCTTGAGAAGGCTAAGTCAACCGATCCGACTTATGGAAAGGCGTACCTTTATATGGGGATGGTCTATGAAAAGCAGGAGGACATTCCAAAAGCTATACAGGAATATAATTCCTTCTATCAGCAATTCCCTTTGACTCCAACGGGGCAAAAGCTCAAGGCGCGGATCGGCGTATTGATGCGAAACCAGATTACCAAAGAAGTTCAGGAAGCGGTACAGAAAGAAAAGTACCTTTCTGTTAACAGCATACCAGAGAATACCATCGCAGTCTATTATTTCTCCAACCAAACAGGTAACGCAGAGCTTGACCCGCTTCAAAAGGGATTGACTGATATGCTGATCACGGATCTAACTCAGGTAAAATCGCTAAAAGTGCTTGAGCGAACACGCCTGCAAGTGCTTATAGATGAGCTTAAACTCGGTGAAACTGGGGCTGTTGATCAGTCTACGGCGCCGAGATTCGGGCGATTACTGGGTGCGCGCAGGATTATCAACGGAGCCTTCGCCGAGCCATCAAAGGACACGCTGAGGATTGATACTATTGCGGTCAACGTCGCCACTTCTGAAACTGACGCTCAGGCAGACGTCTCCGGTGATCAGAATGGCTTTTTTACACTGGAAAAGCAACTCGTTTTTGGGATACTTGGCGACCTTAATATCCCTTTGACACAGGAGGAAAGGGATGCTATCCAGAAGATGCCCACTGAGTCATTCCTTGCGTTCCTTGCTTACAGTCGAGGGTTGGATTATGAAGATAGAGGGATGTATCGGGAAGCGGGTCAGGAGTTCAAAAAAGCAACCGAGATCGATCCTAACTTTATAAAAGCCAGTGAGAAGTCTCAGGAGGTTCAGGTACTTAGCGAGACACCGATGACCGGTGCTTCCAGTGAAGTAGCACAGTTGGAACAAACTGTTGCAAAACAGGATGTGTCCACCAAAGCTGAAACCGGCACAGGTGTGGAAGCCTTTTTTCCAATAGGTAGGCTTGAATCTATCATTGAAAATATCGGAGACGGATTCATTCCTGAAACTGGCACAAAAACTGAAGAGCAACGAATTCCATCTCAGGTACAGACGACAGCTATCCTGAACCTGACAATTGAGTGGTAGGAGAAAATAATGAAACGAATTTATATATTATTGAGTATTCTCATGATTCTTTTGTTTGCGGGTTCTTCTTATGCTCAGTCTGAGATTCAGAGAAAATTATTCTCACCGACATTTTTGTCTATTGTTGAATATCGTTCGTGGGAGAAAGATACTAATGGAGCGAAACAGACAGTCTCACAAATCAGTTCACCGACAGCGATAAAACTTCCATTATCGAGTAATATCGCTTTGGATGTTGCAGGGTCATTTATTATGTCCTCCGTTGGAGATAGCAACCTTACTGGTTTGACTGACGCCAGAGCTCGTGCAGTGGCGATGCTGTTTGGGGATACTGTTATGCTCAGTGCGGGAGTCAACGTTCCTAATGGCAAAAGTGATCTTGATATAGAGCAGACTGGTGTAGCCGCAATTCTATCGGGTAAAGCATTGGGATTCAAGTATAATAAACTCGGAGAGGGTCTTGACATCAACGTCGGTGGTGGATTGGCACACGCTTTTGGGGCGGTTGCTTTCGGCGCTGGTGCCGGGTATATAATCAAAGGGGAATATGCCTTTGCTGAAGATAAGGACGTGAAATATAAGCCAGGGGATCAGCTTAACATTACAGGCGGATTTGACCTTTCGCTCAGTTCTTTGCTTTTGCGTACCGACGTAACTTACGCAACTTACAAGACCGATAAAAGTGATGGAACGGAGGTATTCAAAGAAGGCACGAGGCTTTCTGCTGAGGAATCTATCATAGTTTCGACAGAGAAACTCGGATTGTTATTGTCAGGAAGATATATTACTCACGGAAAAAGCGAAATTATATCCACCAAACCTGACGCTATTTCTATACTCTTTGGAGTTCCCGGTGTGCCTACAAAAGAAAGCAAGAAACTTTATGGCGACCAGATTATTGCTGATGCTGTGATGAGTCTAAACCTGACAAAAGTATTCAGCCTGAAACTGCTTGGGGAAAGCACAATCGTCACCAAGAATGAAGATGATAAGAATGATGCTACCGTGTTTGGATTTGGAGGCGGCATGACTTTTAAGTCCATGCGCGGGTCGTTCTTCGATTTAACGGGGAAATACTACATGGGCAGTTCAAATGACGGTAAAACAGACCTGAAAGGATTTTCTGCAATGACCGCTCTCAGGCTGATTTTTTAGGAAATCATTTTTAACTCCAGGGATCAGTTGGTCTGGAAAACCTACTACGGAATTACGTGTAAAAATAGGAAAACACCAAATAGGCAAAGGAAAAGAAGGAAACATATATGACACAGACCCTCCGACCTACAAGCTAAAGCTATACGTAATATGTATGGAAGAGTGATACTTATAATATATGATCAAAGATATGAAAGTAAAATAGAACTGTGTAATAAGGAATCGGAATAAAGAACACTGTTGACGAGATCAGAAATGGATTAGGCAGATTATTTGCATGGAACATAATATTGCTTGATCGAATAATTTGCTTAATCCTGAAGAACCTTACTTTTCAGCAATCTTGTATGCTATTGCCTTCTGGAAGTCATGCAATATTGTAAAGAAATTCCCGATAGCCCTCCATATCGAACTATAGTGACTGAAGTATCCATGCACATCGCCGTCCCCAAGCCATTTGTTGCACATAAAGTAGAGATGGTCTGAGGTTTGAAAATAGCGCCATATCCTGATGAACTTCTCGTCTCCTATCTTTTTAACCAGAGTTTCCATGTCCTTGATGATCCCGAATGCGGCTTTTTGAACGTCATTACCGAGCCATGCGCTGCTATCACGCTCAAGATCAGCCCACGATATAGTATTATACTCAAAAACGTCAATCTCATCGTGTGCTGGACCATTCATTACTTCACCGGGTGTACCAAATAAAAGGTTTTCGTGCTTCAAGATAGCATCTGGCAGGTATCTGAGAAATTCCATAATACCTGTCTCACGCCATTGGTGCTCACCGAACGTCTCGTAGTCAATGAAAATGTTGCAGGTCTCACCAGCTATTTCACTCAGCCACGATGCAAACGTGTCAGCAGTGATAACCTTGTGAGAAAACCGATAGCCTACCTCGTCACTGACCCCATAGTTTCTCAACAGCACTTTAATGTCAGAGCCTTTCGCTTTATAGACGTAATCCGGTGACCGCCACTTGAGAACGTGCTGAAGACCTTCTGTGAGGATGCCCTTAAACCCCATGTCAGAAACTTCTTTAGCGATTACGTTGTTATATAAAAGCTCTGTATTCCTGAAGGTGACAGGTTTTACGCCAAAGAGCTTTTGTATTTTATCGCTGTGCATTGTGACTTGATCTTTAAATTCGTTATGTGTTTCGTAAAGGCTTGCCAATGAATGGTAATAAGTCTCGCCGAGAAATTCTACACAGCCTGTATCAGCAAGTTTCTTGAAGAGATCAATCAATTCAGGTCTGAACATAAGGCACTGTTCAAGGAACGTGCCAGACATGCTGAAAGAAACCTTAAATTGTCTGCTGGAATTTTTGTATTTCTCGATGCTAGAGAGTAAAATTTCAGTGGCAGGAAAATAACAGTTGTTCGCAGTTCTGTTAAAAACAAGGCTATTTAGTCCATCATTGAAGTATGTTTTTTCTAAATCTTCCTTATACCCCTGACTGAAATTTACAAGATCAACTTCGTTCAATCTTCTAGGCTGATGAATCTGAAAATAAAATGTAATATATGCCATTTTGGGCTTATCTCCTCTCTTTTGTCAATATTTTCTCCCCTAAAGAGATTATATAACTTTATTGTGCTAATGTAAAGAAAGACTTTGCCTTTTCTCTGTTGATCGAGAAATGGAAAGCTAGTATAATGGTTTATCAGATAGCGTTAATTCCAATCAAGCGATGGTTATCTTGGTGCCAATACTAAATGAGAAATGCAGTATTTTCACGAAAGGATGAAAAAACAATGCTAAAGTTTATGACTTTCTTGTTATTATCCCTGTTTATTGTGGTATGGTTTGCGGACAGCGCATTATCTCTAAGCCCTCAACCTATAGCTCGTTGGCCATTGGACGAAAATTCCGGAGACGAAGTCCATGATGCAGTAGGTAAAAATAACGGCAAGTTCTTCGGCGGTACACTTGAATGGGTATCGGCAAGGTTTAAAAACGGGCTTAAATTCGACGGGTTAGGGGTATACGCCGGCGTTCCTAGAAGTCCTGATCTGGAATCCCCTGACTCTGTAACGTTGAGCGCATGGGCAAATGTAGAAAAGGCAGTAGGTAAAGAGCAGACAATCGTCTCGTATGCCGATACCTATAACCTCATCTACGGCGGAAAGTATACAAACTTTGGAGCTGCCATCCACCAAGCCGGAGGATGGGTTGATTGTCTTGGGAAAAAACCTGTCGAGTTCGGCGAATGGTACTTCGTAGCGATGACCTATGACTCCCAGGATATTAAGCTCTATGTCAACGGAGAACTTGATGGAACTACTGCCACACCAGGGAAGTTGGACTATTTCCAGAACAATATATTACGTTTCGGTGAATCTGCCGATCCAGGTGATCACTGGGCATTCAACGGTATTATAGATGAGGTTACAATATGGAATAGAGCAATGACAGAGGAAGAGGTTATGAATACATACAAGTCACCTATCCCTGAATTGGCTGTGGATTTGAGAACCAGCCTATCTACTACGTGGGGAAAGCTGAAAAGCCGTTAGCTTAAATAAATAAAGAATGTAGTCATATTGGTTTGAGTAGATATTGAAAGGAGTGAGATATAATGGCGGCTATATTAGTTGACATAAGACGACATATTGACAACATTGATCGCAATGTATTTGGCGGATTCATAGAGCATCTTGGGCGCTGCATATACGGTGGTATTTATGAACCCGGCTCTCCGCTTTCGGATGAAAAAGGCTTCAGGAAAGACGTGCTGGAAGCCACAAAAAGGCTAAAAGTTCCCAACGTCCGATGGCCTGGAGGCAACTTTGTATCAGGCTATCACTGGATGGACGGCATTGGACCCAAAGAAAAACGCCCTAAGAAAATGGAACTGGCGTGGCATACTGTCGAAAGCAACCAATTCGGGACAGACGAGTTTATGGAATACTGTAAAGTAGTGGATACTGAACCATTTATATGCGTCAACATGGGTTCTGGCACTATGGACGAAGCCCGTGACTGGGTTGAATACTGCAACGGAACAGAGGACACGTATTTCGCTAATCTGAGACGGCAAAACGGTCATCCAGAACCTTATAGCGTCAAATATTGGGGGCTTGGAAACGAAGTTTCAGGTAACTGGCAGATCGGATACAAAGATGCTCATGAGTACGCCCGTTTAGCCCTCGAATTCGCAAAAGTGATGAAGTGGACTGACCGCAACATCAAGCTAATTGCCTGCGGTTCCTGTCAGCAAATTCCCGCTGAAATGGAGTGGAACCGAATCGTAGTAGAAACGCTCACTGACATTGCTGAATATCTGAGCATCCACATGTACGTAAGCAACAACGAGGATAACTACTACGAATACATGGGAACCTCTGAACATATAGAGAAATACATTCGTGCTGTGATAGGTATAATAGACGGTGCTGTTTATCATTCGCATCATGGACGAAAGATGAAGATCGCCTTTGACGAATGGAATGCTACTTATAGTCCTGTCAAGGATCACCCACATCGTGAGAGATACACCCTTGAAGATGCGCTTGTTGTCGCTATGTTTCTCAACTCATTCATCCGCCACGCTGACGTTGTAAAATTGGCAAACATAGCGCAGTTAGTAAACGTGATTCCACCGATCTTTACAAGTCCAGAAGGCATGTTCCTGCAAACGATATACCATCCACTACAACTATATGCAACTGAGAACGGCAGTGTCGCACTGGACGCACACTGCGAGTCAAATAAATTTGAGACTCGAAGGTACGGAAATGTTCCTTATCTTGATGTATCTGCCAGCTATGATCCAGATAACAGAAAAATATCAGTCAATATCATAAACAGGCATCAGACCGAAATAATACCCGTTAAGATAGAAAACGGGCATGGTGATCTGCATGATACGGGCAAGTTATTCACCATAACAGGGGATGACGTTAAGGCGATCAATGATTTTGCCGATCAGGATAGGGTAAAAACACAAGTTGAAAACATCGCTGTTCCAGCAAATACGTTCACGATAGAGTTACCGCCGCACTCTATCTCAATGGTGCAGTTGACTGTAAAATAGCCGATCTTCGGAGGATTAATGATGAAAAAGCCAAATGTGGTTCTGGTTATAACTGACGATCAGGGATATGGTGATCTGGGCTGTCACGGCAACCCGATAATCAAGACATCGAATATAGATAGACTTCACAGCGAAAGCGTTCGCTTTACGAATTTCCACGTCGGCCCAACGTGTGCGCCGACAAGGGCAGGTCTCATGACAGGACATTATTGCAATTGCACCGGTGTTTGGCACACCATCGGCGGACGCTCACTGCTTCGTCAGGACGAGGTAACTATGGCGGATGTTTTCAAAGCTAATGGCTATCGAACAGGCATGTTTGGCAAATGGCATCTTGGGGATAATTACCCGTTCAGACCACATGATAGAGGCTTTGAGGTTGCTCTTTTTCATGGCGGTGGCGGTGTTAGTCAGACGCCTGATTACTGGGGCAATGACTACTTTGACGATACCTACTTCCGAAATGGTGAACCTGAATCATTCGATGGCTATTGCACAGACGTCTGGTTTTCCGAAGCGATAAAGTTTATCGAATCCAATAAAGATCGTCCTTTTTTCTGCTACGTTTCAACCAATGCTCCTCATGCGCCATACAACGTTGACAATTCATACAGTGATCAATATCGGGGCAAAGTGCCGGATTATAGTGCTAACTTTTACGGCATGATCACTAACATTGACGAAAATGTTGGTATTCTGAGAGAAAAATTGAGCGAACTTGGCATTGAAGATGACACTATTTTAATCTGGATGACAGATAATGGTTCATCTGCTGGTGCCGCTCTTGACCAATACGGCTTCGTCAGAGATGGATATAACGCAGGGATGCGGGGTATGAAGGGTTGGGAATACGATGGCGGGCATCGTACGCCTTTCTTTATGCACTGGGCAGGCGGTGAATTATCACAGGGGCGTGATATAGATCAAATCTCCGCCAATATTGACGTTCTACCGACGTTGATTGACCTTTGCGCACTTAAAACTCATGATCATACTAATTTCAATGGCACAAGCCTTAAGCCTTTGTTATATAATCAGATTGAGGAATGGGATAACCGTGTGATCGTGACCGATTCACAAAGGGTCGAATATCCTATCAAATGGCGCAAGAGCGCAGTTATGACGAATCACTGGCGTCTGATCAATGGAGTTGAATTATATGACATTCTGGCTGATCCTGAACAGAGGAAGGACGTTGCGGAACATTACTCAGGCGTCGTTCAGGAGTTGCGCAAGCACTACGAAGCATGGTGGGAACTCGTCTCAGCAACCTTTGATAAAGACTGCCCAATTGTGATCGGCTCCGAACACGAGAAAGTTGCACGAATAACTACTCACGACTGGCATGGAGAGGAATGTGCATGGAATCAGGGACAAATCCGAGAGGGTTTGGCGTGTAATGGCTACTGGGTCATTGAGGTTGCTAAAGACGGTGAGTATTCATTTGAACTGCGTCGGTGGCCCAAAGAAGAAGATAAAGCCATGACGGACGGTATTCCCGGAGAAATAACCGACTGGTATCACGGTGGAAATGCCTTAAACATCCATACAGCACGGATCAAGGTGGGGGATCAAGAACAAACAAAGGTTATTGACCCGAAAGCGAAAGGTGTTAGTTTTTTGTTTAACCTGAAGGCAGGGGTTACGAGCTTTCAGACGTTCTTTACTAACAGCGATGGGCTGGAATTAGGAGCATACTACGTTTACGTGCAAAAGGCAGGTTATACCAAATTCCAAAAATTATAATGCATTAGCACTGGCAAACGAGTTGCCAGTGGCACAAATTTTTAGTCTATTAATGCACTATAAAAAAACAAAAACAAGGAGGTAAATGCAGAAGACTTCTGCATAACACTATGGGAACTGTCAAACTTGGATATATCGGCTGTGGGTTTATGGCTCAAAAAGTTCACATTCCGAACTTTATCAGTATACCAGAATGCGAATTGATTGCTCTTGCGGAAGTGCGACCAAAACTTGGGAAAAAGGTGCAGGATAGATATAGAATCCCGCTTCTTTATTCGGATCATCACGAGCTTGCTAAGAATCCAGAGATTGAGGCAGTTGCTGTGTCTGCTGATTTTTCTTTGCAAGGCGAGATTGCTAAAGACCTTCTTCGTGCTGGAAAAAATGTCTTTATGGAGAAACCGATGGCTGTGTCCATTGAACAAGCAGAATCTATCGTTGCGGCGTCGAAGGAATCAGGTAAAAAACTGATGGTCGGTTACATGAAACGTTATGACTCCGGTAATGAACTTGTTAAATCTGCTATCACGCAGTTTAAAGAGACTGGCGACCTTGGGCGCATAACTTATGCACGAAATCACGGATTCTGCGGTGATTGGGTCGCAAATCTCGATACGCCTATGGATTCGACTGATGAACCTAAACCAAGTGCGCCGATGATAGTTCCAGAATGGTTGCCGAAAGAGTGGATATGGCCATATCTAGGTTATTTACAGCAGTATACACATAATATCAACTTAATGCGCTGGTTTTTGGATGCTGGCGATAATGTTAAAGTTAAATTGGTTGACTTTGATGACAATGGCTATACAGGCGTTGCAATTCTTGACATGGCAGGAGTGCGTGTTACGATTGAGACCGGTGGGATCTCACATTATCGCTGGGATGAACATTCACAGATTTACTTTGAAAATGGTTGGGTGCATACGTGGGCGCCGCCGCTTCTTTTGAAAAATACACCTGCTGACGTAGAAATTTACCGTGCCGGTGAAATACAAGAATTCTCTCGTCCTGTCCCCAAACCTCGTTGGACGTGGTCATATCGTCGTGAGACGGAATACTTCGTCGCTAACGTGAGGAATGATAAGCCTTTTCGATCCTCTGCCGAAGATACGTTGACTGATGTGCGTTTATTTGAAGAGATATATAAGGTATTTATTGAGCAGAAGAAAAAATGAAGATTTATTCATAACAAATTAGATAGTGCTATACACTCGACTTTAACCATTTAGGCAACAGCAGCAAGTTGGTCTAATAATGATTCCCATTCATTAATATGAAATAGGACATATCCACTGTTGTTCATAGACCTGCTGTATTTGCCTTCCCATATATGACG
>Ga0315274_10011224_pt1 | contig 12842 bp, 3 predicted proteins | sample YL17G02_20_MG_FD_203700 | JGI IMG/M metagenome (GOLD analysis project Ga0315274, IMG submission 203700) | Sediment microbial communities from Yellowstone Lake, YNP, Wyoming, USA - YL17G02_20 | ecosystem: Environmental > Aquatic > Freshwater > Lake > Sediment | place: USA: Wyoming | collected... | reverse complement strand
CCATAACACAGACATCCGGTACAACAGACGCGTACGGAGAAGTGGAGAATTTGGGGATATTCAGTTATTACTCGAATGCCTACCTGCTGGCCTACGGGCAGAACATAACGGACAACATATCATTTGGACTTACCGCCAAGTACCTTACAAGCGACATGCCGGGGCTTATCTCTGTGGAGGGAGGCTCTGCCTGGGGATATTCTGTCACTCCGGGTATCCTGTACAGGCCATCTCAGAACCTGTCCATCGGGTTCAAGCTTGATGAGGCGGTGAATTACCAGAAATGGGGGACGGATACGGAGGAGATCGCCCCGTCAAAGTACAGGCTTGGCATAGCCTACGCGATGCTCATCACGAATTATCCGTTGCTTTTGTCCTGCGATATCAGCCAGGTGAACAAGGCCGGATATGCTGCGGAGGCCAGCGGCGGCGCTGAGCTGCAGCTTGGGCAGTTCGCATTAAGGCTTGGGACATCCGATGGTGCACTTACGGCTGGAGCAGGATTCGGGGTAGAGCATGTGCGGATAGATTACGCCTACGTCACTCAGACGAGCCTTTCAAAGGATAATGTTCACAGGGTCAGCCTCACGGGGATGTGGTAAAGGAAGCTAAATATGTTAAAATTCCATTCTCGAATCGACTTTAATGTAATCGTTCTATCTACATTCTTCATTTTTATTTTTCTGATTACATTTACTCATGAAAATTGTTTTGCATTGACTCCAGATAATGGAAGCAATCCCCCCCCTCCTCCACAGGCAGGAAAGGTAAAAACAGAAATCAGTTCAACCTCGCCATCTCAGCAATCAATAATGACAGTATCTTCCTCTGGGCAATATAAAACTATGAGTCTCTCTGGTGTTTCAGTGAATAGTGGGGCTCAATACACCAATTCACGGTATGTTGGGGTCTCCATTTATGGAAGCGCTAATTATATTTGCTTTGCGAATGATGGTGATACTTACTATTCCAACTGGGAATCATTTACCACTTATAAATCTTGGGCACTAAAAGATTCGGATGGCAATAGAACTGTTTATGTCTGTGTCGCGACCTTTACGGGCTATGACCAAAATGGAAAAGCGGTTTATTATTATGAGTATTCAAATGATTCAATAACCTTGGATAGAACACCCCCTTATGCTAATGCAGGGCAAGATATTACAGTGGAAAAGAATGTTTCGGTGACATTGTATGGTGGTGGATCTTATGACCTTTCTGGAATTGCCCATTATTACTGGGACGATCGTACGGATACAACTGTTAGTTATACTGTTACTCACAATCAATATGGGACATATCAGCATAAGCTAAAAGTATATGACTTTGCGGGGAATTATTCTATAGATTATGTTACTATCTTTGTTAAAGATCTTTCCTCACCCGTTGTTAACATCTCCTCTCCATCAAACGGTAGTATCGTCAAAGGGATAATACCTATACAGTTTAGTGCGACAGACAATGATGTTGTTGCTCGCTATGCAATAAACATTGGAGGCACAACTTATGACCCTGTCTCTAGCCCTTATAACTTCAACACTACTTCTAAATCGGATGGAAGCTGCATTATTACTGTATCTGCTTATGATGCTTATGGCAACAGAGGAGAAAAAAGCGTAAATGTGGTTATAGACAATAATCCACCAAGTGTCACCATCAATTCACCTATCACGACTTATGTGCCCGGAACATCCGTGAATATAAACTTCAGCGCCACCGACCCATCAGGCCTTGCGTCGAATCCCTATTCTGTTGAAATTGACGGAAGTCCGGCAGCTACGTCTAATTCGTATATCTGGGAAACTTCGTCTTACTCTCACGCAAGCTCACACATAATCACATGCAAAGCAAAGAGCATACTTAATAACACGGGTTTAGCGTCGAAAACAGTTTATATTGATAGGGTTAATCCGTCCGTATCTAATATTTCGCCATCAAGCGGTTTAACAGACTTGAAAGGCAATTTAAATATTACATTTAATGCAAGCGACGGGCTGTCCGGGCTTGATAGGTGTGTTTTAAAAATAATTAAGCAAAACTTCGAAATCTGGACAGAACAAAAATACGTGACAGGTTATTCAGCATCAATGTCTTTCTTATGGAACAGCGATCCTTATGATGGCGATATAATTATTGAATGTATCGCCTATGACAAAGCGGGGAATGCAGGACATAACGAAAGCTATGTTTCAATATTAAATCCCCCGCCAGCTCCCTCAAATCTGAAAGTTGACAATGCACAGAATAATAAAGTCATACTTTCTTGGGGAACACCATATAAGCCTATAGATTTTAAGCAATATGTGCTATTTAGAAAGAAGGCTTCCGATCCAAGTTACACTCAGATAGGTACGAGCATGGGTGAATCATATAACGATTATTCAGCGGTAAATGGAACGACTTACTATTATAAGGTTAAAGCAGAAGACCAAAGCGGAAACAGCAGTGATTATTCAAACTCCATCAGCGCATATGTTGTTGACACATTACCTCCTGCGGTACCCAATATAATCGATTACTGGGCAGATGATCATTACGTGAAGCTTATCTGGAACAGGAACACTATCGATAACGACCTTGCGGGTTACAATGTTTACTACAGTTTCTCCAGTACCGGGCCTTATACAAAGGCAAATAGCTCATTACTATTACAGCCAGCAACAGGGAATCCTTATTATGAGATAACAGGGCTTACGAACGATGTTAGCTATTTCTTCTTTGTATCGGCTGTTGATACATGGACACCCCCTAATGTAAGCGCTAAATCTGGGTACCAGGAGATCGTTCCCGGACACGGCGTTGAGGTTGTCAGCATTAATGGGAATAATAGTGGTAACGTTGAAATTGATCCTTTTAGCACAGGGACCAATAGGGAAGCGGTGATCCAATATTACACAAGGAACATATGCGATTGGTCGGTATTAAGTATTTTGAACGCGACAAGCAATGCAGAAGTGTATAGATCGGGCGTCATAAACCCCCATATGTATTTAAAGCCTGACGTACAACAAGTAATAAATACAATTCCTTTACTTTACTGGGACTGTAGATCATCGATTGCAGGGCAAATCGGAGAGATAGTTCCAGCAGGAAACTACAAAGTACACATTGAAGCAGGGCGCGGGATAATGTCTTCGGGATCGGACATTGGCCTTGCTTCCGTATCTGTAAGGGATACTTCTGCGATTGCTTCATCGACAGGAGGGAGATGGTGGAAGTGGTGGGATTATAATATTATTGTAAAAGGCATTAATTATGAAACCTGCAAGATTGACCTTTCTTCTTACCTCGATAAAGTTCCGGCAAACAATTCAATTAAATCAACGGTAACAGCAACAGTCACGGACAACAATGGCAAGCCATTAAAGAACACTTTAATTAAACTCAGCACTAACATAGGGAACATTGACACTGATCTGAATACGCCGGGGAATCAAGTACAGAAACAAACTAATTCTGATGGGAAAGTATCTGCCTATTTCAGTTCTGGAGTTTTGGGATTGGCCAATATAAAGGCAGAGATCGCCTCAACTCCGTCGGTCTTTGGTACAGTAGGGATCGACGTGATCAATGTTCAGATCACTCCCGATCCTGCGAACACATTACTTGGACTTCCTATTATATTCTCAGCAAATGCAACTGATGCATCAGGCAGGCCGGTATATTTGAGCAATACACAATGGACGATGGACAGTAATTACAATATATTGATCAATAACATATTATACCCAAGACATTTAACAGGTGGTGGCAAGAACTGCGTGATCAGCTATAAATATAAGGGGGTAGTATTTGATTTTGTGAATGTTTCGATTAATAGACCTAGTTCACTTGGAAATGCGTATAATAATTATGATTCTTTAATAATCGACGCGTCAGATAAGTATGGTATCCCTCCACAGCTATTGAAAGCTCAGATTTCTCATGAATCCGATGGGAATTTCAATGCTAATGCATACAGATATGAGCCATATTATGATTATCTATACATTTCCACATCAAATAATCAGCCGAACATTCTTTCCTATCCATACAATATGTATGCAGTAGAAGGGATAGATTCATCTTATAGAACGATACAACATGGGAACTCATTACCATCGAATTATTTGGATGTACTTGAAAAATATTCTCAGATCCACGTAAATATAACAGATGATGATCCTTCTGATAACTACGGCCTAACCGTATGGGATTTATGTGATCACAATCCTAATATGCGATGGAAAAAGCCTTCTGTAAATTTCACTGCCCAAGTTGTAGTCTCATCGAGTTATGGTTTGTCTCAGGTCATGTATCCAACAGCAGTATGGATGAATTATTCGGGAAGCCCACATGGTTTATTTGTCCCTTCGCTAATAATAAATATGGGGGCGGATTATTTAAGTCGTTATTATTATAACACTGGCAACTGGGATAGTGATTGGGATAAAGCGCTTTTAAGATATAACGGAGGCGGAGACACTTCTTATCCGTCAAAAGTAAGGCAATGGATAAACAATTGCATGCCGAAATAAAACGAAAGGAGTTAAAATGGGCAAGCATACTTTAATGAAAGTATTTTTAATCATGTCTCTTAGTGTATTGATTCTGCCTTGCATTGTTCTGCAGTTATATGCTATTGAAGATCAAGGTGATCGAGGGGCTAAGCCGCAATTCTCAAAAAACATTGAAGTTGATCTTAATGGGGACGGTTCTACAAAGACCATTGAAATCAGCTCCGATGGATATTGGGGTACTTTGAAAATCTTATCAAAAAAGGATGGGAAGTTAGCTCAAATATGGCAAAGTCCGGATAGGATGGTCGGGAGCTTTGGGGATCTTCAATGCTTGGATATAAATAATGATGGCAAAAAGGAGATCGCTGTAACTTGGACCTCCATGAGATATCAGAATATGTGGGTATTTGTTTGGGACAAAAAGAAAAATATAGCAACGGCAATCTCTCCGCGTGGCACGACAGATGGCCTATCTCTTTTTATTGGCGAATCAGTTGAGATACAAGATGATGAGGCGGGAAGGGGAAAAACTATATATATTAGCAATCAAATTGAAAGAGGCCAGGGAGTGGACATTTCTAAGGCCAAACGGGCATATTTTACATATAAATGGAATGGAAATAAATATTATCTTGCCGAAACACAATATGATTATTCAGGAGAAGAAGTAACGAAATATCAAGCAATTGCGGCTAAGTATACTCCCACAGGATTTAAGCAGCTTTCTGTTGACAAGATAGTTAGGAATGGCAAGGAGTTCACGGTCGTTGAATATTTCGGCCCGGTTACTCCACCGAAACTATATGCGGGTGGATTTATAGTTTTTGAGAATAATAAAGGAAATTTGAAAATGCTAGCAAGAACTACTGAACTTATGAAGGGGTCGCTTGGTCCGGCAATGTATTTGTCCGGCATTAATAAAGAAGGAAATAGAATCATCATCACAGAAAGACAGTTCAATGCTGATATATACATTTGGGCGCACCTGCTTTCAAAAGACAAGTCAGGGAACAGTAAATTAACCAGTGTTACGCCGGCCGGTGAAAATCAATATGTTTCAGGGATCAAAGGGAATTTGCGTGCTGGTTTTTTCTCAATAAAAGACATCAATGGGGATGGTATCATGGAGATTATTGTTAATGACTTCAATGATAAGAATGAAAAAGTTATTAAGTACTATAAATGGGATGGGAAGCAGTATGTCTACGGAGGGTTATTAACAAACATATAAAAGGGAAAAAATGCGTTTAAATATAATTAAATATTTTGTTTTTATTTATTGCTTTATATCTGTTATGGCAGCAGCGCATATCTATGCCAGCGACCTGCCGCTTATCATTAAGATAGATGGCCTTACCAATCCCTGTGGAGTTGATGTGGCACAAAATGGCGATATATACGTCGCGGATACAGGGGCTAATGTCATAAAGAAATACAACATTAAGGGTGAGTTGTTGGCAACATTCGGAAGCGGCCTGAATCTTAGAAATCCCGAAGGAATCACAGTCTCAGCTGAAGGCTCCCTGTATATAGCCGATACCGGAAACAATCGGATTATTAAACTAAAACCTGATGGTTCATTGAACACTTCTTTTGGCGCAAAAAATGGCATTCTTTCAGACAATTTTAATTTACCGAGGGAGGTTAAGATCGACAAGATTGGGAACATTCTTATCGTTGATTCCGCGAACCACAGAGTGAAAAGATATAATTTGAACGGTTCTCAGGTAAAGTTCCCTTCGGGCGTAAATTATATTGGCAATACTGGTGGATACAGCCCTACCGGCGTCTTAAGCAATCCGTATTCAGTTGCTGTTGATAATTCCGGCAATATATACATAGCGGATACCTACTTTAATCGAATGAAAATATTTGATAGTAATGGCATTGTGAAGGCCACATTCGGCGGAAGTGGCGAGGTAACATTGCCTCAAGGAATATCCGTTAATTCTATGAACATGATATTTGTTGCAGATACTGTTAATCACAGGATCTTGAAATATAATCAACAGGGAAGGATTGTTGATCAATGGGGCAAAATGGGGGAGGGCGATGCCGATTTCTTTACGCCAGCCAAATGCGTTGTTAGGACAGCAGGGATACAGACGTATATTTATATTGTCGACCCAAATAATAACAGATTACAGGTATTTGATATTTCAAGATTCATTGACGACATTTACTTAAGTGAAAGATATTTTTCTCCCAACGCAGACGGGACAAAGGATTCAACTATTATTTCTTTCATGCTTGCTGGAACAGCGAACGTGAATATCGATATTTTATCTGGGGATAATGTAAAAGCAAATGTATTCGATGGTTCCATGTCTGAAGGGTATAATTATGTCACATGGGAAGGTAAGGATAATAGCGGGAATATTCTTCCGGACGGAAGATATACATACAGAATAGTAGTTTCATCAGGGAATTATACATCGGTTCCATTCATGGGTGACATAGTCATTGACACATCATCCCCAGCGATTGCTCTGGCAATTGACCATGCCGCTATATCCCCAAACAGCGATTCGCTAAATGATGATTGCAATTTATCATATAATATCACCGACAATCTTTCGGATACTTTTGCCAGTGTAAAATTTCAGTTATATAAAGTCACCGATACAGACAATATTATGCCTGTATATTCATTCCTGAACAGGGAAGGCGAGTCCGTACCGGCTTTTGGCTCGATAACATGGGATGGGACAATAGCCGGAAATCTCTCAGAAGGCAGATACATAGCCTCTCTTGAAGCAACGGATTTGGCCGGCAATATTTCCGGCGCGTCGTTAGACATAATAGTTGACATAACACCGCCAATAATCGAGACTATGAAATCGTTCATCATAATATTTTCTCCAAATGACGATGGTATAAAGGATACTGCCGATATTAGTTTAACGCTTTACGACAATATCTCAAATGTATTCAGTGTGACGGTTGGTGTATCAGAAGAAAACTCCGAAGTGAGAGTGATTTCGGATTCAGAAATAAAAGGGAGTGGAGAACAGCATTTTTACTGGAATGGAAGAAATTCAAGCGGCGAGGTAATGGCGGATGGTGAATACACTTTCGCAGCGATTGTGCGGGACGAGGCAGGTAATTCAACGGTCGTAGAAGGCGGCAGGATAACAGTAGACACTATTCCTCCTGTAGTGTCGGACATATCCATATTACCTTCCATATTTACACCGGATGGCGACGGTAAAGACGACCTATGCAGAATCAATTTCAATTTATCCGAAAACGGTGACGTAAATATCGAATATAAGAATGAGGGCGGACAGATCTATAGAGCTGTTTCGCTCAGATCTCTTGAGGCGGGAAGCCATAGTTATGCATGGAACGGAAATAGTAACTACCAAGAACTCAATGAAGGCCATTTCATATCGTCGATATTTGCTGAGGATAATGCCGGGAACAGTACCAATCTGGTTGCAGGCGATGTATTCGTAAGCCTGCCAAGGTACCTTGTTACCGCATACGCCAGTCCGGATGTGACCTCAAATGTGTTGCAAGACCAGGTCCCCGTGCAGGTACACTATACAATTTCAAAAATGGTGTCTGTTGATGCGGCTATCTATGACGGAACAATCCTGAAAAAATCACTGATATCCGCTCAGGGCCAAGAAAAAGGGCAGTATGTTCTCCCTTGGTCAGGCGATGATAATTCAGGTTCAAAAATCAAGAGCGGCTCATATACCTACAAGGTTCAAGCATATGATGGAAATATTTCAAGTGAGGCAAAAGGAATGGTAAGGGTGGATAATGATGCCCCAGCTATAAAGAATATAACGCTGGACACAGACGAATTCAATCCAACAGGTAGCGGGAATAATCTGACGACTGAGGTTAATCTTTCTTATGATCTTTCGGAGAACTCAAATGTGACAATAGCAATTTATAATTCCTCGGGAACCCTTGTAACCAATCTAATCGAAGCAAGTCCGAAAACTTTTGGCCAGCATACTGTTAAATGGAATGGAGAATACGAACAGGGGCTAGTACCCGAAGGAGAGTATACATTCAGTATCAGTGCTATTGATGATGCAGGCAACAAGACAAATGGATCAATTAAATGTGCAGCAAAGATGGCGACGATAACATTAACTAATGCATATAATTCGCCTAATCCTTTGACGCCGAACAGCGATGGCATTGATGAATTTACGAAGATTAATTATACATTGTCTGGTGGCTCTGCTTATCTAACAGCAAAGGTGAAAAACTATGGAGGCATCGTGGTTGCAATACTTATGGAAAATGATCTTCAGGCAAAAGGCAATCATTTTATCATCTGGGATGGCACAAAGGATGAGATGGGAAGGCCTGTCGCAGAAGAAGGAACTTATTATTATGAAATTACTGCAAATGATGAGAAAGGCGATGAACTATCAACAATCAGCGGAGAAATGCTACTCGTTTTAAATCCTTCCATTTCCTTTACAATTTCACCCGAAGTTATATCGCCTAACGGGGATAACAAAAACGATTACGCCTCGATAATATGCAATCTTAATTACTCCTCTTATCTTACGGGGGAAGCTATAGAATATATAAATATCTATGATAATAATAATTCCCTTGTTTATTCTTATTCTGAAACACATGGCAGAGGCATTTACTCTCATAAATGGTACGGAATAAATAATCAAACAACCCCATTAAATGTACCAAATGGTATTTACAATGTTCAGGTGCAAGTAGTGGACCCTGCAAATGTTACAGTAACTTACAACAAGCATGTGACTGTAAGTGCGGATATTCCAACTATAACTATTGCGGATAACGATTTTGCGTCTCCTAATCCATTTTCTCCGAACCGGGATGGTGTGGACGAGACCACTTCCCTCAATTACTCAATTTCAAATATTTCTGAAGTGTCGAGCAAGGAAGTGATAATATTTACATCAGACATCACTTTTGATAGTACAACTCAAGTAAAATATATCGATCCTACTAATAACATCTGGGATGGTACGGTTGATATTAAAGGGGGCCCGGGTGATATTAATGGTAATGGCTATGTAGATCCTGGGACATACTATTATAAAGTTACTATTTGGGACAATGAAGGTAATGTTTCTTCTTCAGTTAGTAAACCTTTCAAAGTTCAAAAGATTATACTGGAAACAAGAAATACAGATAATCCTACAGCAAACCCATGGCCAAGAATATTTTCTCCTAATGAAGATGCGTGCATTGATACCACTGAAATTAAATATAGGATAATGAGTTACCCTGAAGGAGGCATAACTTCGGCGGGAATTTCCCTAAAGGGCAAAAACAAGTATTTCGCGTCATCCTCTACTAACCCAGTAGCAATGATATCCGTAAAGATTTACGATGAAAGTGCCAACTGCATCAAAACAATCGTGAGTTCCGAGGAAGCTTCTGCTGGTGAACACTCCAAGATTTGGGATGGAACATCAGATGACGGCCACTCTAAAGTTCCAGAAGGGAAATACACAATTATTGTTTCAGCAGTAAATATGATAGATGAGCCAACTGATAAAAATCTCACCCTTGAGTCCATTGTTGATGTTACCACTCCTCAAATCTCATCTGTTGAAATTAACCCCGAAACAATTTCCCCGAATGGGGATCTTGTAAATGATATATCTGAACTATCTTATAATTTAAGTGAACGAGCCTATATAACTATGAAGCTCGATTATCCAGATGGTAGTATCCATACTCTTATTGATAATCATGAGGAGTCCCCTGGCATAAAATCTTTTCCGTGGGCACCAGATAATAATCTCGCTGACGGCTTATACTACTTTAACATAGATGCTGTTGATGAAGCGGGCAATTCAACTCATAATGATGCGACTACGTCTACTATTAAAGCAAACATTGATAATACTCCGCCGATTAATTGTTCTATTCATATAAATGGAGATGCTCCTTTTACAAATCTAAATACTGTTTCATTGGCGTTGCATGCCGATGATACTAGTGGTGTAAATAATATGAAATTTAGCAATGATGGAGTTACGTGGACAAGTGAAGAAACTTATTCAAGTAGTATAGTATGGGATTTGTCAGAAGTTGAAGGGACCAAAGAAGTATATGTTGCTTTTGTGGATAAAGCAGGTAACTGGACTAAAACGAATATTAAGAATTCAATTATACTCGATCATACCCCTCCTATAATAACATTTGACACTGCAACATATGAGTTTAATCCCTATATTAATCCTGTTGTAATCAATTATTCTATTTCTGACAATTACTCTGCTGGCGCAAACATTGCCTCTGGTATATATTTGAATGATTGCGTAACTCTTATTAAAAATTTGCCTACCACAAATGGCTGGAAGAATAGCGGCAGTTACACTGTTTCATGGAATGGGCTTAACAATAATAACGATTATGTTAATGAAGGGGAATACCAAATAATATTAAACGCCTCTGATTCTGCAAATAATAAAAATGTTGCCAAATGTCCTATTAAATTAGTGGATGAACAAAGAATAACATTTATTTCTATGGAATCGACTTGTCCCCAAATACAAGCATTTGGGAATAATTTACATGTAATCTGGAAACAAAAAGAAGCAGCCAGTCCTTGGTTGAGTTGGGAGGATATATATTATAAAAATAGTATGGACGGCGGTAAAACATGGTCTACAGACAAGAAGTTGAGTGATTACTCAAATTTATCTCCCATCTGGATGTGGGAATTTCTAAATTCTGAAGCCGCGCTGATAAAAGTTAATGGTAATAATATACATGTAGTATGGCAAATTAAAACAAGACTTACTAATAATAATTATGAAATATTTTATGTAAGGAGCACCGATGGTGGCTTTACATGGACACATCCAGTAAATATAAGTAATAATCCCGCAGACCAAACTTCGCCATATATTGCTATTGATGGAAATAATATAGCTGTAATTTGGGAGGATTGGCGCAATGGTATGAGCGAAGTCTACCTAACAAAAAGTATTAATAACGGCACAAGCTGGTCTTCCCCGACAAGGGTTACATATGTTACAAATCAACCGGATACAGGATCGGGTATCCCATGGACAGTAGCGAATCAGGTTGCAATTAGCGGTAATAACATTTTTATCTCATATTTAAAATTATTTCCACATCCTCCTAGTGGTGGCGGTGGATTTGTGATTATGATGATTGTTAATGGGGGTGCTTTTTATGAGACAAGTTCTAACTTTGGCACAAGCTGGTCCGATGAACAGCCCTTAATCAGTGGCAACGCTGATAGTTATTATATTTCAAATTATGGGAGTAATGTATATAATGCGTGGACAAATGGATATAATTATAATATTAGCAAAAGCTCAGATAATGGGGGAACATGGGGATTCCCAGTCGCTATATCAACTCCATACCCATTAATTACATCTAATCAAAATTATTTGCATGTAATTGGTAGTGACATGTTTACTTCTGATCTGCGCTATATAAGAAGTGAGAATAATGGCTTAAGTTGGTCGCAAAGTGCACACATAGCTAACACAAGTTACCCTGTATCAATTTCTAATAATGGCAATACTGCTTATGTGGTATTTTCAAATTCTTGCGATGGTAATCAATCATTATTCTTACAAAAGATTCCGCCTAATTATGCTCCAGTAAGAAGCCCCGGTTTTACTACAATGGCATTAAAAGCAGGCTCGATTAATAAAATTATGACTGGTTCAAGTACCATTGAATTAATCTCTCCAATAGACGGCGCAACTGTAAAAGATCTGCGCCCCACCTTCCGCTGGTATGGACTTTCCGGCTTGAAGGATTACAGAATAGAATGCGCAACCACGTCTGAAGACACAGCTCTTTCCGGCTCACTTGATTACTTCACGACAACAATATCTGATGTCGGCTCATCCAAGCCTATCTGCGAGTATATTGTGCCCGAGCATTCAATGGGGCTTGACGAGTCAGACTCAAGCCGACCGTTCTGGTACTGGAGAGTAAAGACCGCGAATACTTCCGAGGTGACAACGTCTGAAGTTGGCTCATTCAAGATAGATTTGCCGCTAAGTTTGAGCGGAGTAACGAACTGGCCAAATCCCTTTGATCCCAACAGTGAGAAGACCAAGATAAGGTACCGCCTTGGCAGGGAGCCTGACTCGGTAACGATAAGAATATATGACATCACTGGGGCATTGGTAAGGGAGATGGACGGCACCTGTAACGCCGAAGGCGCTTCTATATGGAACAAGTACAACGATGTTGAATGGGACGGCAGGAACGGCAGGGGTGACATTGTGCTGAACGGGGTGTATCCTTTCGAGGTGATCGTGGAGGGCGGCAACAAGACTGTGAGCGGGAGAGGGAAGATAGTGGTGCTAAAATGAATGACAA
>Ga0315274_10011223_pt1 | contig 12842 bp, 9 predicted proteins | sample YL17G02_20_MG_FD_203700 | JGI IMG/M metagenome (GOLD analysis project Ga0315274, IMG submission 203700) | Sediment microbial communities from Yellowstone Lake, YNP, Wyoming, USA - YL17G02_20 | ecosystem: Environmental > Aquatic > Freshwater > Lake > Sediment | place: USA: Wyoming | collected... | reverse complement strand
GGAGGGCATCTTGCCCAGATGGTGGAACACGAAGCCGCCCACGGTGTCGAAGTCGCCCTCCTCCACCTCAATCCCGAACAGCTCCTGAAGGGCGTCGATGCTCAGGCGGGCGTCCAGAATGGCCTCGCTCTCGCTGACCCGATGGATGGTCTCCTCTTGCACATCGAACTCGTCGGCGATCTCACCCACGATCTCCTCGACGAGGTCCTCGATGGTCACCAGGCCGGCGGTGCCGCCGTACTCGTCCACCACGATGGCTATGGACAGCTTGTTCTGCCGCATCTCGGCTAGCAGCTCATCCACCTTCTTGCTCTCGGGGACGAAATAGGGCGGGCGAGCCACCGCCTTGATGTCGGTTGGCTTGGCGCTGTTCGCCAGATAGGCCAGCACCTCGCGGTCGTAGACGACGCCGACGATGTTGTCGATGGTGTCCTCGAAGATGGGGATGCGGCTGTAGCCCCGCTCGATGATGACGCGCGCGACGTCATCGAAGCTGCTGTCGCTGGGCAGGGCGACGATATCGATGCGGGGCACCATGATCTCGCGCGCGGTGGTCTCCTCCAGCGCCATAATGCTGCGGATCATTGCCCTCTCCTCCGCATCGATCAGCCCTGCACTCCCCTCTATCTCGAGCAGGCGCAACAGCTCTTCTGTCTCGTCCCGGCGTTCTGCACCCTCTGCTCCCAGCTTCCGCCAGCGAAGGAGGGCGCGCGCCGGCAGGTCTAGGAGAGTGGACGGCAGATGGAAGAGGAGCCTAACCAAATCGATAAAAGGGGCCAGGTAAATTGCCCACCGCTGGGGATTACGGGAGACCACCAATCGCGGTATAGCCTGGATCATCGCCAGGCCGGTCAGGGCAACGAAGAAGGTGACAGCGAGGACGACCCAATTGTGCCCGACCTCGTGCAAGACGACATAGACTGCGATAGCGGTGCTGCCAATGAGCGCGAGGTTACGAGCCAGAGCGAGGGCTGCATAGACGCTGTGCCTCTCCTGAAGGTAGCGCGCCAGAATTCCCGTTCGTGATTCCCCTCTTCCAGCCAACGCGCGCAGACGAGCTCGATTGCTGGCGACAGCGGCCGCCTCCGCCGCCGTCACCAGGGCCAGCAGGGCAACGGTCGCCACCAGCAGAACCAGGCCAAGCCAGCTACTACTTTCCACGCTCTCTCGCCGCCTTTCCCTTTCGGCGAGACCTCCGCTTCGGCTGTATGCGAGCCGGAATCCCCACTGCCAGCGTATCCGCAGGCACATCCCGCATCACCACCGAGCCGGCGGCGGTGATGGCGCCATCGCCCACCCGCACCGGCGCCACCAGCATCGTATCGCTACCGATGAAGGCTCCTTGGCCGATGACCGTGCGATGCTTGCTCACGCCATCGAAGTTGCAGGTGACCGTCCCCGCCCCGATGTTCGTCTCGTCGCCCACCTGGGCATCGCCCACGTAGCCAAAGTGGCCCATCTTGGCACCCCGTCCCAGGCGGGCCTTCTTCACCTCGGCGAAGTTTCCTATATGCACACCGCTGGCCAGGTGGCTACCCGGCCGCAGGTGGCTAAAGGGCCCGACACTCACGTCGCCCTCCAACACCGCACCCTCCACCACCGAGGCCACAACCCGACAGCGGTCGCCGATAGTGGAATCGCTGACGATGGTGTTGGGGCCGATCTGGCAGGCCCTGCCGATGCGACTCCGGCTGGAGATGACGGTGTTGGGATGGATGACGGTCTCGGCCCCCACGCTGACGCCATCCTCGATGTAGGTGGTGGCCGGATCGACGATGGTAACCCCCGCCAGCATCAGATCCTGGCAGAGCCGCTGTCGTGCCAGCGCCTGCGCCCGTGGGCGGGATAGGGCTTCGATCGCTCTTTCCCTGGCTGCTGCATAGCCGTCCTGAGCGATGGCCTGCTTGAGTTGGGCTCGCAACGAGGGCGTAAGCTCCAGGCCCAGCTCTGTGGCCAGTCGCTTGACCTGAAGCCCCAGCCGAACCGCCTCGCCCGATGGATGCACTGCCGCTGTCTTTGCCTTTGCCCTTGCCATTGCTTGCTACAACAGGGGGAGCCTTAGGCTGGTACGGCCGTCGCGGCCGCCAGCCGATCCCTCATCGACTAGACCTTTCCTAACCAAGAGAGGGAGAGGAGAGCGAAGATAGCATGACAGACGTGAGCCAGCCAGAACGCGTGGGGGTTGACAGGCGAGGGCGTTGAGGGGTCTCGGTCGACCAACGAACGGACCGCAACGATTAAATTCGCCGCCTAAAGGCGGCTCTGCTTCCTGTGCGTCCAAGAACTACAACCTTCTCGGTGTCGCGCCGCTCTCCCTGATTCGTCGCGTCGGCAACGGCGCCACACTCTTACTACAATACTAGCCATAGGCCCCCTGGCCTGTCAAGACGGGTACGACGCGAATCTACCTGCCGACAGGCGGGCGTGCTATAATCCACTCGCGCCTGCGCAGCCAGGTCTTCCCTGTCGCCAGGCGGATGTTCTGCAATATGGACAGCCAACAGATCCGCGACACTTTCCTCCGCTTCTTCGAGGAGCGAGGGCATAAGGTGATCCCCAGCGCGCCCCTCGTGCCGGTGGGCGATCCCACTCTGCTCTTCACCAGCGCCGGCATGGTGCAGTTCAAGCCCTACTTCGAGGGGCGAGTCACCCCACCCTCCCGCCGCCTGGCCTCCGTGCAGAAATGCTTCCGCACCAGCGACATCGATTCGGTGGGCGACACCGCCCACCTCACCTTCTTCGAGATGCTGGGCAACTTCAGCATCGGCGACTACTTCAAGGCGGAGGCCATCCCCTGGGCGTGGGAGCTGGTGACCGACAAGAACTGGTTCGCGATGTCCAAGGAGAGCCTCTGGGCCGCCGTCTACCTGGACGACGACGAGGCCTTCGACCTCTGGCGCAAGGTTGGCGTCCCCGCCGAGCGCATCGTGCGCTACGGCGAGGAGCACAACTACTGGTTCTGCGGCACGGCGGGCCCCTGCGGGCCGTGCAGCGAGCTCCACTACGACTTCGGCCCCACGCCTGGCTGCCCCGAGTGCGAGCGCAGCCAGTGCCACCCGGCGGTGGACTGCGGGCGCTTCCTGGAGATATGGAACCTGGTGTTCACCATGTACTTCCTGCACCCCGACGGCTCGCGCACCCTTTTGCCTGCCAAGAACATCGACACCGGCGCCGGCCTGGAGCGCATGGCAGTCGTCCTCCAGGGCGTGCGCTCGGTGTACGAGACCGACCTCTTCGCCCCCATCATCCATCGGATCCAAGAGCTGAGCGGCCGTCGCTACGGCGAAGACGAGGCCACCGACCGAGCGATGCGCATCGTGGCCGAGCACACGCGGGCGGCGGCGTTCCTGGTGGGTGACGACAAGACGCCGGTGCTGCCCAGCAATGACGGACGGGGCTACGCTGTACGCCGCATCCTACGGCGAGCGATCTATTTTGGCCGAAGGTTAGGAGTCCACCGAGATTTCACTGGGGCGATCCCCCCAATCGCGGACCGTCTGTTCCGCCCCGGTTGGGATCCGGAATCTCCCACCCGTGCACTCTATCCCGATCTGCAGGGTGCCGGCAATTTCGTGCTAGAGGTGATAGCGGCGGAAGAAGGACAGTTCGCGGAGACCATGACACGAGGCGCGGGGCTGCTGGACGAAGTCCTCGAACAGGCAAAGGCCAAGCGGATGAGTAAGTTGTCTGGTAATGACGTCTTCCTCCTCCACGACACCTACGGCTTCCCCATGGAACTGACCCGCGAGATCGCCCGCGAGAGGGGCTTCACCATCGACGAGGAGGGCTTCGAAACACTGATGGAGGCCCAGCGGGAGCGCGCCCGCGCCGCCGCCAAGTTCGGCGCCGCGGGGCCAGCAGGCTACGACGCCCTGGGCGACATCGACACCACCTTCGTGGGCTACGACACCCTGGAGACCACCACCACCGTTCTGGCCCTCATCACCACTCGTGGTTCGACAGGCTCACCACGAGCGGGAGCCAAACCCGCTCGTCCTGAGCTTGTCGAAGGACGAGCGCCCGTTGAGTTTGCCGAGGCCCCCGCCGAGGTCGAGGTCGTCCTGCGCGAGACGCCTTTCTACGGCGAGGCCGGCGGCCAGGTCGGCGATGCAGGGGAGATCGTCGGGCCGCACGGGCGGGTACAGGTAGACGATACCCAGCGGCCCGCCGAGAAGCTCATCGTCCACCGCGGCCGCGTGCTGGAGGGGCGCATCGCCGTCAACGACGCCGTGGTCGCCCAGGTGGACGAGGCCCGCCGCGACATAATGCGCAACCACACCGCCACCCACCTCCTCCATGCCGCCCTGCGCCGGGTGCTGGGCAGCCACGTGCGCCAGGCGGGCTCGCTGGTGGCGCCCGACCGCCTGCGCTTCGACTTCACCCACATGGAGGCCCTCAAGCCGGAGGAGCTGGCGGAGATCCAGCGAATAGTGAACGAGAAGATCCGCGCTGACTTGCTGGTGACCACCCGCGTCTCCAGCTTCGATGAGGCCATGAAGGAGGGCGTGCTCGCCTTCTTCGACGAGAAGTACGGCGACCAGGTGCGGGTGGTGGAGACAAAGGAGGGCGGCGAGCGCTTCAGCGGCGAGCTATGCGGCGGCACCCACTGCTCGGCCACCGGCCAGATAGGGCTGTTCCTCATCGTGGGGGAGAGCAGCATCGGCGCTGGCATGCGCCGCATCGAGGCCGTCACCGGCCGCGCCGCCGAGGCCTACGTCCAGGAGCAACTGGCCGCCCTGGAGGGCGCCAGCCGCCGCCTGGGGGCTGTGGCCAGCGACCTGGAGGCCAAGGTGGCCACCCTCCTCTCAGACCTGGACAGCGAGCGCAAGCGAGCGCAGGCCATGGAGCGAGCGCTGGCTGCTCCCGCCGCCGAGGCCCTCGTCGGCAAGGCGCGGGCGGTGGACGGCATCCCGCTGCTGGCGGCGCGAGTCGATGCCCCCAGCCAGGACGCCCTCCGCCACATGGGCGACGTCCTGCGTCAGCGCCTGGGCTCCGCCGTCGTCGTTCTGGGAGCGGTGCTCGATGGGCGACCGGCCTTCATGGCGATGGTCACCCCCGACCTGGTGAAGCGCGGCCTCCACGCCGGCCACATCCTCAAGCGGGTGGCCTCGGCCGCCGGCGGCGGTGGCGGTGGCCGCCCCGAGATGGCCCAGGGCGGCGGCACCGACGCCAGCAAGCTGGACGAAGCCCTCGCCCTGGTGAAGCCGCTGGTCAAAGAGTTGTTAACGAAGAAGAGCTAGCTATCATGCGTATCGTTGGTCTGGATGTGGGCGAGCGGCGCATCGGCGTTGCCGTCGCCGACGAGCGGGCGCCGGTCGCCCTGCCCGTCGCGGTGATAGAGCGCAAGGAGTTGCCCGCCGACCTCGATGCCATCGCTCGCCTCGTGCAGGAGCAGGAAGCGGAGGTCATCGTGATCGGCCTGCCCCTCTCCCTGAACGGCTCCCTCGGCCCTCAGGCCCAAGCTGTCAAGGCCTTCGGCCAGGAGCTTTCCGCTCGCCTTCCGCTGCCGATCGAATACTGGGACGAGCGTCTGTCCACCGTCGAGGCCCAGCGCCGCCTGGCCAGCGCCGGCCACCGGGGGCCGAAGGCCAAGGCCCGGCGGGACGCCCTGGCCGCTGCCATCATTCTGCAAGGCTACCTGGACCATCAGGCTCAGGCCAGCCCATCATCTCCATTCGAGTCATAGAAAATGCGTTTCGTTCCCCTAGCCGGAATCCTGCTCGCCCTCGTCATGGTGGCCGTCGGCATCTGGCAGATCACGGAGACCCCCGGCTCGCTGCTGAAGGAAGAGCTGCCGACGGTCCTGCCCACATCCACACCGGGCGAGCCTGTCATCATCACCATCCAGGAAGGCCAAAACGCTCAGGAAGTGGGCGACAAGCTGGAAGACGCAGGTGTCATCTCCAGCGGCCTCCTCTTTCGGGTGCTGGTGGCCCTGGAGGGCTACGACCAGAAGCTGGTGGCCGGCGACTACGAGCTCGAGAAGGGGATGCCCACCCTCGAAGTGGCAGAGCGCATTCACCGTGGTCAGACTGCCCCCCTGGTGGTGACCATCCGCGAGGGCCTGCGGGCGGAGGAGATCGCCGAGCTCATGGAGAGCAAGAAGGTGATCCCCTCCGAGGACTTCCTTCAGGCCATCGATCAGTGGTATGAGTTCGGCTTCCTCTACAGCAAACCCTACTGGGCCAACCTCGAGGGCTATCTCTTCCCCGACACCTATTTCTTCAGTCGCAATATGACGGCGGAGGAGGTCGTTCAGCAGATCCTGGAGAACTTCGACCAGCGCTTCGACGCCGACCTCCGCCAGGAGGCGGCCGTTGCCGGCCTGTCGCTGCGCACGGTGCTCATCCTGGCCTCCATCGTCGAGCGCGAGGCCCAGGTCGCCGACGAGCGGCCGATCATCGCCGGCGTCTTCCTTACGCGCCTGCGCCGGGGCATGCAGCTGGAGGCCGACCCCACAGTGCAGTACGCCCTGGGCAACGACCCGGCCAGCGTCGCCAAGTACGGCTACTGGAAGCAAGATCTCACCCAGGCCGAGCTGGAGGTGGACTCGCTCTACAACACCTATCGCAACGCCGGCCTGCCGCCGGGGCCCATCTGCAACCCCGGCCTCGCTTCCATCGAGGCGGTGATCAGGCCAGCCCAGACCGACTACCTCTACTTTGTGGCCCGCGCCGATGGCAGCCACGTCTTCGCCGAGACGATGGAAGAGCACCTGAGCAACATCCAGCAGTACGGCGGGAGGTAGCGGCCCCAGTGAAAACCATCGGCCTCATCGGCTACCCCCTGGCGCACTCCATATCGCCCGCCTTCCAGCAGGCGGCCCTGGATCACCTGGGCATCGACGCCCGCTACGAGCTCTGGGAGACGGAGCGCGAGGGGGTGGGCGAGCGCGTGGCAGGAATGCGCCGTCCTGACTGCCTGGGGGCCAATGTCACCGTGCCCTACAAAGAGCTCGTCGTTCCGATGCTGGACGAAGTCGACCCTCTGGCCGCGCGTATCGGCGCCGCCAACACCGTCGTCAACCGCGACGGCCGCCTGTGCGGCTACAACACCGACATGACCGGCTTCGCCCGCGCCTTGCGGGAGGAGGGCGGCTTCGACCCCACCGGCGCGCACGTCGTCCTCCTGGGGGCAGGTGGGGCAGGTCGCGCCGCCGCCATGGCCCTCGTCCAGGCCAAAGCCGCCTCCGTCACCATCTTCGACATCGCTCCCGATAGAGCCCAACGGTTGGTGGAAGACCTTGGCCGCCAGGGAGAAACGCCCCTCCGTGGCTTGCCGCTCGGGGAGGAGAACCTTGCAGCCGCCGCGAAGAGGTGTCAGCTTCTGGTAAACTGTACGCCGATAGGGATGCGCCACAGCAAGGAGGAGCACGACCTGCCGATGCCCGCCGAGCTCATTCACCCGAACATGCTAGTGTTCGACATAATCTACAACCCCTTCGAGACCAGATTCCTGGTCGAAGCCAAGAGGCGAGGCGCTCGCACGCTGGGCGGTCTGCCCATGCTTGTCTATCAGGGAGCGGCCTCCTTCCAGCTGTGGACAGCAGGGGAGCCACCACTCGACGTAATGTTCAAAGCGGCGCGCAAGGCACTGGCGCCGATGGCGGCCAAGGGCAGCGAGGATTAGGGGATGGACATTTTCCGCTTTCTCACCGCCGGCGAATCACACGGCAAAGCCCTGACCGTCATCATCGAAGGGCTGCCCGCGGGCTTGCCCCTCACTGAGGACCACATCGCCCTCGACCTGCGCCGCCGCCAGGGGGGCTACGGTCGCGGCCAGCGCCAGCAGATCGAGGAGGACCGAGCAGAGATCCTCTCCGGCGTCCGCCACGGCCTGACCCTGGGCAGCCCCATCGGCCTGACGATCCGCAACCGCGATTGGCCGAACTGGCAGGACATAATGCAGGTGGAGCCAGGGGCAGAAGCAGCCGAGAAGCTGACCCGCCTCCGCCCGGGCCATGCTGACCTGGCCGGCGCCATCAAGTACGGCCAGGACGACGTGCGCCCCATCCTGGAGCGCGCCAGCGCCCGCGAGACGGCGGCACGGGTAGCCGTGGGCGCCGTGGCCCGCCGCTTCCTGGAAGAGTTCGGCATCGCTGTCCGCAGTCACACGCGGGCCGTCGGCGAGGTGACGGCCGAGGGGCAAGGCGAGCCCGACTGGGCCCTGGTAGAGCAATCGCCTGTACGCTGCGCCGACCGCGAGGCCTCTCAGCGCATGGTTGGCGCCATCGACGTCGCCCGCGAGGCCGGCGACAGCCTGGGCGGCATCTTCGAGGTGTGGGCCACAGGAGTGCCCATCGGCCTCGGCAGCCACGTCCACTGGGACCGCAGGCTGGACGGCCGCCTGGCTCAGGCTGTCATGAGCATCCACGCCGTCAAGGGAGTGGAGATCGGCGGCGGCTTTGCAGTGGCCCGTCTGCCTGGCTCCCAGGCCCACGATGTTATCCTCCCCGCTGACCAGTGGGGCGACCATCCCTGGCGGCGAGCCACCAATCGCGCCGGCGGCCTGGAGGGAGGCATGACCAACGGCGAGCCGGTCATCGTGCGGGCGGCTCTCAAGCCCATCTCCACCCTCGGCAAGCCGCTGCCCTCGGCCGACCTGGCCACCGGCGAGGCCATTGAGGCCCACTACGAGCGCAGCGACGTCTGTGTCGTGCCCGCCGCCGGCGTCATCGGCGAGGCGATGGCGGCCATCGTCCTGGCGGAGGCGATGCTGGAGAAGTTCGGCGGCGACCACATCGACGAGACCAAACGGAATTATCAGGGCTATCTCAACACCATCGGTCCGAGGAGGTAGGAGTGATGGCCGCACCCACCAGCGGCGTTATCGACATCTGGGCTCAGCCGGGCTTTGCCCAACTGCTGCACATGCCCGAGATGGAATCGCTGAGAAGGTGGTCCAAGATCGCCCCACCGCCAGAGGGCATACCCATCGAGCTTACCCTGGCCGAGATGGACGCGACCGGCGTGAAGAAGGCCTTCCTGCGGCCCTGGATGCGACCGGAGGAAGTCATCATCTCCAACGATGACATCGCCGCCATCGTCCAGAAGTACCCCGATCGCTTCCTGGGGATGGCCACCGTTGACCCCCGCAAGCCAATGGCCGCCGTGCGGGAGCTGGAGCGCGCCGTCAAGGAGCTCGGGCTGAGGGCGCTGCACATGCTCCCCTGGATCTGGAATCTTCCCCCCAACGACAAGCTGTACTACCCGCTGTTCGTGAAGTGCATCGAGCTGGGCATCCCCTTCTGCTGCCAGGTGGGGCACACCGGCCCCATGTGCCCCTCGGAGCCGGGGCGGCCGATACCCTACATCGATGAGGTGGCCCTGGCCTTCCCCGAGCTGACCATCGTGGGCGGGCACATCGGCTACCCCTGGACCGACGAGATGATCGGCCTGGCAGTCAAGTACCCCAACGTCTACATCGACACGTCGGCCTATCTGCCCAAATATTACCCGCCGCAACTGGTTCAGTTCATGAACAGTCGCGGGCAGGACAAGGTGCTGTTTGCCACCAACTACCCCATGCTGTTCTTCACGCCGTGCCTATCCCAGATCGAAGGGCTAGGCCTCAAGCCGGAGGTTCGGGAGAAGTTCCTCCGCCTCAATGCCGTGCGCGTCTTCCAGCTATAAGTCATGAAACGCCCGCAGCGCATCATCCTCACCGGCTTCTCGGGCACCGGTAAGACGGAAGTGGCCCGCCTGATAGCCGAGCGCCTGGGCTGGCAGGCCGTCGACAGCGACGACGCCATCGTCAATGCGGCCGGCAAGCCCATCCCCGTCATCTTCCGCGACCACGGCGAACCGCACTTCCGAACGCTGGAGCACACCGTCCTGCGCCAGCTCTGCTCCCGTCCCAAGCTGGCCATCGCCGCTGGCGGAGGAGCCATCCTGGCCGCTGAGAATCGCCGCCTCATGGCCCAGGGTGGTTTCATCGTCTGTCTGGAAGCCAGGCCAGAGACCATCCTCGAGCGCCTGCGCCCGCAGTTCGAGAGCGATCCGGTTGCCCGCCCCCTCCTGACCACGCCGGACTCCCTGCGCCGCATCCGTGAGCTGAAAAGCTTTCGCCAGCCCTACTACGCCCTGGCCGACCACACCGTCCACACCGATGGCCTAAGCGTGGAGCAAGTGGCCGCCGAAGTCGTCCACGCCTGGCGGGAGCTCTCGGCAGCCGCTCTGGAAGCCCAAGGGAGAGTGGCCGCACTGACAGCCGCTCCCTCAGCCCGCGAGGCGGACGCTTCCTACTGTCAGCCGCCAGGAGCCACCTGCGTGGTGCGAACCAGCAGCGCCACCTACCCCGTGTTCGTCTCCTGGGGCGCCCTGCCTGACCTGGGCCATCACATGGCCGAGGCTGGACTCGCTGGCCGTGCCTATCTCATCAGCGACAGCATGGTGCATGCCCACTGGGGTGCCGCCGCCGAGGAGGCCCTGCGAGCAGCAGGATTGCGGGTAGCCTGCCACGTGGTTCCCGCCGGCGAGACCAGCAAGCGCCTGGAGACGGCCGCCGCCATCTACGACTGGCTAGCCTCCCAACGAGCAGAGCGCGGCGAGGCCATCGTCGCCCTGGGCGGTGGCATGGTCTGCGACCTGGCCGGCTTCGTGGCCGCCACCTTCGTGCGTGGCCTGCCGCTGGCTCACGTCCCCACCAGCCTCCTGGCCATGGTGGACGCCGCCGTCGGCGGCAAGGTAGCAGTCAACCACAAAGAGGCCAAGAACCTCATCGGCGCCTTCTATCAGCCCCGCCTGGTGCTCGCCGACGTGTCCACCCTCCAGACCCTGCCGCCGCGCGAGCTCACCACCGGCTGGGCCGAGGTCATCAAGCACGCCCTGATCATGGACGAAGGACTCCTGCGCTTGCTGGAGGAGAACGCCGAAGCCGTCATGAGCCTGGAGCCGGCGGTGACCACCGAGGTTATCAGCCGCAGCATCGCCCTCAAGGCGGCGGTGGTCAGCGAGGACGAACGGGAAGAGACAGGCCGCCGCACCATCCTCAACTACGGTCACACCATCGGCCACGGCCTGGAGACAGCCGCCGAATACGCAGGCATGCTTCACGGCGAGGCGGTGGCGGTGGGCATGGCCGGCGCCGCTCGCATCGCCTGCCGCCTTGGCCTGCTTCCGCCCGAGACGGCCGAGCGACAAGACGCCCTCATCGCCAGGTTCGGCCTGCCCCTGCGAGCGAGCGGGATAGACGCCGCGAAGGCGCTGGCAGCCATGGCCCTGGACAAGAAGATCAAAGGCGGCGACATCCGCTGGGTGCTGCTGGAGGACATCGGTCGGCCGGCTATCCGCCAAGACGTGCCGCCCGCGCTGGTGGAAGAGGTGGTGAGCGAACTCCTATCCACCTAGGCCCATGAGCGAGAGGCCTGAATCGTCAACGGCCACCGTTGCCCTGCACGCCATCGTTCGCGGCCGTGTGCAGGGGGTCAATTTCCGCCACTTCGTCTGCAGGCGAGCGATATCCCTGGGTCTGGCGGGCTACGTGCGCAACCTCCCCGACATGCGCTCGGTGGAGGTGGTGGCGGAGGGCCAGCGGGAGCGCCTAGAGCTGCTCCTCGCACAGCTCAGGGCTGGGCCACGCGGGGCGCGGGTGGACAGCGTCGAGGTGCAGTGGGGGAAGGCCAGCGGCCAGTACAGTCAGTTCAGAGTGGCGTCCTAGCCCCGCTCTTCCTCGTGGGACCACACAGAGAGCCTGCAGGCTCAGGGCGAATACACTCACCCGTTATCGATGACGCTGACACGGCGGCCCGAATACGAGAACCTCCTGAGAAGCCACCACAGGCCGCTCGAGAGCTTCCTGAGAGCGCCTGAGTGCCTCCGGAGAAGGCAAGCGCTTGGGGCATCGCTGCTTCTTGCCAGCCCGCAACTATCGCTTCCTCCCTCCCGCCGCTCTCGCAGCCACCGGCTGCCCGTTTCCGCCCGCTACTGGTGCGAAGGCTGTCAATTCGTCGCCTCGCGCTTCGGCCAACGCCAGAAACGCCTCTAACACCGCAGGATCAAACTGGGTGCCGGCACCACGCTCTAGCTCGGTTGCGGCTTCTGCACTGCTCAAAGCCTTCCGGTAGGAACGCTCGTGTGTCAGGGCGTCAAACACATCCACCACGCTCATGATCCGTGCTTCCAGGGGGATCTCTTCGCCCGCCAGGCCGTCGGGGTAGCCCTTGCCGTCAAAGCGCTCATGGTGATGGCGAACGATGGGGATCAACTGTTCGAAGCCCTTGACCTGGGAGATAAGGGTAGCTCCCACGATGGGGTGATCCTTGATGTTGGCGAATTCCCGCTTGGTCAGCTTGCCAGGCTTATTGAGAATGCTCTCACTGACGGTGATCTTGCCAATGTCGTGCAACAGACCGGCGATCTTGATGTTCCGCACCTGTTCGGACGAGAGCCCCATCTCCTCGGCGAGGGCCGCGGCAATCTCGCTCGTGCGCTCCGGGTGTCCGCGGATGTGCCGATCTTTGATCTCGGCCGCTGCGCCCACAGTGGCAAGAACCTGCAGGTCCGGGTCTTCAAGGGCCTGAGACACGCCGGCATCCTTAAGAGCCACGGCGATGGAACTGGCGACGCTAGACACAATTCTCGCCTGCTGTTCATGCAAGGCCTCGGGCCGGAAGATGGTTCCGTCAGCTGAACCCTCGACCTCGCCTCGCCGGCTGACCAAAGCAGAGATCAATGACTGGATATCTTCTCTCTGCCCCATGATGTCGCGCGCTCGGGCTACCCACTTGGCGCTGTACAGGGCAGCGTCTGCTAGTCGCACCAGTACGTCCGCAGCCGTTCCGTCCTCGGGGAAGCAGGCTACGCCAGCGCTGAGACTCAGGCGAGTTGCCGACCCGCCATCTA